>ENA-UOXB01000181-UOXB01000181.1-bioreactor-metagenome-genome-assembly--contig:-NODE-181-length-67616-cov-14.033392_pt1 | contig 67616 bp, 71 predicted proteins | sample MGYA00238158_ERZ761615 | MGnify/ENA primary metagenome ERZ761615 (study PRJEB28904, sample SAMN06267902) | bioreactor metagenome | isolation source: Joint BioEnergy Institute, California, USA...
AAGGACTGCAGTAGGATCCTGTAGACACTCACAGAGTAATATTTGTGTCATTGAACACAGAAACTCTGGCCAAATTGGAAAACCTTGTTTATCTGCCTCTAGTAATTGCTGAATAAGTGTTTCCTCTTCAATAGCCTTTAATCTATGGCCATTAGCACGTGTTTCTGCGCGTGGTTGTCTTCCTTTAAGGCAAGCGCGAAGGGTAGCCTCAGGCACCCCAAAAATCTCTGCAGCCTTCAGTATTGATTTGACTTTTTGATTTTTATAAGCTGCAATAGCCATTTGAATTCGGTTTTCTTGAGATAAAGGCATTTTTGATAGTGGTGGTGATAAAATGACATGTTGAAAAAAGGAAGTGGTAGGGTGGAGGAAAATTTGTTGCTCGGTGGTATTTGTTGCTTGGTGGTTGATTATGTTAAATGTTTCTTGCCCTTCAAACTTTACGTGCCGCAGATCGACAGCTGGCGGTGCCAAGGCTGATCACGTGGAAAGCACTCTAGCTCCCGTCCCAGCCTCTCAACCCCGAAACGACGAGCGTCCTCGTCCTCGACTGCATCTCTGTCTCCCACCCCCGGCAACCTTTTCATCCTCGCCATAACGACTGCATCTGCGGCCCTGTCCTGTGTCTTAAGGCCTATTCTTCTTTCCTGAAGCGTTCGGTTGGTGATTTTTCTGGCCGCTGGTCGTCTTTTAGTCCTTCGAAATGGCTACAGAGCTCTGGTAAGCTGTCCTTCAGACAACGCGCGCAACACGAGTATTCTACAAGCGCTTCTTTCAATTTTTGCCTCGGATTGAGGTTTGATTTTCAAAATATTAATAAGTGGCTAACCTTTTGCCTTCATAGTCCGGTCTATGCGGTGAGTTATCTTGCACACCTGTTCCTTGTTGCCAGCAGGACACGGGAACCTTGATCTCCGAAACACATCTTGCTATACCATACCGCCTTGAAGCACATTTGCACATCCTTCCCTGTTCACAACGCATACTTGACCGATAACTGATGATCGAGCGAAATATAGCCCTTCTTCGGTGCCCTGGGCTGCACCTCCGCCATCGTTTTCACCTGCTTCGGTGCTGCCTATGGCACCGCCAAGGCGGGTGTCGGTGTCTGCGGGATGGCCGTCCTGCGTCCCGACCTGATCGTTAAGAGTACGTTGAACATCCTCATGACCTGAGCCTTAGTATCCCGGGAGATGTACCCGGATAAGTGGGGTGTTGAGTTCTCCGCTGACTGATGCGTTCTCCTGCAGACATTGTCCCCATTGTCATGGCTGGTATCATTGGTATCTACGGTCTGGTCGTTTCGGTTCTGATCGCCAATGACCTGGGCCAAAAGGTGCCCCTATATACTGGATTCATTCAGCTGGGCGCTGGTCTCGCCGTCGGTCTTGCTGGCATGGCTGCTGGGTAAGTCTACCGACGAGCTTTCCGGGCCAATTCTTCAACATGGGCGATTGAATCTAACTCTTGACTAAGTTTTGCCATTGGTATCGTCGGTGATGCTGGTGTCCGTGGAACGGCTCAGCAACCCAGACTCTACGTCGGCATGATCCTGATTCTCATTTTCGCTGAAGTTTTGGGTAAGCTCGATTCATGATGTTTCCCGTTGACTAACGTTCGTCAAATCCTGTGATGATCACTAACAATCTCTTTCCACCTACAGGTCTGTATGGTCTCATCGTCGCCCTTCTGATGAACTCCCGCTCCCGGGGCAAGTGCTAGACGCGAAGCGTCGCGCCCGTCTTCGTGCAAAGGGAACTTTGATAATCGCAAGACTTGGGGTATCAGTTATCCGCTTTTGGTTAGCGGGTTGAAGCTAAGGCCTTGCGTTATCCGAGCTTCCCCCTTTCCCTTCTTATCAATACTTTATCTGGCGAAGACATGGCTTGCTCAGTTAGCTTTCCTCTCGGGTAAGCTAGCCCAGGTACGATGGATGGGATGGAGAACAAGGAAATATCTCATTTTGATCAATGAAGGAGATAAGATATAACACGGTCGTCTTGAATTGAATGAAATGAGACTGTAGTCTACATTGCGAAGTGGTAGGTGCTTACTGCTGCTGCATGGTCATAGTCACTGTTCGCAACGCAACGCGTTGTTTTATTTGTTTTATGTACGGCCCGGCAAAGTGGACTGGACTGGAATCATTATATTAAAAACTGGAGGCTTTCGTTGCCTTTTCGCTTGTTTTTCTTGTTGGTACTGAATGTCATCTATCTGTCTCGCGAGCTCCTATTTCTACACCTATCTAGATATACCTCACTCCAGTACCAGTCGGTAGAAATATGATTCTCATGAGATGAGATGGAAATATTTGTCTGTTTGTCTGCCTGTCTGTTTGTTAGGAATTAACGTTATGTATGTACGTATGCACACTAGTTATATATGCATCTGTTCTTGTTCTTGTTCTGTATGTGATCCTATTGACGGGAAATGAATATAACACACACACGGATGGATGAGTCCAGGTGTGTACAGCACATACATCACAGTACAAAGGGGATAAGATAAGATGATATGATTATGATTCCGTAAAGAGAATCCAACAAAATAGGATATGATAGGACGGGAGAGAGCGAAGAGGGCCACTAAAGTATCTAAGATAACAAATTCAGCCCGAACCTGTTCGGATTGGATGGGGGGAAAACAAAACGAACTCAAGACATGAAACTACAAAAACAGTAAGTACAGTACACAGATAGATATCTCTCTAATACATGCGTGATGACGATCTATGCCCTTATTCTTATTGCAGCCTCCGTCTCAGCGTCCTCGTCTTCCGCAGGAGCTTCTTGTACTTGTGCTTCTTCATCTTCAGCTTGCGCCGTCTCCGGGTGCTGATGGCGTGCATGATGTGGTTGCGGCGCAGGCGCTCCATGTAGGTGCTGGGCCCGGAAGGTCCCTCCTGCTGGGGCTCCTCGGTGACGGCCTCCTCGTGTCCGGACACGCCGCTCGAGGGGGCCTCCATGTCCCCCTCGATGTGCGTCCGGACGAAGGGCGACACGTGGGCCTCGTACGTCTTGCGGCCGTCCGCGTGCGTCGACTCGCGGATCGTCAGGACGGTCGAGAAGCTGCGCGACGAGGTCGGCTTGCTGCCGGCGGTCGTCTCATCCTTCTGCTGCCGCAGCGACTCGACGTGTTCGAAGGGGACCGGTGGTGGAGGGGGATGGAACGGGCGGAGACGCTTGACGAATTCCTCGATCGAGAGCCTCAGATCCTGGGCGGGGACGCCGTCGAGGTGCACGACCTCGGGCTCCGCGTGGCTGAAGGCGCCGTCCTGCTCCGACCAGACGTACTGCTGGTTCTCGATGGTCTGGATCGCGGACGAGAGGGTGTAGATCACGTCTTCCGGCTCGTTCTTCGACTGCTTCTTGGGGGAGAAGAGGGCATTGAAGGCTTCATTGGTGGAAGGGGGAGGAACGGAGGTGGTGACTGAGATGGGACGGTGGATGGAGAAAAATGATGCGACATGGACGTCTGTGGCAAGGAAGAATCAGCCCAATACGCTCTTTTTTTCAAGACATGAAGCTATCAGGATCGAAAAATGGGTATACCGACCATGTGGCTGCAGATGCTGCGTCGAGGGAACGCTGGGCAGGTTCAGGAAAGCCGCGTCTTGACTCGACTTGGCAGACTGCCGCCCGTTGCCTTTCCGTTTGGCGGCTTTTCCTTCACGCTTGTCTCCAGACGCCTTGCCCGAGGGATTCACCCCCTTCGCCGGCGCGGAGGCGTCAATCCGTTTCGAACCGTCGCTCGGAGGCACGGGCGGCTTCGAGGACGAGTATCGGCGCTGTGCTTGACGAGCAACGGTAGCGAGCAGACCGTTGGACGAGGCGGCGGCTGCGGGAGTAGAAGGGAGCGATACGCCGGCAATCGGCCGTGCCGTTTGCCTTGCGGCACGGAGGAGGGAGGACGCGAGCATCCTGACCTCTATTACTCCGAAAGAGTTGGGCAGAAGATGCTGGTTGGAAGCTGCTGGAACGACTCTCGAAGTGGTCGAAGATGAAGGCGAGGCTGAACCGGAGTCGGAGTCAACAGACCTGGTCAGGCGGACGCGCTGCTTAGATAAGCGCCAAGCCCTGCGCCGCGCTGTAGGCAGAAGAGTACGACTCCGGCGATGTCCAGATATCTTTGCTTCTCTGCACAGGCTTCTCTGAACTCAGTCTGTGACTACCTTTTTCGAGCATTCGAACATCTGGAAAATTTCCTTTGTTTTTTTTTGGAGAATATTCCACTGTATGGTTACTGTCAGGATATGGATTGACCTCGTCCAGAGGAGGCGTAGCAAATAAGAATACCTAGTCGAGTGATGCTACCGTCTGCTGATACATAGTATGAGTTAACATCCGATAGAACGCTGTGCCATTGACAGCACAACTGCTTATAGCTGTCCGAGTCAGACGTGCCAAGTTGCGGCAACAATGGTAGTTCCCTTCCAGGTTCAATGGAGCAATCCATTGCCAAGCCTCCTGTCACACTAGACTACGTCTGAAGTCAACTCTGTCCTAGAGTAGAAATTCAGTCGCAGAATTTTGATTTCTCTATATCGACTATCATACAACTACCCTTCCCAGTCCCATGTCGGAGTATCGGACATCGGAAATTGCTGTAGATGGACGCGACCAGAGTGAAGGAGTCTGATTTCTTGAAAATAGGAACGAAGAGGATCCTGTAGAACATCTGGAAAAGTATATAATAGCAAATATTCCGCAGCACTGCCTCCCAATCAGACGGAAACGACGATCACGAGGAAGTATGGTAACAAAACAGTTCAATCTGCACAAAACCAAACCAAAGGAAAAAGAAATTCGAGAACAAATGTAGTCGGAGCTACATCCTGACGGAAGGTCTCAATGAAAGGCAAGTGAGGCGATGAGAAATGGAAATCGTGACGGACGCCAACTGACAGAAAAATCCCAAGGGTCATTAGAGACTGATATACAAATGCTAAAAGAAAAAAAAAGAATATGTGGTAATAGCGTCATATAAGGTGAGAAGAGCCTCCGCGCTGAAGTGTACCAGATGTAGGAAAAGGATGTCCGCGAGGTGAGGTCGGGAGAGGTGATGCAAACTGACACAGCACTCATGTAACAAAAATTGACAAAGAAAAGACACGTAATAGAAAGTACACAAACCGGGATTCGAAGAGGAATGCAAAGAGATCAATAGGAGATGGGCACCTCGTGTCTCTAGTTGGAAATCGTCAACAATTGAGCCTCCTTTTTGTCATGATGAATGTTCCTTTTGGACCCGCCGTTTACAAAATAAGTGTATGGAGGTTCTTCTGGATGATCATGTCTTGTACCGAGTCCATGGTTGCCTTGAGCAAATTGGTGTCGGTAGCATTGGTGTAGTGAATATAAATCTCACGTTCTGGAACCCGGTTGATGCCGCGGAAGCGGTCTGCGAAGTATTTTGCGGCAGCATCAAAGTCTCCATCCGGGCCGGTGTAATCGGGGAAGTGTTTGGATATGGGCGAAAGGGAAATCTTCGCCTTGAAGAGATCGATCTTGTTTAGGAAAAGGATGATAGGTTTCCGTTTGAACCACTCGCCGTTCGCCAGCGACTCGAAGAGCATCATTGCCTCATGCATTTGATTCTATACAGTCATATATGTGATTAGAAGGCATCGAACACACGCGACGGATCGAGGTTTACTTACGGCATTCTGATCTTCGACGAGACATTGGTCGTAACCGGACAAGGCAACCATGAAGAGCAGACACTGAACGCCCTCGAAGCAGTGGATCCACTTCTTCCGCTCAGACCGTTGGCCTCCGACATCCATCATTCGGAAGTTCATCTGGCCCATTTCGAAGAGCGTTTCCGTGATTCCAGTTGTCCGAAGACGAGCCTGCAGCATGTCCTGGTTATCAGGAAGCCAACCAGGCGTGAACAAGCGGTCCAGGGAGTTGAAGAAGCTGGCGCAGCGTTAACATTGCGGACATTCACACCGTACAGAGCTTGTTGTCCCAGGCTTACTAGTGCAGATTGTCGTGAAGGGCAAACTCATGCCCTCGGGCAACGGCCTTTTGCACGCCTGAGTCATCCCACAATTGCCGCATGGCGTCTTTAACTCTTAGATCCGAGAATGCCTCGTCTGCGCCGACATCTGCCTCCGTGTTATCTATGAGCTCCGCGAGCGGCTGGGAAACATAAAGAGTGAGCGACGTCCCTGAAGCACGGCCGTCCATACAAGTTAAGGGACGATCATTCGTACCTTGTTCTCTTCCTTCTCGAACGGAATATCCTCCGTTCGCATGATTTCCAACAAGACCTTGAACGCAACAACGATATTGGAGTAGATGACTGCTCTGGTCTGACGGCGCTCATCTTCAGGGAATCCGCCAGAGTGGATAATTCGCATTTGCTTGATGATCGTTGATTTTCCCGATTCTCCAGCACCTAGCCGAATCCTTCAGCATTCCGTCCATGGGCCGTTGTGTGTTTGCCGCGCAAAAAGAAAAGAGTCCGTCTGGATTGCGTACCAAGCAGAAGGATCTTTATAGTGCGGTCCATTGTCTTTTTGTCATTTTTGATCATCTTGTCTATCTTGGCATTCTGCGCGATAGCCTCCTTGTCCGCCGGGCCAACGGGTTTCGAGTTCATACAACCCATGATTGCGTGTTAAAAAATATCTAGAGATTCGAGAGTCAGTCGGGGGTCTCTCGACGCAAGAAGACTCTTTATAAAAGCAGGTGTCTAAGGACAGATTGTCGTATCGGGTGTGTGAACGGTTCCTTAAAGAATTCGATTTGAAAAGGAAGTAATATGGCATTCACGGCTAGGTCAGGGGATACGCAGCATTTGTGCTCAGCCACCAATCCAGGTGTCGACTTGTGAAGGGATACACGTGGGCGGAGGCACTAGACTGGACAAAATACGTGAAGTATGCCGAATGGGGCGGAGCAAATGGAATTGGTAACCAACCTGACGGACGGGATATAGGACAGCGAATGGGTAGCACACAGCGTTTCTACTGACGATGTCGCTGTCAGCCACTACTAAAAAACGAGATTTCGAACGGCAGGCGTCTGGCAGGAGCGATGGATCTCCCGGTAGTGGTCAATGCCAAATACCTTGTCGGATCGCAATTGCTTATAGTCCCGATCAGCAATAATCTGGGCAGGACGAAAAAACGAGATGCTATGGTCGTATGGACGGGGTCTGCGTTCTGCGGTGGATGTTGGCGTCGTCTCCCAGCACCCAGATATCTCCACAAGCCCAATTGCGCTCCCAGCAAGCGTGAGTGCCTTTCCCAGGCGTCGTCGACACCAATCGTGGAGGTCAGGAATCGCAAGAACGGAATGATTCTGGGGATGCGTGAGGAGAAAGGGTCTGAGGGGTCGACGTCCGTCCCCGATCTCCGTGGAGGTGGGAAAGGTAACGCAGGATACGCGGCGGTGGTGACTCGATCCCTCGTCGATCTCCGGTGTGTGGACCGTTGACCGTCCGGAGTACGACGAACCTCTGTACTCCGTCCGCGAAGCTGCGTGTGATAGATGGTCGGGATGCTATCACCCAGACGAGCCACAGCCGGTAGCCAGGGCGAATCCTGCGTGCTGTCAGACGGTCAAAGCACCGAGAGGATGGAAGGGCAGAGGATAGGTGGAAGCATGAACGGACGGGAAGAGGCGAAAACACGACCTGCCAGGCCCGGACGACTTCACATCCAGGAACGGGCGGGGGAGCAGGTACTCTTCGGGAGATCGAGATCGCTTAACCCGCCGTCGCCCGGCGGCAGAGGAGAAAGAGTCCCAACTCGCATGCCTGGGAATGGGGCCTCCACCAGGGCACGGCGAGCGTGCACGCGGTCGACCTGGCGGCCCAGGGGCCACGCTGGTCTACGCAGAAAGCGCCAGCCGAGCCGCTGGCGGCCCCGCGGCCCCGCCGCCGCGGCTGGGGCGTCGGCAGGAGCAAGGCACCCGGCTGGCGCCACGGGCCACGGGCGCGGGTGATCAGCAAATTTGCAAAGGGGCTTGGTTTTCCCGCACATCCCCATGCCACCTGTCTCCCATGCCGCTTTTGATGCTGCTCTACACAGCATTCTGTACCGCGTACGGCAGACGTAGACAGTCACCAACAGCGCATCCTGTGCGACCGTGCAGACACCGATTGCAAGTTCTGCATGGCGCAACACACCATGATCAATAAAAACACTGCTGCTTCGGTACCTCCGTCCAGAAGCCCAAGGAATAGGAACGTGGCTGCGAGTCACACAATGCGGAGCATTCCGCTGTCAGGCTGTCATGACTCGCGTGGCCAGATTCAGAAGGGCTGATTCCAATAGATGCTAACGCGCTGCTGGGATCACGCTACGGCGCACACACTGAGGCCTCCCTCTGCAGGACGCCGTGCTCTGCATCCCACGCAGCAGGAGATCGGGTCGGCTGGTCTTACAAGCTCCTCTTCTTCGGACAACGATATGCAAATAGCCACGAAAGGAGCACGGAGGGGACGGCAACATGATACATCAGACGCGCGGAGTGTACTCCGTACATACAGGATGGAATGGATGATACTTGATGCGGCCACAGCACTGGTAGCCTCGGCTCGGGCCTTGAGTTTATCCTGTTTCAGGTCCGCGTCTAGTCAGGGGTTTCTTTCCTGCCGCGGCGGTGCTCGTGGAAATCGCCTTCCAGAATCATTTTTAAAGGCTGGACGAGTCAGAAAGTTCTGACTACTCCAGGTAGCTAGGTACTTGCCTAGCCAGGCACGTCTCAACGACTGCTCCCGCTCGCCTTTGCTGATCAATCCCCAATCCTCCACACCTTACCAGAAGTGGTACCTGAGCCCTGCACGGAGGATAACTCCGGTCAAATCCCATTTGCAGGAACAATTCCAATCCTCTGTTCAGATTCCCTGTCTCTCACGATGCCGTGGAAATGCAGAAACCTAGAATCACCGTATCGAGCTCCAACATTTTCGAGCAACATTTGCCGTTAGCTACATACAATACCTTTTTAGATATTTCGCAACACCATCACTTGTCCGCACTCGGAAAATTTCCACCGCCAAGGAGGCCGCCCCAGAACTAATCCTGGAGCTATGACTTGATAACAGGTAGCACCGTTATCACCTCCCATTATTCTTTTTTAGCGCCCGCTCCAGTTTCAATAGCCGATCCTGAGTGGCCGGCAGTTGGACAAGGTGACAGATGTTTATTCTGGAACAATGAATGCCGAGCTGCTTCTTGGTCTCCATCTTTGGATGGAGCTCACGAGTGATCAGTGACGAGTCATGATTCTACTGTGTATTCCGTATTCCCTCCACATTATTTTGGCTTATGACATTTTTTCTTTTCTTTTTACAGGTCATAAAAGAAGCGGCAGCACAAAAAAAGTTTTACGGCGTGGTTTAACTTGCCACGGTGCCACAGAACTCACTACGCCTGATCTACTCCGTAAATTTAACTACGGAGTTTAGATATAGGTTCAGGCGTCTCCTGAATTTTATTTCGCAACGGGGCAATCACGGGTTTTTACTCCGTACATACTCGAGTCGTATGGCACTGTGACTAACTGTTGAGTAAGCATAGCTAAACTTTCAAGTGAGCCACTTAGGTATACGAATCAGGCAAGATATCAGAACTCTGGGAAAAATGTGGAGAAGATCTCATACAACCCTGTAGGGTGAGTACTGTAGACTCCCAGTTCTCCAGATAACAGATGTTGCCCCTTGCTTGCATTATTGCGTGGCAACGTGGCAGCATGCCGCGTGGCAGTCAGCAAGGTCTTCGTTCGATTTCTTCGCCATGTGGCTTCTTTTCCGCCTTGTTTTGTCCTTTGCTCAGCACAGGACAACAGAGAATCAATGCTCGAGACAAAGGCACCAGGCATAAGCCAAAACGGAATGAATCCGATTTCTTTCCGGGACAGAACTGCTGGCTTTTTTTTCGTTTCGAAACAATTACCACTGTACGCATCTTTTTTCGTGCTGGATACCTTTCTGTCCATTGAGGAGTTGTTACTTTCTTTCTTGCAGTGGTGTATGGTGCCTACCAGAGTACGGAGTACCGTACCGACGATCCAAGATTATCGCACTCGCCTCGCCGAAGACAACCGCAAAACTAAAGGCCCTTGGAAGTCGACCCGCTTCCCAAAACAGTATAATGAAGCAGGCTGTCGATCGTAGTCTGGACGATCAGCATTTCGTTTCTTTTCTTTTCATGCTTTTCCTTTTCTGCGCAACAAAAAAAGGAGCCTGTGCAACAGAAACAAAAAAGGAGCAAAACAAGAAATAAGCTTGAAACATAGGTAAGCTTCGTAATTTAACTTTCAACCATTCATCCTGGTCAGGCTCAGCCGTCACAGCTCTGCCGCAAACCGCGGAAAAATCTCCGCTCCGCGCACTCCAGAGAGGCAGGCTTCTAGAAGTTCGTGCCGAAGGAGCTTGTTTCAGTCAGTCATGGGACCGCTGCTGACTTCACGCTGCTGCTCAAGCTAGCACCTGAGCTATGGTAGACTCGGCCGCAGTTTATCTTCTTTTCTCTCTTTCTTAGCTCTAGCCTCTGTTTCTTTTAGATCTGCAGGGATTATTGTCTGCCATGTCTGGTCACTGCGGTGCAAGTGCCGTAGTCGGGGCAAGTGTCGTGGTACAGGGTACGCAGGAGTATCGTCCCCCCTGTTTTCTATTCTATCAATCAATGGGCTTGAGATCTGAACTGCCACGTGCCTCTTCCTTCCGGTTTGGAATTTGGGTGTTCTGCCAGTTGAACTACTTTAAACTTCCATGCCATGTGCCCAGCCCAGCTTCCCCAGACAACAATTGATGATTTGATGCCCAGTGGGTGGTATGCAGTACGCAGTACGTGTACTGATTGACGCGCACTTTCTATTGTTCAAAAATTTTTCTGAGATGCTCATTTGTCTTTTCTTTACGAGTCTTCATCTTCGTGATATCCTGCCTCCTAACCATACAGATCATGTCTTGACTGTCCCCCTCCCCCTCTCTCTCTTTCATTTTCAGCGGTGCAATGAGCACGTTTCCAAGAAGCGTGACATTTCTATACTAGTCCTCTGATCCTAAACGCGTCACGACCATACTAACTCCGTACTTTACTCCGTACTACTACCGCCTAGTGTTGGGACCGGCAGATGAAAGTCGCGCGAGGCTCGAGCGGTGAAGAAAAACGTGCTCATGGAGGAGTCCACAACCGTAACACTCCCAGGCTGGCTGATGATTCGAATCGAAAGGAAAAAAAAAAGGTCCGGGGCCGCACCATCTTCGTAGCGAGGGGCGGCGCGAGATCGCTCCATTTCTACAAAGTACGGAGTACTGAGTACGGGGTGGATCTTGTTGTGGAGGCACCTTGCGGTGTGTGCCCCGTACTTTCTTACGCGGGACGGAGGTAGACGGCGTTTAGGGAGCAGGGGGTCCAGGAGGAGATGGGGGAAAAAAGGAGACAAAAAAAAGACATGATGCTGCGGAATAATAGGTCCAGAGATGACCTTATTTTGATTGTAAGCGTTGTTATCTTGTCTAGTAACCTGCCTGACCAGGCAGCGATTTCATCATCTTGTTCGGGAAACTTGCCTGCACTGAATATCTGGCACAATTCCCAGTTTGTTTGAAGAGCCTCTTTTTTCTTTCACATTCCATCAGAAATCAAGGTAGCTTGCTTAAAGAACACCAGTGTTTAATGTAGGTAGGTAGACAACCGAGCAATTAGCAGATAGACGACTGGTGCACCATCTGGTTCAGAATTAGAGGCCTTCAGGGTTTTTTTTGTTATTCTCAGCTAGCATTCCCAGATTTGTTTTTCTTCCCCCACATCTGCGGAGGTGGTATGAGAACGGGCTCGGTACCCAGGGTAGGTACGTAAGTGCCGCGTGAGATTCACACTTGCTATCCTACATAGTCTAGCGCAGAATTGGTTATTGGGTATTTGTCACTTTGGTAGGTGGATATAGCCCAGTCCGACCTTAGAAACTATATACACAGTAGAATACGGTATTTATGTATTTATTATAGATCCAGTCCACGCGCCCAAGAGAGGTTGGTAAACTCGAACCGTTCAAGGTCCATCTCACATCCTCATCCTCGACACGTACTCTACTGCAGGTAGTATGGTATAAGTATACTATAAGTATAGGTAGCAGCCAGCACCTTGAACTGTTCCATGACTAGCATGATCCAGTAATCGCTTATACATACATACATACATACATCTCCTGAACTCGATTGAGAACAAAAGCAGAACCTTGAAGTCAACATATGTTCTCCTGGAAGGGGGCTGTTTGCCAACCAACCAGAAGAGCCAGTGTCAGCGGGAGACGATACTCCTCAGAGAGACGAGTAGACAATGCAGGTGGCATCATGTCAGAGAAATATTACCTATCCTGGATCTTTACACGGAACTAATCATGCATATAGTGTTGCGCACTTTGAAGACAGGGTTCTCCAGGAGTGGACTTTGTTATTGACAGCGTTTGTCTTCGCCTTATATACAGGGAAATCTGAGTGGAAACAACCCTGAAAACTAACGGGGCTTTAAGCATCGCTTTTAACAGATAGACATAAAGGGTATCGCAAGAATCCCAAATTTTGAAACGAAAGACTCCACAGGCATATTGCCTAGCTATGAACAAAAATCCATTGACTTGAAACCCAGAATGACCAGGAAGCACTGCAGAAGATCATTCTGGCTTCCTACCATAGACAACATAAAAGTCAAACAGCGAATGAATCTTACGATCCCTCGCATCATTCAGGGCCTTTGCGGAAAGAACAGTTACTTCTTCTGGCTTCCAATTTTCATGTCTTGTCAACACTGCCATTGCTGATGCCTCAAAGCCACTCTCAGCTTGCAGCAAATTCCAAGTCCCAAGTGTTTTCTGGTTTATTGGTCAGTGATGTAAACAACAACTGCGGCACTCCAGGAGAGTATATACATACATAATATGGATCCTTTGGCCAGGTCCCCAAGGGCACTCGGTACTTTTCAACATGGATGTCCACAAAACCTGCCTCGCGAAACCATTTTTCCAAAGATGGTCCCGGGTATACAACAACTCCTGTCCTTTCAAACGCCGGAAGAACATAATTGTAGTACTGTTGAATTGATGTGCCTTTTGTGGATCCATCTTCCGAATATATTCTTAGATCCCAGTCCTGCATTTCAACCCATCCTCCAGGGGCAGTATGCTTGTAACATTGTTTCAGTAATCTGGGGTAGTTCTTGATACTGCAAGCCAGGTAACGGCCGTGGATATAGTCGAACGGTTGGTCGTCCACCCAATCATCCTCCATGTCATCTATGAGGAATTTACAATTTGGTGGGACGAGAGTCGGCTGAATAGGACTCAGATCGGTACCGATAACCTCAGCTGCAGGGAATTCATCCGCACTAAGGAGGTAACTATGTTAGAGTCGAATGGATCACAAAACTGTTATGGGGATTTGGGGGCTGTCACTACGTACAACTGTATGGCCCAAATTCCAGTCCCTGTACCGAGATCAATAACACGTCGTGGTGACTTGATAGGTGCCCTGAACAGTTTCCGATCCAGCAGCACCATCATCATTTCATGCAACATATCCAGACGATCCTTTTCATCTTCATCATTTGGCAAGAGGTAAGTGCCATCGCGGTATCCGTGGTAAGTCCTGCCATTTTCGTGCCTGTAATTGAGGACCGATGAGGTGAGGGAAGCAGTGTAGGTCGAAAGTTCCCTTCCATAAGTAGAATCATTGTCGGTAGCCTCACGGTCGACTTCAACATTCACATGGGTTGGGCCAGTGGCTTGTTCGGTGTTTTGGTCGACTTGACCAGTGGGTGCTTCGATGTTTGCATTGCCTTGGTCGGTGGATGCTTCGACATTTGGGTTGTTTTGTTCAGTGGATTCAGCCATAGTCTTCAAGTATCCTTAAATCTAGGAATGATCAAAAGCGAAAAGGGGCGACCTTCGACCTTGGAACGGTGTTATTGCGGGGTAGTTCACGCTGCTCAGGAAACTATGTACTCCCCCAGGCCTTCGTGTATGTTAGGCGCGGTGGCACGAGTCTTCGGAAATGGCCGCCAGCAGCCGCGAGCGAACTGTTCCAAAATGTGCTTGTTGAAATTAGCACTTCAGAGTGCCTTGGGAGATAGTCATTTGGTGACAGGCGTTGTTGAAAGGATTTCAATGTGGACGCGCGCTTGATAGAAACTACCTGTACTGAGCTAACAAGCCTTCTCCTCGGGGGGCGCCGACGGCGTGATATGTATAGGTACCATCAGCTGAACCCCGCTTTTCAGAAATCCTGTAAATACCTGATTTGTAAGAGATTGTTATCGGCCGTCGACGTGGCAGGCCCCGTAATTTTTTGCCAGGGTACAGCCGCCGGCGTGCTTGCTAGTCATGCCCAGCAGCAACGCCAATTCGGACTATCCCCGTTGCGGTTTTACCGACCGCTTGGGATTCCTGATTTCTGGTGGGCAGTCTGAGATGCACTTACTTGCCTATGTAGGTAAGTAACAGAAGCCGGTCGCGATCGAAGCCCATTGCTGTTGTAGAAAGCTGGCAGGATTCCATTTGCAAGCGGGTTTGAAGGGTGACAGGTCCAATCGATACTAATACTAAGACGTCAATTTGCAGACTTGGCCGAGACGTTGATGTACATACCTGCATGAAAAGACCCTTACAGCGGGATGGAAGTGTCACGGAGAAAACCCAGTGGATGGCAAAGGGCTGTCGGTATGGATCCACGGCTCCAGACTATTCCAAATATTTCATGGGCAGCGCTTTTCCAAGCGCTCAAAACGACTCGAGGTGCTTTTGACAGACAGTCGGTGATGCCGGCCTCACATTAGCCAGGTGACCGGTGCAGCTGCCTCGCATGCCGGATCAGTTGATCCGGGCGTTGCTCTCACATCGCGCGGTTGATAAATGGAATGCCCAGAGATTCGAGGTGCCGGGGCTCGAGTGCATGTAACCCCTACCCGAGCCGCACCCGAGCCCTTCGGAAAGTCGAGTCGTCACCTGTCATGGCGCATTTAATTCAAGGCCAGAATCGATCATCTCGACTGCGGGAGACGCTCCTACACGCACAATGATGGAATCTGACGTCTTTCCTAGACCATCACGCGGCATTCCGATAGAATTCCGCATCAGTGTATGGAGAGGAAGAGCGAAGGCCCGCGGCGAGAGCCCACATTTTAATATTGACGAGACACGGCAGCTGGATGAAAGGCGGGGTAGGTACAGATGGTATATAGCGGAGTGCAAGCGACATCTTTGGGTTTGCGAAATCCCGATTCGCATGGAACCTTGGGATGTTCAAGTCCCGAAGACGTAAGGGGAGGACCATCTTCGAGGACCATGCAGTATTGCATCTTACTCTAAGGTGTTCCTCTCTCGTTTCGTTGGCCACCAGGATGTCGAAGAGCACACGTTCCGTTTTGGCTCAGATACATCGAACCGGGCGGGGAAGCAACCTGGAGCGTGTTGAAGGCTGTGACGGTCTGGAGCACATACCTCTAAGATTCTGTAGCTAGTCGACGCAAGTTGCAGCAATTGAATCAGGGACAGAGTACATACGGAGTACTGTGCAAAGGATTAAACTCCTGAAAGACCCCCCGCAGCAGGATCAGATTCCAGGTCCCGTTTGCAAGTGCCTGTTCCTGCCAGCAGCCCGCTTGTCCGGCCGCCGCTAGAGGAGACCCTCCAGGACAAGCTTGTTAAAAGGCGGTCGGCGTCTCCAGACAAATGCAGCTTTACCCACCCGAAGAGACGTGCTCCAACGTTCTATTGGCGGCTAAGTCAGTCGTGCGACATTATGCTTAAGGGCTTACGGCCAGGGCCTACGGAGGTTCTCCGTCCTGCAACTTCACGCTCTCCCTGGCATTTGGCAAGCCGATGAGGGGTCGCTCAGGTTGCTCAAGAGACCGACATGTCCTCCACAGGAACCCGCTTTGGAGATGCGGCATTGACGCCTGACACGGATGATTAAGGACACAGCGTGGAAATCAGCATTGCACCATTGAGTCTTCCATGATGAATATATAAAGGCCAAGAAAACTGCCTGGGCGCATCCCTAGTACCCCTCGTGAAGGTGAAGGAGCTGGCTCAAGAGTCTGCTATTATTACGTCTCGATCTGAGATAGACGTGGTTAGCCCAGCTGAACCCAGATAACACTGGTACAATGCTCGGGCAAAGGGATGCAAGCTCTCGAAAAACATCGACCTTCGCGTCTCTACCAGCCAGAAAAATCTCTCCAGACCACCTGGCCGCCACAAAACAGGCCTGCGGCGGATCGTGACGGAGTGGCGTGTCTCCTCTTCTCGAACATCTCCCGGCCGCGCGACGCTGCCATGCTCTCTGCTCACCCGAGGCATTCACCCGATGTGGTCTGGATGCATGGCACTGCCCGACTTGGCAACTGCCAGCATCCGTCCACCACGCGTGCGGCCTGCACGCCCGTGCAGGTGAGGCGCTGCCTGCCAGCCAGGCGCTCTCGCATGACTAGCACATACGTAGGGCGTTGGATCAGTAAGCAGCGAGGCCATTACCTGATCCTCCAGCCCTGCGCTAGGCATCGTTTAATCCGGTTTTTCTCGCCCGAGGCTGCCCAGCTATCTGTCGAGATCGGACTTAGGCTCGGGCCAGAGGCCCATGGCATCACCTTGCACATACACATGGTCCTCAGCTCTTGGTTGATGGGACGAGATCCCTGGTCGTTTGCAGCCGCCAGTTCCTGGGGCTCGGTCGGGATACATAATCATCACTCGGGATTTCCGCGGTAATTATTAATTTCTGCGCCAGGCGCCCGTCATGTTCGACCGAATAAACGACCAGGGTTCACGTATCTTATCAGCGTACGATCCAGGTACATATTAGTAGACGCTCGCCACCTCGTGTTGTCAGTCGGACTTTGCTTGAAGCTCGAATTTCATCGCGAAGCATACAAGTGAAAGCAGTACCTTGCATATATCCATACACATACAGATTACTTCCAACGTTTCGTGTTAGCGACACACATATTAATGGCATCCCGATTCGTGAGCTCGCCATCTAGCTCGCCGGACCTGTGCTCACTTCCATTCACCTTCCCACGGTCGTATAACACAAACTCAGGCTCGTCGAGTCCAGGTTCGCCAGCGGTATGTGCTCCCTACGCATCTCCAGCATGCGCGCACATGCTGCTATCGACAATTGCTGACCGCAGCAGCAATCTAAGCAGATGCCGTACCACACCGGGCTCCCAGGCACTTACGAGATCCTTCCATTCGACAGCAACGAGACGCAATTCTACTCCGTCTCCAAGGCGAATATTCCGGTTGACTACACCGCAACAAATGCTGCTCACGAGCAAGATCGAAGACGCAAGACAAGCCTGCCCAAGGATAAAGAGATGATCACAAATATGCATTTGGTATGTGTCCATGAATCGCAGCATTCTACTTGCTCGATTTCGAAGTATACGCTGACAGAAACTCCATTCCCCCGAACAGCGCCGCCGCGCACAGAACCGCGCATCCCAGCGCGCCTTCCGCGAGCGCAAAGAGAAGCACGTCAAGAACCTCGAGAGCCAGCTGCAGACCCTCCACGAGCGACACCAGGAGTTGCTGCACTCTTACTCGCGGCAGGCCGACGAGGTCACGCGACTGAACGAGAAGATCAAGGAGCTCACAACGGAGATCGACCTGCTCCGGAGTAGTAATACGACGGCGCATGCAAACGAGTTGTTACCCGCATCCACGTCGGGCTTCAATGATATGCTGCTGATGCCGGACAAGTTCGACGCTGTTCCGTATCCCGATATGGTCTATCGGGGTCCCGAGTGCTATTTTAATAGGGACGTTATGAAGCTTAATGCAGATGCTGCGTTTGCGCAGTGGGAAGATGCGCTGTGATGTGACAAAGTACTATTCTCCAATGTCCTTTATTCTTTACTTTTCTGTTTTATATTCTGTCGTTTGTGACTGTTATCTATGATATCAACGGGACTCCAGCGAATTACCGGCGTTTGACTGCCTTTTTTTTTCTGGGAAAGGGACCACTGTACCGACATAGCAACGTGTGAATGTGACGCGATAGAATACGTGTGTGCTTAGTTGGGTAAAATTGGACCAGGTTGTGGGGTTACAGAGACGGAATAATGCTCTCTTTCTTTACGGAGGAAAAGGTTGATTTTCCTCGATTAACATTTCGTCGATAACCTGTCTTTCGCATATAACCCTTACCCATCTCGGTAATACTGAATGAGATTACTTCGTCTCTGAAAAGAGCAGATGCGTGCCTGTACTCCGCACGGAGTACTCCGTACACACCCCGCAGTCAATCCACCCGTGACAGCGCAGCGCAGCACACCATGAGACGGGATCTACCTACTACTACTACTGCACCCAGCCACACCCCCCCCCCCCAATCATACATACCATACTCCGCACATAACGACCCATATGTATTGGAGAAGCTAGGGCTAGGTGAGCCATGCCGGCTTCGTCCGCATTATTCTAGAACTTCGAAGCCTACCCCGGGTCTGTCCGTTATGTCCGATAGATAGTCCGAATCTACTCCGTAGGTATTGTACTGTACTGTACATAGCCTATCGGACTATCAGTAGTAGTAGTAGTAGTAGTAGTAGTCCGTCAGCGCGGGAGATCTTCAATTCAACAATAATATGTACTGTACTGTACTGTAAATGCAGATAGATTGCTAAAATTGGTCCAGTACAGACAGGCAGTGCTGGCTGGCTGGCATGCTTTCCCTCCCTGCAAGGCTTGCAAGGCTTGCAAGCTAAGTTAGCTAACACGGGATGGATGACCACTACCTAGGTAACCCTACCTACTACGGAGTATACTAGTACATACTAATAAAGTAGTAACTTTACAGTACCTACTGTGTAGCTACTGTTAAGGTACCTGAGCTTTCTACTACTGTGTACTTGCATATCGATAGGTCCCCCTTTGCTGCCCACCCAAACTGGGTCCCTGACAATCAGTTATTAATCAAGCCCTATTTTATATAAAAGTTAAGGCTAGGTACTGTACTTAATTAAAAGGTCTTGACATCCAAAAAGCATCTAGATAGATAAACAAGTCTCCTAGAATTTAGTTAAAAAATTCTAAGTCATCAGGACGTGAGATGAAGGTAGAGAAGAAAGAAAAAAATATGGAAAAGAAAAATAAGATAACGCAAAAAGGAAGATAAAAAATCCCAGAAACAGATAAACAAAATAATAAAAAAAACCCGCCCAACTCCGTAGTCAGTTCAACTATCGATCCATCTACTTTTTATTATGCTACCAGGGCTTTGAGATAGGTGATACCAATGATAAACCTTCCGAGACGATATTCTGTTTTCCCAACGGTGTTCCATCCTTCCATTCCAGTCCAGTCTCTCTTCCATTCCTGATTCCAAGGAAAGAAAGGTCGGTCAGCCTTTCTCAGCGCGCGAACGAAGTCTCCGTAGTACAGCTCTTGAGGCCGGCAGATTAGCCCACTTTGCCTTTCTGTAAATCAAGTCACCAGTCAGTCAGTTTCATTGTGACTTTCTTCAGAAACGCGAAGACTACAAGACGTACCCCCAGGAGAGGAGCCAGGATTAAACTCGACGCGGCGCCGGCCATGGCCGGGATGAAGGTCTGATTCATGGCTCGGATGATGGCGGCAATAACATTGACACGCTGCTCGCCCGTGAGCTGATCAAACAGAGCGCTGCTGGTGCCTGCCAGCAGAGGCCGAATGTTGGTGGCAAACTCCGCGGGGACTAAGGGCAGCACATACTTGACGCCGAGGTTCTGGAAGATGATGCCCGCGACGGAGATGAAGAAGACAATGCCGAGTCCTTGCCCAATGCTCAGGACGCCAATTGCGTCAAAGATCTCAGTCGGACCGACCACAGCGGGTGCCACGCCAAAGGAGCTCATGAAGTAGCTGCCTCCACCGATTCCGATCAGGACGCTGTATCCGTAAATCGCGGAGGTCGAGGTGGACGGTTTGACGGTGACTGAGATGTGAGTAGATTTTTTATAAAAAAAGGAAAGGAAGGAAAAGGAAAAGAATGAATGAAACTAACACATCAAGGTGGAGCGAATTAATGCAATGGCTGAACCAAACAGATACCATGGCATGAAATAACCGAGCTTGGACAGCAGAAAGCCATTGAGCAGTGAGAAGATGACGACCATGAAGACGAACGGCAGCAGACGGACGGCAGCGTCCAGGGCAGACTCGCCGAACGAGAATTGGAAGATCAGGGGGATGTAGTAGATGGAAATATAGACAACACCGGCCGCAGTCAAGGTGGAGAACTGCAAGATGTCCAGCTTCCAGTTGGTCAGCGTGTAGCTTGGGTAGAGGATGTTCTTCTTGTCGATGAACGGGTGGAACTTCTGCGTGAGGACAAAGACGACCAGGAGGACGCCCGTCATGACCCAGAGGATGATCTCGCTGGCCGAGTTCCACGCGTAGACGCTGCCGCCGAACGAGATGGCCATGACAAGCGAGACCACCCAGCCGCAGAAGACCAACAGGCCGAGCCAGTCGAACTGCTTGAGCTTGTTCTTGACCGACAGCGTCGGCTGCAGGTCAATCGACGGCAGCACGAAGACGAAGACCGGCGCGAAGACGGCGAAGATGACCAGGTTGATGTAGAATCCCCATCGCCAGGTGGCGCTGCTGTCGGCGAATGCGCCTCCAACCTGGATCTCTTAGTAACCAGGTGACTAGTCAGGAGGAAGAGAATCTTACAATCGGACCCAACACCGTCCCCAGCCCCCATACAGGGGTGATCAGTGACACATAGATCGGGCGCTCCTTGCTGGTCGTCGTCACGCTGAAGAAGACCATGCCGCCGATGTACATGCCGCAGCCTCCAATGCCGGCGACCGTCCGTCCCACGATCAGGGTGTCCATGTTGGGCGCGGCCCCCGCGATTGCACTGCCGGCTTCAAACAGCACGACATGGGCGATGTAGAGCCACTTGATGTTGAAGAACGAGTAGGCCTTGGACCACGGCAGCACCAGGGCGGCGGCGGGTAGCACGAAGGCCGACCCCAGCCAGGGCAACTTGTCCATGCTGCCGAATTGATCGACGATCTTGGGCTGGACGTCGGCTACCTAGAAGCAGATACGGAGTTGGGACTGCGATTTATACCGATGATTATCATTCTACTACATACCACTGTGGTATCCAAGGCAAAGAGGAAGGTGGACGACAGAATCGCCAACACGGCCAGCACCCATTTGATTCCGTGAAGCGGACGTGTTTCTCCCTTCTCTTCGGCCGGCGCAGAATCACTGTGATCTGAGTTGACAGCGGCGTCGACCGCGGAGGTCTTCTCGGTGTCTTGTGCGTCCACCGCCATGAAGTGGAGGTTGAGTTGACAAAGGCAGGCTGGAGAAGAGAGGAGCTCCCATCGCAACTATGTAATGTACTGATGTATGATATATGCTGCCAGACAGCGCGTCGATCCCTGATTGATTTGATCTCAAATCAGTGTTTCGATCTTTTCGATTTCGAAGCAAAATGAAAGTGTCCGATGTGTCCGATGAGGGACTGTTTTGTTGTCCCGACCCCGGTACAAGGCAAGCAGAGATCTCAGGCACGGGCGCATCCATCACGATTGCGCAATGGATCACGGCCCAGTCGTGGATGAACGGCGCCAGGGACTGATGACGGGCAGATGCGCGCCGGTCGCGAAGCCGTCATGCAGCGCGAGCGTCAGTCCTGCTCACGAGAAGCGGTCGCATTCTTCCTGTGCGCGCGGAAGGGGATGTTTGCAGCTGGCCGCGAAGAACGGCTTAGGCGCCGAGCGTCCGTTGCAGGAAGTCCGCCAGGGCTGCAGGCGAAAAGACAGATGATGATGACAACGACGCCGGACGGGGCAGGGTGTCAAAGAACCAGATGGCGGTTCCTGGATGAGTCGGTGATGGAGAGGGGGACGGACAGGGCGAGGGAATGGAGACGGTGGTGGAGGAGGTGTAGACATCGTTCGGCGGGGACGTAGGATGCTGCTTCGGCGGGTCACATGGTGTCTATTCTTCATGGACATGGCGTCCATGGAGATTATCTGTGCTTGTCTTCTGGCAGCGGTACGGAATATGGGTCAAGCAATCGACGGCTGGTGAATTTGGATAGGAAGCGGCCTGGAGCCATACCAATGCTGATGTGAACACCGATTGTGCAAGATTAGACGGGCATCAGCCAGCACTGTCTGCAGTGATTCTGGATCTTACAGGTCTCTAAAGCTTAATCTTCTGGATGTTGTAACTGATAGTCAAGATACCAAAGTGCAATTGCACTCCGGTTGTTACTCTACTCCTCGAATCCATTGACGAGACCGATTTACTCTATCTATCTCCTCGCCACTGGTAACTAGATCTGATGAACCAGTTACTAGTTATACCACATCTGTCTCAACATACTGTGTATTTTATAGCTATACATATCACATTGTATATGTATATCAATTCTACATTGCGACATCTTGACTAAGAACAACTGAAGTTAGATTGCAAAATTAATATAGAAAGAAAAAAGTACTTCTATGTAGCATTAACTCCCAACAACGAGAAAAGAAAGAAGGATATGTATTTTCTTGATTCCTATCTTTGATCAATAAGCATATTACTAGATTAGGTAGGAGGTAGGTAGCAGGTAAGTCATCCGCTCCATTAAATATGCGTTATCTCTTTTGTATTAAGAATTAATGTACATAATTTGACTCTGTTGTGTATTAATTCTTGAAGACCTCTATGCCGTCTGATGATGACATTGCGAAGGGGAAAACCTGTGAAGCAGTACAAAACCATTTTGTTAAATGTCCCTATCTATTCCACAAGGACTACGAATGCTCTACCGAGAGAAGTGTATCAGAGACAAGCACAATCTGCACCACACTTTTGCGGTGTCTTGTTGTCTTGCTTGAGGAGAATCATAGAGAATAATATCACTTATTCTTTGATATATTATCCCAGACGAAACCGGTATTAGGAATAGTATTTCGAGGCTATTGAACTGCTTTATCACTATGTACTACCGACTCCATGAAGAGACTAGTGGGCGATGGTCTACTCAAGATCATGCTAATAATTTACTAGGACTGCAATTTCTAGGATGACAAATTTAGAAGCACCGTTGGCAAGTTAGGTAGCATTTGGTGTCAACTTGATGGAATTATCGGTTTGCCGTTATCCCCGTCGGCTTTCCGTTGCAAAGACACTTGTACTACCTAGTCTTCGATGACAGCGTACTGATCTGGACACTACTGCGTACAGTATCCAGGCATATCGACCCTGGAGAGCTAGTATGTAACTTTTTTTAAGACGGAATGGAGTGCATTTTCCCACTTGGGAAAATGGAATGGGCAGTGGAAGTCCTGAAAAGCTCAACCAAAGACTGCATAATAACTTGGTCCTCCTGCGCTACTAGATCACGGGATATACTAGTAACTGAGAAAGTTGCCGAGTGTAAGGCGCAGCACGGAAGCCACTGCAATTGTTCACAGCTGTAAAAATCAATTGATCATCAGAAATATGAGAAGCTGTGAGAGGAATCATTTCCCGGAAATGGAAACAGGTCTAGATTGCAGTGACCTCGGAAGGTCCCCGAAGTCGCCGTTTTCGTAGCTAGACCCTAGCATTTCCTCATTTGGGTTCGAACTGCAAAGACCACACGGAGCAAAGACCGAAGCCCAGCCGATTTGTGAACAAGCTGCCAAAGCTAAAAATGACAGAAACACGAGGATGCAGCCGCAGGCATTCCAAATCCCGTTGTGGCGCTATTGGTTGCATGCCTTTCGCTCACGTCAGCACTCGTCAACATTATTAATCCTTAAGGTTTGCCGTTGACATGGGGGATCGGAGCACATGGCACCATGGATAACAGCCCTACCGTTCCCCCCTCCATGTTCCAGAAAACGGTCCGCTAGGACGGGATCCTGCATGCTGCAGATTAGTCTAGCACCACGACCCAGACGGATGGGTAGATGGTGGAAGCTATTTCAGCCAGGCGACTTGTCAAACGCGGCAAATGATGTCTGCAACCCTCCTCCAAGATACTCGTGCGGGGAAAGATGGAAGGAGTTTGACTGGATGAGATATGAGATGCCTCCAATAAGCCTGACATGACTGAGAAGGCACTGTTTTCTTTCCCCTCAGCAAGGCTGAGGGTGGTGGAACATTATCATGGAACGTGTAACGACGGAGTACACTTCGTCTTGATGTGGAGAAGCGGCGTCAGGCTGACGGTTCCCCGCACGGCAGCCCGATCCTCATGCGGAGAAGTCGATCGGGTCCACCCTGGCAACTGTACTGTACATCCGTACTCTGTACAAGGTCACTTGGACGGTTGTAATAGTAGAACTCGAAGAGATCCTGGCAAGCCTAAGTAAGCTTCGACGACAGCATTGTAAGAAAGTAGACTTCCTTAAAGTCAATTCCCTGCTGATTCCAACATCTAGAATGGGGCTTGTTTCTAACGCGTTGAACATCTTTCCCTTTATTTTTGTAGCTGATTTTAGCTCCCTGATGATAAAGTAAGGTCCGCTGGATATTGGTTAATCCGGTCCCCCAGCCCAGTTATTCGAATCAAGAGCCCGTGTTTGGATTCGACGTCAAGCAAGAAACGCGTGGGACGTTTGTACGGGAGGCGCGTCATCGTTCCGTTTTGCTGTTCCTCAAAGCCATGAATTAAAAAAGAATAAAAGTTGTGACGTAATGCTCATTTCCATTTCGATTTCTCCCAGTGAAGCTTCAACTTTTCCGACGCAAGGGCGTCAGGAGGCGCGTTGCGCTCACCGCTCAAGTGATGCGCATGGCACGAGGCGGCTGACTCATCATATGACCAGCTTGCTTTGGACCTCGGACAACACATTGTCTTCGCAATAAGTACTGATGTACCTCAATGCCATTGTACATCGTATCCGGTCTATATGTGACTAATTGATGCCAAGTTTTTATTCTTCCTTGTCTAAATCATAGCTTTCTGTTGTCAACTCCTTGCGGCCTTTGTTAAGGTCATCACCGACATATCATCATGACGAAACCGGCGCCGAGAGGGTAAGTCTATCCGGAAAGTTAATCTCTCGAGTAACCAAGATGGCTTAAACAATCACAGTGTTCCGTGGAGATTGGGGGAATCCCTCCCAGACGTCGAACCCAAGCAGTACCGAAACTCGGGAGGTATCCCTGGCTCTCATGGACTTTACATCCATAGGTCCAACCGATCAAGCTGGTCTAAGCTTGGATCGTTCCTGGGGTGGGCTACGGTAGTTGCTTCCATTGGCTACCTTTCGGTTAAGAACTATATCTCCTCAGGTACGTAATCCGCCCTCATATCTTGCTTGACGGCTCTGAGAAGGGTTACGTTTTAAAGATACTTCCCCACACGTCGCCGCACACGCTATATGCGAGTCACCCGAGTGTGTACATGCTGCATCTGAGATCCTGTATAACTTGGATCCCAACTATGCCAATATCGATCCATGCACGGACTTTGATCAGTTCGTCTGCGGAGGTTGGCGACAACGCCATGACATGCGTCCCGACCAGGGATCTATCTTCGCTGGAACGTACATGGAAGAGAATGCTCAAGCTCTCCTACGTCGTGTCCTGGAATCTCCGCAGCCTTCTGCCAAGTATAAGTCTGCAGTCGAATCCTCGGCTGATTCCGAGATCTTCCAGAAACTGAAGGACGCGTATGATGCTTGCGTGGATGAGCCCACCGTCAAGGAGCGTGGTACAAAGCCCCTGGACGATATCTTGACCCAGATTGAAAAGATCTATCCGGCGGGCAAATCTTCTGGTGACGCTACAAAGGGAAACCTGACAGCTGCAGTGGTTTATCTGATGGAAATCGGAGTTGAAGCGCTTACGTCTCTAAGGGTTTCTGTACGTGAATTCCAATTTTAACATCCAAGTACCTGTTCTGACTCCTGTAAAGCCAGATGATCGGAACCCGGACTCTGTCACGATCTTTGTCACTCCTCCTCGCGAGATAGGGCTCCCTGCAAGGGAATATTACAATAACACAAATACTGTGGCGGACTATACCGCGGTAGTACAGCAGGTTCTCGGAAGTTTCAGAGGCTCTGCAAGCCAAGACGAGAGTTCCTCCTCTCTCGAAAGCAGCGAATATCTGCGTCTGGCTAATGATATCGTGACTTTCGAGACAAGGCTTGCAAACGCAACTCCGGATACGCAGACGCAGGAGGATGTGACGAAATATTACAATCCGCGAAGCATCGACGAGGTTCATTCTTTGCTGCCAGATATTTCCTTCACCGACATTATTACGACTCTGGGCCCAAAGGATTTTACAACTGACCGTCTCATCGTAGGCTCGCCGTCCTACATGAAGGAACTGTCCACGATCTTGAAGGAGACGCCAACGGAGACAGTTCAATGGTTCTTGAAATGGAAGGTTATCCAGGGCTACGCTTCTACCGTTGAAGACCCTAAGATAACCCCTCTCTTGGAATTTAGCAACCGGCTCCAGGGCAAGGATCCCAAGGCTAGAGGAGAGAGGTGGCGAAAATGCGTCACGGTAGTTGACAGTGGGCTTCCCTGGATTCTGAGCCGTTTCTACGTCCTTGAAGCCTTCTCAGAGGAGGCCAAGAAGCTCGGAGACCAGGTCGTGTCGGACATAAAGGAGCGGTTTGTATTCACCTTAGACCAGACGCAGTGGATGTCGCCAGAGGTGAGAAAGTTGGGTATTGAAAAGGTCGGGAACATCATCCAAAAGATCGGTTACCCGACAAAGAGCCCAAACGTGATGGACCCCGCAGACTTGAAACAGTACTACTCAGGTCTGGAAGTATCCAACAAGACCTTTTTCGAAAATCAACTAGCGATTGCCAAATTCGATCTGCACAGGGAATGGTCGAAGTTAGGCAAACCGACAGATCGAGACGAATGGGGTATGACTGCGCCCACGGTGAACGCCTACTACAATCCTCCCGGAAACGAGATCGTCTTTCCTGCGGGCATTATGCAGGTCCCAGTGTTTTATGGGCCTTCCGCCCCTCTGTACTTGACCTATGGAGCTTTCGGAGCAGTGAGCGGACATGAGCTGTCTCATGGTAAGTAGCGAAAGACACAGAGAGAAAGTAAACTCGCAAACTAATGAATTTCAGCTTTCGACTCGACAGGCAGACATTACGACCAAACAGGCAACTACACAAATTGGTGGGACGACAGAACCGTCGAGGCCTTTGAGCAACGGGCCCAATGCTTCATCGATCAATATTCCAACTTCACCGTTCCCGGACCTGACTCCGAGCCACTCCACGTGAACGGTCGTTTCACCTTGGGTGAGAACATTGCCGATGCCGGCGGTCTGAGGGCGGCATTCCACGCGTGGAAGAAGCGAGACGACGCTTCTCCCGATCCCATGCTTCCAGGTCTGGGCAGCTTTACCAAGGAGCAGCTCTTCTTCGTTTCGTATGCAAGCTGGTGGTGCAGTAAGACGACGAAAGAGGCCGCGATTCGCGCCATCTACAACGATCCACACGCGCCTAAGCCGGCGAGAATTATGGTACGTGACTCTTCTGCTTCGATTCTCACAATTACACCTCTTATATCTTATGTTCGGGCTTGTGCGAGACGATACTGACATCTCCATCTGCAGGGCACACTGGCGAATTCTCGAGAGTTCAGAGAGGCTTTCAACTGTCCAGTCAAGGAGCCGACGTGCAAGCTTTGGTGATTATAATGGGCGATTCCCAAAGTAGCTAGCTATGAAGATCAGCTTCTTTATGTCCCGTTAGACTTGATGTCTTGGATTGGGATGCAAAGATGAAGAAGAGGAATACGAACACGCTTTACGGCAAGGAAGGGAAACAGCTCCGATTATTTCTCTCACGTGCTCACATATAGAACCGGCCCATAGCATAGTTCTTCCATACAGAAGGTGTTACGAACTCATAGCAGTTAATGCCAGTGGACAATTAATATATCCATACCATCTCTCTCTCTCTGTAAAACACCTACCATCTATTCAACTCCATTTAAATTCAGCTTCTGAGGCACTTCACTTTTGGATTTGGCGTGCGCAAGCCTCTCTGATCTTCAATGTCACAGCTGATAACTTCCAATGATATCCACAGGAGACCGATAGGAAGAAAGAATACTCGGGAGAGGAATCGGGATATTAATTATCCCCAGTGTCCCTACAGGGTGGTACAGTAACGGACGTGACAAGTCATCAACCCCGCCACCATGGATCCAGTAGATCCATCGATGATCGTATCCATTCATCCATCCATTTAACGCAACCCAGATCCAAGGGGATGGAATAAGGTACCTAAACTCCGTGACGTAGAAGAGATAGAGAGAGAGAGAGGAGCGAACCACGGTTTCTATGGTTCCCTCCCCTCCCGCAGGAGAGTCAGAGCAGATCCAAGGATCTGCACGCGGGAGCGGGGATCAGCGATCCGTAGATCAACCAGGAACTGAACCGTTCAATGTCAGCGTCTATTGATGGATCGGGCTGATCTTGATCTTGTTAGTTGACTAGTGTGTATGGGGTACCAATATGCACACTACTAGGTGAACCGGTGACCGCACCGTGTGGACAACCTATTCCTTTTTTTCATATCTAGCACGGAGAACGGAGGACGGAGTACTGTGCACCGTGTACAGTACGTGGTTGAGGAAGAAAGATCTGAAACCTCCGGTTCGACTCGTCTGCGCGTGTTGAGGTGATGTATCTCGTCCCTGGGATATGCATGTGCATTGCGTGATGGTGTTATGGAGACTTAGCCTCAGGTCCAGATCCAGGCCCGGGTCCAGACTTGGCCAAGGGGATGGATGGATAGTTGGCAAAGTTAGTTGTCTTGTTGAGTTGACGGGGCGAGGGCAAACTGCTTTTTGTTCCAGCGTCGTGTCTCAGGTTCAGGATCAGGTCCATTGTTCGTGTTGTTGCTGTCTGAGATGGAGTGGGATTATGCACGTACAGTATGTGCAGTGCATACAAACTCTGGTACTCTGCACAGGTTGTGAAGGTTCGTCTCAAGTATTCCATACTGAGTATGAGTACTACTCGGTCTTCTCTCTGTCTTGCTCCATGACATCATCATCATCATTTGAGCTGGATTTCTTTCGGAGATTTTTTTTCCTGGGAAGCTGTCACTAAAAGTAGCATCTATAAATAGACAAAATAAATAGTTAGGCACCGCCTCGGATCTACAGAGTGGGTTGATGATGCTATGAAGTACTGATCCTTCCCAGGTTGAGTAAGTAAGTGTTCAGGAAAGTATCTGGACCCAAGTCTCAGGGTGTCAGGAGTTAAGCTTTTTACCAGTAACCAGTAGTAGTTGTTAGCTAAGGTAGCGTACGGTAGTAGGTCCCAGAGCACGGGATTTTTTTATGTGCTACTGTGTGGAACTTTTGGAGGTTACTTTTCTCGTTGATGCGACCTGAAGTATCCGTTCTTGGGGAATATAGAAAACCCCGGCGGACGTTGACAGCTACAAGTTTCAACGCTGAAACAGAGTCAGTCAGAATCAGACGTGTTCTGTTTTGATCCATCCATCTTGAGTACCTGTGTACGGAGTATCCGTACACAGTAGTTCACGGTGCAGGCAGTGTGGCAAATCGAGCATTGATAACTGATTTACCCCTTTGTTGGACCTGTCATGTCGTCGCTCTTGGCTAAGTTGTCACCCTAAGTACTCCGTACTCCGTAGTGGGTGGCCTGCCCGCGTCCCCTTTTGTGGAGCCCGATCTAAAAAAGAAAACAACGGCCAAGATTTTGACTATCCGACTGGACCCGCAGGAGAACTGTTCTCTGCCCAGCTCCAGTTTGCTTCCGATCGGAGGCCGCCTGTCCACACACTGGACTCTCCGACCTATCGAGTGGTTGGATTGTTTTCGCTTTCGAAACAGAGGCGTGGGATGCAACGCCCGGACACTCTCATGCAGGGTACGGGGTACAGTACGTAATGCACTTGGATTGGGAGCTTTGACTTTGTGGCAAAGAGGGATACGTGGCTGATAGCAATTGCTACGTTATAAGGCATATTTTTCCTGTTCTCCATCCAAAAAGGAGGCCTAAAAAGACCAGGCCGTCTTAGCTGGGATCAGCGCCGCCAACCTCCCAGGGCAGCAGCCTACAGGGCTGCAAAGGTGGGGAGACCCCCAGCTGCCCTGCACCTCGCTCCGTGAGTCCGTGCAGGGAATAGTTGGGCGATGTTAAGCAGGTGTGTTAACTGTTAAGGAGGACGGAGGAGCGTTGCTGAGCCGCCGAGCCCTACTGCGGCCTGCGAGGCTCCGGATGACAGGCCTGCAGTTCTCCTTTTCGCTCAGGGTCTCGGGACTGTTTGTGCTACAGAGCATGCATACGGCGTCTAGAGGCGTCTGGAGACGCAGCATGACTCCTTTTGTGCTGTACGACCGTCCGCCATGCTGTGGTCCTGGTTGTTATGCGCCGGGCGCTAGGGCGACGCGTGCTCCGCCCTAGGGCCAACCGCCAACGGTCCCGCCCGGACGACCGCTCCCCAGCCTCGCATGTTGTGGCCCGCAAACTCCATCTGTGTATCCTCATCGTCCTCGTCCTCCAGTCCTTCTTCCCCATCCTCCCGGACCTGCAGCTCTGCAGCTCTGCTCTGCTGCAGCCTCCGTCGTCCCGGGGCGGCCTTGCATATACGGCGTCGCCGCGCCCCCCTCCAATTCCCCAGCCGACTTCCACTCCTTATCCATCGTTTTGGCCATCTAAGCTTTTCGGGATCCCCATTGCATCCACCGCCACGCGAGGCCACCACATACACCAAAGCTGCATCAGATTCATGATTTGCATCACCTAGCGCAGGCTCGATCGTGCCGCTTTTTTTCTTCGCAACGCAGTCACCGCTCTCTAGTATCGAATCCATTGCATCGTGGCCTGCTTGCTTCGGATATGTCGTGTCACGCGAACGCACACCCATCCCAGCCTTGGCTGCGCGTGGCCCTCTCCAGCATTTAATCTGTTGGACCGCGTGTAAGAGTCCTCCTCTCTCTTTCCGGGATTTGATTGCATTGGGATTTCCGCTGGGCGGACCGTCGAAACATAACTTGCTGGGCCCACGACAGTTCCTGACTGCTATCAATGGGGCCTCCATCATCGCATCACGACTTCCCGTTGGTCTCTTTGAGGTCCAATAAAGTTAAACGCCGCACGTCGATGGAGGGCGGACACAAAAACAGCGGGTTGAGCTCCTCTGTCGGCGAGATCGGCCAATCCAAGCAGTCGAACCTGCGACGTGCGCACACGGTTGCACAGGGGGTCGCTGCGAAAGGGAACGTGGGACATCGAGCCGCGAAGGATAGAGCGCACTCCTTGCTGCGCATGAAGAACAGCAGCGAGGTTATGCGGCAGCGCTCTCAGAAGCGGTCCAATGCTCCAGAGGCTGCGCCGGAAGCTTTTGCAGGTGCCAGGGAAGCGAAGCATTTCACGGTTGGGAATGTTGGGAACAATGGGAGAATTTATTTGAGGTATGGTTTTTTTCGCAACGAAATATACGCAATTGAGGGTTTGATTCTGCAGTTCGGATAACAAGCTGACGCGCGCCTCGGCGCTGGCCAGACCGATGAAGGGGATTCATTTTTCTCCGTTTTCACACTCCCCCGTTGCGCCGCCAACTAGTGCCCATTTGCGACCACCTGCTCGAGGTGGCGCGGCAAGCGTCGGTAGGCACAGCGTCTGGTCCAGCTCGCAGCTCTCGGAATTACTTCCAAGGCGGATCCGCGACGAGAAGTCCGAAGGGAGCGAAGTCGACGGTCCTGAGGTCTCGGACGCGGAAAGCCATCACAGGAAGGCGCACTCGTTTTCTACTATAGCCGAACACCAGTCATCTTCTAAAAATTACGGGGAGTTCAGAATCGTCATTGACCGGTTCGATGACGATTCAAAGCCGGAGGAGAACGCTGCCCCGACTCTCGAAGTGCCAATACCGCACTACAGACTGGGTACGCCGCAGTTCAACGCCGAAGGAACGGCGGACTTGCGTAGCTCTATATACACCAGAACATCAGTCTCAGAGAATTTCAAGTCATCATCGATGCTACCGAACGCCGATTCCGGCGACCTCCCCGTAGACGCTCCAAACGCCAGTGTCGGGGATCAAGTGCAGCGAGGACGGCAACTTTCGTTTTCGGTCTCCATGTTCTCTGGCGCTGCGCCAGAAGGCCTGAGTAGGGACTCCAGTGCCTCACAGAAATCAGTCTTCTACAAGCTGAAAGAACCCATCGAGCCGTCCATTTTCGATACCCTGATGTTGAATCTGGATGACCCCTCGGTGGTTAAATATTTTCCGGGGACGAAGGATATCAGTGCTGCTACGCCAGCGCGAATTGTCGCCGAGATTTCCTCGGATTCATTCATGGACTACGAACTCGTCTCTGATTTCTTCCTGACTTTCCGTTCCTACCTCTCCGCGAGCAATCTCCTTTCGCTCCTGTTGGCACGACTCCAATGGGCCATCAATCGGCTGCAGGAAGATGGCCGAATCATACGGATTCGGACCTTCGCTGCATTAAGGCACTGGATCCTGAACTACTTCGCCGACGACTTTGTCGTCAATCGCGATCTTCGCGTCAAGTTCTGCGAGAAGATCAACTCGATGTATGACGATGTAAAGGCTCGACAGAGTGGCGGCACCAGTGATTTGAAAATTCTCATCGACCTCAAACGGTGCTGGAGTGGCCGGTGTTCACTTTACTGGGATTTCCCAGATCAGACTCCAGCCAACAGTCCGGACAACCCCATTGTTCCAGGAGGCGTTGCAGGGAGGCTCAGCGAGATTGGCGCACCATGCCCCAAAGCTGTCCTTGACGCCGAGCTTTCAAACAGCCAGACTGGTGACTCGCAACTACCGAATGCAGCTCGAGAGGAGCGTCCAGTCCGCCATACCCGACAATTTTCTTCCGCGACGGCAAGGAGCGTCTCGATTTCGCCGCCCAGCGAACTGAGCCTACAAGCAACGTCTTGTTCGTTGCCGTCAATGTCTCCCAAGAGCCGCTCTCCACCCCATGATGGTAGCGTTCCCCATCCCATACCTGTTGTCCCTGTGAAACTCTCTCAGACCTCTCCAGATATTCGCTCCCCAGCGTCCGTAACCGCCCGACGTCATCCAATTCACAGGCACGTGCACAAACGCAGTGGGAGTTTCTCCGACTCTGTGCGCGACGATAGGGCTCCCTTGGATGCCCAAGGACAGCCCTTGATGGAGACAGTTTCATATCCCGGGAGCCTTATACGCGGCAACTTATTTCCACCGGCAGAACCTTATGTGGCAGTGATAGGTCCGCCCTCGCCGAGTCCATTGCCTTCATCATCTGACGAGACACCGGATCTTGACCACCGCAACTCGCAAGACGGAAATAACAAAACTGCCCCTTCTAGTCCGGGCGTGCGGCACATCATCGGATCGATTCGACGGGTTCTACATAGCAGGCATGGCACACACGCTACCACTACACATCCTGCAAGGACCAATTCGGTCTCGTCACCGCGGGGTAGAACGTCTGCCTTGCCTTTGAATGTCGCGTTTGGGTCCGACACCTACAGGGATAGGAAGAGCACCGCAGTGCCAAAGGACTCTCTGCGGATTGATCTCCTCTGCGATGATGCAAAAAGGAGATATCTCGATGCCCTTGGTCATGGGACAGAGAGACCCATCCAGCAGAGTGGTGATGAACTTCCTGCGCAAGAGCACGCAGAAACATGCAATCCTCACCAATTGCAGGCTGCAGAGCCTGATCTAGAAAGACTGTCCAGTCAAGTTACCATGGGCAGCAAATCAATTGTCATCGTCGATGACACTGGTCTAGACATCCCGGCAATGTCTGGGGCAATCCCTGCAGCTTCTTCGAGTGGTGAATCAACCGGAGCTCAGCATATAAGCGGCGACTCGAAGACGATGGATCTGGATAGCGCATTGCACTCATCCGGCCAAGCCGTGACTGAATCTACTTTGCAGGTTCAGGATTGCGAGATCAGCTCGAGATCCACAAACCGAGAATCTACATCCTCTCAACCGTCTGACCAACGTCATTCGAGAAGATCATTCACGATAAATCGTAGATCCCTCACCTGGAAGACCGCGTCTATCTCAAGTCGACTCCGAAAATACGCATCTTACCAGAGTGGGATGACAAGATATCATCCTGGCGACGGCAGCGATACAGCGGCGTCCGTCTCTGGTGAGAACTCCCGTCATGATACTTCCGAAAGGCCTTTTGCTCGTATACTTCGGAGGCTACCTGGCGGAGACCTGCGAAAGGTTCAAAATATCCATGATCTGGAAGCAGGTCCGCGTCCCAGATCCTCCGATTCCGACACTTGGCATTCGGATTCGCTCCCTGACTCGACCGTCGATGCGGACAAGAGCCGTACTTCAGCATCCGACATCAGGCCCGCTTCCCCACCACCGAGATTCTCTCTCATCGATACTCGCTCATCCCAGCATTTGAGACCTTCGTTTGAGGCTGTTCTTGCCGAGTTTGCTGAGATACCTGACGATGAGGACGGGGGTGTGGAATCGACGCTGCTCAAACTCGAAGGGAAATATGTGAAGTCGCCTACTACTGCAAAGAGTCCCACGGTGCAACAAGAGGAGCGGCAGTATTCTGACACTGAAAGTCGCCGTCAATATGACGCGGAGAGCTGGCTGCATCGTAATCGACATATACTCGAGCAGCAGAACTTCTCTGCCAACCTGAGACACTCCACCGGAAGACGCAGAACTGCTCTGGACTCGACTAACTCCCGCTCCTCTATGGGAGGTCGGACGCACGTTGCTAGGCCTTATTCTGAGTCGATTTTAGAGTCTGAAGACTCGTACAGCTCCATCCCTCTTCTTGAACGAGGCCTGACTGATGAGTCGATGAAAAAGTCTAGCGCTAGTCCGGCCATGTCCGACGTTACAGCACCTCGTCCCCTATTTAGCAAAAACGTTAACAGGGAGACCATTAGTCAAGAATCGTCACATCCGTCGATAGATATCGTTGAGGAAACGGAGAGTCTGAGACGCATTCCTCGAGGTTTGACCGTACCGGTCTCTCCTGAGAATACATCCAGTAAAGCTGAACGACGCATTTCCGGGCTCTCATCCGAGCTGTCTGTCGACATGATTGATCCAGAAGAAGCCAATGAGAGCTCTAGGAAATCATGGTCGACGGACCCTCGCCTATCGATATCAGCGCTCGAGTTACCGCCTCATCCTCTCGCTCATCCTCCATCCCCTCCGATGACCACACAACAGCATCGTTCTGCAACGACTTATTCAAACCCTCTCACTTCGCTGCCGTTTCAAGCGCAGCCACTCACTCCTGACCCGTCCCCAACGCAAAAGAATGTGGGACGTGGTACCGACAGAAACTTGAACATGCAGCAGCTCTCAAGCAATGTGCTGGTCGACTCCGAAAAGAGCGCCCAGCTCCTTTCTGCACCAGGTCATCAGAGTCCTCACCATGTTCCATTCGTCCTCGCCTGCGATTCGCAGATACTCGCTCAGCAGCTGACTCTGGTTGAGAAATCCGCTCTCAGTGAAATCGACTGGAAGGATCTTGTTGACATGAAATGGAGCAATACTCCGTCGCCCGCGTTGAACTGGGTCCAATTCCTTTCTGAGGAAGATCGGAAGGGGATTGATTTGGTGATCGGCCGGTTCAACCTTATGGTAAAATGGGTGGTTTCGGAAATCGTCCTCACCAAAGACATCCATGAGCGAGCCCGGACGATCACCAAATTTATCCACGTTGCGGCTCACGCGAGACGGCTCTGCAACTATTCTACCATGCTTCAAATTGCCATCGCTTTGACTTCGGTCGACTGCACCAGGCTCCGGCAGACGTGGGCGTTGGTCAGCGCAGCGGATAAACGTCTTCTCAAGGACATGGAGTCTTTGATACAGCCTGTCCGCAACTTCCACGAACTGCGCGTGGAAATGGAGACTGCGAACCTGCAGGAAGGCTGCATACCCTTTGTCGGTAGGTTTTCTCCTGAATCAGAATGCTGACATGGACGTACATTAATCGGGTTCATAACAGGCCTCTATATCCATGATCTCACGTACAACGCCCAGAAACCAGCGCAGATTGCGAGTACGCGTGACGGAGACCCGCTGGTGAATTTCGACCGTTATCGCACATCCTCCAGGATCATCAAGAGCCTCCTTCGGCTGATCGATGCAAGCACGAAGTACACGTTTGAGCCTGTACAGGGCGTGATAGAGCGTTGCCTATGGATTTCATCGCTCTCTGACGAAAATATCCAGGCTCTGAGCAAAAGCCTGGAATAACCATGGATGCGATTTTTCCATGGATGCAACATATAACACTGATGTTTACGCTTTTGAAATGCCGGTGGCCATCTGCTTTCTCTACACATAATGCCTGCGTTCTGCGTCCGTCGATATTTTCTTTTCCTTCATGCAAATTTATGGGTCATTGTTCTGTAGATTATGCGGACTTGGAGCGTCTTGGATACTTCCCGGTGTGGGCACACTTCCCCTCCCCGTTCTCCTGATCTGGGTTACTGTACAATAGTTTCCGTGTGTTTGTTTTTGTTTGGATACCTCCTCCTTACTGTTCCTGTTTCCTTGCTGTATGTGGTGTACTCTCTTCATTGGTCATAATATGGACAGCCATGTGTGGGAATCGTGCGGTGCCATATGGCCCGCGAAGGGATGGATAGGGTATTGGACAGGTTCGGTAATCGGTTGGATCTGTTCTTCAGTGGTATAATGAAGTATTTATGATTCTGAAGGATTTCTGCATCTAGTCCAAACATCTAAGAAAGAGCGGGTGCGATATGTATGAGCGATAAGTGGGTGTTTACATTTTTGCGCGATAGATCGAGGTTGTATGTTGTATGGGGGCAGTGCGTCATTGACCTGGAAAGCGGAAAGCTGCATCTCTGGCGGCGTCGATGTACGTAGTCGTCAGGAACATCCAATCTCCAACCTCCCTATCACCATTGGCCGCGTGCAAAGCGTCTTTGCCTGCAAAAGGCACTTTTCCACCCCGAGGAAGCGGGCGGACCTCCAATTTGGTCCCGGTTTCCTCCCCATGGCGCTGCAAACGAGCCAGCTTTGCTATGTCCGTTTTTGACCATCACCACGCGACAGTCGTCCACGACCACCACCACCACCATGGATCCCGCGGACCCCCACCGCGGGGGTTCGCACGAGTTTGGCAACGATGCCTCAGAGCCCAACGCGCAGAAGCCCAGAGAACTTCCCGATGATCTGCCAAGGTCGTTAGATGACCGACGCTCCGTGCCCGCGTTCCAGGCGGAAACCGAGATATACGATGCATGGCGAGGTGCGGATCGCATTCCTTGTTATTTACCCCGTTCTCTCAGCGCGCACCGGTTTCCCTTGGCTGTTTGATATTTACAACGTCTCTGCAGCATCGCCTTGATCTGCTTCGTGGACCTCCATTGCTGACATTGTCATTACGAGTTCTACAGAAAAGCCTCAGCTCCTCACCACCCCGGTGGCCGCCAAACCGTTGACATTCAACCTCGCCCTCGACGACCACTCGCACGACGACGACCATGGCTTCCGGAGCCAGTACACCCGTCCATATCTTGACGACGATGACACATCAACAACCGCGCGCCTCGAGGACAGCGACGCGCGGTTGATGGAGATGCTTAACGCGCAGGCGGCCCATCGGGAGGAGGTCGACCTGGGCCCGGACGAGGATGACATCGCGATGGACGAGAAGCTCTCCGATGCCGAGAAGAGAAATATCCTGCAGAAGAGCCTGAACATGGCCGCAAGCAATGGGGATGTGGAGCGCGTGCGCAAACTGGTGGAGGGCAAGGCGAGAGCCTATGTCGATGTCAACATGCCGGACGAGGAGGGGACGGTCCCGCTGATATACGCGAGTTGTTTTGTAGGTCGTCTCTCTCTCATTACTTGTTTACGCGTCTTGTCTCGCCACTGGAATCGAAATATGGTTTGGATTTGGGATGTTAGGGGAACGCAGGGCTGACCGTACTGGAACACAGGGCCACCAGGAGGTCGTGTCTGCGCTCCTCGATGCGGGTGCCTACGTCGACGCGCAGGACCGCAACCAGTGGAGCGCCCTGATGTGGGCGATGACCAACCGGCACAAGACCATCGCGAAGATCCTTCTCGACCACGGCGCCTCGACGGACATCAAGTCCTCCTCCGGCGGCACCGCGTTCGACTTCGTGGCGCCCGGCACCGACATGGAGCAGTACCTGCTTGAAAATGGCTATCATTTTGGGTCTACAACCATGGATGGCGATTTCTACGACTCCGGGTTCGGGCACGGCCGGTTCGAGGAGGAGATGGCGGAGAATGAGATGAGGCGGCGCATGCTGATGGAGGAGAGTGCGGTCAACCTGGAAGTTGATCTCTCGAGTTTGGGGCTTAATGAGAAGTTCGAGGTAGGTTTCCGGTGGAAATGAGGCGATTTGCTAGAGCGCGAGCGAGCTGATTGCTATATATAGTCACCCGACGAATTCGAAGACGACCAGCAGGAGTTTGTCTGGGACCGATGTTTGAACGATCAGATGTTTGTCTTCCAGGAGAGTGATCTGGAACGGATATTGGATATCATCATCACGAATATGACGCCCCAGCGGTCACCGTCGCAGAAGCCGGTTCCCGCAAATCTAATCTTCCTCAGTGCGCGGTACGCCCACTACCACGCCTTTCCGGAGTTACTGGCGAAACTCCTGGTGTCAGCAATGGATAAGATCAACGAAGTCGTTGAACGCCATCAGTGGGATATGACGATCCTGGCTTTCTGGATATCCAACGCCACGTTGCTGCTTCACTATCTGAAGAAGGACGTCGGATTGGTGGAAGCCACGGTGGATTTCCAGCTGCAACTTGCGGAGCTGATCAACGAGATCTTCATTCTGATCGTCCGCGACGCTGAGCGCCGGATGAACAAAGTCCTAGATGAGGCAATGCTGGACCACGAGACCATTCCTGGGCTTGAAGATGTCCACTTCCAGAACGAATGGAAGCTCTTCCGCTCCAAGTCGAAGACGAAGCAGCCTCCCGAGCCGGCTGAGAAGCGTTACGGTCCCCCATCGCCGAAACGGAAGGCCCAGGTCTCGCCCCGAAATATCACATCCCTACTCTCCTCGATACTCTTCGTTTTGGATCTCTACGATGTCCACTCGGTCATCACGACGCAGATCCTCTCGCAGCTTTTCTACTGGCTTGGGGCGGAGCTCTTCAACCGAATCATGACGACGCGGAAGTACCTTGCGCGGACAAAGGCGATGCAGATCCGGATGAACGTGTCGACCTTGGAAGACTGGGCACGGGCGAACAACCGACAGCCAGAACACTACGAAAATGGATCGACCATCTGCGCGGGCGAGAGCACGTCCGAGTCTGCAAGAAGACATCTGGCGCCCGTCATCCAGCTCCTGCAGTGGCTGCAGTGCTTTTCCTCCCTTGGAGACGATTTTGAGTCCCTCGTGACGACACTGCTACAGCTGCAGGAGCTGACTCCGGCGCAGCTCATCCACACCGTGAAAAACTACCGCCCGGAGGTGGGAGAAAAGGGACTCACCAAGAACGCGATGAAATTCCTCGTCGAGCTCCAGAATGACCCGGACCTGTTATACCGAGAGCACCAGAAGCTGCAAGAGGCGAAAGAAGAGAGGGAAAGGACATCCACAGAGGCCGGCCGCGGCGGTCCAGGTCACGGTCAGGGTCACGAGGATATTCCACCCCCGCCCCCTCCAAAGGATTACCCTCCGGGAGAATCTGCTCCGTCCGCCCCGTTGTCGCCGCCGCCGCCGAAACGGTCCAGTCAAGCCCCCTCCTCCCCTTCCCTGTCGATAGCCTCCTCCGCTGCTGCGTTCGCATCGAGCGATCGCAACTCCGTCCTCCTCGATCCCTCGATGACGCTGCCGTTCTCTCTACCGACCAGCACGGATATGCTCATCAGCTACGGCGCGGGCTGGGGAGGGACGAACCGCGAACGGGCGCGCAAGTACATCCCCACCGTGCCGCCGGAGGTGTTGGGCAAGTTTGATCAGTATTACTAAAACTTGAACTGAACTGAGAGTGAGGATAGATAGACCGGGAAGGGAGATTTTTGTTTCCTTTCTTTCTTTCTTTGCTTTCTTTCTAGCGGCAATCAATGATACCATCAATCGTTGCGTTGGTCGGTTGGTTGGTTTGCATGTATGTATGTAAGACTTTTTGCAATTCGAACTTTTTTGCATGGCATGGCATGCGAAAAATATCCATTTTCCGTTTGTTTTTATTTTATAATATACCATGAGGCAGGGCGCGTGCGCGGGCGAGCGAAGCGCATGGGTAGCTTGTTTCATTTCATTTCATTTATTTTGTGTGTTTGAAGTGATTTTTTTTTCAAATGAGTACTTCGAGTTGAATACAATTGAACAGAAGATAGATAGATATTTGAATGTGAGGAATATGCATAGCATTGGTTCTGATTGGACTTGTCAGTGATGTCTAGTGCAGTGTCATATGCCGTGAACAAGAAGATAAGATAAGGAGAGGTGATCAGAAGAGTACAATAATACTACAGTTGTGAAATCGTGATGGACACTAGTTAGCCATGCTATAGCCACATGATCTTGAAGCTATCAAAAGATAGAGCATTATGATAGGTGATGGCTGCCAAGAAAAGCCGCCAGAGACAAGCCAAGACTGCGGTTTAGGTAAAAGCAGCGATGAGGCTAAGTGGGGGTGTGGAGCAGGTGCTAATGGAACAGAACTTCATCATGACTCTGTATACCTGACTGCGGTAACTAGTCCAAGCAACTGGTAGCAGGGGATGTTTGTACCATGACTGTCGAAGCGAGTGTTCAAAACACTTTGTATATGCCATCGGCTTGATGACAGGCGAACAATTAGAAATGGAAGCAGCGGTTGCCAGATTACGCTAGACCTTTTCAGGAGCCAGACATCCCGTCACCTACAACCGTCCTGGACTCCTGTCCTTCTACATCCTCCCTCTGCCATGAGAACAAGAGTCTTTCTTCAATTGAACAATATGGAGTCTGCTGCCCCGTTGGACATTGCCAAGCTCTTTCAAGCACCGAAGAAATGGACTCGAGGCATCCGGAGGCACTGAACGTCGAAGAGCATCACCATCTCCCTGCCGCCGCCATAGTCGGAGATGCCCATCTCCCCGGCGATGGCGACCCATGTACTGCTCCAAATCCATTTGCTTTTACAAGGACTTTCTATAGACTGTAAACTCGTCAACTGCAGTGCTTGTAGATTTCGCAAAGGACTTTACCGAGCCCACCAGAGATGAGATCCTCCTCGAGTTCCCATTCTGCGGCCAGGGGTACGCGAACAATAGATTCAAGAGGGCTCTTTCCTGGATTTCCTCGGCTCGGGAGTGTTTTGAAGAGGGATATCCTGCTCATACGGAACTCGTCGCTATTGCGGATGCGTTTCTGTCTCGCACTGGCAATACCAAGAATCTGTTAGTCTTTTTCCATTGCTACTTTTCAAACCCAGACTGAACGTTAAAAAAAATACAGCAGGTTCAGCTCTCTGCGAATCCCATTCCATCTATCCCCATTCAACATCAATGGCTCTCTCAGTTGCGGTGGTGCATACTTCAGGCTTAGCGACAAGGAGTCGAGCTTATCACTATCTTCTCTGTCAGTTGTGGCTATAGTCTGAATCTGTACTCTCTCTGACGGCTGTAGGCTGGAAAAGGTCCAGAACGTCTAAGCATCGCACAGGAAGAGGTCCCATACCTTCTGTTCCAGGCCGTCTTGGCGTACGAGCGGAACTCCGCCTTGGACGGCTACACGGCGTTTGTGGTCAGCATGAAGGGGACGAGCTTTCAGTTCATCAGGGGCGTTTGCTCCCGTTCGTATCTGCGGGATCTGGTCGATCGCAGAGTCAAGAGTGAGCCTCTGAGGCTCTATCGCTCTGGGCCGTACGAGCTCTTGGAACAGGAGGACCGGAGGGAATTTGTGAGGATTTTTCGTTGGGCTCTTCCGGTGCCTGTGTGATTCTACTGAAGATCTACTGAATGGTTCAATTCCTTGAAACCTCTATTACTCTCTGCTTATCTCTTTCATCATAGGTTTTCTTGCAATGTTTCCAATTAGGAAAGCTCTTCTACCCTTGTTGTTTTGTTCTGTCGTGATAAGCCACACCAGACAAGCTACTTGGACAGAACGGTACCGACCACGCGCGGTTGCTCACCATCTCATGATCATCCCCTCGTACAGTAGGGAGTACAATACCTGCATCACACCACAAAGGGGCGCCTCTTGCCCGAACAGGGGGCTCGAAGGAGTCACCTCGACGGCCAGAGTAAGATACGACAGGTACGTGCACGCGGAGAATTTCCGCGAGCTCGAGAATCAGAAGGCTCGATGACGTCGCCTAGACGGGCTACTGTACGTCTTGGTCTACCAAGCTCTTCTTGGCGCGGCGGTTCTGGCCTTGCGTGCCTGGGGGATCCAGCAGATAGGGAGACTCGTGGACAGCTGAACGAAGGCCTCGCTACGCGTCTTCGAGCTCATCCCGGAGGGCGGAAACGCGGACACGAACGCCTTGGCAGGGGCGCTGCTGGGTCAGGAGAGTAATTGATTGTCGAGGAAGGCAGAAGGGGTGCGTGTCAGATCGCAGTTCGGGATATAGGGGGGGAGTAGGATCCTGATACCAGCGGAGATGCCGTGAAGAGATTGTCGAAAAGGGGGACCCGTAGTTGACGTGAGGGTGGCATTTGAGTGGATGCAGCTGTCCAGAGATGAGATGTTGCTGAAATCAAGAGGGTCAGACATGCAGAAATGGTCTAGCGTTTGAAGCAGGGCTTGGCATGTTGTCTATTCTGCAGAGCTGTATTGGAGTGCTTCAAAGGATGAGCAAATATTCAGTGTGTCTACTGTATCTAGTAATTGTTAGCGACGAGTCGTCACGTCAGTCCGGTGTTTTCAGAGAAAATGCGACTAAGCATGTTGTCTGGAGTGCATGGCGATACTCTGTAACAGGAAGCAGACTCTTCAATGGATCGAGAGCTCCAACCGCTGTGGCCTGGTCCAGCGCATGAACGTTCCAGTTCCAGAAGATCACCATGCGAGCAAATAATATGAAGAGGCATGTGCTTCCCCACAGGTCGTCTCTTCCTGCCCTCAAAGAGAGCACCCTCGTCTGAACTTGCCAGGGCGCGCTGTCGAATTTTCCACTGTGGAGATGATGAGACGGAAGGCCAGTTTCAAGGGGCATGGAGCAGCTCATGCACTGACATGCAGCGCGCGAACGGTTTTTTAAGCAACAATAGCCGCGAGTTGCCTCTGCTCCATTCTGGAAGCGACAGAAAAGGATCGCAGATGGAGCAGTGCTGTCAGAGATGGTTATCATGGCTGGCAAACAAGGTAGAGTGATCCATGCGCTGATTTGGATGGGGTTTGATTGCGACCAATGATCGCTGTTCGGGAGATGAGCGGAGAGCGACATGATATATTATTCCATCCGCAGGGACAGGGCTCTCCAGAGTCCAGCCAGACGGCTCATCGCATCCCCAATATTCGGACTGGGGGCCTCCATTATTCTTCCAGGTGTCCCGAAGGGGAATTCTCGCAGGTTGACCCTGGTCGCTGGCCCCGGAAAGGAGACATCGTTTTCCATTTTCGGGAAACAGGAACACAGGAACACGATGGCGGACGCAGGCCCAGCCATCTACTCTCAGACACAACCGGTGCCTCTTGATCTTTTTTCGCACACGAGGTACGTATACCACTGCGTATGCATGTACGTATACAGCCACCGGGCTAACGTAACGCTCTACGTCAAGGCTGAGGCTGGAGCCGACGCCAGCGCCCTCGGACATCAACTCTGTTCCGTTCGGGTTCGGCCTCTGTTCCCGAGTTTGGTCGGGCCTGGCCCGGGTGCCAAGGACGAACCCGATGCTGCTGCTTTCTTTTTCCAATTTCCCCCAAACGATCCAGATGCAGACCGTGCCCGTTCCGACGCATCGATCAAAACTACTGCCCGGTCACACGCCGTGCGGACAGAACCGAGAAGGGAAAACGCAGAGAGGAGAACTGCCCGGGGATGGTCGACTGCAACCTCGGTTCTGGCAGATCTCGCGGATGTGTACACAGTCGTCGACAGTAACGGTTCCATTGTCTAGTCTCGTTTGGGAAGTACGGCGATCACCTCGCGTCGACGCCCGGGCGCCTGGGCTGGGAAATGGGACGACGGGAATGGCGCCAACGCTCTCTCCGGCCTCGTTTTTTTGCACAGTTTGGGTGAGACCACTTCCAGGACGCACGATTACCCGGAAGAGTAGTCCGCGCAGGGCGCGGTGATTGGGCGCGGGACATGCCCACGGTCGAAAAGAGCAAGTCCTCTTCATCATCCAGATTTCCAGAGCCGCCACCTGCTGCGTGCTCCACCGCCCGATGACGGTGATACTTTACCTACGGATCTCTACGGGAAAGGACAAAAAAGAGGGACTTGCAAAGATGGTATCTGGTCGCCATGGAAGCTGCGCACACTGGGTCATGTCCTCTGCATCTGTCGTGCGGATCCGTATGATTTAGACGACAACCAGAGATGCATCCGCAGACCCTCTGTGCAGCGCGAGGTCGTCTATTATTTTGGCCCCAGCATGGCGTCTGCTGCGGGCTTATCTAAGAACCCCGGACAGCTCATGACAACGATGAAAGGAAGAACTACTGCATCCGGCTAACTCGAGCAGCGGGGTGCTGTCCCAAGTCGCAGCCCATGCTCCCTGTGCTGTACTTTTTCCACTGAGGATGACGGCATGATCGCGTCGAGAGGTGTTTCCGACCTCTTGGCATCCTGCGAGCGCATCGCCAGCCCTTCCACCGCGCATGAAGGCGCCGCGGAGACGGGCCAATCCGCACGCGCGGCCCGGGACGCAGGCGCTGATTTGATACAGGTGCTGCTGTCGAAGAGTCGAACGATGCTTCTCGGAGGTTTTTCTGTCGAGTCGCATCCGGCGGTGTTCCTGTTCACAGTCGGCTCCCCTTTCGGCCAACAGGCGTCGTCCAGCGCGACGGGTCCGATTTGCCATGTCTCGCCGGCGCCCGTGAACGCGCTGCTCCAACCTGGAGACGGCGTGCTGCACCGTTGATCCTGCTGAGCATCATCCAGAAACACGGACAAAAGGCCGTGGCGCCCGCGGCTGTCGGCCTGGCGCACCCGAAACAGCTAGCCCCAGCGCAGCAGCGCGCCTGCCGCATCGGGCACTTGCCTACCTGGTCCACGGCGCAGGTCGCGCCCTCCTTTCTGGGCCCGCAGCCCGCTTGCCTGTTCGGGCCAGCGCTCGTGCCCGCCCCGTCGGACGCTCCGCCTCGCCTTCTGGGCTTCTTCTTCTACCAGGTCGTCGCTTTCCTTCGCGTTTTCTCTTCTCTTGTCTTCTCGTCCGGGCTGGTCTGCGCTCATCTGCCCGGCTGGCCGTGTCCTCCTCCTCCTTGCACACTGCACATATCTCTGCATCCCCGTGTTGATATCCCGCATATACACCGGACCCATCCACATGGGCCGCACATATAATACATGACTTCCATATCCATGCGCTCTCCTTCTGGATACTCTCCTTTCCCGCCTTTGTCGTGACCCGGCCACCGGCTGTCTGTCCCCATCCTCTCCTGTCGGCTCCATCTCCGGCCGCTCCGCATCCATGTTGCTTACGCTCAAACCGCCTGTCCAGAACGGAATCAAAGGTCCCCATGAATACTCCATCATCCGCCAGTCGATCCCCACTCCGCGCTCCTCCTCCACGCCGTCCGCTCCCGACCGCGCTGCCACGCCTGTCCCTTCCAAACGACCGACGGAGCGGGCGATGGACTCCGCACGAAGAGGACTCCCGCCCCCCTCCGCGATGACGCTTCCTCCGCACGACCCCGGCCTGCCCGGCGCCGCGCCCGCCGGCCAGCTGCCTCCGCCCCCGCCCCAGTGGCAGAATGCGGAGGAGTCGATGCGCCAGTGGCTCCGGGCCAAGGCCGAAGAGGATCGGAGGAGGCAGGAAGAGGAGAAGACGCGGCAGGAGAGCCTGCGACTCGAGCAGCGCAAGATCGAGCAGAACATGCTGCAGGATTCCCTCCGGTCCGGGGTCCCTCCGTACATGGTCCCGTTGATTTTTGCTGGGATTGGCGGAGGGAATTTACCAAGCGCAACGTGGGACTTTGCGCAGTACTACATGGCGCAGATGAATCTACAGAACCAGCAGCAGCATTACCAACAACACCAACAACCACCGTCTTCGCAGCATTCTGCAGCGCATCCCCAACCGTCTCTGGCTCAGCCATCCTCTGCACACCAACATCAACCGCTGCAGCCAGAAGTCCGTCGAGACAATCGCTCAATTCCTCCCAACCCATACGCCGCGCATCAAACAGCACCGTCAGCGGGCCCCGCGTCACCTTCGCAGCATTCGTTTGGACGCGGTCACCAGTCGCTCCTGCACGGGAGCCCTGCGGACACTCGGGGCTCATCCGCAGGGCCTCTATCGCGTATCAACACGGCGGAGATGCATATCCAGCACCCTCCCGCCAACATCGGTGTAGCGCAGTATTCCGCCGGCCCAGCAGGCCCTCCTCCACCGCCTCCGGCTCCGGTGAAGCAGGAAACACAACAGCAGCAGTCGTCGCCATCGATTTACTTCCACCACTGGGTCCCTCCAGGCCAATCGCAACCCAACACGCCCTCGGGGAAAAGCCAGAATGAGTCCCCGCTCTCGTCGCATCCCCATTCGCACCTGCGGTCAGAATACCAAAGTTCCCCGGGGAGAAAACGAAAGGCCCAGGGCCCCCATCCGCCGGCCCCGCCGCCATCGTCCCAAGCATCGGAAGCCTCATCATCGGCTGTGTCACACCAATCGCCTCAGATGCCCTCCGGAGGTGCAGGACGGCAAACAGGTCCCCATGGACATCTACGTCAACGAAGCGACAGGGCTGGGGTCCCAGAGTCACGTTATCAGGACCGGTCGGAACCCGAGCAGATATCTGGGTCAACGGCCGCGGCAGGAGGGCCAAACTCAGGAGACCAAGCCAGGGATGATCAAACAAGGCTTAGCGGCGGAGCAAGCACTACTGGCGCTCGGCGCCCGAGTGTTGATGACAGTCGGGGCCATGCGACTCCGGCCCAGAGCGCTCCTCAAAGCCACCAGGCAGAGGACCAGGCCCATGCGCAATCCGGGCAATATAGCGCGTATCCTCGTTCCCAAGACAGCGCTAGTAGTACCGCCACACCAGCGACAGCTCCGCCTGCAGCGTTCGAGACGAAAGTGGCCGAGGGAACTGGACCAGCTCCGCGTCCAGCGCAGCCCCGCAGCTCTGTTTGATATGATCGACACATCTGTTTCGCCTTCTGTCTTAGTAACCAACTTGTTTGGTTCAGCCTGGATCTGAAGTCGCTCCTTTTTTTCCTTTTCCATTTTTGGACTAGATGAGCTACATGAGACGGCCACTCTAGAATGTTGGTTGGATCGGAACGAAAGCCTATGTCTTGTTTGGGGCGAGGTACTTGAGGTTGATTTCTGACCATGCATTCTCGATCTTCTTCCAGTTCAGGTTGGCATAGAGCACATTTCTTTCCCCTGCGTTGGCATGTCTATAGGTGCATACATACATAGCTCCTCGGCTGGACCGACGGATCAAATGTGAATATTCGACAGGTCCTTTGGTAGATGGCGCTTTTAACTGTTAGCTTGGGTGCTCTGGAACAATGGGTATACATTACTCCTTTCAAAACTTGGTTTGTTATCTATTCCTGACAGTAGCAACGTTGCTGTACAAGAGGCTCTGGGAGAACTCGGGCATGATGCCCCGTTTTGATGTCTGGTCACGGTCAGGTTCTTCAGCTTGTGATGTAATACCTAGTACCTATCTTCAGGTTTCTGCAATTGCGGCAGATTTTCCTGCGGGCCTCTTTCTCGCCTAGACGGCAGTAACACCAGAGGGTTATCAGCTATCTACCAGGTAGATAGCTAGGTAAGTAAGTGGCTCCATGGAGACGGGCCGGAGTGGCTGGATGAAGCTAGACCAGACCGGAGCAGACCAGCGACCTTCCAATTAGGCCAAGGTGCTTGCCACCTAGTACAGTACATTAGGTACATACCAAAGGTACCTAGCTACAGCACTGTACTGTATATATCTGTGGACCTCTCTATCTTATCTTATCTTATCTATCAATTTTGTTGTTAGGTAAGTTATGTAGGTAGGTACCGTGACTCTCGGTTCACCTGCAGTTCAAGGGGGCACGAAACAGGGGGTGTGATTGATGAGCCCAGAAAGCCTGCGGCCCATCCGTCCGTGCAGGAGGATCCAGGATTTGTACATACAAGGACGAAGACAAACACAGCGGCGGTATGGGATGGCTTGTCAGAGAGGAGAGGAGAGGCGTCTCGGGGTCCTCGCGAATCGAGGGAGTTGATATCAGCGCCCCCGAACCCGGCCTTCCCCCCGATGTGATGTCGAGCGTTGTCCGGTTGAGGCCGCTACTCCAGCAACCTGAAGTCGAAGGACTTGGTCGAGACGTTGGAACGGGCCATGTCATGTCATCTCTTGGCTCTTGGTCCCACAGCTTCGACACCAAAAACGCCCTTGCGCCAGAAGATCGGGGATCAAACTGATGGAGAAAAGCCCGGCGTGAGCGCCCTTGGCGCTGGCGCAGCGTGTTCTTCCGCCCTTAGCCAGCCAGCAGAACCCCCTTCTGGCTTCTCCCAGTATACGAAGCATCATCCACTTCCTGGCCCTGGGCCCTGTCGGGCTTGGGGTAGTTAGTAGGGTTCTCAGCGCCTGGTCGTCCGCGATGGAAAGCCTCTCCGCTCCCAGGGGAAAAAAAATACCGCACGATCGGGCCATATCTCTGGTGCCACTCTCGCTGGGGAACACCGACTTCCTGAGTGATGATGATGGTGAAGAACTAGCCCCAGAGGGGAAATCCAGGGACGGGTAGGCACGACACGCAGGGGAGAGATGTAGAACAGATCTATGTATGATCTGTTAAAGGACGTAGGCGAGGGTGACGATGGAATATAATATGTCCAGAGAAGGGGCCCGGCCGTGTCTAGAATGGTCTCTTTCGACGGACACCGGCAGCGACGGTGGATAAGAGAATCAAAGGCGTGAAGGCCACCTTGAATTGGCCTGAGCAGTCATGATAGTATGATGCTAGACCGGATGAAGAGCTCAAAATTCTAGGTGGACTCGTGCAGATCCAGATGTCCTGATATGAGGGCAGATATGGGATGGGACTGGGTGATGCCCTTTCCAGTTATATCAGACGAAGCAAGCCTTGTAATAGTCCTTTGAGTCCTGCGTTTCCTCTCACATGAAGCGGGGGGGGTTTCCTATCTGACACCACATAGAGTCGAGAGCTCGGCCATTTCTCGTCAGTGCAGGGGACACATCTGGCCCTTGCACCTGGGAATGGAGCCATTGGGGCCGCGGAGGAAGTAAGTGGCAATGCTATGAAGGAGTAAGCATGATGAGGGATATGGTGTACGGAGCAATACATTTGTGACTAATCTTGATAGGGTTCTATCCGGGAAGGGCGCGTCAGGAGAGTTCGCATCAGCTCAATGCCACCTTGATTGCGGGGCAGAATCTTGCGCAAATAGCCCGCAATTGGTAGAGATCTGCGGTTTGAGCTGTGATCTCAGCTCTTGTTCAAGTGAGGGTTTGATGAAGGTTCGGTGAAGGAGTGTTGTAGATTTAAATGCTGCGTGCCTAAGGGATTGGAGGGAGGAGGTGAGGAGGCTTTAACACTGTAAACGCGTGATACGTCTTGGTATGTTACTGTATGTATGCAACTAGTCACATCCAGAACCATGGTATCCCGAAGACATAGGTAGCACTCGAGGTAAACAATACCTCGTGCTATCCGCTGCTCCTACCCATATTCCTCGGCATCATTTGATGATACTATTCTTCTAGCGGAAAGCTCTCTTTCAATTTTCTTGTTCTTATTAATAGTAAGCGGAAGAAGAAAAGAATGATAGTGCAGTGTGTTGTCCGGAAAATTTGGCTCTGTTCACCGTTTTACGTTCTTCTGGGATGCTGTCTGTATTCACCCATCTCTACAGAAGACTTTATATAACCTGTATCAAGGCAACAGAAATGCAAGCCGCGTCTTTTCGCTAGTGGATCTTTGCGGAGCCATTATTGATAGTATATTCTGCTGGTAAAGCCACAGGCCGAGCTGGATGCAACAAAATGTTCAACCGAATGCATATACGAAAGCCTTTCTGCACGCCCGCAGCGTCCCATAGGAGCTTCTTTGCTTTTCTCTTTTCTCTCATGCGAAATCCCAAGCACACCGGTCGACGAAGTAATGCCTTGTGGAGTATTCCCAGCCGAGAATCCTTTCATCATCGAGATGACCAGTCTTATGGCGATATTCGTCTCCTTTGCTTCTTACCCGTAACCTAGGTGTGTCACTGTTGCCGCGCATAATGTATGAAGGCAGGACTTGTCACCCTGTTAGATAGCTCCGGCTACTGGTTCTAGATGCTCACATTTTTAGCTTCATGATATTATGGATCAAGGATATTCGGAGCTGAACATGAACTGGAAAGAAACACTGACCTGGTTCGGATTGCAGAACCGGTGCTCTCCAAGGACGGCAGAGATGTCCTAGGAACCTGGCGAGGCCAGATACTCCCTTGGGACGCATGTAGTGAGCCTGATGGAACAGGATTGTGTTGCCATCAAAGTTGGCCTTTGAATTTCATATTTATCATGCTGCACAGTGAACGTTGTATATATCTCTGCTCTTTTGTCAGGGTAGTGTTAAAATCGTGCCTCCCGAGTCTCTCACCCAGGTCTCCTCGGTCCGAGTGCCTTCTCAGCCCGCAGAGGGATCACGGGGTCCGCCGCTCATTCTTTCCCTGCGAGAGCGCAATTGAGGGAGTCCGCTCATAATGCCTGTCCGCTTCATTTTTCTTCTTTGAATTGTTTAAATTCCTACTTCTTCCTGACCAATCCCTAGAGTCATATACCATTCTCCGTCTCTCGCTCTCACCATGTCTGCCAGCTCTCTAGACGCCCTGGTCATTCCAGCAGGCACGGCTTTGCTCAAGACCTCCCCATGGACGTTGTTCGATCGGGCGTGGACTTCTGTGGTCGGATATCCCGCTGCAGAATTCAGGTTCATACCCGGAAAAACTCCCATGGGGACTATGAAGGAGACCCTGCTCATGGTCTCCTTGTACTACGTTGTCATCTACACGGGCTGGGAGTTTATGAGAAAGCGTCAGCCGTTCAAACTCAACACGCTGTTCATGGCGCATAATTTCATCCTGACGGCTATCAGTGCAGCGTTGCTAGTCCTCTTCCTTGAACAGCTAATTCCCTCGCTCTGGAAGCATGGACTATATAGCTGCATCTGTCAAGACGCAGGCTGGACAGACCACTTAGTGACCCTCTACTACGTACGTATCGAGCCCCAATGTTACCTTGCCGTCTGATGCAAGATTTCTTTCTGCTGACGTCTGCAGCTAAACTACCTGACCAAATATGTCGAGTTTCTTGACACCGTTTTCCTCTTTCTCAAGAAGAAGCCGTTGAGTCCGTTTCCCGCACCGAGAATTCTTGATATTCCTGTTGCTAACAGTCCCCAGCCTTCCTTCACACCTACCACCACGGCGCAACTGCCTTTCTTTGCTATACTCAACTGGTTGGAAGAACCCCGGTCTCATGGGTGCCAATCACGCTCAACTTGACGGTCCATGTCATCATGTACTGGTACTACTTCCAGAGTGCCCGCGGAATTCGGGTCTGGTGGAAGGAGTGGATTACCCGCCTTCAGATCCTCCAATTTGTCATTGACCTGGGTAAGCATATATTCCCCAGTTTGAGAAACAAACAGCTGACACAACTGTACAGGTTTCATCTACTTCGCATCCTATGACTACTACGCCAGCGAATACGAGAGTCTCAACCTGCCTCACTTCGGCAAGTGCAGAGGCGAGCCCTTGGCCGCCTTGGCAGGCTGCGTTATCCTCAGCTCCTACCTTATGCTTTTCATTTCCTTCTACATCGCGACCTACAAGCAATCCAGCAGCAAGGTCCGCACGGCAGTTGGCGCCAAGGCGGGTGCTAAGGAACAGCCATTGGCCACCACGACTGGCCGGGCAACCGAAACCCTCAAAACGGCCCGTAGCAGGATCGGGACCGCGAGCATTGACATAGTGGAATCGGGGAGCAAGGGCCAGTGGAGTGCGTCCGCGATCCAGGGAACGACTGAATGAACGGACTGTTGGCGAAGCGTGAGTTGACAGAAAAAGCACAGGCTAAGTTTCTTCGTGTTGCTCAAGCATTGAAACCCATGTCCTCTCCAAAAGGCATCGGCCTCTCACTTGTCTCCCTTCGTCTTGCAAGAAGTTTGGGGTGAGATAGTGTTAGCTCCATGGGGCATAAAGGGCAGGAATCGACGGCTTGGATGCTTGGTAATTGAATTATTATTATTGCTTGCCTGCAGAGTCGATGCTTGGTCAAGTCCTTGAAGAGGTGCCTTTCATGCCATGAGTTTTCACAGGATCAGGGTCGAGCCTTGAACAGACTTGGGGGCTCAAAGCACATTTTTGAGAGTTACATTCTGAGCCTGACACGTCGGACGGGCAGGTGGAGATTTAATCATATATAATATTATGTGGTATTTCTAATGTGGTATAATCCACTCATACTTGTATCGTACATGTACCTGTTACCTACTACCAGCTACTTACTAGTATGATCATAGATAGTATAATAAACCAATCTCTTTCGTCTGCTTTTACGAATGTGCTTGGATAAAGTAGTAACTGTCAGGGTTATCGAGTAGGACAGCATGATGGACGAAATGCGTCATGATGTATTTCTGGTCCCAGGAGAGATGCGCGTCCAGAGCTCATAGGGTTGGAGTGGCTTCACCTCCCACCGGAAGGAGCAGCTCACGGTCCCAAGAGCCAGGCCGATCGGCCCTTCAGAATTGCCAATGATTCCTGTGGACTTTGTATTGCGGGCGTAACCAATTTCCCTGGAAAATAGTGTGCACATAAGGTGGCATCGGGCAACGTCTAGATCGGCGAAGTAGGTACTGATTGATGGGTAATGCCAATACCGAAATGATATCCATTGAGGTCGTGTATACAGTAGTTCTTTTTAGAAATACAGTACATATGATGACGAAACGGACACGCGCCGCGTTTGCAGGATCAGAGCTCCAGAGAAGGCTACACAGGGCAGTAGTGGTATTCACGTTGAATTCCCTTCCCTCCCTTTGACAATGGCGGCCCGTTACTATATTTTAGGAAACTCTACCTGATTCCTTTGACCTTCATCATCAGAAGTTTTACTGCCATACTGCTACCTACTTCCAGCCTAATAAAGAAGTCAGTGCACTTCTCTGATGGAGATGATTGAGATCTCGGATGTGGGCATATAGAGCCCTGCGGCGGACTTATGCAGGAAGCGGTAGGGATGGGTGGTCTAAAACCGCCCCGATTCTAAAGAATGGCATGAGAGAGCGAATGAGAGGACGATAGCATATCACGGTATATAGGTAACGTCCCAATGCGGAAGTACAGTACATATGCCAAATTCGATCAAATCAAACAAATAGGGAGAACTCTTAATAAGCAAACAAGCCGATAAACCAGATGAACAAACAGACTTTTTCATTTTTTAAGCTGATGATGATGATGACTACAAACTAGACAACAACGGATTTCATTTATTTTATGTATGTACGTGTACATATGTGGAATGTAATGGAAAAAAAAACCAAATGACAGATCGACAGGGGAAAAAATATAACAACCAAACAAAAATGAATGTCCCACATATCTATCAGATCAGAGCAGATCCGGACTGGAGATTTTTTTGGGGAGGGGGCTCGTGTTCATCTGGCATTCTAGCTAGCCGGCTGCTACCTCTATTCCAACAACAGCTGACGACTCAGGCCTGCTAATGGATCCGATGATATGTGATATCCTTTTTTTTTGCCCCCTTCTTTCCTTCCAATTCCAGTTGAGAGACCCTTGTGCCGTCACTGCCGTTCTTTCCTCAACTCCATCTCCATTCGCCCCTCCTATCTATGCCCGTGATTGTCCCCGTGAATAGTCTCTCAGAGTCATGACATCTGTGGATGTCATACCTCCAGAATCCATATCACCGATCTAGCTAGAAGAACTCTCTTCACTCGCCCAGAAAAGAGCAAGATTGGAAAATGCCATCCCCGCTCCTGAACCGAGACCTTGTCTTCCTCCCCAGCGGTTCTTGCTCACCTTCATACTAACCAGACCAGATCATATCTAATGGAAGAGGTTCGGTGAAGCGAGACACTCACATAGAGCTCAGACATGGTAGTGGAGGGAAAGCTGAGACGTGCTTTTTTCGTGTAGAGTTCCCAAGGTTGAAATGGTCTTAAGAAGTTTCGAGGACACGAGTTCGATGATGTATGAGGTGTATATTAAATGTATAATGACAAGAAAAGAAAAAGGGTCAAAGAAACAGTCCGGTTATTTTGTGTAACAAAGAAAAAAAAATCCGGGGTATCGTATTCGGGTATTATGATGATTAGATGAAACACGACAGGTCAGTCACACAAAAGTATAACCGAGGAACCTCCATGGAATATAATAGCAGAGACAACAGGAAACAGAATGCGGGACGCCAACACGGAAACCAAAGATCAAGGATCTGATAAGCGAACAGGGTCTGAAACATGACGCTGACAGGTCTTAAAAAGAGGCGACGGCCGTGAAGTATTATATGAATCTCAGGAGACGGACAGCAAACAAGGAGACCGGGTATTGCAGGACGGCATACAAAGCGTCGTGAGAGGAAAGTTGTAGGCTAGGAGGCGCCACCTTTGGGAATAATGAGATGAAATGATGACCAGAAACAGAAAGGATCGGAGGAAGTATCTGGCTATCGCAGAACATATTATCTCCCAAAAAGGTATCATCAGAAATTATCTCTCCCAGGCAGCTGGGCGAGATGTGATTGATGCCACGTGAGAAGTGGGCATCCAAGAAAGCCTCGAGAGCATCCTCTATGAATTTCCGTCGCCTTTTAAAGTGGTCTAGAGTCATCCTCTAGTCAAGTCGACTGTCTACGTCGACAGTGCAAGAGTATATAGTTCCCCGAGGCAATGACCCGACCGCATATAGCAGATGTGGAGATCTTCGATTTTTCCGCGTGGACGACAGGGAAGTTTCGTTCCTCTAACCTGACTTTTTCCGGTGATGCATCTTCCACTCGGCTTTCGCCACACGCATGAAGAGTTCAACGTCCTTGATTGGCACCCAGCTCGTGAGTACCTTCATGGCGTTCTCAAAGTCGGACTCGAGAATGATCTCACGCATACCGTCGATTAAGGCGGCTGAAGTGGCGTGTAAGACGTCTAGACTCTTGCCAAATGGACTGGCGGCGGGTTGGGCTTGTGGGTCGGTGGTGTCGCCGGCGTTTGTCGGCGGATCAGGCTCATCGGAGTCTCCTAGAAGCATGAAGACATCCCAGACCCGAAGTTGCGCCGGGAATGGAATGGAATAGTTGAACAGCGTCAGGTACCAACGCGTGCCGTATGCAGTTGGCGGGATTCCTAGTTCATTCTGCACAAAGTTAGCATGGCACTGCTGAATATCTTCTCAGGAGTGTCAATCGACGACATACCAATTTGGCAGCGACTTCTCCGCCATCCAGCCACTCCCTTTCGAAGTCATTCAATGCTTCCATCAGCCCGGCAAACCCGGATCTATACAGTCGGTCCAGCCCTCTTAGCTGCCACAGCCGGACGAGCATCACGAACGCATGCTCTTCATCGTAATATGAAAGAAGCGTTGCCGCAAGAGCTGCCATTCCTTGTACATAACCAGTCTCTGGAAAATACAATGACATGGCATGGAGGACTCGAAAGAGTAATCTCTGGCCCCCTCGATAGCGTCTTCGGAACATGATATGACTGCTGATAGTCCTAGGGACATCTATATCGATCTGGACATCGTCTGGCGAAGACATGTCCTGGAATTCGTGGAATGCCTGGATGAGCTCCTCTTCCGTAGGGCTATCTTTCCTCTTCTTCGCACTGGCCGCGAGGAAAGCGTACCAGGCCGTGGCTCGCCATCTGTCCGGAATTCCCTTCCAGGTCCGCTCGATCAACTTCGGACTCGACGTGTCGAATTCGAAGGTCATTCCGCCGCCATCTTTGGTCTTCTTCGTAGGCTTGGCCATCTTTCTCCACTTATCTTCTCGCTCCCATTCCTTTCTCCTCATGGCACGCGCAGCTGGTGAATCTTGGTCATCGACGCCACCCGGGACCTCGCACGGGAGTGTGAGCATATCACTGGCTTCGTCCCTGAATCTGCGATCTCGATTGTGCGGGAGACGATTTGTAGCGTACCGAAATCGAGACCCTGACCTGCGCATCGAAAAATAACCACTTTGTGAGGAGGTGGGACGGTTCGATAGTCCTGACATTTTCCGGGATAGAGATCGTCCGCTGAAGGAACGGTTACTTGCCGCAGTCGACGGAGCACGTCTAAGAGTAATAGTATGCTTTCGCCGCGGTGTCTCGGAAGCGAGTAGAAGACTCGTTGAGACACGTTGCATAGTAGGTGGCTCTATTGCAGACTCCCGACGTTGCCCATCGCTGCCACGTGGGATGATGAATCCATACCTATCAACGTCGCCTGCCTCGATGCCACTCCAGTCCTCAATCCCTCCCGCCAGCTCGTGCGCGTCTCTTTTGATCATGGAATTTCTGGTGACGCGCGAGGATGCCACGCTTTTCCTAGACGCATTAACGTCCGAGACGGCATCCGTCCCGCTTTCCGTTGGAGTTGTCTCCTCCCACAGTGTTCCATTCTCATGGGCCATCGCCTTGGCCAGCTCCGCATCAGTCACATTCGCTTCACCCTTTTCGTACATGAGCCGCACTCGTCGCGATAGCATATCCTCGTCCGCAGAGATGGCGCGCGTGGAATTGCTCGATTGCGTGACACGCAGCGAGTTGAAGGACTTGATGCGCTTGGTGTCTTTCTTGCGGACGCCATTTACCGGGCTGTCCTGCTCCGGTGTCGCAGTCGGGGTCGCGGTCGAGGTCGCGGTCGGGGTCGCCTTGTCCTCGTTGTTGCCATCATTGTTCTCGTTGGCCTTATTCTCGTTGGACATGCTCCCGTGCTTAGTGAATTGAGTGGACTGCAAAGCCAGATCCTCGAGCGACCCTGTAGGAATATTCAACGTAATGCCGTGGAAAGGTGTATCAGGGACAGCAGGCGGAGCTCTCCTGGCGGACTCGGTGGACTTCCTGCTCCTAAGACCGCCCCACCTCCGCTCGGACCAGCGCGAGCTGGGGCGTGCGGGTGCATCGTCGACGACAATGCTCGGGATGCTGCGAGGAGACTTGAGACTGCGTGCGGAGACGTCATCGATAGACATCGCAGTCCTGCTGTCCCTTGTCCTGGAGTTGGACAGCCCCGACGCTGGGTCCTGTCTCCCATCCCTCCCATCCTTATCCGACTCGGGGACTGGTTTTATGGAGGCGACCGGGACGCCAGGCACGGTGGTTGTATCCGACGGCTTACCCTCAAGGGGCCGCTTGGTTTCGACAGGCGTGGGAGATGACAGGGACTTGATTGGGACTGCCGCCTTCGCAGCGACCGTCTTGTCAAAGGCGACAGCGTGGATGTTCGAGCTGGGCGCCTGCATGACGGAGGCCGACGACGAGTCTGAGGTCTCCTCTACCATTACTCTGGCATGACTTGCAACTCAATTCCTGACAACGTCTTTTCCGTTCGAGTCGACCCATATAAGGGGCGAAGCCAATGTCCCGCCGGGGAATGAAGGGGGGATTTCAAGGTCGCGACTCCACGCAAAAGGCACGGAACTTGAGGGGACCCGATGCGACCGTTATGCAGCGGAAGACATCGCCGGCTCGATAGTCGCCGGAACAGAGAACCGGTGCAAGAACGTGGCTCGTTAGATGGTTAGACGGGAGCAAGAGCAGGACACGTCGAGACTGACGGATATCGGCAAGCTCTCATTCCAGAGAAATCGATATGAGGGGATGGGGCAAGCGAGATCCGGGCGTGCGAGATGCACGGCATTGATCCGCGGCGGTGACAGGGATCCGACAGGCCCAAGGGTTGCGCCCAAAGCGCAGCAGGATGTCGATGGTGGAGAGACTGGAGGAGAGACGATGATGTCGACGCGGCGGGGGTGCAGGGTTCTGTATGCCTGGCTCCCGCTCGCCGTCTGCTCCTCTCAGCGCCCGCCGCGTGCCCACCAGACCACTTTACGCGTCCTCCTCAGCAAGTCCAGGACTTACGACCCGCTCCATGAACCTCGAAGCTCATCTCGGTCATTCTTCGCGAATGCCTCGTTCATTCTACTCTCTAGCCTTTGTGGTTTCTGCAACGCGTGGCATTGAAAGGGCCTCGCTTGTGTGCCCCCACCACATGATCGCGGGGTCTCATTTCATCCTGTGCTTCTTCACCCCCGTTATGCAACTATCTACATCCTAGATGCAAGGAGAGACTGCTGGATCTTGCCAATGCCACTTAATATTAGCCAAAAAGGGAAAAGACACTGAACTCCACAGACCATCCAATAACAAGCCGTCAGCAATGCAAAGGAACGATGAAAGCCATACGCCAAGGGGATATCAACATGAAAGAGAACAAGTGTCAGCATCAAAGTCATTGTGGGTCAAATCAGCAAATCATGCAACAGCGGTCGTGTTCACTCCCGACCCCGATGTTCCACCTGCTGTCCGCCTGGGCTCAATCGGCTCCTTGGGCAGCAGCTCGATCTGTCGTACTAGGAAGCTCTTCTCATCGGTGAACTGGTCGTCATCCGTCCGATCCTCCAGGAATCTGGGCAGGAATTTGAGTAGGCGGTCCCGGTTATTGATGAGGATCCGCTGTACCGCCACGGACTTATTCGGATTCGCAACAAACACCTGCGCCACATTCCAAGTTAATCTCGTTTATCCCTGCGGCCGTGCACAAGGTGCGAACCATGCCAAAACCATACCTTGAACACGTGGAATCCCTCGTACTGTACCATTTTCCGGTCGTCTTTCAGCAATTTCATGCAGATCTTCAGATGCTCTCCGCTGTCCACGTACTTCATCATCACGTTGTAGTTCGCGCGGTCTAGCAGGATCTCTCCCAGCAGCTTGATGCTCTGCCGCTTCGTTACGTACGAGTCGGACTGCACCAGAACACTGTGGTATCTCGAGAAGAAAAGATCAAAGTTGGTGGCCAAGTACCCGGAGACTAGGCTCTTGTGCCGAGTGAGGATCTCCTGTGGGCAATCCCGTTAGTTTTCCAACGTGACATGTCAAAGCGCCACATCTCACCCTGAATGTGGTGAACGCATCCGCGCTCACTTCGAAGGTTCCCTTATCGATCCACTTGAAGAACTGCCAAAACACTCCCTCGCCCGACTGCACGATGCCTGGCTGCAGCTCGCTGAGCCGGATGGCCGGCTCTCCCTCGCCAGACTGGTCGTAGAGTATTATCGCTGCGATAACGTCGAATTTCAGCGCTTCCCTCAGGATCGTCCCACATGGCATCGCACTCTGGCTGTACTCGTAGCCTCGACATAGCTCGACGATGACCTCTGGTCTATTGTGGACTATGTAAGAGATGACGGGTGGATCGCTCTCCGATGGCGCAGGCTTGAATCGTAGTATATGTGAGAATATTGTCTGGGTGTCCTTCCTAGCTTCGAACGGGAGTAGTCGGATGCTCCGCGCGAGTTCAAAGAGCAAGTCCTCCTGAATCATGGCCTGGATCAATGCCTGCACCTGCTCCGGGGAGGTGTCGACCTCTTTGGGGACAATCAGTACAAGTCAACACATTCCTAGGAGAATGGGTGGTAATCCAAGGCGTAATGCGGACCTTGTGTTCCCTGGACGATCAATTTCACATGAGCCAGCTGCTTCGCGAGCTCCTCCTCCACCTGCGGGGATCTGCTGGTTAGCAAGATGCATTGAGATTGCCACATAGCGATCTTGCCCGCGGACAAACCTTGGGGGCGCCCGGAGTCTCCAATAACCTCCCCAGGAGATCCTTGATCGTCCTCGCGACATCAGATGGTTGTCTTGCCCGGGCACGGTTGAAGAAAAAGGCCATCGCTGCAAGCGCCGACGGTTGCTAGGGCTCCAGAGAAGAGGGCCAGCGCATGTGAAAATCCTCAGGCGACAGATGCAAAGCACACACGAAACGATTCCTGGAGGGCGTTTCAATCACTGCGGACGAGAAAAGAATCGAGCTCTGAGCTCCCGGCGGACGAGGCAAGCTGCTGTCCGTCTCGAACAGGCAGTATGGAAACAAGACTCGAGGCGGAGGCGGTGACGGCACGGCGGGGACCGGCACAGTCTGGCCCAGTCGTCGCCGGGATAAACAGAAAAGCGCCGCGGCGGGGCAACCCGCGCCCGGTCGATCCTGGAGATCCGCGATCGAGATTTTATCCTATCCCACCTTGGCGCTCGTCGCAGAGCACGGCCTCGTTACATTCGTTTGCTCGTCGCGCAATTGTCCTTCGTTTCCCAGGTACTGCGATTCCACCCATCCCTGCGCCATGTCCGCTCCGACCCAACCCCCAGACCGCTCGATTGCAGATGAGGCGCTTTCTGACACCGACTCCACGACAAGCGACCCCTTGGATCTCACCAATGACGAAGGGTGGGAGGACGTCGAACCCGATGACGAGTCGCAACCAGTCGTCGGTCTGTTCAGCGCCGACATCTACCCGGACGTGCGCTCAATGCTCAAGGAGTGCAAGGAGAAATACAACTTTGACCTCAGGAAGGTCGTCAAGGAGCTCGGTGTGTAATCAATCGAATCGGTCTTGGAGGGGCTGTGGAATATTTTCATATGTCCTTTTCCATGCCATGCTTTTTTTCTTTCTTGTCCCATAGGCGAACTTGGAAAAATTCAAAGAATGCCGTAGCCAGCTGACCTATTTGTTATGTCTTTTGATTTGTACCTTCAGACTTAGATTTCTTTGGCACCATCAAACTGGTCAACTATATCCGCTCGGAGGTTAGGGCGGGGAACACGCAGCCAGACGTCTCATCCAGAACCCTGTTCGAGGACGACATCTACCTGAAACCCGTGCTGGAGGACGACGCGCTACTTTACAGCCTGGAAGACATCGAAGACGAATCAGAGAACATGGCTGAAGGACAGCAGTCAGAGACAGACCGAGCGCGCAATGCGGAGAAGCGCGTACGCGAGCTGGAGGAGGAGCTGGAACTCCTACGGGGCCAGTTCTCCGACTACCGACAGGCCGTGCAGAGATCGATGAACCAACAGCTATTCGAGGATGAAGGCCCTTCTTCGTCTTCGACGTCAAAAGCGGAAGAGGACAAAGCTGCGGATAGGATCCAGGAAGCGGATTCGGATTACTTCACTTCATACTCTTACAATGGTGCGTTTCTTGGATTCCTTTGATCGTGAACATGCTTCTGACGAATCTCTCTAGCGATACACGAGTCCATGCTGAAAGATACTGTTCGCACTGATGCCTACAGAGATTTTATCTACGACAACAAGCACCTGTTCAAGGATAAGATCGTGCTAGACGTGGGATGTGGAACAGGTATTCTGTCGATGTTCTGCGCCAAGGCCGGTGCGAAAATGGTCATTGCGGTCGACAACTCGAACATCATCGAGAAGGCCAGGCAGATTGTGTACGACAATGGCTTTGGCGATGTGATCAAGTATGTTTTCCAATAGAAGTTGTACCCATATGTCATCAGTCTGACCTTTCTGTCAAAGGTGCCTCCGTGGAAAGATCGAGGAGGTCGTTTTGCCTGTGCCACAGGTTGACATTATTGTCTCTGAGTGGATGGGCTACTGTCTCCTCTTCGAGGCGATGCTTGACTCCGTCATCTGGGCCAGAGATCGCTATCTCGCACCTGGTGGGCTTATGGTCCCCTCGCACGCCACGCTGCGCATTGCGCCTCTCTCCGACCCGGACTTCATCGCCTCGCATGTTTCGTTCTGGAATGACGTCTACGGCTTCAAAATGACGAGCATGCTTGAAAATATCCATGATGAGGTCTTGGTCCGCACCACCCACCCCTCAACAGTCGCCGCAGACTCTGCCGTCTTCCTGCAGCTGCCTCTACACACCATCACGACCGAGGAGCTCACGTTTGTCAAGGAATTTCAAGTCAACCTAAAGGAGGATATCGACGCGCTAGACGGCTGGGTTATCTGGTTTGACATATTCTTCATGCGATCGTGCACATCCAAGCTTCCAGCGAATGCCGTCCCTTCGGAAATGAAGAAGCAGGGTTTCGTGGCGTTCACCACAGGCCCTTATGGTCCAGAGACGCACTGGCATCAGGGCGTCCTGCTTATCAACCACGGAGAAAAGATACCCGCTCCACTGAAAAAGGGCCAGGTCATTAAGGGTCAGGTCGGGTACCGCAAGAAAGAAGAGAAGTCGCGGTTACTCGATATCGAGATCCAGTGGGATGCGGAGGGCATTGAGAAGGGAGTCCAGGAATGGTCGCTACAATAAGTAAATATGATGGGAGGCTGGAATGTGGTTTTCGTTGATACTTCATATCCAGATGTACAGGAGGATTTCTGACACACTGAGACATACTGCAATAGAAAACGTTGATTTATCCGCTGTTGGGGTATCTTCTCATACATACTAGGCATTGCCAGAATAGTAGAAATCGGTCTTCAAGCATTGTAAACTGGATATCGTATCGCCTTCTTGGAGCAGAGACCAGCTCAGCTCCTTGTCGTCTTACCATAGCATTGTTAGTCAGACCTGTGACGATGTCTTGAATTATCACGATCACGATCGCGATCGCGGTCCCGGTCGCCGTCATAATCCTCATCACGATGACGGTGACGGTGAGAGTGCGAATGCGAGTGCGAGTGCGAATGCCTTGAGCTGCGCTCCCGGCTCCTCGAACGGTGGTGGTGGTGGTGGTGATGATGATGATGATGTCGATGCCTATGCTTCCGACGAAGTCTCTCCTCACGCTCCTTCTCCGGATCAGCGTCGAGGCTGAATCCTTCTAGACTGTCAACCGACTCTGAAGACCTCGACCTCGACCTCGATCTCCTCCGTCGCCGTCTCCTCGACTCCTCCTCCTCCGCCCTCTTCAACGCCTCCAACTCCCTATTCCTCTCCTCCAGCCACTTCTTTCTCTCACGCTCGACTTCCTTCAACTGGCGGACTCCTTTCTTCATCGCCACAAGCGGATCGTTCGCGTCAATGCGAGCCTTCTCCCTCTCCCTCCTCATCGGGTCCTCGTTCCCCCAAACGTCCTTTCCAGCCATGCTCTCCGGCGCCATTACCTCTGGCGCTGATGATGAATACCAGGGCCGCTGACCGGCCGAGTCCTTGAACCCGGCCGCGTTCGAGAACCGCATCGTGTATTGGTCCTCGTACTCGCGCTTCTTCCTGGCCGCTTCCGCCTCCGCCTCCGCGTTCTTCTCCACCTTCTGTCTGCGCGCCTCTTCTGCGGAGAAGAGGTTGATGTGGCCCGCACTGTCCACGAGCGGAGCGTCGTCGTCGCGCCTGGATAGAGACAGCAATTCGTCCCGCTTCGCAAGCGCCTGCGCCGCGTCCTCCCTCGCGAGCCTGATGTCCCGGTCCGTGTCATCTTCACCGGCCAGACGTCTCCGCTTCCTGTGTCGGGCAACATCCTCGTTTTGCTTCCTGTCCTGCTGCTGCGCTGCCGCCGCCGCCGGCGGCGGTGTGGAAGGTCTCTGGCCGCGGAGGATCTGGATGCGCCGTTCAGCATCGATCTCCCTCATGCGCCTTTCCTCCTCCTCCTCGCGGGCCCGTGCTTGGGCCTCGTCGCGCCGGACGCGGGCGATGTTCTCTGAGTTGTAGACGTTCCATGATTTCTTCCCGAGAAGATGGCTGCAGCATGGTTAGTTCCTTTGGATTTGAGGGTGTAAAGATGATGGGGAGGGATGGGGAGCTTACAGAGGCATTTTAGGATCATAAGACAAGGCAGACAAATCGCTGCAGCAAGTAGGCTCTCCAGCATAACGGAGGGTCAGGTATGCCTCCGCGGACTACTCCGTGATGTGCACACCGTACGAAAGCGGTAGCAGGGATGCTAGCGCTGCGCGCGCCACGCGCTGCACGCTCCACGGCGGAGGCTCGGCGCTGAGGAACCCCGCGGGCCGCTGTGGCTGAAACCGCAGCTGTCGCCGTCGCAGCTCCGTTCGCTCCATCGAGTATCCAACGTCCGGCGACTCCTCCCAGACCCAGCTCTCTCCCTTTTCCTCTCTTTTCTAAAGGAGTCGAATTCGTACCTAAAGCCTATGAGCGCCTGGCAGCTTCGTTGATTGATTGGAATATAGTCCAGCTGCCTGGTCAGCTTGCCACCGACGACTCCTGTTACTACGGTACAGCTGTCATTTTGGCGATTCGTTTCTGCCTTGCAAGCTGAATATTTCAGTCCTCCACGATAGTACTATAGATACCTCGGATTTGCAACGACCCGTCTTGCTCTTTGACTTTCCTTCCGCCGAGAATCCAGCAACTTCTACGAACAAACGATAATGTTTAACCGCAACAACTTCGCCAACGTGCCGAGTCCCTTCGCCCCCAGCGGACGCCCCTCACCGCGGGATGGCTACGGGCATCCCAGCCAGGGCCCTCCGCCCGGCCAATATCGGGATGATCACGGAGCAGGGTATGGAGCTCCACCGCGCCGGAACGACTCTGACATTGTAATGACTGATGCTTACACCGATTCAAGGGGATACGGAGCGCCGCCGCCTCAGATGGGAAGGCCAGCCGAGAGGCAGTTGCCCGCGAGAGGCCCTGTAGGTGGGAGACCACCGACCGGAGCCGCCGGGGGAAGGGTCTGGGAGCTGCGTCCTGCGAAGAGCCCCGATAACACGTACACATTTGGGAACCTGTAAGGAATACCTACTCGCGAACAGTTCTGGCCTCGCGCAGCTATGTGTTGACATGATTTCAAGGGTGGCGGTCTCGCCGCAGGATTTCCCTCCCTCGCGGGATGGAACTGATCTCCTGCTGCTTGTCAACGACCTTTACGTCTTCTCGGCACGCCCGCTGCAGGGCTTCCCGCAGGGACATATCAGTATGTCGGATCCGCAGCGGACGTGGGCTGGAGTCGCCTTCACGGATTCCGTCAAGGTTCAATTGTATGATCCGTTTAGCCAGGGTGGGCAGGCGTACCTAGGCTCTACGGACATTGAGGTGGGATTTGCTGGGAAGAAGAGAACGGAGGTCCCGTACGACCAGGACGAACTGGCCAGTGCTGTTATAAAGGTTAGTTGCGATCATCTATTCATAGTCGTCATTGCTAACAGGCGTAGAATTTCGAAAATCAAATCTTTGCCCCAGGGCAAAAGATCCTGATGGACCACAAGAGCATCCCGCTTCTGTTGACTGTTAAGACCGTCCAACTGGTGGATTTGACCTCTGAAAAACCAGAAGGCTCAACTGCCCGCGTGGAAACGGATCCCACCGCAAGGGGTATTCTTACTCGACACACTTTGATCAACTTCTTCAAGGACGCCCGAACCGGGATCAACCTGAAAGCCTCCACCAGGAGGCCGGCGGCAAATGCGATTATTCAGCCAGACTTCAAGTTTGAGAACATGGGTATTGGCGGTCTTGATGCGGAGTTTAGTACCATCTTCCGTCGTGCCTTCGCGTCTCGAATCTTCCCTCCAGGGCTGGTCGAGAAGCTGGGTATCCAGCATGTCAAGGGTATACTGCTCTATGGGCCTCCTGGAACAGGTAAAACATTGATTGCCCGGCAGATCGGAAAGATGTTGAATGCCAGGGAACCGAAGGTCATCAATGGTCCTGAGGTGCTGAACAAATACGTCGGCCAGTCAGAAGAGAACATCAGAAAGCTCTTCGCAGATGCGGAGAAGGAGTACAAAGAAAAGGGAGATGAGAGTGGCCTCCACATTATTATCTTCGACGAACTCGATGCCGTATGCAAGCAGCGTGGCAGTGGAGCTGGCGGTGGCACTGGAGTAGGTGACAGTGTCGTGAACCAGCTGCTTTCGAAGCTTGATGGTGTCGATCAACTTAACAACATCCTCCTCATTGGTATGACTAACAGGAAGGACATGATCGACGAGGCCCTGTTGCGTCCCGGGCGTCTGGAGGTGCATATGGAAATTGGTCTTCCAGACGAGAAGGGCCGTGTCCAGATTCTGAAGATCCACACCCAGAAGATGAGAGATAACAACATAATGGACTCGGATGTTGATTTGAACGAGCTAGCAGCCCTGACGAAGAACTTCTCCGGCGCTGAAATCAGCGGTCTTGTGAAGTCCGCATCGTCCTTCGCGTTCAACAGACATGTTAAGGTCGGCACAATGGCTGGCATCAGCGATGATGTCGCCAACATGAAAGTCAACAGGTCTGACTTCCTCCATGCCCTCGAGGAAGTTAAACCGGCATTTGGGGTGTCGGAGGAGGAACTTGGCACCTGCATCCAATATGGCATTATCCATTTCTCCCCAGTCATCAACGAGATACTGAAAGAAGGAGAGCTGTTCGTGAAGCAGGTTGCCGATTCCACTCCCTTGTTCTCAGTCCTGCTGCATGGGCCGCCAGCCAGTGGGAAGACGGCGCTCGCAGCGCGGATTGCGATTGACTCTGGCTTTCCGTTCATCAAACTCCTCAGTCCGGAGGACATGGTGGGATACAGTGAAATGGCGAAAGTTGCGCACATCAGCAAGGTCTTCGCGGATGCTTACAAGAGCCGTACGAGCGTTGTTGTCGTGGATAATATCGAGCGGATCATCGACTGGGTCCCAATCGGCCCTCGGTTCAGTAACACGGTTCTCCAGACCCTTATGGTCTGCTTGAGAAAACAGCCTGCCAAGGGTCGCCGGCTTTTGATATTGGCCACTACCACCGAGCGCGCTGTTCTGAAGCAGCTGGATCTGTACAACTCATTCAACTCAGATATCCTGGTCCCGACTGTTAATACGCATGAGGAGTTGAGATGCGTTCTGGAAGAGTCGGGGGCGTTCACGCCTCAGGAAATACAGGAGGCGCTTCAAGGCATTGGTGGTCTTGCTGATGAGAAGAAGATCGGCGTAGGTGTGAAGAAGATCTTGCTTGGTATCGAGACGGCCAAACAGGATCCTGATAAAGTGGGACGTTTTACTCGCGTCATCAGTCGGGCGATCGATGAGGAGCATCTGTTTGAATAGAGGTATATAATGTAGGCTTTTGACATTTTCTGATGACTGAGCAGTTTTCCTTGGCAAGAGGAAATAATTACTACTAGAAGTTACCTACCTGATAAATCGCCGCCAAAATGCGTGGTCTTTAATGCCATTTGTTTGTGGCCTTTGCACACCATCCTCCATAATACTTGCTACCTTAAATATAACGTAATCAACCACCGAGCGACAAATACCACCGAGCGACAAATTTTCACCGCACCCACTATAATTTTGAAGCTTTTCAACCACCAATACAATTAAATTAGACTATCTAGTAGTTGAATATATAGCTATTTATTAGGACAATTCCTTATGGTATGTCCAATAGTCCCACAGCCACTGCAGCGTTGTGGAGCTCACCGTTGAGGCATAGGTGTAGGCTCATCAAGCTTCTCATTAAGCTGTGTATCAAGCTGCTGAATGCAATTTTGGCCTTCTTGTACAGATAAAAGGGTATCATTACCTAAAATAGCACACCTTCTTGCCTTCTTTCTAGTTTTCCGCTCAGTCTCAGCTTGTAGA
>ENA-UOXB01000187-UOXB01000187.1-bioreactor-metagenome-genome-assembly--contig:-NODE-187-length-66617-cov-12.837009_pt1 | contig 66617 bp, 69 predicted proteins | sample MGYA00238158_ERZ761615 | MGnify/ENA primary metagenome ERZ761615 (study PRJEB28904, sample SAMN06267902) | bioreactor metagenome | isolation source: Joint BioEnergy Institute, California, USA...
CGCGTAGGAGGTGCGCGGCTCGCTTGGGTGCGCGGCTCGCTTGTGGATTACGTTACTGATGAGAGCAGCAGTGCTTATGTAAGTGAGTTGTGGGCCTCAGGCTGCTAAATTATACCCACTCTGCCAAGCCCAAGATCTCCCCGCCAGGATCCACCACCGTCGGTGACTCCTATTCCAGCTTCATGGTTTTCCTGTGCCCGGGATGTCGAAGAATTCAAAAGGCTCGTGCATGGTCCTATGAGCTAGCTAGGATGCCACATTGAGGCACTTCTCCATCCTTCGCGGTTGCTATCTGGTCAAAAAAACACGAGACTGACGCGACACGCCCTTTCGATGGCAGCTCTGCGTAGAACCTGATGGAAGCCTGGAGTGAATCGGAGCTTCCTTAAGCTGTCTCCTGTTTATTGGTGCTTCAGCTCCTACGAGCGCGCATCCTCGCGTCTCTTTGGTTGGATTTTCCCATTGTCTTTTCTCAATGGAGAGGAATGGGGTTCCATCTGAGCCGTCCTAGGCTGCTCATTACGGGCTTGCTATTATCTGAGCAGCACAAAGGTTCTTGGCTTATGACCGTGTTTCTGTCCACGTCATAGCTGTTGTTCGTCTTCAACAGGCTGTAATTATCGCAGCTTGACACTCATTCTTTGAGTCCTGCATTCAGGTGCTTGCAGCTAGATGGTCAAGCTGATCTCTGATCTTATGGTCCTCAAATAGCCAGGCGATCTTGGCCTTTGCAGAATAACATTGTTCACTGCCTCCAACTATCAGGATGTCATTGTTCCGGTCAGCTGCAGAGATCTCCTCTTCGGACCCCGAGTCCAGTTCAGAGGAGAGTGAATACGATGAAATGCCATCTTCATATCAGGGCAGCAACCGGGAAACTAAGACCGTCGGTAGTACTGGTGAGATCTCAGAACCGGCGAGTTCTGGGACAGAAAATGGGGCAGATTCGTACGAAAGTATCCATCGAGATGGCAGTGCAGATTTCGAAGGGATACCCGATCTCGATGCTGAAGGACACGCAGCAATGATGACTGCTGCTTTGCTTGAATTTTACTGCTTGAGTCGAGCTGCAGATATTCTCAATTCGCAGCAAGGTTCCCACGGGAGGTATACGCGTGATTCTCCGGAGGTGCAATATCTTGGCAAAAAACTGTACCATTACAAATCTCAATTTCTGTCTTCTCATGGTGTACTGGCAGGTGGGATTGACAGTGAAGAATGGGGGCCAACAAGGCAGTATTACCGGGATAGTCTCGACGTACTTGCTGCTGCTGCACTCGAGGGAACCAACTTGAACCCTCCAGGAACACGACCGTCCTCCAGGGGCGCCATTGAGGATTCGGCCCTGTCTTCGAAGGCTTCGACAACCAAGCAGCTTTTGGCAAGCAGCGAGTATGCGAGAACTGAGAATCAGGAAGCCCAAGACACAGGGTTTTGGGACCTACAAAAGCTCGTTCCGGGTGGTGGAAATGCCAATTCGACGCTGGGACGTCATTTTGACTTGAGGAACTTGCTACGGCCGTCGCCATCTCTATTCCCGACCTCTCCAGCTAGCTTTCCGCTTTTCAATGCTTATCCAGAACAGTCCAGCAACCGTTTATCTCGTTACGCTGTGGAATTCACAGAGATTAGAATGCTAGGTCGCGGTTCATTTGGGGAAGTCTATCATGTTAAGAACCACGTGGACGGACAGAACTATGCAGTGAAAAAGATCCCGATAAGTCGGAGGCGTCTTGAGCAATTACAAGAAGGAGGTCTGCAGCAGCTTGAAAATATTATGAAAGAGATTCGAACGCTCGCTCGACTCGAGCATGCCAACGTTGTCAGGTATTACGGGGCTTGGGTAGAACAGGCAAATACGCTTCTCGGCAACCTCTCACTAGACGGACCGAGTCATCTTCAGTCAAAAATTGGCAGTTCCCAACCGACCCTTATGAGCCAGGGCTCCACGGAGGCCGAACCAAGCTTTAACGTTGTGTTTGAGCGCTCAGAGGAACATTCTGATGACGGCATCGTGTTTGAGGAAGATTCGATATCTGCGTCCTTCGATGGTAGGCTAACGATTTCTTCCAACAACTTACGGCGTCGCACCAGTCGTGCGACGACAGCTTCGTCTTCATCAAAGAAGAGTTCGGCCCACAGTCTCGCAGAGGACGACGAGGAAGTCGAATCCATTCCCCGTGATTTCAACGTTCCATCCAATGGCCTCACTTCGACGCTGGGCGCATCAGATGGCGACATCTTCACGGATGGCCTAAGTGAAGATCGGTCCAAGTTACCGGTCAGACGTAGAAATCAACATGGTCCTCAGGCTCCTGCCGTCATTCTTCATATTCAAATGTCTCTGCATCCTCTCAGTCTGAGCACGTACCTGAATCCCCAGACGACTACCAAGGTGGAAGACGGCCAATCGCCATCTCGTCGGCATTGTTTCCATATTATACCGTCACTAAAGATCATGCTTGGCATACTTTCCGGCGTCGAATATCTCCATTCAAAGGGCATTGTTCATCGCGATTTAAAGCCAGCCAATATATTCCTCTCTGCCCCGGGAGATAATGAAATGGAAGAAGTGTGCCAAAGGTGCAAATCGGAGCATGGATCTACTACTCCGCAGTACTGTCGTCCTCGGATAGGTGACTTTGGCCTTGTTGCAGACCTCTCTAAGTACGATGACTCTAGCTCACATGGGGGCGCTCTAACATCCTTCAAAAATGATACAATGCCTATCCGACACGTTGGGACTGAATTTTATTGTCCACCCATCCCGCAGGCTTTACCATCAGAGTCCTCATCAGGAGGAGCCGGAGGACAACTCCATGGTCATAATAATACCTACTACAGAATTGATGAAAAACTCGATGTCTTCGCTCTCGGCGTGATCCTGTTTGAACTTCTCTACCGGTTGAATACAAAGATGGAACGCCAAATTGTTTTGGCCCAGTTGACGCGGAGTGGAGGATCGGAGCGTCCTGGTTCGGATGGCAACATTCTTCCGTCCGACTTCACAGCAAAGGTCGATTGTGGAGACGTAAATTTGGGTGATGGAAATTCCATAGCGGGGTCACTGTCGACATGTATCAAGGGAATGCTGGAACATGATCCTCGGAAGAGATGGTCATGCAAAGATATCAGGAAGTGCTTGGAGAGTGTGCTCTCTGCGGCAAGGAAACATTTGAATGATTGAACATATTTCACGATGGTGTTGATACGACTCATATCTTCTCTGCGATTTAGAAGTTGGGGCACGAAGGTCATGACTCTGCATCATGTATATACACTGACGACTTGATGATATCCTGATACCTACGCCTAGAAATAGAGCAATACATGTTAAAAGAAAGTCTCCATCATCACAGACGCACATGAATAAGGTAGTAGTGTAGTGCTCTGGTGGTTTGCTTCGTATTGCAGGAACCCACTAGATTAGTAGTAATTAGCAAGATGCAAGAACAAAAAGGTACAGGTACTCTTTGAGACCCCGAAGCCATCGTAGGAGCTTTTGTATTGCCATCATTAATGGTTGTACTGTACTTGTCATACTAGGCCCATGAAATCAAAGACCTCCGATTTGTCATTGTGCTAGTCTTTCCGTGACATCTCTTTTCAAAACAGGAAAAAAAGAATACACAGCATACTCATAAATATCAAGCAGAAATCTAAGGAGGGAGTCATTCTAGTTTCTGGATTATATTGTATCTGCCTGTTCAGTTATGGAGGATACAGGAATCGCCCAATAGACCGCCAACGCGCGATATTAGCTGCCCGTGCAGTCTGGTAACATCTCGCCAAGATGACACTCAGCATTCCGTTTCGAACATGGGCGTGTGTCGACGAGGAGAGTTTGCTATAATAAGTAGTCGCTTTGACGAATGATAACTTTGTGTTGAAGCTGTCTTATCGTTCTCAAATTCAGAATACGTCAACCTTCTTACTCACCAGTTGTCTGGTCTCTGTTCAAGTCATGGCACGCGCTCTTCGTCCCCCAACAGCCCCGTACAGCGAGCCTCTTCTTCCGCAGCTCGATATTAAGAATCTATACTACACAGATCTCCATCACAGTCTACGTGCCTATGTCCGGGACTACGTGGAATCTTCCATCGCTCCTTACGCCCAGGAGTGGGAGACAGCGGGACAGGTGCCCGAGGCGGTCAGACTCCGCCATTGCGCGCTGGGGTTCAGCATCGTACACCCCCTGACGAACCCGGAGGACGCGGCAGAACTTATCCCTCCCAGGAAACGTACCCTACGACAAGTGGGATACTTGGTGCGACCTCATTGTAACGGATGAGCTCAGTCGGGTTGGGTTTATCGGCGTGATTTGGGGTCTGGGAGGCGGGAATGCGATCGGATGTCCTCCTATTGCGCGATTTGGCACCCCTGAGCAGAGGCGGCGCTGGTTACCTGGTGTTGCGAAGGGCGAGTTACGGTTTGCCTTGGGATTACGGAGCCGGATGGTGAGGAATTCATCTTCTTGCCCTTTTTTTTGCAGAGATAATATCTACGGGCGACTGACATCAAAGACCGCAGCGGGGTCTGATGTAGCCAACATAAAAACGACTGCCAAAAGAGAAGGAGACTACTATGTTGTAAACGGGGCAAAGAAATGGATAACGAACGAGATTTGGGCAGGCTATTGCACCGCCGCTGTGCGAACTGGTGGGCCGGGAAGGCAGGGCATCATCCTGCTTGTGATATGCAAAAGGGGTCACCCGCAAGAGGATGTACAACTCTGGTGTCATGCTAGCAGTGAGTATAAGCACTTATCAGGGTGATGACTTTATTAACAGAAACCGGTCATCTAAGGGTCAACCTTCATCGAATTCGATGACGTCCGTGTCCCGGTGGAGAATCTAATCGGCGAAGAGAACAAGGGGTTTCCAATCATCATGTCCAGTTAGTAGAGTTCCAGGCCCGTCGTTGATTTGATTCAATAGCCTAACCTCCTTCCAGATTTTAACCCTGAGCAACTTGCTCTCTCATGAGCCGCGCTTAGCCTCGTCCGTGTATGCACAGAAGATGCATTCAATTATGCATTCAACGCGAGACCTTTGGCACCTCTCATCACACGGCAGGCTATCCAATCGAAGATAGTTAAATTTGGCCTCCTGATCGAGCCAGCATATGCGTTCATGGAACAACTTGCCTATATAATTGAGACAAGCAAAGATAGGCCAGGGGACGATGTTAACATTGGCGGAATGACCGCATTGCTCAAAATAATGTCCACAAGAGCTCTTGAAAGGACCGTCCGGGAAGCTCAGCAAATTCTAGGAGGTGCTGCATACAAGGCAGGGAAGGGTGCAAGGATCGAACAAATCAGTCGAGATGTCAGAGTGCTTGTTGTTGGAGGTGGAAGTGAGATCATGATGGGTCTTGTGCTTCAGGAGGAAACGAAGGCGCTCCGGCTAAGGCAGAAGGCCATAGCAAGGAATCAGTCCAAGTTATAATTTTCAAGCATGCGCGCAGGCCGCTCCCTTGCGGTGGGTAACTTCGTCCTGGGTAAGAGGGGAGCTATGTGGAAATATTCAACAGACATATGCGCTCCTGGATCCCAAGAAAGATTAATCTGACCATGCATGAAATATGTGAACACAGCGGTGTTTTAGACCATACGTCATGCGCCGGGAGCTTTGGTGGAGCCGCCGCCAGCGGTCTGTCGGAGCGCGAACATCAACAGCGCGGGGAACCCAGACAGACCTCTGCTGCAATGGCCGCGCACCGCTCCTTCACCTGTCCCTAGCTTCTATAATATGCCAGTCCTCAATGAAGCAGGACAGGCTCCTCTAGGCGGATCCGCTTCATAATGGAGAGCTTCGATGATGTGGCCCGCATCCGCGGCGCTTCTTCGGACACCGCCGTCGAGGAGCGATCCAAGACACAGACAAAGGCAGATCTCGACGTGAACAAGAAATCATCATCGGAATCAGCGCTCCCAAGTGGAGATGCCGCTGGAATAGCAGAGGACAATGGACCTCTCTCCACAGAGCAACCGGATGCGGTTAAACCTCAGCATCCTGACCAAGATGGTGATTACGATACTTCCATAGCCACCCCGACTTTCCCACAGCTGTCCTACAATCCGCCGGTGCCTTCTGACATACAGTCCAGCGAAGAGGACGGCGATGGCGAAGATGGGGAACCTCGTGTTGCAACAGCTTTTGAGCGGGACACCTCACCCACGACTTCTGCGCAGAACAACCGAGCTGCTGCCTACGAGAATGTGGCAGAGGAGAGTGTCTCCCGGATGCATAAGTTCACCCTCTACGAAACCGCAACACGATATTACATCGTGGGCATGGACTTGACGGATACGCGGTTCAGAATCTTGAAGATCGATCGTACCTCAGAGTCAGGGGACCTGAGTATTACCGAGGATGAGATGGTCTACACCAAACGGGAGATGAATCAGCTGCTTGACGCCATCGACGATGGTAACAAGAGCTCTGGGGGTTTGAAGCTAAAGTGCAGTTCTTGGGGCCTGCTTGGCTTCATTAGGTTCACCGGCCCGTACTATATGTTGCTGATCACCAAGAGGAGCCAGGTAGCTATGATAGGCGGTCATTATATATATCAAATCGATGGAACTGAACTTGTGCCATTGACAACATCCGCCTCGTCTCGTCTGAAGCCAGAAAAGAATCCAGAGGAAGCGAGATACCTCGGGATATTGAACAATCTTGACCTCACGCGCTCTTTCTATTTCAGCTATTCCTATGATATCACGCGGACATTGCAGCACAACATCTCCCGGGAGCGTCAGCATCTCCGGAGTGGCTCTCCACACCCCCTTAAACCGGATCACAATTCTATGTTCGTGTGGAATCATCATCTTCTGAATCCTGCTACTGCTGCGCTCAAGAACCCTTATGATTGGTGCCTCCCAATTATCCATGGCTACGTGGACCAGGCGAAGTTGTCAGTTTATGGACGACTAGTTTATATTACAATTATCGCGCGTCGTTCGAGATTTTTTGCGGGAGCACGCTTCCTGAAGCGTGGGGCAAATGACCTTGGATATGTCGCCAATGATGTGGAGACCGAGCAGATAGTGTCGGAGATGACGACAACCTCTTTTCACTCTGCCGGTCCAAAGCTGTATGCCAACCCTCAGTACACCTCGTATGTGCAGCATCGCGGGAGTATTCCTTTATACTGGACACAAGAAAGCACGGGCGTGAGCCCCAAGCCAGACATTGAGCTAAACCTGGTAGATCCATTCTACTCAGCGGCCGCACTGCATTTCAACAACCTATTTGAGCGATACGGAGCGCCCATATACGCTCTGAATCTCGTGAAAGCTAGGGAGAGGACGCCACGGGAGTCTAAGCTCCTGCATGAATACACCAATGCCATCAACTATCTCAACCAATTTTTGCCCGAGGACAAGAAGATCATATACAAGGCGTGGGACATGAGTCGCGCATCGAAGAGCCGCGATCAGGATGTGATCGGAACGTTGGAAGATATCGCAGGGGACATTATCCCGAAGACCGGCTTCTTCAAGAACGGAGACGACGAAGAATCGGGCTTGAGACTCCAGAACGGCGTTGCGAGGACGAATTGCATAGACTGCCTCGACCGGACAAACGCTGCACAATTTGTCATCGGGAAACGAGCGCTTGGTTACCAGCTTCATGCGTTGGGAGTTATTGATGAGACAACAGTCGAGTATGATACCGATGCTGTGAATCTCTTTACCAATATGTGGCATGATCATGGCGACACCATTGCAATCCAATATGGCGGATCCCACCTTGTCAACACCATGGCAACCTACCGGAAGATTAATCAGTGGACCAGCCAATCGAGAGATATGGTGGAGAGTTTCAAAAGATATTACAACAACTCGTTCCTGGACGCCCAGCGCCAAGAGGCGTACAATTTATTTCTGGGCAATTATATCTTCTCTCAGGGACAACCGATGCTGTGGGATTTATCCACGGATTATTATCTACACCATGCGGACCCAAGAGCTTGGTCTAAACAGAAGAAGCCGAACTACATCCGCTGGTACACGCCAGAGTTCCTGGAAAAGCGCACAATGCCGCCTCCACCTCCAGTGTCGCTGGCGAAGGGGAAAGGACCAAAGGAGCCATTATCCCACTTTGACGATTACTGGCTTGAATATTACAGACCGCTAGCCGTCACCTCCTTCTCAAAGGTCTTCTCGTTCAAGATGAATTCGACACTTCGCTACCTCCCCTTCCGGTCTACCCAGGGCGGGCGGTACGACCTCAGCCCGTTCGTCGTCCGGACGCAGCATGAGCCGGTCAGTCGCGAGCGACAGTCCCAGCGGCGAAAAGGCGTCAAGATCCAAGAACCCTCCGACGACCTGAGCGACTACTCCAGCAGCTCGCGCACAGATGGGACTCCCACCACCTCGAAACCGATTCAGAACTGGCTGCAACAACATCAAGAACAACCCCCCTCGGGGATCGTCAAAGCACCCGCCCTCGAGCTCCCCCGGAACGGGAACGGGTATATCCCGACAACGACGGAGTCGTCATCGACCACCACCCCCAGCAAGGCGCAAATCGCGCAGTGGACCCTCGACCAGCTCGTCTGGGACTCGCTCAACCCCTCCGTCACCGCCGCCGAGGCCGAGGAGTACGAGCGCTACATCGACCACCCGCTCAAGGTGCCGCTGGTCGTGACGTCGGAGGACGCGCTAATGGAGGCCGCGATCCGCGAGGGCACGTACCTCGATCTGTTCGAGTACGTCAACTTGTGCAACCTCGAGGATGGGACCCTCGACGCCAACGCGGAGGAGAACCTGGCGGACTATCTGGAATTCTTGAATGTCTCCAAGGAAGGGCTCACGGTGGTCGCGGAGGATTACGAGAAGAAGCGGTATAAGCGTTATCGGCAGTGGCTGAGGGGGAAGAGTTTGTTTAAGCAACGGGTTGAACCGTGATCGAGCTTTTTATTATGTGATATGACAACTACCTTTGTATGTACGTAGATGCATGCCGTGATACCCTTGGACGTATTGCATTTATGATTAGGTCATGCCTTTCGGGCTCTCAAAATAGTTAGTCAGTGTGTCCATCGTTATATTTTCTCAGTGATGGGTAAGATACGAAATTAAGAATTGTCGTAGAATTAGCAGCCTGGAACACTACCTAAGAGTCTTCTATAAAAGTTTCCAAGGTTGAACATTAACTAACCTCGAGTCTATCAGGCCATTAGAAATACTCATCATCGTCGGGCGAGAAATCCGCGAACAACAGCCCCCTCAGACTCTCATCCGCCTTAACAAGCTCCTCAAGCTCCTTTTCCATATCCACCTCCGCGTCCAACCCCGCCCAATTCTCCTCAGGGCTGCTGGCCTCAACCTTGCTGGACTGCGCGATCGAATTCACCGCCACCTTGAGCAGATATACAGCCCCCTTAAGCTGTCTCTTGAGCTTCTCCATTGCCGACATTCCCTCCAGGTCCGTCTTCAGAATGTCGCGCCCGCGTTTCCGATCCCTTTCCATCCGCTCGGCAATCTGCTTCTCCTCCTCCAGCACGTATAGCCAGCACTCGCACAGCGCGCCTAGAAGCTCACCGCGCCACCTCCATATCCGCGGGTGTGCATTCAGGACAACGGCCCGGGTGGCCGCGACAGCGGCCAGGAGGAGAGGCGGATGGGCCGTCCCGAACGGATTGGTCAGGGTGGTGTAGAGCAGGGGCACCATATCCTGCAGGTACTTGGTCGCGTGGATGCCGAGCTCCAGCACCAGGGTGTACATCTGGTCGAGCAGGAGCGTCGAGAGCCGCGGGTAAGGGAAGGACGCGATGGACTTGTCAATCGTGGGCGTCGTCGAGCTTATGTGGTGGAAGGACGGGATGAGGCTGGTGCGCAACATGCTCGTCACGCCGCGCAGGTGGCCCTCCTTGTCTTCCTGCGCGGACAGGGTCCTGTGAGAAGAGGAAGAGCGGGTGTCAGGGGAAGCAGATGCATTCGGGTAGCGGGTCTTCAGCACCGACAGAAGAGCGGGGTACGCAGATTTAAGTAGCTGGATGGATTCATTCTCGGGGGTGATGGTGGGGAGGGAGAGGAAGCATGGGGTCACAGCATCCTCGAAGACAGATGACAGGTTCGTGCGACGGAGGATGTCAGACTTTCCCTCTCGAAGAGGCACGAGCACCTGGGAGAGAATATCGCAGCCACGGGTCTTAAACGATAGGTTCTCGTCGTCTATCAGAGCCAGGATGGGGGGTACGAGAAGGGGGAAATGAGCCTCAAGAGGGGAACAATCAGATGGCTTTCGCAGTATCTAACTGTCAGCAAGCAGAGTCCATAATCTTGTAAGAATGGGAAAGAGCAAAGATGTTTTTCTTGATCACTGTAAAGGAGGAAACCACCATGGACAGGGATATGACGTACCAGATATTGGGAAACAATCCACGCAAGAACCGTCGTGGAATAGACCTCTTGGAACTTCCACGGCTTCGTCTCCGGATCCAACATGCCCGAGTCAAATCTGGGGTGAGGGATAGGATGGAAATCCTTCCGGCCAGCGGGCGTTATCGCTGGATTCTTCGTCTTCGCGAAGAGAGGCTTGAGCTTTGACTTGAGGATTTCTTCAAGAACGGTCCAGAGGGCATCGACATTCTCCGAACGTCTTGCAGAAACATACGAGGCTAAGGTAGCAACAGCTTGCTCACGAGCCCACTTGGTCGTCCAGGGGTCCTTTTCGGACGTGAAGCTGGCAAGCGTAGTGACGATGTCGACTGTGTTTTCCGCCTCCTGGATAGGAAGGAAAGCGTTCAAATACCTGATGACCGATACGCCAAGAGATAATCTCAACCGACTGTCCTTGAGACTGTCGGTAAGAGGTTTCTTTTTCTCTTCTGTTCGACGTCAGAATCCATCCACTGTTTTTTGACGGAGACGGCCTGGATTAGAAACACACCATCGGCTGAATAGGCTCCCTCCAGAACCTCTGCAAACTCGGACGACGGGAGCGAAATCTCAGCAGCCCAAGAATAAATAGCATTAGCAGCTTCCACGTCATCCTCTGAGAGGGTCTTCGGGCCCCAGGACCTCAAGAAGGCCTGGACGGCAAGGAGGTTCTCGCACGCCTTCGGCTCATGATTAGCCACATCCTGCCGCCCACAGGACAGCTTTTGCAACCAGCCAGGGCTCACCTCTTGATGTTTACTTGAATCACGCTTTAAGACATCTCTCCACAACGGGTCGAGCCCGTCTGGCAGTGTGGTCTGGCCTGGGCTGAAGTCTGGGATGTTGTCTCCATCCGCCTTTTTCAGGTACTCACGTGCCGCTCTGCGAAGTGAATCCATGAAAAGCGGGGCCTGGATATGATGGAAAATACATCAACGAAGTGTTGGAATCAAGATGACAGTTTCTAGTACGCTAGAACTGTTGTAGGAACTGCTACGGGTGAAAAGTCTGTGACTGCAAAAATTTGCGGTTTTATTGTTGCGAATGTTTTAAGTACGGCTCCCTGGCGACTTGCCGACTTTTGGCTCATGTCACAACAGGGTCGAGAACCTCCGGGATTCTCAACACTATCTATTGCCAGCTATTTGCCTTTTGCTGGCTTAATATCAAGCTCATCTTTTCTACGGATAAGCTCCTGCAATGCTTTTTCTTTTTCGGAAATATCTGGGTGGAGAAGCTGCCATCTAATCACCATATCCACTGCCTTGGCCATCCAAGGCCCTTTCGTAGCACCCAAAGCGCCCATAATTTCCTCACCATTTACGATGGGTCTCAATTCATAGGCCTCGAGGAGATCCTGATCTTTTATATACGAAAGGAATTTGTCATAGTCATGGAGCACTACCGGCGTAGAAGAGTCAGTGGCAAATCATTCGAGCCCTCAGGGGAGGCAACATTCTTACCTGTCGAGAACTCGCCCCCTTTCATGATCTCTAGGAGAATGCTCAGAACAGTGCAGAGTCTCCAATCCTTCTTCCATGAGCGGATATACAGTCCAATCTGCTGCCGAATCTCCCTATCTGTACCAGGTAGATTCCCCGCTAGAAGCGATGCCTTGACGTTAGTGATCGTACCAGAGTGCGTGACGGCATCACTCAGTATGGTTACAGTCTTGTTATCAGCCCGGAGACTGTCCCTAGCGACTTCAGCTGCACGAGGAGGGGGAGGTCTTGCTTTCGGCTTTGCAGGAGGCTCACGTGCTGGCACAGTTGCCCATGGAGAAAATGCGGCGATAACCCAAGCGTAGTAGGCTTCGGATGCATCGCGTATGAGTATGCTACGAACACGGTTAATTGCTGGACTAAGGTCATCAGCATCGCCAGCAGGCGGGTTCATGATTCTTTCGAGTGCATTGTAGGCAAGAGACCATGACGATGTGTCGACTCCCACATCGTCCTGGTGGTTAGCGAATATTGTAGAGTATAATCCGAGGCGATCGATGGTTTCCAGTGCCCCTCGAGGATCAGGCCCTACACATCAGTATTAGCGCAAGCCCCAAAAGCAGAATTAACAAGAAATGGCGTACCGCGGAGCATCTTTTCTATCTCAGTTCCAACACGTTCTTTGCTGATCTTCTTGTTGAGAGCAGCTTTGATATCATCATTCTGCATCGCCTTTTCGGTTTCCTCGACAATCCGATATCCCAGCCGACTGGCGAATCGAATCAATCGTAGGACTCGCAGTGGATCATCTTTGAAAGTCTGATACGGCTCCAAAGGTGTTCGGATGAGCTTATTTCTCATGTCCTCGATCCCCCTACCTGTAAGATCTTCGAGCTTGGACTCGTTCAGATTGTAGAAGAGGGCATTCACCGTCGCATCGCGACGCAATGCATCCTCTTCCGGCGTTCCAAACTCCATCTGGGGATTGCGACTATCTTCGGTGTACGTCTCCTTCCGCAAATTGACCAGATCGATATCCATGCCGAAGATCTTCGTCGTGACGGTCTCGAGGTGCTTCGACTTCTCCGGATTCGCTTCGATCTTGTGGAGGCTGACGATCGACTCCTTGAGTTCGCCATCATGATCTTTCTTGTACTTCTCCAGGTTCTCCGGAATGTCAAGATACTCCTTCAAGGCCATTCCAAACTGTAACCCAGTCATTGAGCTTATTCCCACATCAATGTCGTGGCTGTCGACACCTAGCAGCTTGTCCCGCACCCATCCTCCGGTGAATCGCAGCACGACCTGCGAACCGGCAGCAGCTTGGCTGTCGCCTTTCGCTGCGGCCTGCTGGCGTATGTATTCCGCGACATCGAGTAGGAGTGATTTGATCGTATTTTCAATTGGCGTCAGCTTGATCGTCGCCAGAGGCTGAGGGGTCTGCTCAGATGTCTGAGCCCGTGTTGCGTGACCCATTGTCTCTTCTTCTGGGCTCTTGTGCGGGGCAGTCGATGTGGAGATGCGCCTCCTCTTGCTTGGGCGATGGGAGGCACTTGTTTCAATCTCACTCGGCATGAAACAGTGGATTTCGGGGCGTCGAGGGTGCGTCGTTGGTTTGGAACTTAATGGCGAAATTTGGAGACCTGTAGCGGCGCGCACCTGCGGGAGGACCGCATGGGCTCGATCACGGAATTTGGGATTGGTTAAGGGGACTCGAAAGTGACGAAGCGGAGTGAGGCACCTGTGAACTAGAGGTCCCAGCATCTATGGCAGCATGGAAAGTCCATTGCCTTGACCGGACAGCTCTGGCCGACGACGGACTGCAGAGATGTGCAACGGCTGCGGACCGTCACTGGTGAGCTTCGAGCGGGATTCACGTGCGGCATCGCATGCAAAGCGGGATGTGGAGTACAGCGTTCCTGCACCGCAGGCATTTGTTAACAAATGGACGAAGAACACATTCCACCAGCTTCTTGCTCCCCTTTGTATTTCTTTAACTTGCTTCACGGTGCAACTATGCCTAACCAGGCGCCAGCAAGATGTGGAAGGAGCCCAAGAAAACCTCATGCCTTATACAACAGGTCTCTTATTCAGTGCTGCACAAGGCTGCTGTACGAAGTAGTACTACATACAATCACAGCATCTGCAGTGATCCTCCGATAGGATTGCTGACACTCAGACTGAAATGAGGTGGTGATCGAAGATGTCTTTGTCAGTGAAAACAGGTCCGAAACCCCCCAACCGGCGCTCATCCCCCGATGAGACTCCTAGAGCAATAGAACGAATGAACGACTGCAGCCGGGTAGAAATGAACTTGAGAAAGTTCCACGAATGGAGGCAGACTATTTGTGCATATGAAAATATGTATTAGCTGGTCAAGAAAGCATCTGCTCTTGTGGCGCTGTAAATGAACGACTATGATGAGCACTAGCATCTCTAATCGATTCGAGATCTATTCCAGATCCGCCTCTTACACATCTGAGACGACAGTTTCATCAAAACGTGGAGAAGTAGGCCTCGTTGGGATGATAATGGATGGATATCACACTGGATGTTCCTAGCGCGGCGGACTGCGCAGCCGCCTTGTCTGACGTTGCACGCCCTCCCACTTCCCGCTCTTCCTCCGCTCATACCTTGTTCACACGGCCTTTTGTCTCCCGCGGCAGCACCTCCAGATCCCCTTCTACGCGCCCCGGCCTCCTTATAGATGCCGTCGGACAGATCCAGCAATTGCGAAACCGCAAGACGTACAGAGATCCTGAGGTGTCCATGACATCACCCGGAGATGCTGGCCCCGTCAAGCCTCCGCCATCCTTTGCCCCAGGAGTGTCGCTGGTGTCCCCGAAGACCAAACTTCCGGAGAAGCTCCAGTCCTCTCAGCATATAAACGACAATCTGGCCGATTCAAGCATCAGTTCGTCACCTACTGTGCCTTTCTCGCCCGCCTTTTCAGACTCTCCGTCGCGCTCCGCGTCGCCAATTGCAAGGGCACCAAGTGCGGCTTCCCAGCTAGCCAGGTCGTCGATCGCGTCATCTCTAGCAGTCCAGCTTGACGGGTCGGACGATGTGCGTTCCCTGATAATACGAGCGTTTTCTCCTGCGGTCGGGGTTTACGCATCGGAGGATACCGATGAACTGGCTAGGCAGAAGGGGTTCAAGGGCGGCTTTCGGGAGCTGATCCGGCCCTTCGGAGAGACCGTCCCAGGGAAAGTAGTCATACGAGACAGTAATGGCTCAAGTCGCGGTTGGGAAGACTATGGAATCCGCTTCGTGGAGCTGGCACCGGCGGACCGGTCCTCGAGCGGTTCGCACGCTCGACAAGAGTCTCCCTTAGCCCAGATAGAAGAGGTTCTGGAGAAACACCTGGATTCGACGGATGACCCCACGGGTGGATTGTGGCGACCAGGGGCCCTCGCAACCGGCAATCTACCTCCTACATCGCCGTTCTACAAATTGTTCCTACGTCGTCTCCTGTCCACGACCTCTTTGACACCGCATGAGACATTCGGGCATCCTGTAGCGTGCGTTATTGCGATCAGCTCGCGAAACACGGCGCCTCTTGAGTCGTTGCGGCAGCTTTACGCTGATACCAGTCAGGGTAGCAGAAGACTACCTCCGTGGGTCCATCCGGAATTCCTCAGGTACTATGTGCTGGTCCATGATGAAGATCGAGACGATATTACAGAATCAACGAAACTATATGACCAGATGAAGAGGCATTTCGGGCTACATTGCCATTTGCTGAGACTGCGAAGTAATCAATGCGTCGTAACTGATGATGACAGTGTTCAAGTACCCCCCTGCGAGTGGCTGTCGCCATCGGAGGATCTCTCGAAAATGGGCGAGACAGGTGAGTTTTGCGGATTCAACAGAGCACACCTTGGAGAGCGCAAGCTAACTGGGAGCAGCAACCCTGGTTGATCTGGGCACTGAAACCCAGTATCTTTTCGAATCTGATGTCACGGCCATCAAAACATTTGTTCGAGAGCTGGTTGCACAGTCTGTGATTCCTTACATGGAAAACAGGGTCTCTCTCTGGAATGACCAGGTTGCATCTAAAAGGCGCGGTATCAGTGGTCGGTTCATGTCGATGTCCAGGCGATGGGCGGGGTTCGGTGCAGGCTCGAGGTCTAGTATCATCGGGTCCGGATTAGGCGGGGCGAGTGGTAACTATGATCCTGTTCACGGATTCTATAAGCCTGATACCCCTGAGGCACTCCTACGAAAATTGGCAGATTTCGCCTTTATGTTACGGGATTGGAAACTTGCTGCAGCCACCTACGAGCTTCTAAAGACAGACTTCGGCAACGACAAAGCTTGGAGGTACCACGCAGGAGCCCATGAAATGTGCGCAGTAAGCATGCTGCTGAGCCCGCATGGATCTACGAAGATCAAGCTCGAAAGTATCGACCAGATGTTCGAAACTGCATGTTACTCGTATCTGACAAGATGCTCTGATGCACCGGGCGCCTTGCGAAGTCTTTCTTTGGGTATTGAACTTCTCAAAACCCGCGGGGGTTCTGGCACGGAGAGCGCTGCCAAATGGGCCATGCGGGTCATGGACCTTGGACTTGTCGGTCCCATCGGTCAGATCCTGTTCCACGAGCGTATTTCCGCTTGCTATGCATCGAAGACCGGAACGGGCGGTGCTAAATGGGGGGCTCGCCGCAGGAAAGCCGGGATGTGGAGTGTTCTCGCTGCTGATGCCTGGTGCAAACTTGGGAAGCCCACACTGGCATCGGCATGCCTCGAAGAAGCGGACAGACTATATGCAGACGTACTGGAAACTGAGGGTATTTTCCCGATGCCGGAGATGCAAGCCTTTATCGACGGTCTGAAGGGGGCCGTGCAGGTCGAGTATCTCGAGTCCAGAGGCGTCGACAACACCGATGGAGCCGCCACGGCAGAGCAGCTGGACACCGAGGAGACGAGCGAGCAGCTGGATCATCGTCAGCACCGCAAGTCACTGATCGGGGCAGCAAACCCTCTCGAGGCTGGGCCTCGCATCCCCGTGCGGCTGAAAAGGGACGAAGGCAAATCACCAGATGACGACTTCGAATGAAAGACTTGGATGGCTAAGGCTTTTGATTCTGGGCGCATGGCAGGATATAATATATCTTGTAGAACTAGGGCATTTAAAAGAGGTTGTCTGACGTCTATTGGCGGAATTCAGAGAGGATATCCAGTCTACGGTTTTCTATGCCTCAAACAGGAAGATAATACACGGCATTTGTTCCATATCTAGGATCTGTGGATCCTGATAATCATCAGCAGTCGTACTGGACTATGTGTGTAGAGAATAGTCGCCTAAGGTGTCAATGCTGGTCGACGGCCCGTCACGTGCGTTCTGCCGCGACGCATCTTATCGATATCGATAAGCGTCGGAGCTGTCGGCCAAGCTTCAGCCTTCGGGACTGCCTGTTGACATCGCGAACAGGCGGTATCCTGCGGGATCGACTCCCACAACGCAGCTGTAAGGGACAAAGGGGAGAGTTCAATACCTCTATCCCTTTCAGTTTGATATATATCCCGGTACTCAGAGAATGCGGCCCCGGCAAACGGACCGATAGAGCTGCTGGAGGAAACAAAAGGGGACAAAAGCGCGACTCGAACAAAAATGAGCGACCTCCTATCCTACATCCTCACCCACGAGGATGCCTTTCGAAAGTACGTATATATCTCACTCTCTCGTCCTTTGCTGCTCTATTCCCTGTCTCTCTTGTTTTATCCATCCCACGAACCCCAAACTGACTGATAGAAACTTGTCGCAGAAACCGCCTCCCATCCCTCTACTCCGACTTCGCCCTCCAGAAGAACACCAACCCGGACGGCTACGCGGTCAACGTCGCTGCGTGGGAGCGCGCACTCACGAACGCCGCGCGCAGGGGATGTATTCCCTCCTCCTCCTCCTGCTCCTCCTCGTCGTCGTTATCCGGTGCCGGTGTCGGTACACGAGGCGGTCGGGAGGTGTCGTCGATGACAAGTACTAATACTGGGGGCGGACGCACCAAGAGCGACCACCTCGTGTTACGGACGGACGATGCGCTCCTGCGGGAGCTGGAGAGCCCAGAGTGGGGGAGACCGGTGGCATTGGGTGCTGTTTTTGTACGTTTCATCCCCCATCTCATCTGCTCTATTATATTATGCATGCCCCATACCAGGTTGTCTTGTCTGGGAGACATGGGAGCTGATGATATACTTAAAATCACGGTCTACAGGACGAAGCGATCCAGAAGCGCACCATGGTCCCGCTGCCGCTGTACAGGAGCAGCGGTGCGAGTCTGAAGGCGAGAGGCGGGTGGAGGATCATCGACCCCGGGGTGCTGAGTCCGTGGAACGTGATGAGCTGGGGGCTTAGGCAGCTGAAGGGGATCGTGGTGGGTTGGGACAGTAATCTGGAGACCTCGCCGCGGCTGCAGGTGCAGGAGCTGGTCTTGGTGGAGAATCTCAAGGTTTGTTTGGTATATACTTGCCTTCTTGAATTTTTGGGATACTGATCGTAGGCCGTAGGAGGCAGCTAGTCGAGCGACGAAGCAAGCCTTGGGCCGCAGTTCGTCAAAAGTGGACCTGATATACTCGAAGGAGAGCTTCATGAATGATTTCGGAACGGTCTTGAACGAGGATACGGAGTTGTCGGATACGGACTTTGATGTTTTGCTTCTCTACCTGTCCCGGGACAGTAATGCCATTGCCTACGATGGACGGGTTCGTTACGCGTCCCGCGTCCCTGTCCCTGCTATCGTCATTATTCCTATTATAATAGTGGCTAACAATTCACTTAGACAATCAGGTTCCGAGCTGCAAATGATACTTCGACACAAATCACGCAGCAGGACACCACCATCGCGTCGCTAAAGACGTTGATATCGAACCTGACGAAACAGGTTGCGAATCTGGAAGAAAAGATCGCCCAACTAAATGACGCAGCGAAAACCGCGCTCAGCAACAAAAACCGGGTATCGGCGCTCTCCGCGCTGCGGTCGAAGAAGCTTGCGGAGCATAATCTGAAACGGAGATCAGACACGCTGGCCCAGCTCGAGGAGATCTACACCAAGATCGAGCAAGCCGCGGATCAGGTCGAGATTGTTCGTGTGATGGAGGCCAGCACGGACGTCCTTCGAGGACTCCACGCACAGGTCGGTGGCGTGGAGAGGGTCGAGGACATCGTCGAGGGTCTGCGCGAGGAAATGTCCAAGGTGGATGAGATAGGCAGCATCATCAATGAGGCCGGTCCCGTCATTGATGAGGGCGAGATTGACGAGGAGTTGGAGGCCATCGAGAGCCAGGAGCGGCAGGCCAAGGAAGAGAAGGAGGCCGAGGAGACCCGGCGGAGACTCGCGGAGCTGGACAGCATCGAGCAGGCTGCGAAGGAGGCTGCGCGCAAAGCAGAAGCAGAGAAGCAGGATACCGAATCCGCACTGGCAGAGAGCATCGGAAAGCTCTCGGAGATGTCGCTCGAAGATCGCTCGAGAGGCACCGCTCAACAGGGAAAGGAACATCAGTCCGTGTCGGCGGAATGAATCATAATGTCAAAACATGGTGCAACTTGGATATCATATGTGTATCTATTATTATAATCGAGTTTTTTTTAGGCATAATGGTAGATAGCCGATTCCATAATTATCCAGCAGCAGGGGTATCAAGGATCTGGTTTTGACCGTTTCCGTCTTCAGCATTTCCCTTCTCCTCGCCAACCTTCTCGTCAGTGAGATCCACCAGCTCTTCTGGTGTCTTGTGTCCATTGCAGGTGTTTGACTGATCCTCAGCAGGCTTCTCCGTCTCGGTATTCATGCCGGCTTCCCCCTGTTTCTCTGACAGCTGAGGAATGGTGCTGCGAACCATCGCGTCGCTCCGTTTCCGTGCGTTTGCAATCAATCGCTTGAACTCATCGTCGTGGCTGGCCGACCATGCCGCAGCATCGAAATCCTTGCGCATGACAGAATTGGCGCCTCCCTGGGACGACGAAGCCGGGGCGTGGCCACCCTGGGTCCTCTCCCAGATATCGAGTTCACGTAGGAGCTCCTTCTTGGACTTGGGTACCTTTGCGTCGCAGTTCGCGTTCCAGAGGTTCATCCACTCCGTGTGTCGTTTCTGTAGCAGGGCTCTTGGGCCCCAATCCGGTATCCCCAGCTCTCGCAGCTTCTTCCGGAGTCCGGAGTCCTTCAGGAGGGAGTAGTTTATGGCGGGGAGTCTTTCTGGCCGTTTGTTGTTATTAGAGTTTGGGGACGACTTGTTCCGTGACGACTGGGGTTGTAAGGATCTGTTATCACCGTTCAGTTAGGATCTTGCGAGCTGTAATAAAACCGGGATGGTTAATCTTACCCTAGCGATGATGCCGGCTTCCGGGGCTGCTCGGCTCCTGGACATTTATCCAGATGGCCGAAGACGGCCTCGTTCTTCATCCTTCGGTTGCAGATAGGACATGCGACGAGGCCGTCATCTATACAACCCGTTAGATAAAAAGCAGTCACACACCCCCTCGGACAGGGAGACATACCAGGGACGTAGTCCTCATCTGCACTATCCTCAATGACCTCAGGCAAAGGAGCCTGAGCTTGAGCCTGAGCCTTGCCCTCCGACCTCCTACTCTGAGACCGTGTCCTGCTGCCCTTCTCCACGACCTCCTCGTCGCCTGGCTGCTCCGACCGGTCCAATCTCCGCTTCTTCGCCGCCGGCTGCTCGGGATCGTCCCCTCCTTCTCCCCCCACTCCTCCCGCAGCAGCCCTCCTCGCCAGTTCGAGCACACTCGCCCGGGCATTCCGGAACGCATCCACGACCTCCTGCACGGCCCAGTTGCGGCGCAGCTTGAGCTCCTGGTCGGAGCTGCGGCAGGCGGGGCAGCGGCCCTCGGCGCTCAGGCAGCGGCGGATGCACAGCGAGCAGAAGGTGTGGCTGCACGAGGTGATGACGGGGTTATCGAAGAAGTCCTTGCAGACCTGGCAGCGCAGGGCGGACTCGAGGGGCGCGACGAGGGCGAGGGGCGTGGCCAGCCAGTCGGTCGAGTCGGGGATGTCGAAGGCGTGGTCCATCTGTCTAGGGTCCTATCCAGTGATTGCTGTCAAAGAGAGAGAGAAACATGGAAGGGAAGAAAAGAAGCGAATGACCGGACGGGACAGAGGGACTCTCCCAGGACCGAGCAGAGTAGTAGGCAGGCGAATGTACAGAAAGAAGTGCTGAGCCTGAGGATTGGATGTATCGGAGAGAGCAATCGCGAGCGGGCAACGAAGACGGGAAGCGGTGCCAAGACCCGCCGGCGGACACGCGTAAAGTGGTTTGGCACGCGTCGTCGTCCCCTTCCGCCATGGACAGCACCATCCCATTCCATATCGATAGAGATCAGTTCGACATCCCATCATGGCGGTGGATTACAAACGATACCTGGCTGAGAATGTTCTCAGTGAGCGGCGGACCGTAAGTGTTCTCTTTTTACTTCATGATGTTTCCAGATAAGTTGATCTTGCTCGCCGCTGAAGCTTACATGTTAATCAAGGTCACGTATCGCTCGCTCGGTCGAGCGCTGAAGGTCCACAGCCACCTTGCCAAGCAGTAGGTTATCATTTTTATTTCATTTAATTTTTTTAAACATGGCCAGGGTGGCAGATTTATTGATGTATTATGCGTCTCTTTGTTTATGTAAAAAAGGATGCTGTATGAGTTCCACCGCACCGAGAATGCGAAGAAGCCCCAGAGCGTCAATGCAACCTACATCATTACGGGAGTCCAGCATCCTCCTGAAGAGAGGAAGCCGGCCACGAACGGTACTGCTCGTGCCAGGGATGGAGACGACGAGGTGATGCAGAGCAGTCCCTTTCTGAGCAGCTCCATGCCGCAGCAGGATGTGGATGCTGCGGAGGAGCCGGTCCGGAGGACTTCCGTCCTGCTGGTCCGGGAGGAGGATATGGAAGGTAAGAGAGAATGATCATCTATCTACGAGCTGAATAGAAAAAAGAAATAGATCTTGTCCATTGGGATAATCTCTCACACCAGGATTTTCCAGAGGCCAAGGCTACGTTTCAGTCCATATCTTCCATTCACATCTACAGCTTGCAGCCGACTATCCTACAGGATCTGAACGTCTTGACAGATGTCAGCCGTGAAATGCTGGCCACGCACGGCAATGAGGACCCCCTGGAATACGGCAAGCACTGGGGAATGATACAGAATCGGAACGTCAAGGTATATCCCCATCACCTTTGACGTAGAGGGCAGTAGCTAATACCCCGTCTCTCTAGCGGAGAACGGGCGCTGCTCCAGCGAAACCTGCTGCATCGAAACCCGCAGCTGCTGCAAAACAGCCTTCACCGAAGGAGGAACCGTCAAAGCTCAAGAAAGAAAGCGAAAGCGAAGAGGCGGGTTCCAAGGCGCCGTCGCGGCCGAGCGACCCGCCAAAGGAGTCGGAGAAGCCTGCAGCGTCGAAGCAGAAATCTGGTGGTCTCTTTGCATCATTCGCAAAGGCGAAACCGAAGCAGAAGAAGGAAGAAACTGCGACTCCTGCAGCTTCCGGGGCAGAATCCGTGAGTTCCACTACTAACCCTTGGTGTGCTTGGCTCAGAACCGCTGGAAATGCTGACACGAGTCTAGGCTGAACCCAGTGGCCCAGAAGATGGTCAGTCCAAATTGATATTTCGGAAGTGTCCAGCAACACTGACGGAATACAGTTGCCCTCGATGATGATGACTCGGAGGAAGAACGCGAAGACCTCTTCCTGGACGTCGGCAAGAGGGTCAGCAACAAGAGCCGCGAGTCCAGAAAGGAACGAGAGGAAAAGTTGAGGAAGATGATGGAAGAAGATGACGGTAGGCAAGCCGTGAAGAGGTCCTAGACCGGATCCATGCTGATCGACGAAGACGAGGACATGCCCGACGCACCGGAGACACCAGCCGAACCAGCTGCGGAAGAACCGGCCGTGGAGGAACCGAAGCCGGCACCGCCTGCGAAGCAAGAGCTCAAGGAAGAGGTCACGGTGCAGGGAGGCCGCCGGAGAGGACGGCGGCAAGTCATGAAGAAGAGGACGATGAAGGACGAGGAGGGATACCTGGGTATGTACCCCGACATGCACTCTGTGGCACGGCTTCGGCTGACCGTATCTCTCCCAGTCACCGTGGAGGAGCCGGTCTGGGAGTCGTTCTCCGAGGACGAGCCCGCGCCGCCGCCCAAGAAGAAGCCGGCCGTCAGCGGCGCCTCCAAGGGCAAGGGCGCGAAGGGCGGGCAAGGGAGCATCACGTCGTTCTTTGCGAAGAAGACCTGACGGTCGCTGCGGGACAGGTCACGGTGGCTTTCGTCTGTGCAACCCTGTATTAGTATCGTCTGGTATAGTTCCTAATCGTCCAACGGGATCAGATGCCTGCCGTGCGGGGTTTCGCAGCCGCCCAGGGACATGAAGTAGACCTGTTACTAGTCTGTCAACCGTAGCAACCTCAATGGTCCACCCCCGCCGTAGGATGTCGCTGTTGTCTCGAGACATTAACCGCGGAGGCGGGGAATTGTAAGCCGTGCAACCATCAAGCGGGATGCTGTATGCAGCCTGCGCCTTCGGAGATGGATGCGTCACAGAGGGGTACATGCCAAGGAGTACGTGGTCGTTGTAGCTGAGCGGGGATGGTCTGGACATGTTACATCCATCTCCATCTCGCCTCGTTGCTCGACCTCGGCCATGGTGAGATGGCTGTGGTCGTGGGCTCCGCTGGCGATGCGGAGCCCCGTCTTCCCAGCGGCCCGCATGCCCTTCCATACCACTGAAATAGATCGACCGGGCATCCCGCTGTCATCTCCTGCTCTCCTCCCCATCCTCGAGGTGAGCGACCATGAACCTCCGCGCAACGGCCGTGGTCCTCGCGTGCGCGCTGCCTCTCGCCGCTGGACACGGCGGCGCATGGCCGCGCGACGATCCCGTCCTGCTGCGCCGCGCCTGTCCCGACTACACGTCGTACGCTTCGGTCAAGCAGTGAGTCCTACCTTGCCATTGATATGCCGGATCATGGAGCAATTGTCCGCTGATACACGTCCAGCCCGCCATACAGCGATGGACCGCTGAAGCTCCCGTTCCAGCGGCCGGCGGAGGCATGCCGGACCTTCTCGTCCCCCGCCGTCGAGAAGGTCATCGAGGACATCACCTCGCGCATGGTCGACAAGGACCTGGCCCAGATCTTCCGCAATGCCTTCCCCAACACCCTGGACACGACCATCCGGTGGCACGTCAACGGCTCGACGACGCCCGCGTCGAAGAAGAGCAGGAAGAGGGGCGACGCCAGGTGGGAGGGCGCGCAGACGTTCATCGTGACGGGCGACATCAACGCCGAGTGGCTGCGCGACTCGACGAACCAGCTGGCGCCGTACCAGGCCCTGGCGAAGCACGACGACAGGCTGCGCACGCTCATCCTCGGCGCCATCAACACCCAGGCCGAGTATGTCATCGAGTCGCCCTACTGCAACGCCTTCCAGCCGCCGCCGCCCAGCGGCCTGGGCCCGACGGCCAACGGCCAGGACGACACCGTCCACCCGGCGTACGAGCCGTCGTTCGTCTTCGAGTGCAAGTACGAGCTCGACTCGCTGGCCCACTTCCTCCTGCTGGGCAACCAGTTCTACGAGCACACCGGGTCCACCGAGTTCCTCACGGACCGGTGGTACACGGCGCTGGACGCGCTGCTGGGCGTGCTGGACGCGCAGTCGCAGCCGACGTTCAACGCGCAGGGCCGCTACGTCACCAACCAGTACACCTTCCAGCGCCTGACGACCGCGGGCACCGAGACGCTCAGCCTCGACGGCATCGGCAACCCGCTGGCCGCCGGGACGGGCCTCATCCGCAGCGCCTTCCGGCCCAGCGACGACGCCACCATCCTGGGCTTCCTCATCCCCGCCAACGCCATGATGTCCGTGCAGCTGACGCGCACGGCGGACGTCGTCGAGGCCGCGGGCGGCAGGAAGGACCTCGTCGCGACGCTGCGCCAGAGGGGCGCGAACCTCCGCAAGGCCGTGCTGGAGCACGGCGTCGTCCACCACAGCAGGTACGGCGACGTCTTCGCCTTCGAGGTCGACGGCTACGGCTCGCAGATCCTCATGGACGACGCCAACATCCCGTCGCTGCTGTCCCTCCCGCTGCTGGGCTTCGTGGACCGGGACGACCGCGTCTACCAGAACACGCGCAAGATGATCCTCTCCCAGGACGGGAACCCGTACTACCTGACGGGCTCTGCGTTCCACGGGATCGGCGGGCCACATAGTAAGCCTCTTCTTCCCCCCTCACTCTCCCATGGAAGAGTCCCCTTTCGATCCCCAGATTACTGACGGCCGTCGCAGTCGGCCTGCAAAACGCCTGGCCCATGTCCCTCCTCGTGCAGGCCCTGACCTCCGACTCGGACGCCGAGATCGCCGCGGCGCTCGACCTCGTGCGCGACTCGAGCCTGCTGGGCCTCGTCCACGAGTCCGTCGACGTCGACAACATCACCGACTACACGCGCCCCTGGTTCGCGTGGGCCAACTCGCTCTTCGCGCAGACCATCCTCAGGGTCGCGGCCGAGCGGCCGCACCTGCTCTTCGGGCCGGGCGCGGAGCCGTATGTCATTGAGTAGTGAAGTACCTAGGTAGGCACCTAGGTTCGAGTCTGGTGTGCTGGTTGGGAGACCCTCGTGTTTGCGTACAGTACATCCGCAACACTCCGTCCAACGAGGATGGTTGTTCGGATACCCCCATCATGTTGTTTTCCATCGACGAGCCGTTCCATATGCATCGGGGTGGCGCTTTCTCTGTTTCATGCCATGCCATAAGGATAAGGAAGGACCGGACAGTGGGTAATGGGTAATGCATGGAAACTGGACTATATATGATAACCAATGTCATTAGTGTCATTATCATTATCATAATTCTTGGATCGATAAGGCTATCCCGTAGGCGCGCCGGCTTTACCTGGTATCCACGTACCAGTAGCAGATAGATACGGCCTAATCTGCTAACTAACTACCCCTACTATTATTCTCTCTCTCTCTCTCTCTTTCCTTCTCCAGAGCGGCGCGCCAGTTGCACTAGCAGGTACTGTAGAACTTAGCATTGCATACTCCGTACACACCGAGGCATACAGCGCGAATATAATGCAAATCCATCTTGATATGATACGTTAGGTGAAGTGGCTATGCTCTATATATATATATATATATATATATATTAATCCACGTGGATTAGTGTAGTCAATTGAATTCAATCGTTCCCGCAGAGTCTACCCTCGGCTAGCATAGCATAACTAACCTCCTTCTAAATTCAACCATTCCCGGAGTTCTTCACCCTCTGCCAGTGTAACCTACATTTTTCCACAAGAATCTACAAGGCCCGTTGTATGTATATATAACGTTATATATCGGCGCTTAGGCATGGGAGCGGCCATGGATAAACGTCCTTCCGAGCGCGTAAGCCCTATCCGAAGGGGGGGGGGGGGGGAACCATATAGATCAAGGACGTTACGGGACAGCGGGCTATATGATGATGCCAGGGTATACCTTGTCTCTACTCATACATAATACACACAGCGCTCAAATTAGGGATCAGATCAAATCAAATCAGGACCCTCCTCAGCCCCTCCGTCCCGCCGAGCACCCTCCGCCCAGTGATCGGACACCGTCCCTTTCCGCTCTCCCACTTGCCCTCTCGACTCTTGCCCTTCCCGTCAGCTGCTGCTGCTGCGGCGGCGGCAGCCTTCTCATCGTCCTCCGCGCCAGCGCCCTCATTCTCTCCATCTTCCTCGTCATCGTTCCCGTACTCATCCTCCCACGCCGCGCCGGGCCCCTCCCCGTTCATGAACTCCACCTGCCGCTCCTGCTCGCCGTTCAGCCAGCGGAAGATGCAGCCGTAGCAGAAGACGTAGCCCGTCTGGCACGCGGTCGGGTTGACGAGTTGGTTCAGGCAGATGGGGCACGTGTTGGGCGACGCGGGGAGCGGGACGGTGAAGATGGGGAGGAGGGAGGTGGAGGAGATGGGGGGTTGGCGGCGGCGGCGGCGGTGCTTAGTCGCTGGCTTGAGGCTTGATGTTGTGGTGGTAGCAGCGGAGGAGGAGGACAGAGAGACGGTCGACGGTTTTTGTTCCTTCTTCTTCTCGGATGGATCTTTCATCCCCGACACGACCGGGGCAGGGAGGTCCAGCGCCTCGGTGGCCTTGCGCGTCAGCTGCCGCGAGAAGTCGCTCGCGTGCCACCACTCGAGGAACTTGAGCGCGAAGATGGACGCGGGGAGGAGGAGCCGCAGCGACGACAGGACCTGCGGGTACAGGTTCCACGGGCTCAGCAGGCTCAGGAAGGTCGATCGGGGTCGTCGGGCATTGTTGCTCGGCTTGGATTGCATCGCTGCCGCGATGGCGCGGTGGTCCGCGGGCCCCAGACGCCGGATCCGCGTCCCGATGAGCCACAGGAAGGGGGACGAGTATTTCGTGTTGTCGAACAGGTAGGCCAGGTTGAAGGCCAGGATGGAGAAGTAGTACGCCGCGTTGACCGACGGGTACACGTTGCGCAGGAACCACTTGTAGTAGTGCATCAGGCGCTGCCGGAGCGTAGGGTTCGGGGGTAGATCGTCACTCGGGTTATACCGTGGCCCTCCGCCCATGACCAGCGACGCCTGCGGCGCCGCGTGGATGTCGTAGCTCTCATCCAGCTTGCGCTTGATATAGGGGATCCCGACCAGCACCGCCAGGTTCTTCCACACGTCCGACGTCCGCAGCCTCAGGGACTCCCGCACGGGGCTGGGGGCGCCCAGCTGCGCGCGCGGGATCTCGCCATTCTTCGTCAGCAGGACGCGCTCTCGCTTCAGCGAGTAGAAGTTCTCGGTGAACGAGCCGCCAAAGGTCCGCAGGTAGTACCGCTCGACGATCAGCGAGAGCAGGGCGTACAGCTCGTCGAAGGAGTTGAGCACGCGCAGCAGGTACCGCGGGTGTCGGTGGGTGGCGATCGCCAGGAGGTAGCGGAGCGACGGGGGGATGAGAGCCGAGAGCTGCTGCTCGGAGAGGAGCTCTGATGGTTGCATGTTTGTATCAGTATCAACTTGCGGTGGCCGTAATGGTTGCAGGGAGCGGTCTGGGGAAACTCACCGAACAACGACGGCTTCAGGTCGTCGAAGTCATTCTGCAGGGTTGACATGTACTCCATCGTGGCAGATGAGCGCGACACATCCTCAGATGCAACTGAGGAGAGACAGCGCAGCTGCCGTGGAGCATGCTGGAGGTGTTGGAGGTTGATGTCGCGGAGAGCGAGGAGAGCGGCGAGGCGGGCCGAGGTTCGTCGCCGCGGAGAGACATGCCGACGTCGCGCCAAACATCATACAGGCACAACATACTCGGTACAACTCTTTTTGTCCAGGTTGTAATACAGTGCATATTATACCTATACCCACATTATTTTACATGGAATAAAGCCAAAGACCTAAATCATCAAGTACGATGCATCACGTTCGCTGCGTCAACCCTGCCGATTCAGCGTCGGATTCCTCGCGTTGCAACGCCTGCCGGCAGTAGTTGTAAATCATGGGCAATACATTAATCGACCCTTCCAAAGCCCGCTCTTCGACAAAAGGATCCGCAGCCTCGATGCAGGACATAATCTGCCGGGCGACTTCACCCTGCAGGGGAACCGGCGGCTCCTCTCGCCCCATCATGGGGACCCAGGTTGAGACGCAGTCTCGTGCCCGGCGCTGGTCTCCCAATTCCGCGTGGAGTCGGAAAATCAGCGCATAGTCCTCGCTTGATCTGCGGAGTCCGTACATGGGGAACTTCCTCCACAGCTTCCAGAAGCCGTCGTAGTCCTCGTTGCGGAAGTGGAACACCATGAGCTCGCGAGCCTGCTCGGCATCAAAGGGGATATTCAGGGCATCCATGACCCTTTTCACCCGCGCGATCCTGGACTCTCTTTTGTCCGCATTGCTCGAGCTGGTCGCTCCGTCTACCTTTCCCTCGGTCGCGGGAGTTGCAAAGTGAGCGGCCTTGTATAGCATTTTGAAAACGGTCATGTTGAGGACATCCGTCCCCTGCAGGCTCAGATGATCCAGCACCCGCAACGCTAGTTCTTTATCAGAGTCCGGCAGAACATGGGTGCGCTCGCCTGCAGAAGGATCCGGTGGCCGCGCCGTCAATAGGGCGGACACCACCTCCAGGCCTAGGCTGTCAGGGAGCGGGTACCCGCAGTGAACGTATTCCTGAAAAACCTCCCAGAGGCGCTCCTTACTGTAGGCTGGATGCTGAAGCGAGATCGCAAAACACATCAGCCTCATGCGGGCCGCAGCCATCTCCGACACATCGGAACCAGGAGCCTTATTATCGTAAAACAGTCGTAAAAATGGAGTGGAGTCGTGGTCATCCGGACCGTTTCCGAGTTCGTCACGCGCCCTTGATTCAGGGATTTCTTCCAGGTATCGAAACAACAAGGGAATTGTATATTTCCGTTCAGCGGATTTGTCACCCTGCGCCGGAGTTCCAGACCCCCGTCCAGCATCATCTTGCGTGGTCTCGTTCTTCACTTCGCTACAGGCAACTTCGAGTCGACGGGCGGAGGTATGGAACCCTCTTTTCTGATCGAGGAAGATACTAGTTGGAGGCCTAAGGACAGGTCCAGTGTCAGGTTCAGAAGACGATTCGCTGGTCATGGCGGAGGGAGCACGCACCTCTTCAAGAGGCGTGTCTGGAGCAGCTTCGGGAGCTCTCTGTACCCCCCGGCGCTGTCGTTCTAGAGCGGCCCCCCAGAGGCCCTCGAGATCGATTTCCGCCCTCTTCTCCTCCGTGAACATCTGCACGACAATCCGCGTCCCTCCGGCGATCTTGCCGAATCCCTCGAAGCCTTCCTCCCTGAGTCTCTGCTCCTGGGAAATCTTCCCATCATCCACGATCCCCGCGTTCACGCAGATCCAGCCCGTGGTGATACCATCGTCCTTGTTGTCCAGGACCACTCCGGCTTTGCTGGCAATCCTGGCCTTGCGGGCCTGTCGCCGAAGCTTGAGCTTCAGCTCATTTCTCCCGAGCAGCCCGTCGGCATATGGACGCAGTTTGTAGGTGCTCCTCAGCCACCGGCAAAGACGGTCCGCGGAGACGTTCAGATGCTTCACGCTGCGCGCTGTTCCAATGATCATGATGACATTGCCCCCCAGAGCCGGCGGCGGGTCGAGCCCGCGCAGGTCCAGCAGCGTCAGGTCATCGAGGCCAATCTCGACGGAGATGTGTTTGAGCAGATCTTCGAGCATTGGCGGTGGGTCCTCTGGGAGAGGCGGAATCTGTTGTCGATGCGCCAGAGGATGGGGCTCTGCGCTGGCGGGCGTTTCCACCTGCAGATACCATGGGATGTGCTGCGGTGTCTCGCGCTTGTTCCCATTATCCTCAGTTGACGGCGCATCGACGCCTGCACCAGAACAGGAAGACAAATTGTCGGATCGTAGGCGAGGGGCCGAGGATAAGGCCCTCCGGCGCGGGTCGTAGAGCGGACGCAGAGGAGAAACAGCTGGAGAGATGGAGACGCCGGAGATGGTAACGAACGACTGGAGCACATCCTGGCGACACGCGTGGCACCAGGGGCCACGCAGCAACGCCCTGCTCATGGTGCCGGCGGAGGAATGGAGCGTCGAGGTCCTGATCCTGCTCGTCTTGGCGGATCCTGCGATGCCAAATTTCGCGGCGGGGAGGAGACAAACCTGCAAACGCTGACTCAGCAGTGCAAACACGGCAAACACCTCCTCCACCGCGAAAAAGTCGGAGGGGCAAAATCGTTGATTAAAGATAAACGACGAGAGACATCGACAGCCGGAGACTCCCCAGCCCCCAACTCTCCGCTTGTTCCTTGTCTGCCTGCGGTTTTGCGTCCTTGAGACCGCAGCCATGTCGATGGACCTGGACGCCGTCCCCATCTCGGGGTTCCAGCCGCAGGAGGGGCCTACTGCGACGTATGTACCCCCGCTTTGATAAATATATTTTAATCTGAGGAGGATTCATGCTGACACCCACCAGGATCCTCTGCTGCAACTGCGGTGCCCCCATTGACGGCACCACTGCTACCGGTGCGCTCTGCCAGGACTGTGTGAAGCTCACAGTCGATATCTCCGAGGGAATCCAGAGAGAAGCTGTCCTCCACACATGCAAGGACTGCGAGCGATGGCTGCAACCCCCGAGCACGTGGGTCAGCGCCGCCCCGGAATCGAGAGAATTGCTGGCACTGTGCCTGAAGAAACTGAGAGGCCTCTCGAAGGTCCGCATCATTGACGCCAGCTTCATATGGACCGAACCCCACTCCAGGCGCATCAAGGTCAAGATCACCATCCAGCAGGAGGCCTTCCAGGGCACAATCATCCAGCAGTCCTTCGAGGTGGAATACGTGGTAGCAACGCAGCAGTGCCCGGACTGTGCCAAGTCATACACGGTCAACACATGGCGCGCGTCGGTCCAGGTGCGCCAGAAGGTGCCGCACAAGCGGACCTTCCTGTACCTCGAACAGCTCATCCTCAAGCACAATGCGCACAAGGACACCATCAACATCAAGGAGACCAAGGACGGTCTGGATTTCTTCTTCTCGCAGAGGAACCACGCCGAGAGGATGGTTGACTTCCTGAACTCGGTCGCGCCGGTGCGGGTGAAGAAGTCGCAGGAGCTGATCTCCATGGATGTGCACACGTCGACCAAGTCGTACAAGATCACGTTCTCCGTGGAATTGATACCCATCTGCAAGGACGACCTGGTCGCTCTACCCCTCAAGCTTGCTCGATCCCTGGGCAACATTGCCCCCCTGACGCTCTGCTACCGCGTCGGCACCTCGATCAACCTCCTCGACCCCAACACCCTTCAGACGGCGGAAGTCCCCAGCCCTGTCTACTGGCGGTCGCCATTCAAGAACCTGGCCGACGTGCAGGATCTCGTCGAATTCATTATCATGGACATTGAGCCCGTTGGCCAGTCCAACGGCCGCTTCCACCTCGCGGAGGCGACGGTGGCACGCGCCTCCGACATGGGCGTCAACGACACCACCTACTTCACGCGGACGCACCTCGGCGGAGTCCTCCGCGTCGGCGACTCGGCGCTGGGCTACCACCTGACGGGGACGAACTTCAACGACGAAAACTTCGAGGCGATCGAGCAGAGCAGCCAGTACAGCTCGACGATCCCGGACGTCATCCTGGTCAAGAAGTACTATCCGCGCAAGAAAAAGAACAAGCCGCGCAACTGGAAGCTCAAGCGCATGGCGCGCGAGGAGGAGGAGCCGGGTCGGAAGCAGGACCAGGACCGCCTGGAGCAGGACTTTGAGATGTTCCTCCGCGACGTCGAAGAGGACCAGGAACTGCGGAGCACACTGCAGCTGTACAAGGCGAAGAACACCAAAAAGAGCCGGCCCCAGGGCGACCGGATGGAGGTCGAGGGTGCCGGTGCCGGTGCTGACGAACCGGAGGAGATGGATGAGGACAGTGAGGACGACGGCGTGCCGAGGATCAGCATGGACGAGTTGCTCGAGGACTTTGATGAGCTGAGTGTGGGTGATGACGAGTGAGTGTCTGAGCAGAGGGATTGTGACAAAAATGTGTATTTCATGTTATGAAGGGTTACTGGCGTTTTGTTTTCACCGTGGGCTTCTATACCTTTTATACTTAGGTACATATCTGGGCTTTGAAAAGGAATCCGTACATATCGTTTTATGATATCATCTCAAGACCCATGCTTTTGTTTTGATGGGTAAATGCATCCAAGTATATTCACACCGAACATGGTATCCGTAGCAGACGCGAAGTAGACAAAGGGAATATACATACACATTGAGACAAGGAAAATGAAAAGGAATGAAGACAACAATCAAAAGATCTTGCCCAGCACCCTCTTCGTATCCTCGCCCAAGGCACTGGCATCCCGATCCTCCTTCGTCTGGACCTTATTCTGCTTGAACACCCTCCTGATCTCCAACTGCTCTGCCTCATTACTATCATCCACATCTTCCCCAGACTCCCTCTTCCGCTTCCTCTTCTCTTCCTTCTTCTTCTGAATCCCCTCGATGACCTTCCCCTTCTCCACGCCCTGCAGGAACACCTTCTCCTCCTTCCGCGCCCGCGCGTCCTCGATGCGCCTCCTCGCCTCCCGCTCACTGCGCTCGCGCTGCACCTGTTCCATCAGATCCGACCACTTGAACCCCTTGAGGTACTTCATATTCCACACGTCGTCGTGGTAGTACCCGCCCTTGCGGCCGCCGACGATGGTCGCGTTCAGCGTCTCGGCGCAGATCTTGGCCGTGCGCTTGGACGCGAACTCGACCCACCCGTCGACGTAGGACCGGCGGCGGTTGCTCTTCTTGAGGCGGGAGGACCCCGGCGGCGGGGTCTCGGGCGTCAGGAAGACCTTGGTGATGGGGCCGAAGCCGCGCTGGAGGAGGAGGGATTTGAGCGCCGAGGGTTTGAGGTAGGGGGGCAGGGAGGAGAGGTAGATGACGCCGGTTTTGTTCTTCTTCTGCTTCTGCTTCTGCTTCGCGGGGTCGAGGGGTTTCTTTTTCTCGTTCTTCTCTTTCTTTCCGGATTTGGAGGATTTGTCTGAGGTCGAAGTTGGTGAGGAGGGGGTCGTATCCTCCTTTTTGTTCTCTCCGTCCTGTTCTGAACGCTCATAGTCATCATCCTCTTCCTCACCGTCTCCTTCCTTCCGACCATTATGATCCCTCAGATCCACTCCCCCATCGCTCTCGCTCTCCCCCTCCGATTCTTCCTCCTCGCTGTCCGCAACCTCATCGACCGAGATCCGCCGCCTCTTCGCGGCCCGGCCGCTGCCGTCTTTCTCTTTCTTGCTGCCGCCGGCCCGCTGACGACCGCCCTTGGTCTCCTCCGCGGCCTCGGAGTCGTAGCCCCTGTCGTCGCCCTCGTCGTCGCTGGACTCGATGTCCAGGAACTCGTTGCGTTTCCGGGTCGTCATCGCTCTGTGTGTGTGTGCGATTGACTGATTGGAGGTATTTGAGCTTGTGGTGAAGAGCTCCAGCTGCTCGGCGGAGTTTTTGGATGGATGCTGGACGCGGGAACTCGTTTTTTTTAGACATGTCCGTCCGGGGCCCGCGGCGGGTTGGTTGGTCCGTGCGTTCTCCGCCGGCGCGCTGGGGGTTCCGCCGAGGCTTTGATGGAGTGTACTGTACAGTACGATACCTGATATTTCCAGAACATCAGACACAAACAACGATCACGGGAGCGATCATGGATATCTATGGAGATTTTGAGGATCCAAATCCATCCGATTACTGTCCGTTTTCCTTTTGTCAATCGGAATCACTGTGATGGCGCAAAGTAGGTACTATGCCTGCTGCACTAATATAATTTATCGCAATCCCAGTTACGGTCGAGAAGTAACTTAAAGGGGAGATTTTCTTCATTCTTTGTTTCCTTTTTTTTTCTTCTACCGTGATTTTTTATGCAATTTATACACATGTAGCCTACACTGCTCTGCCATGAATTTAATTAATCGATTAAGGGAATTACCCACTCATTGCTTTTGTCGGAGAAAGCGCGCGGGGACAGACCGCGGACGCTTCAACCAGCCGCGATTAAATAAATCGCACATGAAACAAGGCATGCATGAGAATCAAAAAAAAAAAAAAACAGTGGAAAACAAAGACAGAAAAAAAAAGAATGATCACTCCTGCGCCTTGGCGTCATCCTCCTTCTGCATCAGATCCATCACGAGCGCCATGACCTTGGCGAACGTCCCGCGCAGGACGTCCCCGTCGTCGTCGACGTAGAACTCGAAGCGCAGCGGGTCGAAGTCGATGGGCCCGCAGCGCAGGCCGCCGTCGTCGCCCGTCCGCACCAGCAGCACCTCGTCCTCCTTCCAGTTCGGCCGGTCCATGATGACGAGCAGGGCGCGGAAGAGCGGGTGTAGCTCGTAGAGCGCGTGGCGGGCCGGGTCGGCCCTGGGGTCGGCGGCGCCCGCGGCGTCGTTGAGGGCCCTCTCGCGCAGGCTGATCTGCGCGCAGAGGGAGCGGTGGGCGGCGACGATATCGCCCACCTCGCGCGGGCTGGTCTGGGCCCAGCTGGCGACGAACTTGCAGGGGAACTTGCCCCGGACGAGGTCCGCGTCGGTCAGCTGGCCGAGCCGGCCGTACAGGTGGTGGAACATGTCGAGCAGGAGTTGCTCGACGCGGCCGTCGATCGGGCCCAGGGGCACCGTGATGTACATGGCGCAGCCCTTGTGGCAGAAGTCGTACATGGACTCGAGATCTATCCGGTCGGGTCTGTTGCCTGCGTTGAGGATGTACGGGGCCAGATGGTGAGCCTTCTGGAGCTCATAGTGGCGCTTGATTTGCGCATCTCGGTTGGATGTTGGCTGCATCAGTAGCAGTAGCAGTAGTAGTTAACCGTCTGTCTGTTCGTCTGCCCGTCAACGGAGCCGAGTCCTCTGTTTCGAGTGTCAACAAAGACCGATACAAAGCGTGTCAGCGATCCGTACTGTGAAAATGGGCACACGGGGATAATGTGCTTCTTTTTTATGTTTTCTTGACAAAATGACGGATCCCCTCCCGACTATCAATTTCAAGTTGATGGGACAGTGCTCTTCTCGATCTAAGTAAGAAGCAGGGGAGAAAGAAGAAGAGTGTTTCAGGGATAGAAAAAGAGCGCAGTGATTATTCACACCATCGTGAAAAAAAATCATCCAGGGGCCTCGTCGCAAAATAAGTAATAAAAGAAAGAAAGAGAAAACAAGACAGAAAGAACAATGCCTGGATGAATGGACTGATGAATAGAGGCCCCCATGCAGCAGCAAGCAACATAGCACTAAACGTCTGCTGCAGGTGGTCCCGGCCTCTTCTCTAAAACAAACACATGATCAGCGAGCGCATCGGAAGCTGCAGAAAGAAAAAGTAAAAAAAAGGCATGCTGCGCCGCAAGTATCATCCTCGCCCTGCGGGGAGACGCCTTTTTTTTGCTTCTTTTTCTGCACGGTGCAGAAAAGATGCATAGGACTCATGCAGGTGATGGGGACCGGGCGTCGGGCTAATCAGCAGCGCGAGATGGGCAGGGCGAGAGAGATGCCACGGCGTCTGATGCCGTGCAGCAGCGCCAGCAGACGGCGCTGTTCCATGACTGGCAACTTGGCGGCGATTCGCGCGGAGGAAGGCGGAGGAAGCTCGGTTTGGTTTCAAGATGGTGGAGTGACGGACGATGAAGCGGATGAAGCGGAGACAGAGAAAAGAGAGACACAGAGCCTCGCATCGGTTTCTCGAGTTGCATCCCCCTGCAAGACCAGACAATTTCTTCTCTTCCAATGGCACTCACGCTGACGCAGGACGGGATGGCCTCGGCCACGATTCAACCTGGAGAGGATGCCTGGCGAACTCCTCGTCGTCGTCTGTATAAGCCCGGGGTGGGAAGATACGACGATGCTAGTTCATGCGCATCTCCAGTCCGGCCCAATCTTACGAGATGGATCGCGTGCTTACTCCGTCGAGAAGAAAGAGGATGCAACGCCTCACTGACCAACTAACTAGTGGCGTCCAGGGCGCCTGTGTTCTCCAGACCCTGCAATGCAATCTGTTGTCCCTGGGGGTATTACGCGTTTATCGGATATCGTTTCTAACCCCCCCCCCCCCCCTCCCCTCCCCTCTTCCTCCGGCCATGGCAGCGTCAACACAATCTGATGTGGTGTTCGACAACAATACTTGCTGTACATACATGTACAGCATGAACATCCAGATCAGCCCAGATTCGTTTCCCCAGAGACTCCTCGCACCATAAAGATTGATCCGGAAAGGGAGCATGTGCATGGATTTATGGGGCATCATGCGCACAGGGGATAGGCTTTTATATTTATCGTAGTGCATTGCAATAGAAGGCTATTCATCTCAATCCAGTCCCTACGATACCTGCAGGTATACACTCCTTTCCTGTTCATGGCATAAGATATGATCCTATCCGGAACTCCGCGGTGTGGGATCATCGTATACAAGCCCGTTCCCTTTGGTCGCATCTATCTAGGCGCTTGCGGCTAGCTAGCGCATGCACGTCTCACAGAAATAGAAATCCGGATCGGATGGGATCTCGATGGGGCTGTTTTTTTGCCTAGTGTACGGTATCGTATTGTATAGAGTAGTAGGTATGTGCCTATGCATATATACATGGGTGTCCTTCCCTATGCATGCAGACAGTGACCACGGATCGCAGACACCGTCCCATTTGATCTATTCCTCTCTCTTCGGACGCTCCGTGGTGAGACGAGTGGATGCGACCCGAACGATCACCAGGCACTCACTTCACCTAGTGCCAGTCGGGATAGCCCATCTCTGTCTCTCCTCCCACGCAAACACATAGTACAGGGGCCTGTAACTCCAGCCAGTTTTCCTCCTCTAGCAGAGAACAATGTGAATGAATAAGAAAACCATAAACAGGGGTAATGCCGTTGACATCCATAGACCAGAAACAAAAAGAAATCAAAAGCCCTTGTGCAATGGTCCGCACCAAAAAAGGCTCCTCCGAACAACTCTGAACAGACACAAAAATAAGAAGACAAAAAAGGGAAATGGGTCAAGAAATATCCGGTATCCAGATTCCCAGACACGATGAATGTCGGAACAAGCGGGGAACGACGGTACACACTCCAGCCTCACCACCATACATGATCGCCGGACGGAAGGGAGGGAAAAAAAGAGGCATGTCTATATTCCCAACCACCACTTCCCTCGTTCGTAGACGAAGAAGCTCGTCGCGACCATGGGCACGACCTTCATGTAGCCGATCGTCAACCCGACCCAGAACCCGCGGAAGCCTCTCTCCAGCCAGATCTTGCGGGCCGTCTCGAGGATGCTCAGCCGGTGGCCGTCGCCTACGGCCCCGCCGACTTGCATCCGCCGTCGGATGACCTCGAGTGGGTACGAAGCCGTCTGGGACACCAGACCGGCAATCGCGCCTGAGAAGAGCTCTGCCGTCGCGGTAAGCTGGGCGCGACGCGGTCCCTTCTTGTGCCGGGAAGACAGAGCGCCGCGCGGAGAGGACGTTTCGGAGTTGGGGATGGTGGTATAGGGAGCCAGAGCCGGGGAGCGGAGCCAATCGCCAATTGTGTCATGTGTGAGGAAGGACACGCCCGCATAGGGAAGCATCCCGACGAGGGTGGGTGTGAAGCCGCGGTAGAAGTTGGCGAGACCATGGCGCGGTGAAGGCGACACGGGGCGCGGTGGTGTCTGCTCATTGTATATCCGTCGGCAAATGTCACTCAGCGACGAGCGGGAATCATGCTTGGTCTCGAACGCCAACCGAACCCGGATGACCTCGAGCGGATAGGTGAAGAAGACGGAAGTGATGCCGGCCAGGCTGCCCGATATCAGCCGGCGGAAGGGAGTCTCCTTATCCCGCGACGGAATCACGACCGCTCTGATCTGCTCATAGGCAAGGAACTTGATGGCGGCATAGGGGAAGATCCGGAGCAGAGTGGCCGAGTGACCCTTGAAGAGGCCGCGGACGCCATCATGGCGGTGGATATCCCGCATGGCGGTCGCAACGCCAAACCAACTGCCTGCATACTTTGCGAATTCCGGATTAGAGGCCTGAAAGAGGATCTTGACGCGGTCGAGGGGGGCGACGACTGTTTTGGCCTGCAGCATGATCAGCCACGTGCTTCCATTTCATCGCAATAACCCAGTTGTAGAGGATATATCTACAACCACAACACAAGCAAATAGCACCAAAGATAATAAAAGAGACTTACTGCACAGCCCGCCAGACCTCCCGCCAGTCCACTCCGCACGACATAATCCAAACTCCGCTTATCCATCTGCTTGACGCCTCCACTCCCGTCCTTCCTGATGGACCCCAACGATTCATCGTCCGTTGAGGCGGCCCGTGTTACCTCCACCGCCGTGGCATCAGCTATCCCAGGCCCACGCGACGTCCTCGAACGTACAGCCTCCTCCATTTCGCGATCCGACTGCGGCGACTCCCGTGTTGCGGGGACTGAAGAGCTGGGGATTGAGAGCGGAGCGGCAACGGACTGGGGTATGGAGGGTGGAGCGGAATGCCCATGGTCCGGAAAGGCCGTCGACATTCGGGGGAGAGGAGGAGAAAGGGGGTGGAGAAGTGGTTCACGATGCACTCGGTGGTGTTCTGGGGGATCGGGTTATCGGGCGCGCGAAGCCATGTGTGCAGCGGCCGGGGCTGCGGATCGCTGGGGTAGTGGAGAAGGAGAGACAGGGCCAGATCTCTGCAAGCGCGAGTTGGGACGAGGACAAACCCTCGAGGATGTAGGCCCCAAGTCCAGGATATAGATCTCAGAGACAGACTGGGGTGGTATGTTCTTCTGTTCCTCTCGTCCTTCACGCTCTCACTGACGTCGATCTGGGGGGCGGAGAGCGAGGCCGACCCCGAGGGATACTCCGGTACGGTAACGTTACGCCGAGGACGTGCCGATACCTGGCGTCCCCCGCACAGAGGCGGTCCGAATACTGTATCGTTACGCACTCATCTCCCCGATGCAAGCCGTTGTGGCTAATCACATCCCCGGCCTTAGTAAAGTGCAAACTTATGCAGGAATTACTCAGAACGCTGACATTGCAAGTATCCACGACTGAAGATATTCACAACATGCAGCATAACGACTCTATGATCTGCAGACTGCTAAGGGGAAGCAGAGCATGACCTCTATCTAAATCTCTCTATGTGCAAACCGCAAAAATGTCCCAAATCAGATATCACAACCGGTCACGGTTGGAAAACATGCTTCCCGAAAACACGCCTATATTCCACCTGGCAATGCTCAACAACACCACAGGAAAAAGCAGCATGAAGGTAAAGGGGAAAAAAAAGCGAGTCCATAAACACAGGCCGCCCCGGACACCATCACGCTGACACCTGCAACCCTGTCATATCCGGCCCCGCGCTCTATGTAGATGCTCCACTTTTGGGTAGTTGTAAATGGTAATATAAAGTAGAAAAAGGGTCGTGAGTATCATGGCTCGTGCACATAAAAACAGATCGCTGCCTGTACTGGACCGTGTAGAGGATTCGACGAGTCACTTCGACCGTCGAGTCACGTGAATCGACATCCTGAGTATATACGGAACCCTTCGAAGACGGGTGACAAAGTTTGGATTGTAGAGGACGGAGAAAAAGAAACAAAGCGTCATGGTGCCTAGAAATTATAACGCGTGCCCTGCCTCGTCAGCGGTTTGCCCTGACGGTTCGTCACCTTGACCTCTTTCTCCTCAGTCGCTTTCTTCGCCCGCTTCGACGGTCGAGAAGCATCCACATGGAGATGCCCATTTTCCGAGAGGGCTGTGGTGTTCCGCCACTTCAGGCAACGGTGCTTGGGATCCTCCACGTACGTCTTTGTTCGCGTCGACACCCGCTTCGTCGGAGCCTCTTCTGATTCGGCCCTTTCGGCAGTCTCCTTGAGGTACTCCTTGCGGTTCTTCATGTACTTGACAATGTTGTCGCGCTGAAGCTGGAGCTCCTTGCGCAACTTCAATTCCCGATGACCGCGCGGATCTAACCAGTTGATGAGCTGGTCCACCGCCTCTGGGTCATCGTAATAACCCCAATGCCGAGCGTTGGGGAGGCTCGTTGGGCCTTCCTCCATCTTCCTCCGCTCCGCCGGAGTCATCTGGAACTCCTTCAGGTACCGCTTCTTTTCCTCCTCCGACACATCAATAAAGCCCTCTCGTTCCATATCATCCGGGCCCTGCACCCATAAGCGACCGTTGGCATAATGGGCCTCTGCAGTTGAGCTGGTCGGTAGACCCTCGTAAGGCATGGCGTTCCGTTCGAACCACCAGTAACGGTTGCAGAAGCGATCCTTTCCGAGACATCTCGTGCGTGGGCAGTCCGCCTCCCTCAGGTCATTGTCCACAACGGCGATCTGCTTCTCAAGTTTTGCGATCTTTGCCTTTTCATCTTCGATCTTCTTCAGGACCCTCTGAAGCTGCTTTGATCCCTTGGGCTGCTTTGCCAATTGCTCTTTTCTCTCTCGATCTTCCTCTTGCTTGCGCTTCCGTTCCAGAGCTCTGTCCAACCCTCCACGAAGAGAACGACCCTGGTTGGGATCTTCGTCTTCGGTATCCATTACTTGATCAGACTCATCATCCACGTTGGTTATCTTCGAGTCGTTCAGAGCTTCAAGCTCCGGAACAGGAGATGGAGACTTTTCCCGTTCGGGCTGGAGTTCCTTGCGCTCTTCATGTAACCGACGCAGTTCCTCGAGCCTGGAGGATATCGAGGTCAGTAGAGATGTTTGGAAGCGACAGTCGGGAGAACTTACGCTGCCTTACGGGCTCGTTGGTACTCAATCTTCTCTTTGCGAAACTCAGTCATCTGGTTGCTGCACTCCTCCAAGTAGTTCTTGATGGCCTTGGTCTCCAGCGTCAGCATGCAAATGATCTGAAGAGCTTGTATGCGCAGGTTGACGTCGAGTGTTGCGTATTGCGATCGTGCGGTCTCCTGGGTTGGCTCTTTATCGAGGGGAGCCAGATGTTTGAGGATCTCCTCGCAGGTCTTCGTCATGTTTGGGCGGGCGGAGAGTTGATGCAAAAGCCCGACCATGATCAGCTCCCAACCTCCGTTTCTGAAATCCCGTTTTCTCAGGCGGTCAATCCAGCCGTACTCGCCAAACATCTCCGCTGCTCTGTGAACCTTGGCCTCTGCGCTGCCAGAACCGCTCTGGCTCTCCTGTGCCTTCCGATTTTCAGCCTCCGCCTTGGCCCGACTACTTCGGGTGGTCATCCGGGTAACCACCGGCTCTGGCTCTGGGGTTGGCTCCTCTTCCTCTTCTTCTTCCTCCGAACCGGACTCCTCAGACTCTTCCTCTGGAAGATCAGGAAGCGATATCTGAACTGCACCATCGTCTTCCTTTTCTGAATTGACAAGCTTCTTCAGAACCGCACAGTGTATCTCCACAAAAAGCTCGCAGTCAACCTCGTCCGACGTGAAACGCATAGCCTCAACAAAATCGTCAAAGGTAAAAGAGTCAAGTTGGAAAACTTCGCAGTACACATTGAGAGTATTCCACGTTTCAAGCAACGGGCCCACTGACTCCGGCTTGATGTCGCCCTTGAGCATGTTAGGATCGTTAGCGTAGTCAGCCTGGTCTTCCGTCAAAAATTTAAGCGGCGGTCGCTGCTTTCCGTCTCGGGCTGGGGCAATGTCCAGATCTTCAATGGGGTATTTAATCGGCGGCGGAGGTGGTGGCTTAGGCGTTTCGTTTTTGATAACGACTGCCGGAGTAGGCTGAGTCTTCTTTTCGGCATCCTGAGATTTGGAAGAACGACCATGCCCACCGGCAGATTGCTTCTGCACAACAAAAGCCGGGTTTCCATTCAACGAACGCTGGTACTCCTGATATTGCTCCTCCCTTGACTTGTCAAGTTCCTGTGCTGAAGGTTTTGACTTTTGTCCTTTGACCGCGGGCTTCAGCTCCGGTAACCGTTGCGACGAGAAAAATCCAAAGTAACCGTCCTGCCCTCCTTGCTTCTTAGCCTTTTTCTCCGCAACCCTAGCCCCGTATTGGAGGTGCTTGGGCATTTCCGTTTCGATTTTATATTCTTCAGCGATCTGCGGTTTCACCAGCCAGGGGGCACCATTCCAGGATTCTCTGGTAACCGTGTTCTTGATGAAAGCGCGCAGCATCTGCTTCGTAAACGTCTTCCGGTCACGGGTGATATGATCTTGGTCCAGCAAAGCCTCTTCATTTGGGCGGTCGAGTATCTTCACCAGGTATCTCGAATAAGCCGGAGTCTTGACAGTTCCGTCCGGATTTAACTGCTCAGGGAACCTGGCTTTGTCTCTTATCATGCCTTGAAGACGCGTGTTGTCCGTAAGCAGGATCAAGACACGCTCTCCGGGATAGAAATCTTGCTTGAAGTCCTACTCCGCTTAGTCAATCAGAGAAGCGAAGATATCATGGAAATACATGTACTCACTTCGTACACCTCGTCCACTGAAGAGCAAACCGTTAGTCGCTGCTATTTTCAGAAGTCGGAGTGAGAAAACTTACCGAGATTATCTATCCGCGACACGGTCGAGAACTGGATTCGCCGCAGGATGGGCTCTTTTAGCGCGTCCGGAAATGTGTTCTGAACCTCCCGAGATTCATCCATCTGCGTAGAGTGTTAGCCCCTACATACCCATCAACTCGACCGCGACGCATGTGCATACTTCGCTATCCAATGCCTCAAAGAAAGTCAAACCTGAGTGGCCCGTGATCTCGCAGGTAAACCGCCTCTGCTTGTAGAAGTCCATCCGCTGGAGATATGGTTCGTAGCTCGTGAAGACCTCATTGGTCTCCGGGATCACCCAGACCTGCAATAAGCCACCGTAAGCAGGTATTCCCCCAACCAGGAGCGGTGTTAATATAGCCATCTTTTTACGTGCCTCGGAGCTATCATCTTCAATGGGTGGACGTGGAAGGAACTGGACGGGTTTCCGCTTGAACAGCACCTGTTCGACAATGTTACCAGATGTTCCTCTGAATGTGTACCCGCGTGGTCCTCCGAATCGCAAATGGGCGGTTCCATACCATGATCTCAAGGGACTAGGATCTCGCACCAGTCCACCATAGACCGTAGGAGGCGTCTAACCGCAAGCAACTGCGAGCCTGTCCGAATGTATATAGTTAGGATAACCGTCAAGCATGGGATATATATAACGTGCTGTCCAAAGAAAAGAATCGGAGATCATGCGGGAGCGGGGTGTTGCGAGTGTCGCATGAAGGTGTTGCCTTGCACGGGTTGCAGTCCAGGTGGTAGACAGGTCGAGGTAGCTGTGCAGACATGGCAAGGCGTAGGATGTATATATAGGCTTGCGCCAGATGTGCTTGATATGACAGATATTCTAGAACCATGCCGGGAGGACCTACCGGTTGACGCGTCTCAAACCGTCCCGAAAGCAGCTCCCCTAAATAATATGGCAGAGGCGACACGGAGCCTTTGTCTCTGTTGATCAGACAGCGGTGGGAGCGCGGAGCAGAACGGAGGTGTCGTGGGTGGTGGAGGCGGAGGCGAAGGAGGAGGAAAAGAAGAGGGAGCCGCTGAAGAACAAGGGAAGGGAAGAGGAGGAGGAAGAGGAGGAAGCGGTCGAAGCCAGCGCGGCCGCGGCAGCGCCGGGCCAGGAGGATCTGGCGGCGAGTGGTGGAGGGAGGAGGGACGGACCCCCGGCCAGGGAGCGGCCGCCATTGGCCCAGACGAGGAGAAGAGCAGGAGGACAGCAGAAGACGACAGTGTGCCAGCGGGCCCCGAGTGACTTGCGGGCACCGCGCCGGGGCCGCGATGGGCCAGGTACCGCGTCGCCTCGGTGGCTCTGCCGCCTTTGCCTTTCCTGGCGGCGCCCGTCCGCACCTCTCCCCCTCCTCGCGCGCCTCTACCCCCCAGGCCCTTTCTCCCGCGCCCCCTTCCCTCCCCTCGCCGGCCACCCCCGGCATGTTTGCACTCGTTCTGCTCCCCGTCGACCGCTCTTCACGCTGAGTCTGGCCATTTTGTCTTTTGATGCCTGTCGGGTGTTTTATGGCTCATCCAAGATCACTCCGTCTCTGCAACGGTCGTTGGGGCTCGGTGCGGAGGACTGCAGGGCAGAGGGGTACCCTTCGCCGCCACCGGGATCCTCCTTTTCGGCCTCTGCTGCATCCCAGATGCTCCACGGGTCAACCGCTGGTAAAACACGCGATGCTGTATGGGTGCTCGTCTTGATCGTCGCTTGTTTCTCCTTTCATGATCTTCTGTTCATGCGGAGCATCTATAGATCGGAGCATGGCAAAGCAGTGTGCGCTCTCCAGGCATGGAGTGTTATTTCTATCAGCTCTGTCTCACTCTGATTCTCTCAGCATAATTATAAAAATTCCGTTCTCTCTGTCTTACACTTCTTTGACGTTCATGGACGCTTCTAGACTTCTCACAAACATTCTTCCACTTGATACTTCATACTCCACAGCTTTGAACCTGGACGGGTTAAATCTTCCGAGAATGGATACAAACATGGGCAGTGTTTTCTCTCTGTTTCATGACTGCTAATTTGGGGGTCACTGACTACTGAAAATAGTCTTATTTGAGTAGATTAGTCTTCCCGCACATTCGGAATTCAGCTGTACATGGTTTGCGGTCTTTTCCCATCTTCCTTGCAGATCTCCCGACTTTTCTATCTACCAGAATAATCATTTTCACTTGAAACGTAATCCCTGTTGAATTCCACCAATTTATCCCAGTTATATTTGTTTTGACCGGGTCAATGGCGCATGGTATGCCCTGATATTTGCGAATTAGCTTCCCCGAGCCACATGAACGTTAACTTCAAGCCTTCAACAGTGGCATTTTCAAATGCCAATGGCTTAATGCGGCTCTCAAGAGGTCGTTATCGCTGGAGAAGAAATGATTGTTTTGATTCTTCCTTTAGCCGTAACTGGAGAATCTCGTGTTCACGGAAATGAAAACGGAGTCCCGAACCGTGAACATCGGTACAGCCCTCCCTCGATGACATCGGGTATCCCTTCTCTTAAAATACTTAAAATGGCTTCCTGGTTACTACCGTGCTGCTAGATACCGCGAAACTCCAACAGAAACCTATTTCCATGGCATTGTGCGGTCAAAGCCATGACATGGACTACCGGGTACCCCCCTTGTTTATCAGATAAGAACTATATAAGGATAAACAGATCCCTCATAATGTTTAAATAGAATACTGTACATTATTTCTGTTCCCCTGCGCAGACGTTATGGTCGAAAACCCACCCCCATTCGAAACCCCAGCGCGTGTCCCCGTCCCACTTCCCACACTCCACGGACTAGCAGAAGTACAACAACACAGAGTCACTTCAAGGTTTCTAAATGATGCGGCGGTTGCGGTTCGCCGGAAGTCCACGTCTTGGCGCGATCTAAGCTTGTTTGGGCCTTAGTGCGGGATAAGCGAGTCCGGCCGGCGGGCGTTCGGGTCCGTGGGTGGGTCCGGGCCTAGAGTCCGGAGCCTCAGTCACTCGTCGGGCACGTGAGGGCAGGGAGAAGGATGTCAAAGGAATCAAACCAGACAAACAAACAAATGCAGCAAACAGGTGCATTGCATCATACATACTCCAGGCACCTAGAAAGTCAACAGACTTGCATAGACTATAAGCGCAACATGGACTAATTTGGAACATTTTCTGAAATATAGTATTTACATGAAGTCGAAAATGTGAAAGAGTAAAAAAGAAAACAAATGTTGATTTTTAAGCAGTGAAGAACACCACCATGAAGCCAACCCAGCTGCCCACAACCCCCAGGGCGGAGTAGCTGCTCATGAACATAAGCGGCAGGAACTCATACCGTCCCCACCCGAAGACCAGTTGGTGTACGAGTGAGCTGTACACTATCAGCGGGATAGCTACCGTGATGTACAGCAACGAGAAGCGGTCGAGCAGGAACACACGCGGCCGCTCCGATGGAGGCGCCACCCGGTCAAAGGCGAACAGGAACAGCACCAGCCACAGGATGGTGTAGACAGTCTTGATCGGGAATTCGGCCGCCGTGAAGATCAGCGGGAAGAGCGAGACATGGCCCGCTACCGCAAGGGGACGGAAGGCACTGAAGTACCGTCGGTCCTTGAGAGCAATCATGCTGAAGGGGATGATTATAAGGAGAACTGCCTTTTCGTGGACATGCCACCCAAAGAGGAACGAAGCATACCCGCACAAGGTCAGCGCTCCTACAAAGGTGTCCCAGTCCGGACGGAACCAGAGCTTGATCAAGGGGAGCTGCGCACCAGTCAGCTCTGCGCATTTCGGACGGAAAATAGAGCTTACCAGTTGGAACAGGAAAGTCAAGATAAAGGTCTGCTCCTTCGACACTTCTGGAAGCACGGCAAAGGAAGTATCCCCAACGAGCCCTCTTGTTACGCTGTTTACCGCGTCAGGCTTGACTTGGAGCCCCAGACGGGGAGCGACTGTACAAAAGCAGGCTGTTAGCGTCTTCCGCTTCGAGTTCAGGGTTTATCACGTACGTGGAATCAGAACACGGTCCGTAAACGCATACATGGCCCATATGTTGGGCGCCCAATAAGCGTGACACAGACCCCTGGAGAATGGGAATAGTCGGTCCTTCAGCTGAAGCAGCTGACTCCAATACGCAAATGGGCCAAAGGCCGCACAAAAGACGCTCAACACCCCAACTCCAAGCTTGAAGATGTTCCCAAATCTCGGCCGGAATACCGACTTGGGGTCAAGACAATAAGCTCGCAGCAGATAGACAAAGTAGGCGAGCGAAAGGTACAGGTAGATGTGCTTCAGACACAGCAATATGGTAAACAGGATGCCACTGTAAAGAAGAGTAGATTGCTTGCGCGCCAGAACAATCGACAGCACCAGAATGCCGAACAGGAAGCCGTTGTATTGAAAATGAATATGGTCGATGATGAGCAGACCGGGTGACAGGAGAATCGAGAGACTGGCAATGTGCGCCAGCTGCTTATTAGCTAGAGGGGTTGACTTGACATATCTATAAAGCTGAAATTAGTCAGGCCATCTCTGGCAATCGGCATAGAGGCCATACCGGTGCAATGCATAGACGAGCACCAGCTCGGTGAGAATGACTGTAGCCCGTTGGAAATACACAGTCTGCCAAGAATCATAGTTGAGGTTCTTCACCACCAACATTGCAGGGTCCACATAGTACGCCAGTTGTGATAGGAGCCACTCGAAAGCGGCAAAGAACGGGGGATAGTCGAGTGTCCATTCCGATGTTTTCTATACCCCCAGAATCAGCGTGCGGGTCCGTAAAGCGTGTACAAGCTGCCATACCTCATAGTACCATTCCTTGACCGGAAGAGAATGCGTAATTGCGAGCCAATTGCGATGGACCTCGAAATCGGTTGATTTGCTGGAGTGCAGGGTACAGATCAGCACCCGCTGTAGTTCGTACGCGCACCAACGGAACAAACGTTGGACGGAGAGGAATAATTTAGGTAGTACGTACTATGCGGGGAAGAGAAGGACCTTAAAGGCGGCAGCAACAATGGCGCATTGCGCCAATGATGGGTAGAACTCAGTCATCGGGACGGAGGAGCATGGCGACCAAAAAAAGTGAGACGACAGCGCCAGCGATACGAGGCTGCGGAGCGCAGGACGCGGCGGGCTGCCACGGAGCCCTGTCACGTGACTATATCCTCGTGCGCTGGAAGCTCAGGACAAGCTGTCAGTTTGCAGCAGGGACAAACCCTCTGCATGGACCTACGGACGTGGGTGTCCGCCATTTTGTCGCCCTGTCCACCTTGAACATCCAGCACACTGTTGAGTTTCTGCTTCCGCTGTTGCTATCGCCAGGAGGTTCGGATCTGCGTGATTGCCATTGCAGTCGGGTGGATCACCACTCGTGTCGTCTCCGAGCTCTCCAAACGGAAAGCTCTTGGATCCTAACGGCGATATCAACAGTTCAATTGCAGACAAGCCGGAGATTCCAAGCTTCTTTGATTTGTTTGGTGAATTCCCGGAGTTTGGGTCATTTTGATTCCTCGAATTATATTGCTTTCTTCGCGGTAGGGTCTTGCAGCTAATTGTATCCTTGAAAACCCCTTGTCTTGACGATCTTTGGATTTCGCAACACCATGAAGCTCTTCCTCTCTGCTGCGTTGTGCATAGCTGCTGCGGAAGCACAGTCTATCATTGAAGCTTCCAGTTTTGGTTATGGCCCAAGGTATGACTGGCCAGCCCCTTCGGTAACCATCGCAGGGGTCTACCCAGTACCTAACTCGTATCCAGGATATCACCGAACAGAGACGCCATTCCAAGGTGGCGTATCGGGGGCGAGGGGCATTATCCACAGATTGTGAGTTCATTCTTAACTGTTAATCTAGGACCCTAATGCAAACGGCTAATGTGTATCCAGCTTTCAGATAAACTTATTCTGACGCCTCCTTATCCTGGAAATACCAGAGGTTACGCATGGGCAGAAAACCCGTAGGTTTTCGTCGTCTATCCCAGTGCTTTTTTTTCGCGTATCCTGATGTAGTTGCAGTGTTACCCAGTCTGAGTGGGCAGCAGAGTTCCAGTTCAGAGCCACCGGCCCCGAGAGGGCGAGTGGCAACCTCCAGCTGTGGTATGTAAAAGAGGGCCAAGAAAAAATCGGCTCGTCCAGCATCTATACTGTAGGCCAATTCGATGGCTTCGCACTAGTCATTGATACGCATGGTGGACGGGTTTGTATTTTCAACGTTCCTTTGATCCCATAGAAGAAACTGATAGTAGTCTAGGGTGGAAGCATTCGAGGCTTCCTGAACGACGGAACGACGGACTACAAGAGTCACGGCAGCGTTGATAGCTTGGCGTTTGGCCACTGTGACTACCCGTACCGGAACCTTGGCCGTCCGTCTGTCATTCGGATAAAGCACACCAACTCCATCTTCGAGGTCACTGTTGATGATAAGCTTTGCTTCAGAACCAACAAGGTGAGCAGTCTATGATTCTACAATATGTATGTGTACATATTCTTTCTGACCGTCGATCTAGGTGGCCTTGCCAGCTGGCAACTACTTCGGCATTTCAGCCGCCACCCCAGAGAACCCAGACACCTTTGAGATCTTCAAGTTCGTCCTGACGTCTGTCGAGTCAGGCGCTGCTCGTCCGCCTCCAGTTCCGCCGCAGCAGCAAGGCAGCCAGCAACCCATTTTCAACCGAGGCGCAGGCGACCAGGACATCGAAGACCACCCTGCTTCCTATTACACGACGTCGGAACAGCAATTCGCAGACCTGCACAACAGGCTCCAGCTCATTAACCATGCAACCACCAACCTGATCCGCGAGGTCACCGCGCTGTCCTCAAAGACGGACAGGAACCACAAGGAGCTCCTTCAAAACCTAGTCACCAGAGATATGCTCGCCAACCTGGACGCGCGACTGCTGCGGATCGAACAGGGCCTGCAGGCCATCAAGCGCGATCTCGAGGGCAAGGACTACCAAGACCGCTTCGCCCAGCTTCAGGAGACCCTGAGGCACTCGCACGTCAGCCTTGCTGAGAATCTGCAGGGCGCTGTCACCAACAGTAAGTCTACTGACCATAATCTGAGAGCATCCTTTTTTTCTTTTCATTTCATCTCCTTACTTAGTCACATACCGTTCCACTATATTTTTTGGTTACCCTAACTAACCCCTGTTTCCTCTCCAAAAAACAGTAATAACCGCCTCCACCCCTCGCATGGGCCTCTTCATCTTCCTCATCATCTCCTTCCAGCTGCTCCTGGCCGGAGCGTACGTCATCTACAAGCGTCGCCGCGCACACATGCCCAAGAAGTTCCTCTAGACCTAGATCTAGACTAGACTAAGAACTCGGTCGGGTCGGGTCATTCCTTGTTTGTACATCGATCAGTCAACTAAGACCATAGACCATTAATTATTTATATCACATCACTTGCCGCAATTGAATTTCTGGCTGTAGATCGAGTCTCCGACATGACATGACATGACATAGCATGGCATGGGCATGAACTGTGACTGTGACTATGGCATGAATTTTTCCAAACTTACTTAACCCGGATATATCTGTCTAAATCTGATCTGATCTAATCTGGGAGCGAGAGGGCGAGCGGTGCCACCGTCTAGAACTAGAGCGAGCAGAAATGTCTATCGGTCGGATGTACTGTAGTTAATTGTAAGGTATACATCTAGATATATTTTTTTCTTCTTTTCCATTTCCTGTTGTTTCCTCGACTGTGTGATAACAGTTCTACTGTGTCTTCGTATTTCAAAAACAATGTCGGAAGTGAGCTGGCCCGGCTGGCTGGCAGCCTCGCCTCGCCTATACAGCTATGACCCTCCTGCGCGTCTGTCCTGCTTCCTGCTTCCTGCATCCAAATCAAATCACATTCCAATATCATCATACCCACCACACCGATCTAAAATAATAGATAGATAGATAGATAGATACGCAAAAAAAAATGTATGGGGTAGCCCAATCCAGGTACTGATATACTAACCAGCACACAGTAAAATGATTTAATTCTCCGATCAGGCCTGCTCGTATCGTGTCACGAGTTGAGCGGCTTTTGCGAACTTGATTTTCCGCCCTATCATTTCTTTTTTTTCACAACTAGCTATGTAAACAGAGCTCGTTAGATCCTACTGTCAGATTCCTAGTGCTAGTGAGGACTACGAGGATTCATAATGAAAAGAGGAAGCTTTACAACCTCGCGATCTTAGGTTCAGTACCTAAGACGAGTAAGTCTACCCCGGGGGGGAAGCTGATAGATGAGAGAACAGGCTGCTACGCAAGTATTAATAACAGGTGAGGTAGGCAAACCCAAGCTAGAGGCTAACGTAGTCTATTTACCATTCATTCATTCATTTCTTCCCCGGCTGTCATCCATGGCTACTAACGAACAAACAATACATAATTCCCTCCCTTCCCATCCGAAAAAAACAGCACAGCATCTTCTATCGTACATAAACTATTCCCCCGCCAAAAGGAACCCAGCATAAAAAAAATAGAGAGAAAAGGAAAACACGTCTTATCCCAGTTAAACCACCTCATTCATCAGAAGGAAATGGAAGGGACAGAAGGGTGTCTAGGAAGCACAGTTAAGATAAAATACACCTTCCGAAGGAGAAAGGAAAAAAAGGCTGTTGTAACAGGCCGATCAAGGAAAACACGTGTCTCCGGGGGCTGTGACGTTAAAATTCAATTCGCAAACCGCAATGACACCAATCGACCGTATACCTATATGTCTGTGTGTAAAAAACAGGTAGGTAAACTGGAGGATCATAGGATGCGAAAGGAAGCCCTTGCTTGGCATGGAAAGACGCTGTGGTGCGAGCCCGTAACAACCAGAAGTCCCTCTGGGAGTGAAAAAAGCCCCTTAAATTAAAAAGCCAAATCCCGGGTACTAAGAAAACCTCAGAACGCTCAGATAAACTTGGAGAGAAATGCCCATGTCGCGTGAAGGCGAAACTAGCGGAAAGCCCAAAAGAGGTAAGGGTATCCCGACCGTCGCCATACCTCAGCCCTGCATGCACGAGGAGCTGGCTAAAAAATCTAGAAAAGGCGGTAACTGACACCGAACGCCGAAAAAGTTCAAGACTCCGAATGAATCCCGAGCCGACCCAATGCACGCGAGAAGAATAATGTGGCTGGTAAGAGCGTCATAACTGGATCTGTGCATGTGAAAAAAGAAATTTATTCTGCTCGTGCACACCGTCTTTTGAGTTCGAGCAGCCTCATAGCCTCATGGCACAAGATGAGCGAAATCCAATATGGAACCTGTCAGCCAGATTTGCCGGATTTCGGTTCTTTCGCTCTTGCTTCAGAGTCATTTGGTGTGGTTGTAAGACACAGTGAGATCGAAATAACGACCCTTGAGGGTTTGTGAGGGGAGTAAATGTAGAATCGCAGTTGGCGTAACGCATCAGTATCGTCATGAATTCCAATGTAATTATGGAGAAAAATCAGTTCTATCTCGTACTGAATGCTTTCATCAGATGCCTGGGGCTCCCAGACACTGAGCAAACGACAAATTCGGAGTGTTTTCAGAGGATAAGTGACTGGTTGACATGAGACCGATCAACCTGTCGAGAGACCAGAAGAGCAAGGACAATGCTCGAGAAAGGAGTAATGACGAGGTTCAGAGTGGTATCAGCTTGAGGTCCAAAACGACTAGGAGCATGTCATATACAGTTGCCATTCAAAGACCGTCCGCCCTTCCCAACAATTCTTGAAAGATCGGACACCGGTAATATGAGTATGTTTTTCAAAATGTTTCTCTAGCAAAGCGACTTGGATAGTCGACGAATTGAAGGGTGAATTTTTAGAAGCAGAGGGTAGACCGTCGCAACTCGAGGTGCATAGACAGCTCGATTGAAGCGGGAATTGCGAAGGGAGTCCCTTAGTTGGACGTAGCAGTTTCCGCAGCGCTCTCCGCAGTTAGTTTTTCAATCCGGCGGTTGATCAATTCCTGCAAAGCGCGGAGAGACTCGAGCTCAGTGCTGGGTTTAGGGACGTTCTTCGGAGCGTTTGCCTTCAGCTGATCGATCAGAAGACTGATCTTGTCGGGCTCGAGATTCTTGATATCCCGGTTCTGCTGGGCGAAAGAGACGAGGTTCATGGCAGCCTCGCGATCTGCAACGGAACGGGAACCTAGAATAGAAGCGGCTGCATCGACGTTGTCGAACACCTGGGGACCAGGTTCGTGGGAGGCATAGAACGCCGTCGCCTTGGCCACAAGTTCGTCCAGCTTCCTTTTGGCATACTCGCTATACTGCGCGGCTCCCCTGGCTCTGATCTCAGCTTCCAGGTTTTCCCTATGGACGATTTATCAGTAATAGAATCAGTGGACAGATGGGAGACGACAATAGACACACCTTTTGACACGCTCGATGAAATTGAGTTTGATTCCCTTCTCTGAGACACGATATACAATTCCCTGAGACTCTTGCTCTTCGAGCCTTTCCACCTCGCTGTCATCGGGCAAGACATCAACATCGATGACACGAGGATTGCGAGGACGGCGGATCCGATGTATCCGACCCTTTTCACCTTCCGCCGGTGCGACGCTGTACAGCTCATGGCTAGGGTGGTTTGGGCACATCCAGTTATGGTAGGTCTTGTCGCTGCCGGGTTTCTGGGTTGGCGGGATTGCCAGTGGCGGATCAACGCAGTCCATGTGCCAGGAACAAGGACAGTAGTCACATTGGATGATGGGACGAACTCCGTTGGAGGTGCGACCGCAAGCCACGCACACGATGAGTTTGCCTTTGGAGTCGAAGAGCCTCAAGAGATAGTTTTCGTCGGCACGGCCAGTTCTGTTCCCTCTTCCACGAGCACCGGCCTTGAAGTTGGTGGCGACTTCCTCATATTGCCCATCCTCACCAGTGCGGACACCCTCGAAGTAATTTCGGTCTTGCTCCGACAGTAAGAAGTCTCTCTGAGGTGCCTTGTCCAGGTCGTCTAGAAGAACACCCAGTGGGCCACTCATCTCACAGGATGGACAGAACCACTGTCCTTCAGGAGGATTTGCAGGATCCAGCGGAGGAGATAGGCAAGAGAAATGGTAAGAGTTGACACAACCGTCGCAGCACAAAAGCTGTCCGTTGCGACCGCACTGCCGGCAGAAGTCGTTGTTCTCCATGGTCTCGTTACGGGGAAATGCGAACCTGCGAGCTGGCCTCGTGGTAGTTCCTTCGCCGTTGGGAGACGCAGCCTCCGTCCCGTTGACACCGGCCCGATCAGGCTCCGCTCCAGACCTCCTCGTACTGGCCACAGAGCCAGTAGGAGATGGCAGATTGGAGCCGAGGTCCCTTGCCAACGAGGAGCGGAGACGGCTCTCACGAGGAACGACGTCGGAGAATGTCCGCCGCAGACGGGCCCGCTTCGCTGCGATCGCCTCGTCCGAGAAGTTTGGGTCTTCCTCCAACGCGCGCTTCCGCTGCTGAAGGGCAGCGTCACTGGACGGGAACGCTGAACGACGGGGAAGGGGCTCCGAAACGCGGCCCTTGTCTTTGCCCTCCTTGCCCTCCTTATCCTTGGCCGCGGGGGCCTTGGTCGACTTGCCCTTGGCACGGGCAGCGGGCTTTTCAGCCCCTGGTGCCATCCCGGGCGCAAAGGTCTCCGCGTCGAGTGACTTGGCCGACGACAACGAAGAGGTGCTCGTGGCCGACCGGGTACGAGCCATGGGGGCAGGGGCCGCCTGGGTTTCCGCCCGGACGCTCTTGAAGGCGTCCCGCATCACGGTCTGGAACACGGACCTCTGGCGAGGTCCCGGGTTTCGCTTGACGACGCCGTCCAGGACCGAGAGCAGAAATGGATCGCTGCTGCTGTCCTCCCAGATCCGCCGGAGGCCGCGGACGACCGCACGATTGCCAGCATCGTCGGCCATCCGGAGCGCGGCCTCGACGGCGGACTTGATCTTCTCCACGTTGTACTCCGTGGAAGTTGGGACTGGGAGTCCCGCCAGGCCGGAGCCGTTGGCGCCAGCAGCGTCTTGCCCATGATTGTCGGCGGCGCTTTTCGAACGGGTCGGCCGCCTCGTCTGCTCCTCACGCTCCTGGAGCCCACGTTGCCCTGCCGCCCGTGGGCTAGCAGAGCGTCCGGGCTCCTCAGCGGAGGTCGAAGCAGACTTCGGCCTCTCGTCCCCGTTCTCCCCATTCTCGTCGTTCTCCCCGTCGTCGGCTGCTTCCTTGGCCGACCTCTTTCGGGCCTGGAGGCGAGCCGGTACCTTTGTCGGCGCCAGACCGACCTTCCTGAGGTCGCTGGCAGTTGGCATCGCTCCCAAAGGCCGCATGGTCGCCAGCACGGGGTTCCTGTCGTTGGACACTGCCGACCACGGCGTGTCCTTGTAGCTCGGCGCCGGAGCCCTCAGCGGGGGCTCAACCCACTCTGTGAGCGGCCCAGTTGACTGGGGCGGGGGGCTTGGAGACTCTGCTCGAGTCTCTTCTGGCTGCTCATTGTGCCCTTGTTCTTCGGCAGTCTCCTGCGCAGGATCCACGGCAACACGCGAGTTTCTGCCCGTCCGCCGTTGCTTTCGCGGTCTGGTGGATTCTGTAAAAGAGGACGAGTTGCCTGCAGCTTGCGCATTAAGTGGTGTTGACGGGCGTGAGTTGTTGGACCTGGCACGGGAGGACGACCGGAGGTTCGGAGCCATTGTAGTAGTAGATCAAGCACTCAAAAAGCAAGCACGGTCTGCGAAACGCGCGGTCAGCTCACGACACAGAAATTTACAGCAGCAGAGGGACTTACTGAAAAAAAAATCGCCAGGCTGGCAGCAAGCGCACCAGACGTTGCTGTTGGAACCGTGGCCAGCCCGCGCGTCGTTGCGGGTTGAGGAAAGGAAGGAGAATGAGAGCCCGGAGATCTAGCGACTTTTCGAGGCACCGCGAAGTCACACCTCTCGGGGGCATCCAAGGGGCAGCACCAACACCGGCAGCCAACCACTCTAACTCTGGGCCTCCTGGGGTTTTGATCGCTGCGAAATCGCTCGTGTGCGCGGTTGGATCAAGTGGGAGTGATTTTAAAGACAGCTGGCTCTCAACATGCGCGCTCGACGCTTTTCAGGGGTTCTCAAGTAGGAGAGGCAGCGCAGCAGATAGGATCGGTTCAGCAACACAAAATTAACCCAAGATTCCTTAAAATCCAGGGCAGGTAGTGGGGTTGTAAAATTAGGAGAGAGGCGTAGACATAAAATATCTCAGCCTTCTGACCGCAGTTTGTGCTTCGCTCCTCGCCGAGTCAGGAGTTCGGGAACTTGGAGAAAAAATAGCGGAGTCCAGGTACCGGAAAGTATGTCGAAGCAAAACTTGAGGAGTCAAGGATAGAGAGAAGAGTGTGTCCGAAGGCTAGAAGTAGTAGAAGGAAGATAGGAAGGAGCAGTTCTGGTCGTGTCCGTGTTCTTGGGTTTGACTGGTATTTCCTTGGTCTCTGAAGGTAGGGCCGCGTTGCAGTGTGTTACTGGAAGGAGAACTCCCGCGAGACCAGAGGACAAAGGATGTAGCTTGAAAAGATAGGAGGATTCAAGCAAGACGAAGACCGCCTTTTACTCGGTATCAACCTCCGCTACTGATCAGGCAGCAAGTCCAGGAATCTCGCAAGGGCGGAAGGACGTGTGTTCCCAGGAAGTTGTCTCGGTACAGCACGGAAGTAGATAGACAATCGCCAAGTCAACTGGGGAACCGTGACTCGCCACTTTCTTCTTCTTCTCTTGGGCAGCGAAGCGACAGGTCCCTGTCACGAGCCGGTGCTCCCTCTGGAAGTGATGTTGCAGGAGAAGAGGTTGTGGGTAGTAGAAGTGGAATTTGAGCCAGAAGACGAGTCAAGTCAGGGGTGAGAAAGCTAGGTCTTCCTCTCCAAGGCAACCTTTCTTCCCTCACGCATCCCAAGAGGGGAAAGGAGGTCAGAACTCGAAGAAGAGGACCGTCTTCATCCAAGTCGACGTAAATGTTGTCGGTAGAGAGTGGAGCAAGGAGTTATGACGCGTAGGTCGTGAGAGAGAGGAAATAAGGTGGAGAGAGAAGTAGTAAGAAGAAGAGAGATCTTGCAAGAAGAGAGGAGGAAAGGTAGAGGAAGCTCTCGATGCAGGTCTCAGGGCGCGATGTTTACAGACACGCGTGCTGGATGGGCAGGTAAACAACCACAGGGAGCCCAGGGGCCAATCTGTTTGTGTCTCGTCTGGGACGACAGACAGGTCGCTCAGGGGTCGTGGTTGTGTTCCTCAGTGGAGAGAGCAGCCAGAGAGATAGAGGCTCAGTAGGATGAAAAGATGGAAAGAGGAAGAGGAGTAGGAACAGGATAGTTCTCTCGCAGAGCAAGCACCTGGCAAATGAGCGAGATGGCGAGGTGAGCAAGTGAGAGAAGCAGATGAAGGTGAGAGGATGGAGTTAAGAGAGTAGTCGAGGACAAAGGAGCTCGAGGGGAGGGATACGAGTCCGTCTCCCGGGACACGCTATTCACTGCTTGCCACGGTAGCAGGACCTTCCACAAACGAAGCAATGGGCTGGGAAGGCTCCCGAGGTAGGAGGCAGAAAGGTGATGGCGTGTGAGGGTAGGCCGTCTTGCTTGCCACTGAGTGGTAGCTCGAGTCACTTCTCAGAGGGGAAGAAGTCGCGGTATCTACGTAGAGAATAACAGGCGCAGAAGAAGAAACAGGATACAAGAGAAGTTGCTCCCAGGAGATACTGTTGTGTTACTGCGCACCTTTTGGAGCATCGAAAGCTGGGGGCAATTACCCAGGATAAGGGAAATTCGGATGGCAACAGGGAGGTGAGGCGGTTGGTCAGGAACAGAGGACTCCTCTACTGAAATGAGACTGCACGAAATGAGTGAGCAGGACTTTGTGCTTCATTGGGCTCCTATTTATTGTTTTTCTCTGCTATCTAAGTGACAGGTTCTCAGGGCATCCTGCAGAACCTTCCTACATCACGACCACATCAAGTTCATGTGTATATCCAGTTTACCCCTGAGCTCCTGATAGGAGTGCCCAGCATCATATGCTCCTCTGTCCGGCCTCAGCCCAACTGGCGGGCTCTTCAGGTCAGGCCAGCGCAACACGAAGGTTTATATGACCAGGACTCCAAGATATGTGGGGAAACAGGTCCTCGCATGAACTTTACTCCTCACCACTGGACTCCTCCTCCTCGCCCTCCTTGGCGGCCTCAGCCTTCTTAGCGGGCTTCTTCTTCTTCTTCTTGTTCTTGCCCTTGGAGCCAGTTGACCTGGCAATTGGACGCTCGAGAATCTTAAGGATCTCCTCGTCCTCGATCTTCTTGTCGGACTTGATCTTAGACAGATCTAGCGCAGGTGGGGCAGCCAGTCTGGTAACACCGTTCTTGGTGATGGCTATCGGAATTTTGTCAGTCAAAAAGCCCGCCACCCCAGGGACCTATGCATGTATAAGAGGGTTGAACCCAGAAATACTTACCGATGGTCGTCAAAAGTCTGCAGACTGGGGCTCCATCGGCATCGCCAGACGGCTCGTATTGCCTCACGACACCGCCGCGGACACACTCGACCAGACCGACCTTGCCAGCCTTCTCGTCGTCAAGCTGCCGCAAACTGAACGGGAACGTTCCAAATTTCTTGACAATTTCGGACAGAGTCTGTCTCGAGCTTGGCCGCTTGAGGATGTACGTCGTGGTGGTACGGCGGTGCAGAGTCGGACGGAGCGGCAAGGTCTTGACCTTTCCGGACCCGAGACTGAGACCAACCTCGACACCCCAGACCTCCCCGACTTCGGGCGTACCCTCTCCCTTGACGCCTCCGCTCGGAGAAAGGATGATCTTCTTCTTCCCCTCGATCTCATTGCGCTCAAACAGCCAGCTCGTGGTGTTTTCAACTACGTTGCAGTCATAAGCCTTGGCCACCTTCTCTATCAAGCTGGAGATCTTGGACTGCGTGGGCGGCTTCTCCGCAGCCGCCGCCTTCTTCTCCTCCTCCGACCCGGTAGCCAGGAGACCCGGAGGGAGCATGAGTCTCAGAAGCAGCTCGTTAGCATAGTACGTCGCAAGAAGGAGATCTGCCTCGCGGCCAGTGATCTCGTCCTTGGGCTCATCCTTTGAAGGAACAACGATGCTGTCGCAGACAATGGTTCCGAAGCCGTCAATCTGAGCTCCGAGCTGAATCTTGACGATCTCTCCGGCCTTGAGAGTGGTCGCTGCCTCCTCCGCGTCCGAGACCAATGGGGTGTATGGGGTCACGAAAGAGCTTGGAGAGACAGTCGTCGGGTGAGAGATACCTGTTGAGGGGGCAGAGGCATTAATATAGGGGGTTTTCCTTCACAACAGGGAGCTGCGCGGTGGCATACCCTTTGTGATCTTCTTGCCCTTATATACTTTGGAAAGCTCCTCGTCGAGGAGCTGGTCGCCCTTCTGGCAGAGCTCAATGATCTTTGCTCCCTCGACACACCATCCTGTCCGTTCAGATCAGCATGGAGCTCTGTATCAAGGGGATACTACAGAGGCCAAACGCACCTGAGACAGCCTCGAGGACCTTGTGCGAGATCTGTGCGGCGGTCTTGTACTTGGTTAGGGTGTCTGGGTTGTTGAGAGTGTAGTCTAGTGGGGGAACACGCGAAGTGTCAGCTGCTGCGAAAGCACCCTGAATGCATGGCGACCGGTAGGGGCAGCTGGACGCGCTCCGCGAGGGCGTTGACGGCGCTGCGGGCAGAACCGTGAAAATGGACGAGCAGAAAACCACAACGCCGGCGCGCGGACTCTGGACGGATGAGATCGGGGCGGCGGTACTTACCAACCTCGGGAGCCTCAGCCATTGTGTCTTAGGGACCTCGCAGCCACGCGAGGGAGCGATGCGCAGGGTCTCTGGGGGCCTGGGAGAGAAGAGTCTGGTGTTGGACAGGAAGTTTTGGAGCGTGTCGTGTGCACCGTCGAGCTGGCGGGGTTCGGTGGGGTCCGGCAGGGCTCGCGGCGCGCGCTCACCGCCCGCGGCGCATCACGAACGACGAGGCTCGTCTCCAACGTCATCGTCCCCTCGCGCTGGCCGTTTCCCCGTCACGGCCCAGCGTACGATCGACCAGAGCCCACAGAGTCACAGGGAGGCCTGCGGCATCGACGGGACGCCCCGCGCGGGGAGCGCTGCTGGGACGAGGTTGCGGGCATGAGGCTGCCGTCCCCCCTCCTCGCCCTGCTCCTCTTCTGCCTCATCCCAGCCTGCCTTTCGTCCGGAGACCAGGTACTCGACCTGTGGATCGAGATGAAGTCCTCCCCGCAGCTGTCGGTGCGCATCCTGACCCATAACATCCGCTATGCAACCTCGTCCCCCTTCCAAGGGGAGAGGCCCTGGGCGGACCGCAGACAACTCCTGCTCAACGAGCTGCTGTTCAACACGCGCCACAACCAGGAAGCCTTCATCTGCCTGCAGGAGGTCCTCCATGTTCAGCTGGTTGACATCCTCTCCGGACTGAACAATGCCTCTGCTACTGCGGCGTCGAACAGCTCGGAATGGGCGTACATCGGGGTCGGGAGAGACGACGGCCACGAAGCAGGAGAGTACTCGCCCATCTTCTACCGGCCGGCCGTCTGGCAACTGGTGCGCTGGGAGACCGTGTGGCTGTCCGAGACGCCGACCAAGCCGTCCAAGGGCTGGGATGCGGCCTCGATCCGCATTGTGACCATTGGGGTCTTCAGGCACCATGCGAGCCGCAAGACCATTCTTGCGCTGAACACCCACCTCGACGACCAGGGATCGCGATCGCGCTTCGAGGCTGCACGCATCATCCTCGGCAAGATCGACGAGTATCTCACGGGCGAGGACGGGCAGAGCATCTCGGGCGTCTTCCTGTCCGGCGATCTCAACAGCGAGGAGACGCAGGAAGCCTACAAGACGTTGACGGCGCCTACCTCACCTCTGGTCGACGTTCAGAAGCTGGTAGATCCGGCGTTGCGCTATGGCAACGAGCACACCTTTACCGGCTTTGGCTATGAAGGGGTCCGCCCGACACGCATCGACTACATCCTCCTGGGACCTGCGAGCCAAAACGAGGCCCAGGGGCAGAACCACACGAGAAGCTTACCATGGATGACGCAAGGGTACGCCGTCCTGGCCAACCGGTTCGACGACGGAGTCTTCAATTCGGACCACAGGGCAGTCGTTGCCGACGTAGCGTTAGCCTGAGACTCTCCACGGGAACGGCTTTGGGCCCGCACGGCTCAGAGATACAGGAGCTGCGATCCCGGATCTAGAACCAAGGCTGCGGATGAGACTCCGGACAGTCCATAGTTATCCAGGGCGCTATCGTAGGTTGAGACAGGGATACAGACGGCATGTCGCTGCCGGGGATGTATGATTTCTACGACTCTGACGCAAGAGCAACCTCATGATCCTCTCACGTGGCTGCGTACATGCCATCATCTTGTCGTCCGTGTCCAGGGCCAGGCATACTGACCCGTTCGACGAGGGCGAGGAAAAGGAGAAGTCTTCGAACATGGTGAATTAGGTAGGTCCAGAGCCTCTAAGCAACTGTCATGCATGTAGGAGAGGTGGAGAGGGAGCGCAGAGACAAGGGGAGTAGGAGCGCATCATAATTGTAGGAAATTAAAGCGTATAGTATATGGCCACGGCTCATTCTGTTCCTTCTATCAGTGCCCGTATCGATAGTCGTATTAAGGGCCTCGGGACGACGATGCGGCGTGGAGGGTCACGTGTGCGTGTCTGCCCGAAGCGGCTAGGGCGGCGGAGGCGTCCGGAGACGGTACGATACGGTACGGTACGAGACCAGACGGCGACCGCAACGCCGCGACGAGGGCGACGAGAGGCAGACGTGCGTTTCTGGATGGCTTCAGGATGCCCCGATCGGGGCAGATCTCTCGTCTGGCCCTCCGCGGGCGGACGTTGGGCGTTGCGCGCTGCGGTGCTGCCCAGCGTCTCCATGCTGGAGCACGTACCCGCCTGGCCGCGCCGGCTGAGCGACGTCCGCTGGGCCTTCTGCTCGCCTCGCCTCGCGACTTTCTCCTCCTCTCTCCCAGAGTCCCGCAAACCAACCAGAGCACGACGCAACGCAAGGGCGCCTCCAGACCCGATCCGCCGCCTCGAGGCCGACCGTTCTGTCTGCCTGCTCGTCCCTTCGTCCGTTCGGGCCGTTTCCGGGCCTGTCTGTCGCTGTTCGTCGCGCTCTGCTCCGCCTGGCCGCTCGCTCGCCGTGCGGCGCTCGGCAGACCGCGCGCGGAGAGATCGAGCCCCAAACCCGCCCGGGCCAGACACGCCAGCCCGACCCGTCCGCTCGCTCTCTGCTGGAACGTCCTCTGCCTCTTCCGATCCTGTCTGACCGCTGGCCGCGCTGGCCTGCTCCTGTGCTGGGTATGTCCCTCCCTTCTCTCCCTTGTCCTGTCGTCGCCTCCGTCCTGCCATCGTCTGCCTTGGTCGCGTAGCCCCCATGCGCTCGTCGCGATGCCTCTCCGGCCTGTCACATCCCATTTCCCTTGCGTCCATCATGCGCCGTCGCGGCTGTTTCGCGGTCTTTCGAGCGCCTGTGTGACTGACCCTGATGCGCTGTCCCTTCCAGGTCCCTGTCGGTCGATGATGCTCTCGTAGCCACCGGTTCACCATCTCCGTCCGTCGAGTGCCGCTCCCCATCGTGCTCCCCTGCGAGCGACACATCTCTCCATCGTTCGAAGAGCCAGATTCCCGACCATGCCCTCTCCCGACGTCTCTGATGCGCAGTCAGACGGGGTCCAGAACGGCTCCCGCTCGTCGGGTCCGGACGTGGATCTCAGCGGCGACGCCTCTGACGCCCCCGCGGAACAAGGGACCAATGGATCCGTGCCAGATGTGATCGCAGAGGGAAAGCAGAACGCGAAAGCCGTTCTGGCTGCTTCAGGCGTGTCCGTCCCCTCTGCGGACGCAGACCCCGGTGCCAGTCTGGATGGCAATCCGTCGACCAGCTCGCCGCCTCCGAGTGCCGCCAACGGTGCGACGTCGAGCAGAAAACGGTCCCGCTCTGGCTCCGTCATCCAGCCCTCTTCTCCCACGGAGAACCAGCCCGTGCGCGCTCGTGAGACTCCCGCGGACAAGATCCTGCTGGAGCAGTATGTCCACCGCGAGTTCCAGCATGCCGCCATGGCCGCGTGGGACAACCCCAGTCAAAAGATCCTCCAGCAGAAGCAAGCGGAGAGGGACTATTACCTGGCGCTGCGACGGGAGACCCAGATGAACCCTGCTGCCCTCTATGGCGCTGGCTACGAAGGGTACGGCAATGCGCGAACGGACCTGAAGAACCAGCATCCGCAACTGCTGTATCCGTCCAACCGGCGCCGGCCTGGGGGGAGAAAGACCAGGGAGCTGCGGATATCGCGCAAGGACATGAAGATGCAGAGCGAGCAGATTGAGGACCTTGTCCCCATCCGATTAGACATCGACTGGGACAAGATCAAGATCCGGGACACGTTCACCTGGAACCTGCATGACCGGGTGATATCCCCGGACCTGTTCGCGGAGAAGTTTGTCGAAGACTTGGGTCTGCCTCTGGAGTCGTGCGCGCCTCTGGTGAAGCAGATCTCCACGAGCATCCAGGAGCAGCTCCAGGACTACTACCCTCAAGTCTTCATCGAAGAAGACCCCTTGGACCCTCATCTCCCGTACAGTGCATACAAGAACGACGAGATGCGTATCCTGATCAAGTTGAATATCACGATCGGCCAGCATACGCTCGTCGACCAGTTCGAGTGGGACCTCAATAATCCTCTGAATTCCCCGGAGGAATTCGCCCAGCAGATGACGAACGACCTCTCTCTGTCCGGTGAATTCACAACCGCCATCGCGCACTCCATCCGCGAACAGGCGCAGCTATTCACCAAGTCTCTCTACATCCTTTCACACCCCTTCGACGGCCGTCCGATTGAGGATCCAGATCTCAAAGCCGCATTCCTGCCTTCTCCCTTGCCATCACCTTTCCGACCGTTCCAGGCCGCCAAAGAATTCACGCCTTATCTGTACGAACTGAACGAGGCTGAGCTTGAGCGCACAGAAGTATCAATATCGAGAGAACAGAGACGCCAGAAGCGCTCCGTCAACCGTCGTGGTGGACCGGCGCTTCCTGATCTCAAAGATCGACAGCGCACCATCCGGACGATGATCGTCTCGTCTGTGATACCCAACTGTGCGTCATCCATTGAGGAGAGTCACCTCTTCAAACGATCCGGTTCTGGCCGCAGCAGGCGCTCTGCACCAGGGCAGCGCGACGGTGGTGAGGATTCAGACTTGTCAGACAGCGAGCTTTCGTCCACGGGCTCTCCCGCCGTCGGCTCGCATCTGGCTCAAGGCACTCGGACAAGAGGCTTGAGGGGAGCGGCCACCGCCGCCCAGGCCGCCATGCGTGCCAACCTCGGCCACTCTGCCACCCCGGAGCCGTCGTCGCACCACCACGAGACGAGGGGGCGAAGACGTGACTACCGCGAGGAGAGCATCGATGAGCCCGACAAGCTCATCGTCAAGCTCAAGATAAACCGCGACAAGTTCCGTCAGTTCCTCAAGGATATGAAAAACAAGGGCAAAACTCAATCCGCACCAGGCGTCCCAGGATCTTCGACAGCACCCCAGACGTCGCAAAGTAACGCCTCACAGGATCAGACCCAAACACAAGGCTCGACGCAGTCTCAACCCCAGCAGAGCGGAGGAACGCCTCAGGGTCGGTCAACAAACTCCAATCAACCTAACCAGCCGCAGACCCCAGCTGCTCAGATTGGCGCTGTCGACGCTCCTCACCCCCCTCAACCTGGTGTCCCAGGGGTAAGTCGATAGAAAAAAAATTTTTTCCCCATTTGTCAAGTTGACATCGGTGTTCCTCACTCGTGTCACTTGGCTGCATCAACCTGACACAGAGGCAGGCTAAAATGTCTTGAACGACTGTGTACTGATATCTTGTGAAAATAGCCTCCTCCCCCCAGCTGGCTCGTTTCCGGTCTCGCCCAGCTGAAGCGTTCCTATCCCAATGACTCCTTCGAAGGCGTGATGCGCTACACGGCCGTTGACACCGCGACGATGATGCCGGTTGCAAACCCGAACGCCACGCATCCGGGTCAGAAGCTCAAGTACCAGTACCTTCCACGCATCCGGTGCCTCGACTGCCCTGGAAAACTGTACACGCCGGGGCCTGGGATGACGGTTGAGAATTTCGAGGTACATCTGAGGAATCGGCAGCACAAGGAGCGCGTGGAGGAGAGACTTGCCAAGGCTGCTGCTGCGGCCAATTCTAATGCGTCGTAGTCATGGAGTCTTGACGGGTGCATCTTTTCGCCATCCTTTACGGGCCTTGCTCGAGATAGTACGGTACATAGAGGAAGGAGGTCTTCTTCTCTTCATTTCTCTTCTTCTCCCTTCCAATATTGTCTCCTATCTTTTGTTGGTTGGTCTTTTTTTTTCCCCCACCACGTACCACGTTCTTGGAGGCGCAAAAAAGGGGTCTTGCTTGGGTCTGCTGTTCTGATAGTTCCACTAAGTTCCTTCTTCTTCTCTTCTTCTATCCTGTCATATCATATCCTAAACTATTTTTCTTTTAAATCCTGAATAAGTCATGATGACAGACAGACAGCCGTAGGAGCAATCATGTCTGTTAATCCGCGCCTGCCACTTTTACGTGTACCGTCGAAGAAGCAGAAGAAAAGGCCTATCACGCATCCTCGGTTTTCATTCCCTTACTTTCCGCTCCCCAATCATCATCGTGAGTCATCACTGTCATTAGGTATCGTTGCGGGGGGGGGGGGGTTATTCATCTCCTATCTTCTCAAGCTGTGCTGTGCGGCATCTTCTTTTACCTTTACTTCTTCTTTAGTTGGGCGATACCTCTCAGGAACTCCATGTATTGCGTGCGTGTGTATGTGTATGTGTGTGTGTGTGTTTTGTATCTATCTGGCTACTTATCTAACTCTGTATGTGTCAAAATAGATGTATATTATATCAATATCAATATTGTCATGTCTGTGCTATGCCCTGTCCTGTCATATCTACATTACATCGTTGTGTTGTTGGTCCCTTGGTTGATTGTAAGCTGTTGGAGTAAGTAAGTAGTGAGTTTAAGTGGAGCAGGTAAGGAATGAGATGATATCACCGGAATTAGTTTCTAGTTTCTAGATTCGGTATGGTTGTAGCTCGTCTTGGATTGTTGCCGTCTTGTCTCTCTTCCTTCACTTTTTCGCTGCTGAAAGAGAACAGGAAGGAAAGACAGCAAAATCAGCTTTCAATAAGAGGTGGAGAACAGGGAAGAAGAAAGACCTAAGCAGACCGACCCACTGTCTGACCGACTGATATGTTGGAAGGGTACGGTGTTGGTCCAGGTGTGAGGTATGTATGTATGTATGTACTGTACCTAGGCTAGGTAGTTGGTTAGGTATGTCATTTATTAGATATTAGATACGCTGCATCGCCCGGGCAATGGTTTTATTTATTCGTAAAGATGTGGGTGTCTATTAGGTAACTTTTTTTAATTTAACCCCTGAATCGACTCTTGAGTTACCTTGATTTGATTTTGATTTCCCCTTTCTCCTCCTGCCCCCCTTTGTTCTACTCTACTCTGACATCATTGATATATTTATAAATTGAAAGGGCATGTATATGTGTAGAGTGCCCATCTACCATAACTTTGATATAGATAAACTATGCAGTATCTGTTGCATTGTACCTTAATGATCATTTCCCCCCTTCTCTCCAGGAAGGGAGAAAAGCGAGGGAAAATCATATTACAAAGAGAAGATTATCACTCATTTACTACCTGCCTAACCTACCCAGGTAGGTAAGTTAAAAAAACTATAATAGACACGACAACTTAGCAACAAATGAGCAAGGCAAGTGATTAATTAATCGAGCAAAATCGAGCAAAGCAAATTAAAGCAAGGATGATAAGATAAACATAGCATAGCACAGCATGGTATGCCATAGCATAACAACAGATCCTTCAAGCTGGTAGAGAGAGAGAGA
>ENA-UOXB01000201-UOXB01000201.1-bioreactor-metagenome-genome-assembly--contig:-NODE-201-length-63553-cov-13.616460_pt1 | contig 63553 bp, 49 predicted proteins | sample MGYA00238158_ERZ761615 | MGnify/ENA primary metagenome ERZ761615 (study PRJEB28904, sample SAMN06267902) | bioreactor metagenome | isolation source: Joint BioEnergy Institute, California, USA...
GGCTGATAGGTCTCTTGGTATACCACTAGGGTATAGTGGTAATATTCGGCTGACAAGATAATTGTTATCTTGATAGAGCTCTGCATAGCTATAAGGGATAGAAGAAAGATATTCTCCAACTCCAGAGAGACATCTGTTTAAAGTATCGTGCTGCCATTCTAGGGCTATAGTCCCATCACTCCAATCGGCGATGGACACTATCTTTAAATAATCTTTATCAGTGAGGATACAGGTATTTAGACCTGGAAAGGTGTTGATATTTAAATTGATGCAACAGATTTTCCACTATTATCTGACATATGAGACTAAACCTGTGATTCTGAGTGCAATATACCGATTCAGTTAATCCACTAATACGCATTATAGGACACCACTTCCTTAACGTCCAGCTGAATCGCAAGTGTGCATAGAAAACGCGGTCAGAGTGACAATATCACAGAATTTCAACTTATTTCTTTGTCCTCTGACATTTTTGAACCGACAATTGGTGTAATAATTTAATTACCGCTCCAGGAGCTGCAGTAGAATATTAATAATCTTGAAGAAGGTACGAATAATGTTAGCCTCAACCTCATACAGTTGTAGTAGCTATAGGAGACAAACACCAATATCTCATAGACAAACTACTATATTGAAACGGCCAATGCAACTATTGATTGCGGATTTGAAGCCTTCTTTCCGTCCTTTAGTAGTTGTCGTGTGACTCTGATCGGACCGGCTCGCGCTGGAAAAATCAATGAGAAAGTCGCGTAGCACAGCGGCCAACTCAGCATTAAGATGGTGATTGTGCATCTTTTACATTGATTTGTTTGCTGAGGGGCTGAAAGCGGGATGTTTCATGAATAAGTTCTCAGTACAACTCTGTCAGAAACAGACACCCTAGTGTCTAATGTTCCCCAGGAGCAAGTAGATGCTTTACCCGGTACTTTGACAAATGTGGTTTATAAGGGAGAGCAGAAATATGCGGTTTCCGCTTTGCATCCGAGGGAAGACTGATGCGAGATGCATTGTACAGTACAAATCAACCAGCCCGCTTTGTACTGTACAGGCAGCGTACACTACTATCCTGCACCAGGATGAGATGACTGCTTCGTAGTAGCACAAAAAATCCTTCCGTAGAAAGCAACACTTTGGACGCCTCGTGTGGCGTCCTGTTCGCTGAAATACATAAACAGCAAACAGAAGAAAGCCAAATGATCGGGATCGAGGAGATTGCATATCTTTAATGTCGAACAACGCGGCAGATTGTACATCTACATGTACATACATGGAGATAAGCCGTCTAAATGAATTCCAGATTCTCAGGCTATAAATGGAACGGTAACCTTTTTTCCCTCTTGTATAATCTCGCTGCATACATTTTCATTCATCTGAACTGTTGAAGCTTTGTATCATATCAGCATCTGTGCTTTGACAGCTGAAGAACAAGTAGTTGTTTGTCGATTGGTCAGTCACATTTGATGTGCTTTTTAAAGGTTGGAAATAGAGACAACTCTATACTTTTCCAGTTTAGGGTCTGATGATATTAAATTCATATTAGGAACATTTGTGAAAAGAGAGGGAGAAAAGCTGACTTTTCTTTCAATTCATCCTTTGTGGATTGCAATGTTGCTAGGTCATCTTGCCTGTGCGCTTGATCCTATGCATGCTAATAAAGCACCCATCTTTTGAAACCATCTGCTATCCATTGGGGCTGTCTTCAGCTGATAAGAGATCCACTGGCGCCAAAAATAGAATAAAAGGCAGGGAGGTAAGGTTGCCTTCCATACTCCGATCACATACCATGTCTGCCGGGTTCGAAGCCGACTTGCATTTTGCGGGGCAATCGCAAATAAGAAAATATCTACAGATGCATTGTCAAAATTAGAGATCACTTGCAAATATACTACTGTCTAAAGTAAACCTCCAGTGTCTACGGTGAAGATTTAGTTGCGTTGCGCCGCGTCAATGCCATGCAGCTTTGCCTGGACAAGTGCTACAGCTACGCCCGCTCGCTCAAACGTTATACACATCATCGCTGGAGGGCGGAGACCAGCTCCGGTAATAAATGCTGACCTGTTATCTGTACGCATCAGTCGTGTTCCGGGGGGAAGTGCGACGTGCATCTCCGCTGCTAGCTGGTGGTCCCATTCTGTTGAGGGAGACCATTATGGAATTAAGAATAGGATTTGACATCTCCAGGCCTCCAGGCTGCCAAGTTGGGCTGGCCCTCCGGTCTTGTCTCAGCAGGAGTATACCAGGAAGTTTGGTAGTACTTACTCAAAAGTACGGATTAGGCGGCTGATGAGGGGCAGAAAGTCAGTAAATCTGATATCCATAGGTTCCTTTTTTAGTCAAGCTTGAGGTTAACTTCGAGTTGTCCACAGTAGTGTTGTCTAGAACGAACGCCTTTAAAGCCGCACAAGCAACGAATCAGCAGATCTGCTCCTGCATGCCATGATCTGGACCGAAGGGATGAACCCCAGTTCGCCCGGGTATGATCTCTTGTCTAAGTCTGCCGATCAGAGGCAGGACGAGATGATCCAGCGACTTTGGTCAGAGATAGATCGACAATCTCCAACGAAGGCGAAGCGGCGATCATGTGGCTAACGCTGGCATTTGTTGCAAACGTCTTGCTGGCACTCATTGGTCGCGGGCTCATAAGCGAACGATCTCAAGGCTTGCCGCTCCTGGTGCGTTCTGCCGCTCCTGCAACCCTCGTATCGAGCCCATTGATTCGAGATATCCCCTCACAGATTAAGCACTCTCAGTCGCGAGTCATTGTCATCCATTAATAATAAACTCTTTTCCCTCCAGTTAGCCAAAAACCATCTGGAGGCGGCGGGAACATTGGGCCAATGGGTGTGACCCGTGAACGGCACCAGATCGAACGAGCAAGCGGGAATACACAGCGACCGCACATGATGATAGACCGGAGGTCGAGACAAGAAGAGCGGAACGGGTGTGGGGTGGAACGACGGGAAAGCGGGAGCGGGACGGCGAGATACAAATCAACAAAGCACGACTGCTACAGACAACGGCAGTGAATTTTTTTTGCAATCGGTAGTGATTTTTTGACTGTAATCCTGAACACCTGTTACTGCCGCCGCTGGGCGATGGGCCGGCGTTTGGACTCTGGAGGTTGTCGTTTGTCTGAATTCATGCGACGGTTTCTTGAGATAGCTTAGTCATCTTTTCCGGGTCACGAGCTTGGAATCGACCAGGATGGATCCTGAAAATTCCGTCCCTACGGGGTAGATAGCCGAGGGGTCGTTTCGAGGCTCGCCAGTCGACACATTATCGTCGACCCCCCTGGTACAGTGGCCATCAGACTAAAAGGTTGGGAGGGTGAGAGGGCATTCCAGTAATGGACGACTTTGGAGTTTTGGACAACAGCGTACGCAGCATCCGTAAGACGGTTGTCGCCGATCGAGAATTCTAGGCCGTCCTCTGCTGAGACTCGCTTCGTTGTGCGGTCAGGAGGTTAGACTCTGCTCAGGTTGTGCATAATACGTGAACGGGATGTGGTAGGCCAACTTCCCGTTATTATTATTCAACCAGGTCCAGGAATCTACTGGGGAAACTGGGAACGGGCTGGGAGAGCGGCGTCCCTGTGGAAACGGAGAACGGTTGATGGATCTAGCTAGATGCATGGCCGCTGCAGTAGCGATGGTTAGACTCTTAGCACTCTGCGGAGCCTGAAGACTCCAGAGAGCCTCGGCAAGCCACGTCGAGAGGCTACGTGCCGCGCAGGAGATCCTGCGCGGTACGGAGGATTATGCCCAGACGACTTCATCGTCTTGTCCTACTCAAGACAAGCTTATATACTCTGTACTCCGTACAACCTTGAAGAGCAAGTGCGCGGTAGCCGTTGCCGCACAAGGGTCTTAGGCTAGTAAAGTCGGAGGATGCCGAAATGAGGCAAGATGGGAGAAAACTGGGGCCCGGTACTCCTGCGCCGCAGGACGTTCTGCCTGGTGTACGCGCTACGGAGAATATCAGCCAGACTGCTTGCCCTGAGTCCGAACAGTGCATTGCCCAGAGCGCTGCAGGTGTCAGTTTTGGAATCCAATTAAATTCATGCCCGTCGACGACTCCAGAACGCCTGCTTCTATCTAGACGACCAACCACCTGCGATGGAGAGAATATCCCCATTTGCAAGGCTGCTAGAATAATAAGGGCACGCCACGTTCACAGGGGTTGTCATGCTAACCCTCCAGTGATGGACCAACGATCCGAATGTCATGGTAATTGGCGAGTCTCAGCGGCGAGTCGTCGAACATCGAGTTCAAGTGAGACAGGAGGACCCCCTACAACTGGCTATGTACTGGACCACTCACGTTATTGGAATTACACCATGGAGAAGTGGCCACGTTAATAAAGTATAACGCTGTGCGCCGTACGGCGTCCGGAGGAGGCCCTGAAGGCGGCTTGCGTGGAGGGCGGGACTGCTGGATGGCGCCTGATCGACGACACAAGCTCTGCATGTCATAGTGCGCTCAGTACGAATAGGGCCCAGTGCTTTCCGTGGGCTGCGTATCAGGACCTGCCGTGTTGGACCTGACGACGTCCTAAAAAACTTCTGGTGGAGGCCGCTACTGTCCACAGCTGCGAAGGAAACAGACGGCGTGAGTGATGGATCCTCGGGTGACGGTGGGCATAGCTCGATGGCCAGCGGGAAGGATGCCAAGTCCGCGACAGCGGATGGACCAGATCGTTTCAAAGGATGAATCGGCCGTATAATCAGGGACAGCTACTGTGGCCATAATCGGTCAATTAACCAGGTGTAATAATACCGTAGAGAGCGAGTCTCGAATCTCGACTCTGCAAGACGGGGGGCTGGCGCACTGCTCAGACAGACGGCGGATCTATCTCGGCTGGCTTGCCGACGGGCGAAACACTACGAGGGGACCGTGATTGCAGGCTGCAGTAGGGCTCCACGCTTGTTGTTGTACCTCACAGACTCCTGCGAGACGCCCAAGCGAGGGCAGTTCAGAGTTACAGATGAGGTACCTGGCAACCTCACATCGTATGGGCCGTCTAGCAATCAGAGGAGTTGCTGGTAGTCAGAAATTATTATAGATGCCCCGTCACACTCGGATTGCGAGCTGGACCCGCTTGCAAAGGGCGTCTGCTGTCAGCTCGCGGCAAAGTCCTGTGATCGGAAGTCGTCGGTCCCAGCTGGCTGCGGCATTCGACATTTCTCTCAGTTGCCATGGGCGTCTCGCACTTCGAGGATCTATATTTATCCGATTCTCCCTTGTTTAATGCAATGCATCATCGAAATCCCGATCCGCCATCAATAATATGTCCTGCCAACCCGGATAAGGATGCCATATCTCAATCAGCAGCTGTTCCGCGTCAGCACAAGCTCACAAGCGCCCGATGCCGCATTGGCGCGCCTCAGTGCGGAGTAGCTCAGTTGAAATCTCTGTGTCCAGAGGGAGCTCGGACCGCAGGTTAGTTTCGCCGTCTCCGCTAAGGCCTAGCGCCACTACGGACCACGGAGTTCGCTACTACTCCCGGCCACCACGACTGCTGAGAGTGGTGCGGTATCATCTTTGCGCGGCAACCATCAGCGCCTTTTTAGTCTGATCTCGGCGAAACCTCCGCCTGTCGTTTGGGCTGCGGGCTCCGCAAGGGTCCACAGCCGTGGTCCGGACAGGCCCCTGGCCTTCCACGATTGTATCTATCATAGTCAGTTGATTCACTCATCTGTGCTCAGGAACGAAAGCTGTTTGGTAGTCACCGAGGGAGTTGACAATTATACCAAACTCTCTACCATGATAGGGGTTCAACAACTGCGATCAAAGTGCTAGGGATGTAACTTAAGAGTATCTACTGCGACTAGTCGCTGACAGCCTTTGCTGCTATCCGCCGCTAACCACATCGAGACACTATCTGGAGACCTCCGGCCCGTCCAACTCTCCAGATGGGATCGATCCATGGATCCCAGTGTTTCCGTACTAGGAACAAATCCTTTGTTTGGAGGAGTCAGTAAACCGAGTTATATTTTTCTTAAAACTTCTGGCGTGCTTGCATCCCCAATCTCCCTATTTGCCCTTTCTGTTGGGATCTAGTGATGTTTTAGGGCGAATATTCTTCCCCCCTGATGAATCTCAATTCCCGGGGTTTCAGGTCTTCTCACCACCAAGCGCATTTTACTTTCTTTCCTATGTCGATTTGTTTCTTCTGTAAGTAGCTTTTCGGCCTTTTCGGGCAACTATGGGACGATTTGGCTGTGCCGTACGAGTAAGCTATGTGACAGTCTACAGGTCGGTCTCCACCACCCAAGCTTCATGGCCCATCCCTGCTAGCCGCGGCACTCTGCATGAACATCTAACGGCTTGCACGGGATGGCGATCGCCACTAGGATCACCGTTGCTCGTGAAGCTCTCTAGGTCAACCCTAATAATGCCTACCGTGTGTACGGGGTACGCAAGTGTCTACGTGTGTTGATGGTTTTTCTTTTCTATAATCATCAAATTTGTAAAAGCAACGATGTCGATATCTCCTCCAGCTTTCACGCATGCAGCTGGCAATTCCCTGTCGACGGTACGAATACTATTTTTATATGGCATGAAAGCAGCCTTGACTGCAGGTTCTCCGTATCCTAGGGCTCCGGTTTCACCCTGGTCCGCCGATCTCGCACATCTACATGCAGGAGGAAGGGGACAATTGGCAACGCCCCTGGGAAATCCCTGACGGACCCAGGGCCGTCTGCGTCGATCCATCCCGGCTATTATTTCCAGAAAGCAGCGCGGACCTGTCCCTCTTCCTCCTTCGGAAATCCCATCCTTCCCCCGGCCGCCCTTGCGCGATACTGCGGAGCGTGAAGCCTAGAGCCGCTCAAAATAGCCGCGGTAGGACCCAGATTGGTAGCAGCAGAGAAAGCCATGTGCTTCCACTGCCGTTCGTAAGAATCATGGTGGTACCTGTGCAGGCAGACAAGCAGACAGCTGTGCAATAATGCATGTACGTGTACAATCCATCTGATCTGGTACCACCCCCGAGTGTCCAACGCGCAAGAGACGGCGACAGGGGGTGGTCCAGCAGTACCAAGCATGATCCCTCCGCGGAGAGCCTCCGGGTCAAAGTTCCGTTGAGGAAAAACCGGTACCTCCCCGGGCACCTCATCAATGCCAACGGGCATCCGTGAATGGATGACGGGGGGAGGCGCCGTTGTGAGCATCTTCTCCTGCTGATGAGAGCTGCATACACACCATCGAGGGCCTGCATTATTGGCAAGACGAGTCTTATCACGCCAGACTCAGCGCGGGTGGAGCGAGCGTACGAGGGAGCACGAGCGCTTCTCCACCGTCCACCGTGTGCGATGCTACGACCACTCCGTACTAGGTGAAGGTCCAGAGGCCGTCCCGAGCGCCCCTCTGCCTCCACCGTCGACGGCTCTCTCCATCGTCGTCTCCTGCCCTTCCCGCCCGGATGATGGACGCTCCCAGCACGGCGTAGAGGGTCTAGAGGCCGCGCCCAAGACGCTTGGCAGCCCGTCTCTCCAGGGCTCGACGCGGCCGGCCGCCCCAAGGGCCCCTCCCCCGGCGCGCACTGTGCATCGGGTTGGCCCCTGCTCCATGTCGCTCTGCGCCGTGGCTGCAGCGCCGCGGCGAACCTTCTCCACTCTATCTGTCCCCGGTAAACATCCTCCATCTAGATCGCGGTCTTTTTACGCGCGAAGGGGAAAAAAATTACACCTGCATGACACTCAACACGACAAGCACCCGGAGTCCACAGGTAACTCTTTTTTTGCTTCTCCGGATCCTGGTCTTACTCAGGCGCCCCAGATGTGCTAGCTGGACGGCCACAAATAAAAACTCAATGCCTCACGGATGGGTACGCGCCATCCGTCTCTCTTTATTCTCTCTATCAACCAACACCCTGTCTCCTCCAACTTGAGAACCTCCCTTTGCCGTCCATTCGCTCGCTCTTCCATCCTGGAAGCTCCTTGACGGCTCTCCCCAACAGCTTCATTGTTTTACTCCTTTCACTTCCTTGCATCTTCCCAGGGGCAGCCTCCACTGCCATTATTCATTGTTTCTCCTGCGAACCTTTCACCATTGTCTCCTCAACAACCTTTTTAAAATTCTCCTCCTATCTTCTCACGACATCCAGAGTCCATCAGTCCGTCATCCCTTTGCAACGCAACTATCTACAAGCTCTTTTTTATGGGAATCATTTTCCCAATTGCTTCTGAAGTAATTGCTACATCATGAATTATATGCGAGCTTTCATTGCTCTCTTGTGAGTACCCTTCCTTCACGAAACACTGCTGCAGATGGTCTCTATCCTCACTTCCCGTCCGCCCTGAGGTCCCGCAAGTGTCTATTTATCACGATCCATTGCAGATCACTAATCTCGTTTGCAGTATCTACCGATATTTACGTCTCGTCGTGAATCTGGTTGCCTTCTACACCTTCAAGCCAATACCTCCACCCGAGAACCCCAAATTGACCTCGCAAGATGTTACAGTTATCATCCCAACTCTTGAGGGCTGCGGAGATGACTTGGTGGAGACAATTCGCACGATCCTGGAGAATCGACCATACGAAATCCTTCTGGTGACAATTGACGCAAACCGCCACAAGGCTGAAAAGATGCTCGAGGCGATGCCAGCGTCGAAATCAAAGATACGCCTCTTCACCGTTGCACGTCCAAACAAGAGACGTCAGATGACCAGGGCCATCCCTGAGGTTAAAACAGCCATTACCATCTTTGCCGATGACGATGTGAGTTGGCCGCCAACCGCACTGCCTTGGATTCTGGCACCATTCGACAAAGATGAGAAATTCGGAGGAGTCGGCACCTGCCAGCGGTTGCGCCGCGCCGTGTCACCCACATTCTCTCAGCGCATCTGGGGGTTCTTGGGGGCTCTATACCTTGAACGCAGAAACTTTGACTGCGCCGCTACGACACACATGGATGGCGGGGTCCCATGCCTTTCGGGACGAACTGTCGCATATCGAACCAAGATCCTACAGGATGAAGGCTTCACTCACGCCTTCACAAACGAGTTGTGGTGGTGGGGTAAGTATCAGCTGAACGCTGATGATGACAACTTCATCACCCGCTGGATGGTGTCTCATGGCTGGGAGACATACATCCAATACCACCCCGAGGTTGAAATTAAGACGACTTTGGAGGACAACCCCAAGTTTCTGAAGCAGTGCGCGCGGTGGTCACGGAGCAACTGGAGGAGCAACCTGACCAGCATGTTCAGCGAAAAGCATATCTGGTAGTAAGTATTCCTTTTTTTTCCTTGTTTCTTCTCGTCTCACAGTCTACATCCCTGCAGTAAGGCGGTAAAGCCTTCAGCATGGGCACTGTGTGCGCGATGTTTCCAGTTCACCACCGGTTGCGTTCTTTGCAAAGTCAAGCAAGGTCCGGGTGATGGCTGGCAAGTCAGCGCACAATTGGAGTGCACCATTGCAGGGTGGGGATGTCCAATTTGGGCAAGACACATGAACTAAAAGAGGCGCATCGAAGAAGCCGCACGCTAACACTAGAGGCCTGTGTTACAGCCGCCAGCCGTGGAGCGCGTATGCCGTCCATCTGACAACACTGTCGCCGCCGGCCCTCCTGGGTGACATGTTGCTCGTTTTCCTCTGCCACAAAGCGACTGAGCACTGGGATAGGGATTCGCACGTGCTGGCCATGCAGGCGCTTGGAGTGTGGATGTTCATCAGCAAGTTTATCAAGCTGCTTGGACACTACATCCGCTATCCCGTCGACATCCTCCTCCTGCCCGTGTCGATTCTATTCGGCTACTTCCACGGTGGAATCAAAATTTACGCCTGTCTCACTCTCAATGTGGTAAGTTGAAAAGCCATGACCACCTCCCTTCGCCGCGGCCCTCCGGGGCCTGCAGAGCTCTTAGGCTCGCCCCTAGAGCCTTAAGCTGTGGCCCAGGCCCGGGCCCCTAGCCCCTTTGGATCGCTCTCCCCGTCGACCCGCCCCTCCCTTCTTCCTCTTCCCCACTGCTGCCGTGTACTCTTGTGCCCGAAGACGCTCTGCATCCCCAATTTCCCATCTCCCACGGCGTTCCCTCTTCCGGTTCTCCGGCCTGGGTTACCCGGGAGTCTTGCACCTGTTTGCAAGCGTTTCAGAGCTTCATCTCTCTCACTCTCTTTCTCCCCCCCCCCCCCCCCCCCCCCCCCCCCCCAAACTTCCGGGTGATGAAGCCTGCTTTACGCAGCAACGTTTGGCCCAGACCCGGATCGCAGCATCCCCTGTTGCACAACACTTACCTTTTCTTTCTTTCGCACGCACTTTTAGCGCATAACTTAACACTAAGTCCTTTGATTGCAGACTGCATGGGGCAGCCGTGAAGGAGCCGACGCCTATGACGAAGAACGGATGAGGAAGCGAAGCGACGTCGAGCGCCAGAAGCTCGCTCGGTAAATGGCTCCTACTTGTTCGCCGTTCCGTTCGCTAGAATCACCGTCTCGCTTTTGTCTACAACTTGCATTGCATCACGCATATCTTCGTCATTTCCCACGGAATTATTACCACTTCCTGGAAGATGGTATGCATGGACGATCTGCCTAAAAGTTGGAAATCGACATCCGACGATACTTGGCTGTCAGGCACAGGCATAACTGCTGTTGCAGATTCAGATTTGCTGCCTGCCAAATTTTCTTTTCTCACGCTTACGACGAGACATTCTAACGCCATACACTACAACGATTCACCTGGATTTACTGAAAAAAAAGGAATCCCAAATGCCTTGGAGATTGAAGGTGCCAATACCGGCATTGCGCACTATTTTCTCTAAATTTTTTCTTCCTTTCCCCCCAGAATAGTAATGTGCTTTGAAAGCAGATTATTTCTAATGTTATTATTGGTGATGTCACCTTACCTGTTTTCATCAATGGTTTGTCTTGTCCGGGAATAACAGAACCGAACAAGTCAGTTCAAAAGGTTCGGGAAATTAGTGGTGCCAAAAAAAAAGTTTTGAAATTAAGTTGTTGAAGCTTGTAATAGCACAAAAGCATGCATGGGTTTATTTCTCACGGAGCAGCGTCAACACCATCTAGATCGAAAGACTGATGGGAGGCTTTTCTGAAAATTCATCTCAATCTTTTTCGACTACTTATTGCTTTATTTCTTCAAACTGGATATCGACATTAATACTTCCTTGCACATATCATCTTCCTTTTCTATTGTCATTTTCGTGTCTCTCCCATCTAGCTTTTCGGAGAACTAATTTTGGCCTTTCATGTTTAGATTCCCTCCTCCTAATAATTGCCTGCCCTATCAGATCTACAAAGGCTATGTAATGACGTGAATCAATGGAAATTGAAATAAAGCAAGTTGGAAAACGTATCTCTGGACATCTGCTCCCCCATCCATGCATTGTGGTGGTTACCTTTCATATATTTGCTCTATCTTCTACTTTTCTGTCGGCAAGGCACCATGTTTGCCCGAAGAAGGTTGTCTGAGCCAATTTACATGCTTGATATGGGCCTAATACAAAATCCTATATTATTATCCATCCGAATTAAGCTCCACAGTAGAGACAATTCACTCTGTGGTTTCACAAATTCTCCATCACACGAGTTCTCGGGCTTTCGTAGTCATTGAAACTTCAAACGAGTAACCTATATGATGTGTATGAGCTGCCGAGTCTACAGGATCTCTTCACGACGTCTGCCGCACTTATGAGCTCCGGTCATCCTACACTTTCTAACCTAACGCCCGTTCCTTGAATTCTTGGAAAGAACGTTCTAGATCCTAGCGTTATACATGTCCAATATAACCAATCATGTCAAGGGAAGCCGCTCCTCATGGGTAAATAATAGTAGTATATCCATCCAATTGTTATCCAGCTGTACTGAACTGGACAACGCAACCCCGCTTCTCCACACAAAATAATCTTTGTAGACCCTTGCATGTCTGTGTAACCATGTTCATGCCTGTGGGGAAAAAAAGCAAAACAAGGCTGAGCGACTCGGGATGATGGAACCGAGAGTCGTGTGCGGCAAGCCACAAAAAGCCCACTTTTGCAAATCAAAAACATCCCGGCAGATTTGTCCTTCCACCTTTCTGCCTCTACATGTATTTATTACTCGTCTTCCTTTAATTTGAAAAAAGAAGAGCGGCCAGTAAGCTCCTTAATAATAATTATTCTGCTAGTCAGAGCTGGTACTCTACGATATGTGCAGATTTGTAGGATGTATTACGCGTTCCCCTCTGCCCTTGCAGATGAGGAATCACCCCAGACCAGACTTTGGGGCTACTGCTGCTGCTGCATCTGCATTAGCCTGTCTTACACCGTATATGTATGGGGTAAGCAGCCCTGCCATCAATTGTCCTTTCTATATATAGAAATAGAACTCTTTTAAAGGTCCCATCCAGAAGGCGACGTTATCATGGTGGGAGAACCCATAAGTTAGGTACCGGAACTGTAGTATTAGGTATGCACGCAATGGATAGGATAGGGAGGTTTACACTATGAAACCCTACAACGACAGGTCATCATCATCCTCTCCGTCTCTCTCTGTGTTTTAACTATCACAACTAAAAGATATGTAATGTGTACTTACTTACATAGGCCAGTACTTGAGTTCAGGCTTGGCCGGATTCCTCCTTTGTAATGCTATATACCATTAGAAGGGCCAAGTTACTCTCGCATACCTCCTAGGAGTATGTACTGTACTATCCGCACGTCGGTCGCCTTGTCTATCGATCAATGCCCTGTCTGTCCATCGTTAGTCAGTATCCCCGTTCATTTCATGATAAGGACCTTCTCGCGAATCCCTCCAGTCTGACCTGACCTGCGTATGAAGATCTAGGTGGTGCCCGTTAATTACTTCTGATTTTTGATCGGTCTGCTTTCGAGCTTTCTTCCTGACTGACTGCTGATGGAAAAAGAAACGAGACGGGACCTCCATCCAGTGCTCTGGAAGAAGGACAGCTGCGATTGAGAATGTTCAATTCCATATGAATAACTCTGGTGCACACCCATGGGAGACGCATGTATTGTACGGAGTACTGTATCTGTTACTCAGGTGGCCAGGTGTGGTCGTCGGGGACGAGCTAGGTACTTAGTTACTCGAGAGAATGACGAGGGAGGGAAATGGCTATGTAGGAGTAAAGCACGGAATTATATCGCAGAGATAATAGATGTGCAGAACATGTACTGTACATACGAAATAGAAAGTTTAGAGATGAGCTGTCTTAACCTCTGCTGAACGCTCCAGAGTAGAGTCGGCAGGGTGAGGTATCTACAGTGTCGCCATATCTCCATTTGTTTTACGAGGCTTGATACAAGAAACTTCTTTAAGATGTGTACCATCAAGCGTCGCTGAAAACCGGCGACATACGACCGCGAAGTTACAATGCCAAAATTGACAGATGGACAATCATCAATATACCTGTTTGCAAGGTAAAATTTCCCTGTGCTGCTGCACCTACCTCATCCAAAGAGGTCAATTCTACCTTCGGAATGAATTCCTGGGGTAGGGATTTCGACATCAAGCACAGATATAGTTTCGAGACGATTCAGCATACGGAGACCTCATATCGCATAGTAGAAGACGTACTACAGGGCTAGGAGCACAAACGGGAAACAATAGCGATATGCTAAGCAAGGAAAGTATGGCACAAAATGAAATTCCCGTGCGCCCCCCCCCCCCCCCCCCCCCTTTCCCTTCCCTCTCCCCCTGTCGTGGTCCATAATTCCACTCATGGAAGTAGAGAATTTAAACAAGACGCAAATAGCTCACTACTTCGCCTTAGTATCAGTTAGAAGAATGACTTCTCCACAACCACCCTGCCGGATCGAAGCAAACTTCGAAATCAACGCCACCAAATAGTCCTACTGCGCCATACAAGTCAAAGTCGCCTTCTAGTCCTTCAATGCTGCCAGCTTCCTCGTCCACTTCCTCGTGGAGATCCCATCCGCCTGTCTTCTGTCCATTCCGTGTGAAAAATATGTCAACCTTCAGAGTCCGTGCCCCAGGAGCAGCAGCCTGGACGCTGTCGTCATCTGGAAGGGAGAACGTCATGCCCAGTCCGACAGTCTCGCCCACATCGAATGCCGTCGTGAACTCCTTTCCACCCCACGAGTCGTTCACGAAGCGGCACCCGTCGTCGGAGAAGACCCCGACACTGCCTCTCTCCCAGCCGGGAGATCGCCAAGTTGGGTACGGCTGTGCCGCAAAACCGATGGCGAATCCGCTGGCGTCCCCAGAACCAGTACCTGGCCCTGCGCGGAGACCCAGAAGTTTGACTTCAAAGTAGATTGTCTTGCTCCTCTTCGTGATCAAGGGAGAGTCTTCGACTGGAAAATACAGCGGTAAGCTAGTCAGCAGAACGCAATCGCCGTTCCTATCTTTGGTTGAACCCTTCCATCTTCCATTAGAGATGACGGTTAGATTGCCGTTGAACTCGGCTGGTCGCACAGGTCGGAGATCGTAATTCTGCACGCAGTTGTAGACCGCAGCGGACGGTTTGACAGGCCTCCATAGGGGCATGCTGTTGCAGAAGTTATGAGCACGTTCGGCGTCATCGCTGGATGCATTCCCTGTATTCGAGTATAGATAGCCTGGTATCGGCGGAGGAGGAAAAGTCGTTGTGTCTGGCACGGCGGTCTCCCAGTCATGGTATGGTGGAGGGTTTCCTTTGTCCTCTTCCATGAAGCCAGGTGCGGATGATGGCCCCGATTGAGGGGTATGATGAGGTGGCGGACCTGGAGGTGGAGCGAATACCTTGTCTGCCATGTTGCTATTTGAAGAGGAGATACTGGTCTCCATGGCAGTCTCCTTGGGAACTTCTTGTTTTTTATCTGCAGCTGACGACCCCGACTGATCCATAGTTACCGGCCCTGTGGGAGAGGTAACAAGGGATGCTTTTGGCTTCACTCTCTCGGCGCCTCTATTACCAGCCTCGACAACCTGACTTGGGACAGCTCCGGGGTCTCGGTCGCGATCACCAAAGCAGCACAAGAGACCCATGGCGCTCGCGGACCGATGAACGGTTCACACCTATCCGTAGCCGCTAACTGAGATATATGAATCTCAACAGATCTTACCAGCCCCTTCCTTAGGCCTGGTAATGCTCGATTAAGAATCGGCGGATTGTAAAGGCTAGGCGCCCTTTTGCACACAAGATGTACTTGATCCCAAGCAGGGCGCTTCCTAGCTGGAGGTTGTTGATAACAGAATGACAAGGACACAGGAGAAGGGGAAGCAGCTTTAAGGAAATGCTACGCATAAAGGAATCCTTGAAGTCAAAGACGAAGTTTAGCCACTTCTTTGGCTCCAAGACCACCAAGTGCGGCTGTGACTTGGATACGCCGTGGCTGTGAAAGAACCATGATGACAATGATGTCACGCCGTAAGACGAGCAGACCGAGGGTGATTACTAGACCTTACTCGCAGGACAGTACCCATGGTGACGCGAAGGCAGCAAGCGACTGTTGTAAGATCATGCCTCTGTCCGCTGGTCACGAGCAAAAACAGCGAGCCGAGAATGTGACAATAAGTTACAGAGGGTGCAAAAAAAGGATGGAAGATGAGATATTCAGCATAAGAATACAGGTGGCACGATTCTATTCATGATTTGCTAACATCTAAGAGCGTTGCTGCGCTCAACCCTCGAGTCGCAGGTCCAATGATTTCAACGCGAGTTGGACCATTGATCATGCGTTCTATAACCGTCGTACTTCGCCCCCCTCCCACATATATTACAAAGAAGCAAAAACTTGAAATAGATAATTCTGCATATATGTCCTCAAAGAAATCATTCTCCTTCTGTCACCATTCCACGCAGCCAAATTGCTTGGCGATGCTGGAGCAATGCTAAATCTGCCAATTATTTTATACAAGGCATTTACACACATCCTTTACATATCAAGTCTCCGAAGGTGAATGACCAGACATCAAGAGCAGGAAATTGTGGCTTTAAAAACTTTGCAGGGAAAAGAAGCATAGTGGAACTTCGAAGGGGTCAAGTCTAAGTTCACCAAATGCTAATTAATCTCATCAGAACATGTCTCATTGCGACTTTCTCATTAAAGCAAAAGCCTAGTTAGCATCCTCGGTCGTTGGTCTACGTTCCTGCCAATCTCCCTTCACCCTCCCAACTTGTCCTCACTGTGGTATCGATCACGATAGATAAATTGATCCAACTGTCATTACCGTCACTTGGACTCGCCATCTATGAACACGTAGAATCCTGAGGACCACTGGCGGTGCTCGCATTCTCGCACGACGGATAGAAGAACGCTGCCACAGCAATGATGACATATGCTGCAATTAATAAGGCGCCTTCGAGATAGTTGCTCCGGCCATCTAACATTAGATAGTTGACAATAAATGCGGAGACAAAGAGTGACACCGTCTCAAATAAACTGAAATAGAGTGACATTTCCCTGTCCAGACACCATCCAAGCAATACGACTACTGGAGTCAAAAACAAGGCAATCTGGATGCTGCTGCCTAGAGCAACTCCAATAGCAAGATCCATCTTATTTTTGCTTGCGACTGTCACTGCGGTGACATGTTCAGCGGCGTTCCCAACGATTGGAAGGATAATCAGGCCAACGAACGCCTCGCTGACGCCGGTGTTTTCAACAAGGTAGTCAATCGAATCGACAAGAAACTCCGCGCAAGCTGCAACAAGCCCGGTGGTGATCAGAAGCAGAATGACAGCGGAAATACGAGATAGCACCGGCTTGGCTTCGGAATCATCCTTGGGTTCGGTGTGCTTCGGGCGAACAAGATGGGGGAGCGGCTGTGCGGACGGTATTGAAACCTGGACAAACGGTCTATTCAGACGATCGGGCAGAGAATTCGTCCGACGTAGATTCGGACGCTGCGCTGTTCCAGCAGCAAATAAAGAACAATCATGCAGTGTAGGTTGGGTGGACTGAGGGAATACTGTTGACGCGAGCGCACGCGGTATTGTCGGTCGGTAAGACAGATTGCGGATCTTAAAAGGTTGCTTTTGGTCACTGCACCCAGGCGCTCCCATACCGTTCGGATATCCAAATAGTGTTTCTGATCGAGTCGGTGCTGATTGTGTGGGAGATGCAAGTACAGCATCTGCAGTCCTTTTGGTCTCTTTGGCTGTCCTCTGAGCTTCTTTGTTGTGCTTCTTCATGTGTCGCTTGTGATGCTTCCTCTGTGCTTTTTCAACGGTGACCTTCCCAGGAGCTGGCTTATTCTGCTCCGTTTCAAAGTCACGCGATTTAAAGGCAGACAGTGATAGATTGGGACGGTTCCTAGGTTCCTCGTCGGCATCTGCCTCATCTCCACTAGCTACCGCTTCAACTTCCGGCGACGTGCATGTCGGAAGGCTCCCAGAAGCTCCTACAAGAGGCGGCGTATCAACAGTATGTGATCCTGACGAAGTGGTACGGACGACAGACGGAGCCGAAGGCACCGAACGCATATCCTTGGAGCTGGCACTAGACTTGCGTCGTCGCGTCTTCCGCAACGCTTTTCTGATGCGTTTGACAGTCGTGTTGGAACCGGAGCTCACATCAGTATCGCCATCGGACGAGTCGGAGGAGCTGGAGTTCAGCATCTCTGCAAGAACACCGGGATGTGACTCCTCGTCGATCATGTGTTGGGGAGTACTCTCATAAATGTAAGCATGAGACTTGAGCTGAAACAGCAAATAAAGGATGTAGACCAGAAGTAGAACAACGCTAGTCCCACGGCTGACTTTGAGCACGACGGCGTCTGCAGTGTTGAGGTTGCTAAACGAAGCGTGGAAGGCAGTCGGCAAGAGAAGGCTCATCACACTCAAGCTGAGAAGACAGGCACTCATCTGAGTAATGGCAGAGTTGTAGAGCTGCTCTCGGAATCGAAGGCCGCCGAACAAGAAACACATTCCCAGGATCAGGAGCAGATTCGCGAGAATGGATCCGAGTAGCGACGCCTGCACAACTTGTATTTCATCCGCCACCAGCGCAATGATGAAGATAATCAGTTCGACGGCATTTCCGAAGGTAACGTTCATCAAAGCCCCGACTGTATCACTAAAGTTTGCGGCGACACATTCTGTAGCGTATCCTAGCATGGATGCCAAGGGAACAATTGCTACAGCGTTGATCGCGAACACCACGGTTGGGCTGACTGGGCTCTCGTCCCCCATGCTTCGGTGCACAGCACCCAGAGCAATACCCATAGGGACAAACACCAGGAGCCAGTTGACCCAGCTGGAGAGAACAGCGATCTTGGTCTCTCTGTATGCACGAAGGAATATGTTGGGATCCGACTCGGCCTCTATGGGGGGAGCTTTCTCCCCATCTTTCGTGTCCAGGGGAATGGAATCCGCAGGAGAGACGACGGACGGGGTCGCGAGTTCGACATCATTGTTGGATGGCACTGCAGTACCCGGTATTTCAGGCTTGATTTCATGTGCAGAGTCAGGGTGAGGATGCAGGTTATCGTGGTGAGCCTTGCGAGGAGCTGGCGGTGGGTTTCCTATGGGAAGAATAGGATGATCACGGCTGCGATCGCTGCGGCCGCGGACTCCAAAGGGGTTGAGGTGCGAGGCATACGCTTTGGTGCGGTCCCAGATGCGGATGTGGTCTATAGGAGGTGGATCGTCAGAGGACTCGTTCATCGAGCAGTGGCGAACAGTACAATGTTGACTATTCAACAAGGAAATGAAGGGACACGGGCCGTGTGTGAAAGGTGGGAATACGGCGAGCAGAGACGATCCCAGAGAGCGGGTCGAAAGACCAACTAGAACAATGGAGGGAGGAAGGCGATAAGAAAGGAGGAAGATGAAGGGGAGGTCCGGGCCAGACAGCGGACGGTCCAGACAAGCACTTTAAAAGTTACGCAGTACGCAGGTACTCCGTACCACCCGTCGTCAGGGCCAGGAAGGGGAGTTGGGACATACGGGCAGTATCATAACACTCGACACGGAGCGTGGAGGACGGAGCACTCCGTAGTGAGTGGGGGAGCTTGGGGATACTATTCCACGGATGGCGACGGCACGAGGTTCTAGCAGAATATCATCCATGATTGCCTAGCTACTAATCGATGATTGCTGCTTGCTACGGAGGACGATTGACGTCTGGAGAGACCACCGTGGCCAGCGTATGGGGTACGGATACTGCTCCGACGATAGTCGGGCGACAACGGCTGGCCGCGGTTGGTTGGACCGTGAGTCTTCCTCAGGTCCACCTCCAGACTCCAGTCGCCTCGCCCTGCGCCGTCCAATAACAGGAACAAGGCCATGTCCACCGCGGCGGACCACGTCGATCCCAGATGGCAAAAAGGGTCCTGCTCTGACTCCCGACGATCCGGATCATCAGGTGGAAGGATCACCGGCTTTTCAACGCGAGAGGGGCCCATGGTGCACATGACCCCTCCTCGACATGTACCTACCGACGTAGCTGTAAACACTCTTATTTTGGATTGTTGTTTTCTCCCCCGCCGTCAGCATGTATCTCGGGAAACGTCACAGGACCTTACTTCGACTTGTCCAAAGGTTGCGGAATCCCGGCCAGGGTAGGTGGGTACTTCGCCTTACTCCCTGTTAGCCTTTGGGTCTACTAGTTTACTATTATTGTGGGTTCAACTGGAATGTTGCCAGCTGCGCATGCAGTCCCGAGCATCGAAGTCATCAAAGCCACCGTGCACCGCCACTCCGGCAGACCTGTCCCTATCGCTTGTGTGACATATGTACAGTACCTTCCACTAAACCTATGCCCAGATTTACACACGGAAAACTTCTCTATGAAAACCATGCTCTTTAGCTGCTAGTGTCTAGTGTTCACTGAGCTGAGTCATAAGGATTTGTGGTGCAGTAAGGCGTCCAACAGACTGGTTCTGTTAGGTCAACTCCGGAGTACGTACTCTGTATTTCCTCCGGACGTGGCTATCCATCGGGCTTCCCCGCCTGGCCGACCGGGGTCGCCTCCGCGCATGGACAGCCATTATCTGCAATGTGAATGCAGGCCACACGATGACATGATCCAGCGCATATAGTAGACTTTATTTGACCGGTACCTTGGGCTCTGTCAACAGGAACATTATGTTATGTACATGGGGAAAGCTCTGACTACAGGTTTCCTGAGGCATTCGGCAAATCTGCCAACCCTTCCGCGAAACTCCAGGGATTCTCCAGCTGTATTGTTTGTCTAAAGGACACTTGTATGTGAAACATACATAAGGCGGTGAATTTAACAGCCTCCTGCGATTGGGTCCTATGTTTCTGATTATCTTTTTCTCTCTCCAAGTATCTTTGTCCTGACACTCTTACACATCCCTCTTGTACATATCTTTCAGTCTCTCCGACTCCTGTCTTTCACTCCGTCCCTCGTTTCTCCTTTGTCGTCACGAGTCCCTAGCATAAGCCGTTCGTTCCCTTGGCAGTTTTACCTCCGCAGTTGTTTCTTCACTTGTACAGTACAAAGCACTCCGGATTGGAGAGTCATCCAGCTACCCCGCAGGAGTCTTTCTCTTTTTTAGAGTCGGCCCAGTGAATATAATATCGGTCAGAATGGACCAAAAACGACAGTCGCGGAGATTGTCATTTACGCTCCAATTTCAGCGCATCTTAAGTCTTGATAAACAAGGCGAAGTGAGCTACCTCACAAGGTATATATTGCTCCAAGCTAACTGCGAGCGACTTGAAGGCGAAGCAGGTTGTTGACACCTCACATAGCTCCACAGGAGACGCATCTCTTGATGCACAACCTGTGTCGGCCCCCGGTTCCCGAGCTGGCAAAACCGATAAAGTCGCACCCGTCGAATCAGTGGATAACTCCTCGTCATCGGGAATCAATACCTCCAGTGGTCTTACTGGCTTTAACAGAGGAACCCTACCAAACGTGCAAGATAGACAGGCCGACATGGGACAGATGTTGAGGCACTCTGTCACTCATAACGATAACGAGACACGGAATACGGAATCGCAACAGGCACGAATCTCAACTGAGACTAATGGATCGGACAGGTCTGAAATCTGTGTCTCTCCTTCTTGGCATAAAGATGATGAGCGAAAGAAACAGAAAAAGGAGATGAAGCGTATGGAGAGAGAAAAAAGAGAACTAGAAAAGCGTTTGAAGAAGCTTGCGGACGCAGAATCAAAACGGGACTCGATCTCACAGAAGAGGGAGTCTCGACGCCTGACCAAGAAACAACCCTTGGGAAGCTCAAGCCGGGCTTCGAGCGTGAAGGCAGATGAATCCCGGTCGTCATGCGCACCTCGATTCTCGACCTTTTCAGGGTCGACTCGTGCATCCCGATCGAGCTCTTTTAACGGACCCGAACATAGACATTCGAAAGAGCAATGGACGGAAACGACGAGGCCCAATACATCTCATGAAGTGAACTCTATGGCTACTTCAACGATGCCCCGTTTATCTAGTGCCTTGCCAGAACGTTTTGGTGCAGCAATATCGAGGGAGTTGGCATCTCGGAACACAGCTGCGTGTTCGGGCAATCCGCCAACAAACCAATCACAGCGTTCTCTTCACTCGACGACAAAGTTCACAGATTTACGGGGAAGTGCAAGGCTTCTACAGTCGATAGACAAGGAAGAAATTCAGCTTAATGAGAACACGGTGTCATTCTATCAAACACCCGTTTCTAGTAAAAACAACCAGTTCCCCGCTGGAACCAGCGGTGAAAATAATTTGTCTAGGGTGGAAAATCAAAAACGTTCCACGGATCTGGACCGTTTGTCGTTCGCTGCATCTTTAAATCTGGAGAAGCGGGTCTATTCTCAAGAGGTGCCCAAGAAGCCGAATTTCGCTGGAGATACAGAAGAGATCCGAGAGTCTTTTGTAAAAACATCTGCGACAGTCTCCGTCAACCGTCCAACGTTCGCACAGAATAAGGACAAAAATTTAGAAGACAGCGAAAACTTGACAGTTATAGAGCCGGCGAGAGCTTCCACCGTGGCGAACAGTCAGACCAGGATCTCTACCTACAGAAAGGTACCCCCAGCAGAGGCTGTCACGACCATTGTCAAAACTTCGACATGGTCAACTCATACGCGAGACAATTCGCCAAGGCATTCGATGCTTCAGGCTCCCAACGGTAATCGTGGTCACACAAGGTTTAAGTCTTCTCCACTGGCGGCGCCTGGCACAACCGTCCATGATCTGGAGAGAAATTCGGGAATCAATGAAGGGCAACAGATCTCACAGAAAACATTTGCAAATCCTGTACCCGTTGGAGACTTGCAAGCCCCCAAGTTCAAGACAGGGAAACAGATCCTTCCGCTTCGCCTTCGCCGGAGAGAGAAGGGAGGAAATCCTGACAAGTCAAAAAATACCTCCCAGTCTGACAATTCAAAACCCTCTGACAATGTTCATCAGAGATCAACTTCAATCGAATCAACCCAGTCCCTGGACAGAAACTTTAAAATTCCTGAAAAGAACTCTCGTAAAAATGCAGGAAGCGCGTTGCTAACGCAACCTTCACCCGCTCCTGCTCCAGGACATTCGATAGTTTCAGGTCAGTCTTCAGGGCAGTCTGCGACACGTCCAACTTCTGGTAACTCGCGAGGGGCTGCTGATGTCACATATCCGTCAGAAAATCGAGGTTTTCCAAGCCTTGCAAATCCACAAGATTCACACACGGAGCACTATCCGCCCCGTAAAGATCCTACAGCAACCATTTCGTCAACAACAGGTGGTCCAGACACTTTTCAGCAAGGAAATCATTCGTCCCAACAGAATGCCAGTCCTCAGCCTCCAGAACTTAGCTCTCACAGGATCAGTATGAGCCAGCCTATGTCGAGGAATTCTTCTCAGGAAACCGCGTCAGAGGATTACAACACGGCTTTGGAAAATATATCGACCACAGCCGGATCCTTGGAGCAGATACCGTCTTTTCAATTTTTGAATCCTGCCCCTCCAAGCCCAATGCCTAATGCGTCTGATGAAAGCGTCCCTTGTCCTCCTGGATCGACTACTCAGGTAAACAGTGCACGTACACTTTTTCATTTGAGTAATAATCCGGCCTCCGCTATGCAGAGCACAGCCAGCCTAGCGACTAGTGGCTCCGGCAGAAAGCCACGCTCCTCCCAGCAGGCGAGGCCTCTTGCCAAAATATTCGTTATCTGCTGCCATTGCAAGTTCTGGCACGATATGCCCTCGGAAGTGTACGCGAAGCTAGCTTTCCCAGATAACTACCTTGATTCCCAACGCCACGAATCATCTACCACGTTAGTCGATCTTCAAGGGGATGCTCGCAGCAGACATTTCGACAAGATGAACAACTTAGCATCAAAAGATGTTCAAGGTAGTGGCGATAGTGCTCCCTCCACCCGGTCACAGAACAAAACAGTATTCTTTAATCGCTCTTCTACGTTACCGACGGTGTCCGGCTCTACTGTGACATGCTGTTGGTGTAATCATAGTATGACCAAATCATGCTGCGAGGGATGGACGACTGTTGTCTACATGCACGAAAGGCATCACTAGCCAAATCTGGACATAATATCTTCAGAGAGCAAAGCAGATATCTGTATACATGGCTTTTTCTCCCCTTTCCCCTTTATGCCCATAAATTCAATTTCCTTTCAAACCCGGCACTTTTATTACTTATAGCCTGTGTTCGACAACGATTGCATATCCGTGGATGACCTTTCTGCACGCTCTTATGTCTTAGGATCCTGATTTTTCCTTCCTAATTGCATTGTTGACTCCTTTCTCTTGGTTTCCTTTTTACAAGGTAATTTGCGATACCGATTCTCCAGAATTTCTGAAGTTCAAGAAACGGGATTTTATTGAATATTTCATTTCCTATGGATTAAAATTACTTTTATTTTCTCTTCTGTTCCTTTTTTTCTCTTCTGTGCATGCATTTTGCATCCCAGCAGTTCAGGTGGAATATTTCGGCGGAGAGAGCGCTCACAGGAATTATGTCGCTTGTATAAATTAGTTGAAATTGACACCAGTTAATATTAATGATTTACTGCAGTCGGTATTCCATCAACATTATTCATCAACATCTTTGATCTGAAAAGCTGTGTCGCACATTGACTACAGGGTAGCGTGGTGAGGAGTCGACTTTCTGCGTTTCCCGGCATAGATGGCCTTAACATGTATCTGTACTCACCACTTCAGATGGTGTTGGGCTTATACAATTTTGCCCTCATTCAATGAGTGTAAAATAGAAGAGACGAGACCACCCATTTCATTTATTCCAGATCAATTCATGTCATCAGGAGAGAGACGGTCAGTTTAGGCACTCAACTGATCTGTCCCTTAGCAATTAATCACCCGGCCCACGCAGAAATTGTGTCTAAATAATATCACATATCCCAATATATCCTTAACAGACAAGTCATAATGGGATAGTTTATGTTTCCTCTCTCACTTAAATGATCTTGCATGAAGATATACAGGGACCGGGTCTCTCATTCAAAACAGATACATGCCATCTTCATTGTCACCTTAGTCATGTTAATCAGTAAACAAGAGCCCACATCCGATGTCTGATACTCATATATCTTGCTGCCAGTCGACCTTCGTTTGATAACATAATCGAGGAATGAACCAGGTATAGTGGAGAAAATTCGCAACTGGAACTTTCTGTCTCAAAGCGCTTCCTGTATTGCAAAATGAAGTGCGTCTTCAACATCGCGCCGGCGGAATCCTGGTGCACGGCCAAGGCAGACGCCCTTACTCATAAGGCCTAGTAAAGTAAGACATGTCAGTAGTGACTCACAGTAAGGTCAATTTCAAAGAGACAAGTATAGAAGCAACAGTAATTGCGACAGTGTAACTAATACATCAGGATACTCACGATCAAGAAACCGAGCTACATCCATCATCAGCGAAGAACGTTCATGCGAGAATTTTCGAACTTGGCTCCCAGTATGCGTTCTGAGACTAACTGACGTTGTTTGCTCAGGTTTCGGCAGCCCTAACCTGCCTGACAAATGCTCGTCTTCATGAAGGAGTTGTACGGTTGGTTGAGCCTTATCGAGTCCGGGGGGTACAAATGACGTCCCTGTTTGCTGCTTGGCTACAGCAAGTGGTGCATCATGCGAAACAGATATCTCTGCGGAACCCCTAGTTGCTTGGGAAGCATCTGAATTAATCATAACAGGAGACTGCTGTCCCTTTGACCGCAGCGACGCAATGTGCTCTTGCGACAATTCGACGACGGAAGAATGTCCATCTAAGAAGATGCCTTTCTCTTGAAGGAAGCCTTCGACATCATTGGGGTCAAACCACTCTCCATCGAATCCGATAGCCGCAAGGAGGCTATCTACGCTTTTCTTCCCATGTGTTGTCTCTGCCAAATGAAACGGTATAGGTCCAAAAGCCTTTACAGCTGGATGTATGTTCGGAGGATAGATTGGATGTCCTTGCTGATCTTTGCGCGGATAGTGAGTACCTGCGCCCCCAATATGGAAGAGCGGGGTGCTCCAGAACTCCAAGGCTTCATCCGCCCCGCGTTTGAGGAGTTTCTGGAAACGAGGAATCATGCGCTTCCTATTTGAAACACAGAACGCGAATCTGAATACTCGAAACACTTCTTCAGGGTCAGATAATGGACTCGTAAGCAGGCTATATGCGCGCTCTAAGCACGCACGATGCAGCCTTCGTGCAAAGGTTGTTTCTTGGTAACTGTATGTGTACGGGGCTCTCGGAAGTAAGGGTAGCTCGATGTTGGGCTGATATTGTAAATCTGTTCTTATGGTCTCATGTGTGAAGACGCCAGAATTGTGGCTTTCATCAAGGATCATCGAGCCGGTACCTTGGAAACTGGCATAAATTTTGTGTGGATCTAAAATGCTAGTCGACATATAAGACGCCCAGTTTGTTTCAGACAAACTGGTGTCATCACGCGCAAAAACATATCCGAGAGGGTTTGCATGGGTTGTATGTTGCGATTCCCGAGTCCTCGTATAGTATTTCTCTTCCTCCACTAATCTGGGCCTTTCCTCTAATTCTGTCCGGTCTCTCGTGGTGCTTTTGCAGTCCAAACCTGGAGCGGCCTGATTGGCAAGAGAAAGAAATCTCTCAGTTGTGCACCGCAGATGTTGTAGTAATTCCGGTTGTGCAGCTAGTAACCCAGAGTTCATTATTTGGTCGTTGAAAGCAAGAAATGACTTGCTCATCTCTTTGATTGTTTGCTCTAGTTCGGTGACACGTTTGTTTAGTGTGGAAATTGTAGTCTCCTTTCTAAGTCGATAGGCCCGTTGTGCAAGTCGTATCTGCGTTCGACGTCGCTAGAAAAGTTGTCAGCGCTTGGTTATGGTCGAGAAGAGATTGAACATACCTCAGTTGCTGTCTCATCTTTGGTGTTCAGTCTTGGCCGTCCTCGCTTTTTGGAAGTGTTATCAGCGGCAGCTGGAGCACCTTTTTTCAATCTTTTATTCGACTGAATAGACCTGTTATCTACTTTAGATTGAACTGTTCCGAGATCCCTGGTTCTCTGTTCTCCGTCGGAAATCGAGAGGCCTCCATAGAGAACTTGACGGTTTTCTCCCTCTGCGGGGCCCTCTTCCAAGTTGGCGGGCTCTGGGACGGGATAAGAGCAAGCCGAAATAATGTCAAATGAGAAGCCCGAGGATCTACTGACTTGAGAGAAGTCAGAAGATATGTGAGAGTTGATAGGTATGTCGTTGCACAACTGGCTGGGAGTTGTAGGAAGTCGATCCACCGACATTGAGCGCTCTATTGAGAAGACATCTTGAAAGAAGCCATCTTGACTCATCTTTGATGGGTCTTTGGGCCCGATTGACATAGATAGCTATCCACGATCTTTCGGGGCCTCGATCGCTGCTCCGTAGCTGCCTGTGGGGTAGAAACAGTAAAGCAACGCACACGGGATGAGCAGACAGAGACATTCAACAATTCCTGCAAAGGAAAGGAAAGACTAAAACCCTGCTTTCCCTATCCTCACACTGTGTGCTTTGAAAGAAAATAGAAGATCTAAAGGAAATGAGGACCGAGCCTTGATAGTGCACGGTCCACAGTAAATCGATGCAATGGGCCTGAGGAGATTTAATTAAGAGCTTTAGCCTAGGGAAGCTATGTTAGATCTGGTGATGAACACAGGAGCTACCAAAATAGAATGAAGGAGCAAGTATGGATCAGAGTAAGAAAGCAGTCAGTAGGATCTAGGCATAGGACATGCATAATTAATAATGTATAAGGAATGTGGCTTCTTCGCAATCGTACCGTCCATGGCAGTCATGGATGCACAGGGAGACGGGGTGCAACAAAAAGACAGTCCTGGTGCCCCGACGAAACCGGTTTCATACGCCCGTCCGAGTTACTTACCTATCTACCGGAGTCCTAGAAAGTAGTCAGACTTTCAGCAGGCTGTCTTCGAGGCTAACTTTTGAGACAGTATTCTCCGTACATGCTCCATACCTGGCGGTATCAATTGGTGGGCCCGCGGGAGCAAAAAGATGAGGTGCTCATAGATATACGTACACTGTCATATGAAACGAACCATACGTACTCTAACTAGGCGAAAACCGGTCCATAAAAGTATTATTTTAAAGCAGGACAGATATAAACTACTCAGGTCCTTGGGCCTTGGCACCCTCGCCACTCTGGCAGACCCGCCATTCTAACGTAAGCAACGCCGTATTATCGATCACTAATCATCAAATTACTGCGTTGCTTGCCTCGGCTCGGCTTCTGACTTTGTAGTAAGCCAAACCTACCTAGCTACGTACGCAGCATGATAATTCAGATTGGAACATATATAGCTAGCTGTGGTCAATACTTTAAGGTATAGGAAATCACTTCTCGGGTGATCCAACAGTTCCTCTGAAAATAAGTCGCAGAGACTGTAGCAACCACATGCGTGTTTCTTACCAATGGCATGTCTCGGATGATTACTCCACAAATGCCCAGTATTATGGCTACACAGGACATCCGCTGCCCTGGACAATTTGCTGTGCTGCGCCGTATCTAAATCAATCCCGGACATTTGACGAGTTTGCATTTTTGAGTTACGAAGGCCCTCTGAATGGAAGATCAGGAAGAACATCAAACTACGCATTTTAAAGAACTTTAAAGCTCTATTACTGCAATTTGGGTATGATCATATGGCCGCATGAAATATGGAGACTAATGGAATAACAGAAACAGCCAGGTGGAATAGGGGAGCAACACCTGTTGTTTTCTTTTCTTTTTTCCTTTTTTCGGAAGCGGCCGTCTTGAGTCTGAAGAGCCAAACGGAAGTGATTGTCCGTGAAGGAGGACGGTACATGTACTCGATCCGACTACCAGACGCTCCCTACAAGAGCACACGGGATTGTCCAGGCACATCAGACCTAGAGGGACAAAGAAGACAGCCAACGAGGTTTCCAGCTTGAATCGTAGTTGCGTGACTTGAATCTCGCACAGTGATTCGACCCTTGCAGGTGAGGGTATGCCGGCGCTGGAGTGGACGTCGTCCTACGTAAGCCATGTGCTTCCGCCCCGACCCAACGTCGGACTCGGAGTTTCTACGCCTTGGCTACGTATCACGCATGCACCTTGCTCTGCAGTCCAGACAATGAGCCGCACATCGCGGGTCCGAATCCCAGGTCTATTTTTGCAATTATCACTTGTTCCAACGAGACGCTATGGCGCGTCAGAGGAGGCTTTCAAACGCTTCCTCCACCTCGTCGCTTCCAGAGCGGAACCAGGTAAGTAAATAGAGGCGCGAATCATGAACTCCCTCGCCGCTCCAATTGCCTGCAGGCTACTGATAGGCGATCGATTGCATACTTACATTGTCCTGTGTCACCTAGGAACTTGGGAGCATGTATGATTACCTGGCGAAGGTTATCCTTCTTGGACCAAGTGGAGCTGGAAAGTAGGTTTCTCTACTCTTCATTATTTACCCGCCAAGTTGAAATGTACCCGTTACTGATACTCCACGAGCAAGCAGGTCCTGTCTGCTTCATCGGTTTGTTAAGAATGAATGTATGGTTACGACCCCCTGTTGACCCTGTCGTAGGAAGGGTAATGGCTGAGCTAATGCACTGTGGTTCTTCAGGGAGAGTGCTATCATCGCAAACCATTGGCGTCGAATTTTCCTCCAAGATTGTCAAGATAGGCACCGGGCCACGCAGGAAACGGATCAAACTGCAGCTTTGGGATACGGCGGGTACAGAACGCTTTCGCTCTGTTTCCAGATCTTATTATCGCGGAGCTGCAGGGGCCATACTCATATACGACATCGCATCGCGTACTTCTTTTACTGCTCTTCCCACCTTCCTCATGGACGCGCGCGCTCTGGCATCTCCAAATCTTACAGTCATCCTAGCTGGGAATAAAAAGGATCTTGCAGCTGATTCAATGTCGCACGAGGAATTTTTCGACGACGTCCTAAGGCCCCCGCCGACTCCATCAAGCACCTCTAGCAAGCAATCTTCCTTCCCATTTGACTCGGGTGGTTCGGTCCGCTCCTCGAGCGCGATCGGTGCGGGAACAAAGATGAGGGCGACAGTTGCACCGCAAGGTCGGGAGGTCAGTGCTGAGGAAGCATCTCATTGGGCGGCCAAGTCAAACATTCCTGTAGCTGTTGAGGTTTCTGCCCTATCTGGAGAGGGGGTAGATGAACTTTTTAACCGGCTGGCCCGGATAATCCTCACAAAAATTGAGCTTGGAGAAATCGACCCAGACGATCCACAAAGCGGAATTCAGTACGGTGACGGTGGGATGTGGGGACTCGGCACCAGCGATGGTGGAAGCATCAGAAGCGGGATAACATTAGATGATAACACCACTCAGCCTCCAAGAAGGAGAAATAGAAAGAGGGCAGGAACTAATAGCTGGATGAACGATGTGAGAGAATGGGAAGAGGTATTCCGAATAAGCGGCTCGAATCAGAGGAGGAATGGAGGGTGTTGCTGAGCCTTTTTGCTTTGATCAACTTCCTGGGGAGCGACAACTGAAGCCGGAGATGAGGGACCAAATCACCTATCCCATTTCAAGGTTGATTCGCCGGGCTATCTACCTACCCATAAAGGTATATTTTCGGTCTTTTGCCGTGTTTGTCAACATTCGTCTTTTGCTATATGCTGTTCGATACGATACGATACCCCTTGACCCTCGTTTTACGATTATCTGATGAGCTCTGTTTACATCTTAAAGCTGGGTGATAAGAAATACCCACTTTGGACACTGTTATTATCTGTGAGGTTGTAAAAAGGATATATAGAATTAATTTTTCATCATCTCTTTCATGAAACAACAGTCCTGTGAAGCTCTGTAGACCTTCTGGGGAAGAGAAGAGACTATCAGCAAAGATAAGAGCAAATTACACTTCATATCCCAGGCATAAAGTGCACAGATATCCCTCATGAGACGCTGAGATAGAACAATGAATCAAATTCAACTCCTCCCGCGCCTCGCCTACTTCCAAGTTCGCACAGTCAACCACCTACTCCTGGACACCAGCAATAAGTGTCTTAATACCCTTTCCGGCTTTGACATCCTTGAAGGCTTGTTCTGCGTCTTCGAATTTGACCACACCAGTAATTAGTCCTTTCACATTGACCTTGCCCGAGGCAATCAGCTCGACAGCGAGTTTATAGTCACCACTGCCGTATCTGAAGCTGCCCTTGATGTTCAATTCCTTTGTACATGCCGCCATAATGGGGAAAGTGATCTCGTCTCTGCCCATTCCTCCTTGCACATAGGTACCACCGGTCCGAAGTACGTGGATACCGGTGTGTACAGAGGCTTCCGCACCTGATGCATCAAGGACAACATCTGCGCCCGGTCCAAGATTGTGTTGCTCCTTCAGCCGTGCTGCGTTCTCCAGCGGCGACACTTTTCCGGGCACAAAAGTCGGCATCCCGATATATTTCTCCGCAAACTCCAACCTTGTAGGTTGGATATCCACAGCGATAACCTTGCTCGCGCCAAACGCCTTCGCAACTGCGCAGCACAACAAGCCAACCGGTCCAGCTCCGAAGACAACCACAGAATTTCCTGGTCGGACTTCTCCCTGTTTTACAATATGTACAGCGACGCTGAGCGGTTCCACGAGTGCACCCTCTTGCAGGCTCAGATGGTCGGGAAGCTTATAGCAGAAATCCTCTGGTAAGACATAATACTTCGCTAATGTGCCATCATGGGGAGGGGTCGCTGCAAAGACCATGTGGACGCAGAGATTATATTTCCCTGACTTGCAAGGTTCGCACCTGCGACATGGTACGCCTGGCTCAAGGGCAACTCGATCTCCCACTTTCAAGGTTGTAACTGCGGAACCCACTTTGCTGATGACGCCTGAGGACTCATGTCCTAGAACCATGGGCTCCTTAACTACGAATTGACCGATAGCACCATGTTCCCAGTAGTGGACCTGTATAGACAGGAGAGAAAATGGATCAGTAACATTCTTTTCTCTTGGGACAGAACTGCCCTGAAGGTGAGCAAATGACACGCACATCGCTCCCGCAGATGCCGGTGAACTTGACGTTGACCAGAACACTATGGGGATCCTTCAATTCAGGAACGGGACGATCTTCGAATTTTACTTTATGGATCCCTTCGAGAACAAAGGAGAGATTCTGAGACATTGAAATGGTTAATTCGAGCACGCTTCACGGAATTTGATGTACTGACATGCTCTGTCTCAGTTTTTGATACCATGGTTCATGATATGAAACGTCACCTGCTTTATTCTTCGGGTCTGGTAGTTTTTGGATAAATATCTTGGAGGTCGCTCAGATTGGAAAGAACTGAAGTGCGACTCAATTTGATAAAGGTCCTCGACAAGGATTCAATTGGAAACGGAAATTGAGATCAGAATGCCAGCGCAATACATCATGCCACTTCATGGTTGGCGGGGAGAGCGGGCCTGATCTATGGAACCGTTTGCTCGGGAGACCTTCCCTGTCCGGCCGGGATGGGGGGATACACATCCAATTTACCCGTCGGTCAGCGACTTTAACCGGACGAGGACTCCACAATAGTTCTACGGCCCGGGACTGGGTGGTAATACCGGATCGTGAGCGGCAAGCCCGTGAGGACGAATTGGCCTTCTGTCAACCCAGGACACGGAGCTGTTCTAATAATATTGTTATATGGATCAGACGACAGCCTTAGATCATCGAAAATCGAAAACCGCTGCTCACCTCACGAGAAAGCGGTGCTGTGGATTCCGGGAAAAGCAGATAGAAAGCATCCAGTATGCGGTAAAATTATCCGTTTACCGTGCTTGAATCTCTTTTCAGAAGCGTGAGCGACATGGGGATGTCATGTGGAGCTGCCACTGGATGCCCGCGTCGAGACATGCATCTTCTGATGTCAGATGACAACTTTTTTTCCCCTTTTCTTTTTCGGATACAAGGGCGCCGTAGAAGATTGCTGCAGCGTTCAGACTCCGGTGCCGGCTTCTGGCCGGCTGTAGAAATCCCGCCATTCTCTGTAATTCAGTGCGGGGTGCCCGAGACCCAGGACGATCATCTGCTCCCGAGGGTGTTACGGCTGTACTGTAAACAACGCAGAAAAGAACGCGTGCTGTATGTATGTACAGTTCGGGCTGACCGCTCCAGCCTTTCTTCGTACGCGGTCACCACGATCTGCTGTTCCGACTCTTGGATTCGCTGGAAAGTCGTCAGGCCAGACTTCGTCCCTGACACCTTCCGCCAAGACCGTAACCCGGCTCCCCGATTTTCGTCGGAGACGGGAGCAACTGGACTGAACCGGTGGCCGGTCGCGCTACTGCGTCGACATCACCGAAGAGTTAAAGTTGCCTGGAAGAGAGAGAAGCGCGGATTGCCGTGATGTTCAGGTCCAGCTCCTTTCCCTCCAGAGCAGTTTTGCAAGCTGCCCGCCCGAAACCTGCAAAGTCCGGCCATGTTGCAGTCCAACGGCACGCGACGTACCTTCAAAGGTACTTTGGGGCTTCGGCTCAGCATTGGAAAGAGAAGACCCAGTCATTCAAAAGTCAACTGTACGAAAGCACCCAGCAACGGCTGAAGCGCGAGCGCGCTGAGCAGGAGAGATTCGCGCAATATCAGACGCAGTCACCCGGCGGCCGTTATGCGGCTCTGATTTTTGGTATGACCTTCCCGGTACTTCAACGATATCGGTATGCAGTGAGTCTCAGATTTAGTGACAGCGCATAGCACTTGTGTTTTTCTCTACCGGCGGGTACTATTTAGGATCTCTTAAGCCTGCGGCTCTCCCAACCTCGTCTACAACGTCACTTTCGGATATAGAACCTCCGCGCCACAATACTTCGCCATCAAACCTCCAAGCTGCTTGGGCAGACTTTGTTGAGATACTAGGGAGAGAGAATGTTTCCACTGATGAGACTGACTTGGTCGCGCATTCTGGATCAGAGTGGTCATCATATTCACGCAAGGAGAATGAGAAGCCCTTCCTAGTACTATACCCTTCGACAACGGAAGAGGTCTCACGGATAATGAAGGTATGTCATCAAAGGATGATTCCCGTTACAGCGTACTCTGGTGGTACCAGCCTGGAAGGACATTTCTCGCCCACAAGAGGAGGTGTGTGCATCGACTTCCGCCGCATGAACAAGATATTGGCGCTCCACAAACAGGATCTAGATGTTGTTGTCCAACCAGCGCTTGGATGGGAGGAATTGAACGAGGAACTCGCCAAGGATGGGCTCTTCTTCCCACCTGACCCAGGTCCTGGAGCTATGATTGGAGGAATGGTTGGGACTGGTTGTTCCGGGACCAATGCCTACAGATATGGGACGATGCGTGATTGGGTTCTCTCATTGACGGTTGTTCTCGCGGACGGAACTGTCATTAAAACGAAGCAAAGACCGAGGAAGTCGAGTGCTGGATATGACCTAACCAAGATGTTCATTGGAAGCGAAGGCACTCTTGGACTGGTGACCGAGGCGACCTTGAAACTTACTGTCAAGCCGAAGAGCCAGAGCGTCGCTGTTGCGACCTTTCCGACGATACATGATGCCGCCCGATGTGTGACGCGGGTCGTGGAAGAGGGCATACCTGTAGCTGGCCTTGAAATTCTAGATGATGTGCAAATGAGATGCATCAATGCCAGCAAAACAACCAGTCGGCAATGGAAAGAAGCACCCACTCTGTTTTTCAAGTTCTCAGGCACTCCAGTTGGAGTCAAAGAGCAGATCAGTATGGTCCAGAAGATTGCAAAGAGCACTGCGGGACAATCATTCGAATTCGCGCGTGACGAGCAGGAGATGCGGGAACTTTGGAGTGCACGCAAAGAGGCTCTCTGGAGTGTGATGGCAATGAAGCAGAATCCCGAAGACCATGTGTGGACAACGGACGTGGCAGTACCAATGAGCAAGCTACCTGATATCGTCGAAGCGACGAAGCAGGATATAGCTCAAAGCGGGCTACTTGCAGGGATTTGCGGTCACGTCGGGGACGGCAATTTTCACGGTAAAGAAATTCATTTTACCCCTGACTAGTTGCACTACTGCTAACTGCTGACTCCAACAGCGATTATACTGTTCAATGACAAGGAGAAGAAGGTGGCGGAAGAAGTAATTCATAGGATGGTGAAACGGGCCGTGGAAATGGAAGGGACTGTCACTGGGGAACATGGGGTTGGTCTCATCAAGCGGGACTACCTTGAGCATGAGGTTGGAGAGTCCACTGTCGACGCCATGCGGCGGGTAAGTCCAACTATGACCCTCTTTTCCAAACCTATGAATCCTTCCGGCATCAACCATATCTGCCGCAGCGTGTGGAGTTTGCGTACTGACGATAATAATCTCCTGCCAGTTAAAACTTGCATTTGACCCTCTATGCTTGCTTAACTGTGACAAGGTCGTGCGCGTCGAACCGCCTAAGCCTGGCGAGTCCAAGAAGTGGTAGAGGCGTATGAGAACTTTAGGGAGGCATTGTTACAAAATGTGTAGAGGACGAATTTCAATTGGGGATGTCTGGTGGGACTACACAGGATATGCAGGGAATTATCCATCTACTACTGGGTCAGATACCCCCGGCTTGCTGCAAGAATGCTAAGCAATATCCCACAAACCCTTGTTTACTTCCCTTTACTGGAGTTCAGTTACGCCCTCCCAAAATTCAAGCCCCCGAAGCCTCCACTTAGACGGTCGCATGTCCGCTCATTTTCGACGATGGAAAGTCAACGCGTACACGTTCTGCCATCAACTGTTCTGGAAGACATCAACCTGTCTGAAGCATCCGAGCAGACTAGGTTGTACCACTATGCATGCATCCATCATGCGTCTGCCAGGGGACAAATCTGTACTCCTATGAGCAATTATTTCAAACGACTGGCAACGCCAATTTAAAATGATAGCTCCTAACAAGAGACAAGGACCAGTACAATGAACGTGGATTTCTAGAAGTTTGCTATTTGGTGTCATAGCAATTACTTGACCCAAGGCGCGGGGCTCCAGCAAGCTGAGCATGCTGTATCCGCGGTTTCAATCTGCTTTGGTGTTGGAAGTTAATAGAAAAGTCCAGAAATCCACCCCACTTTCCATCAAGCACCACCACTTAAGAATATTCCTTCTATTTCAAATCCCAAGAGAACCAGATAGGAAGCGTGTTCAACTTTCCAGATATACCAACATCAAGATACTCCACTGAAGTTTCATTTTGCAAAGGTTGACATGCTCCAGGTCGCCTAACAATCTCAATCCCCGGAATCAGACCGATGGTGATGATGACGGTGATGATGGCGGTGGTGGTGTCTATGGCGTCGACCGTCATCATCTTCATCGCCATCACTTTCTTCATAGCGACGCCTATACCGTTTGTCTTCGTCATCATTGTCGCTACCATAACGCCTTTCATCAGCCTCCCAAGAGTACTCCCTCGTCTCACGCTCACGTCCATAACCTCTCTCGTCACCACCTTCATAGTAGTACTGGGAGCCTTGATCGTAGCTTTGCCGCGAACCATATTCATAACTGTCCCCACTCTCACGGTAGCCCTCGCGTCTGCCACCATAGGCAGATTCGTAGCCCCTGCGGAAAATGTTTAGTTGCACGGCCTGACATAAATGTATTTCCACGCGGGGATATTAAAACTTACCCCGTAGATCCATACTCATCTCTCGTGGAAGGATAGGTATCGCGAGATTCGTATTCGGAATAATGCACCTCCTGGTATTCCTCACGTGTCCATTCTCCGGTGGAAGAGTAACCCACTCGAGACTCTTGATAGGCATATCCTGAACCAACCCTGTACCCAGACTGTTCATATTCACGTCTCTCTCCTTCGTACATATTTATAATAGGATATTCGGCTCTTCCGTGTGATCTGTCACCTCCATACTGATCTTCATTAAAGGACTTCTCTTTGGACTCTCCAAATTCACCACCGAGAATCTTCGAAGTCATGTCGCTGACAATCCCGCCAATTATACCTCCGATGGCACCACCTCCCACGGCTTCTTCCGCGAGTTTCCCAATCCTGTTTACATCAGGAGCTTGACCTCCACCATAGGAGCCAGAGTACTTTGGTAGTCCCAAAGGCTTCCCGCAGCCATGTCCGCAGTCATGAACTCCTTCTTTATGGTTCTTGCCACTCTGTACTCCTTCACGGCTCAATTGCTGACGCAGGATGTCTCGTCCTTCTTCGCCTTTCTCACTCCACCACTCCTCAACTGTCCTGAACATTATCTGGCGAATATCCGAAGCCCCATCTTCGCCGTACTCACGAAGCGCCGGATGGTGGAAAACGCCATTAATGATTCGGTTAAGGGTACGGTCAACGTCAACATTCTCATCATCCCAGCATTCCATCAGCTGAGGAACTGTCCACTTCACGATTTGAGAGGCTATCCGGCCAGCGGGCTCGTTCAGGACGTTGGAAAAATGGTCCTTCGACAGCATCGAGTGGGTTGGGTTAGAGGAGTAATCATCATTGAAAACAATGTGTTGCTTATCCAAGCTACTCTGAATAATTTCAGAGGAGGCGGTTTCAAGTTCTTTCTTGACCTGTTCAATGATTGGAATAACGTAAGGTGCCAGAATCGAGAAGACAAAGATAGTGATCTGGTCCTTTATCTGTTCGATCAGCTCCGGCAGAACAGGGATCTTCTCGATAGCCTCATTGATGGATTTCAAAACTTCATCATGCCATTCCAAGACCGGATATATTTGTCGCTGGACCTCGTTCAGGTAACGGGTCCACTCCTCCGGCTCACGAGGGCTGATATTCTCGTTGCGCGCCTTCGCGTCTTCTGCTTGCGCTTTGAATTCGTCCATTTTGTCGGCTTGATTTCCTCCAAAGATTCCCTCAGGGACTTTGCTAAGCAAATCTTGAAGGAAGCTCTCACTAGGGGCTTTACTCTCCGAGTCCATCATGGCGCCCTCGAGGCACTGGAGCTCGGACTGAGTTACCTTGTCAGAGAATTCTCCCATCACTGAATGAAGGAAATCTACACCGCCAAATGTTCCTGTCACAATCGGATAGACGCGATGTTGCGCGCCTGGGAGCTCAATTAGGGCGCGTCGGCCCACGTGGGGAAAGACATCATGTTCACCGAGTTCGATGAGGCTCAACTCGGTGTAATTCGAATGGGCCGCGTAGTCCTCCAGGCAATGCAAGCCAGTGCCCAGCAGCCGGAGGGCCTCATATAGGTCTGCTTTGTCGCCTGACCTGGCATATCGACGGCCTAGTCGGACGCATTGTCCGAAGACTCGCCGGACCAAACCGGCCGACGTGTTGATTCCAATGTCTTCGTTCGCGATGTAATTTTTGAGACCTGCGTGTGGAGGAGTCTCCCCCGTCAGCGAATTTACATTCGGAGAAGGGAATGGTGATAAAGGCATACCAGTTCTCGGGTCAATGGCCAGCTCGCGCTCCTCGTCGACCGGACCTCTGAGCCGAGGATCGTAACGTCGCGCGTCATCCCCTTCGGCGTATCCAAGGGGATTATCAATGTGCTCTGTCGGGTCATAGCATCCCAATCGATCGGTAGTCACTTCAAACTCTCCGGTCCCATATCTAAAGGGATTCAGCATATGGAGAGATACTGAAAAGCTCGGGGGTGGCGTACCCAAAACTCATGAACCCCAGCACCCAAAGCAGGATGCGAATAGCCTCGGCACTAACATATTTTACAGTACCGACATCGACGGCCTGGCTATAATCGCGGAGCCAGTTCCCGAAGTAGACGCGTTTGACATCAAGCTTGCTGAACTTGCGGCCGCCGGCAACGCGAGCCATAAACAGGGACAGCAAGGCATCTTCGATATCGCCATGGCGCCAGTTCTGACCCTCGACGCTTGAAAGAGAAGCGATGTTACCGGCACCGAAGGCGCGGGCGGGATGGACGAAGAGGAGGAGGCAGAAGAACAAGACCAAACCGAGAGACGGAGCGGGCAGACCCATGGTTCGAGGGGCTTCACTGGCTCTAGTCTGCCGAGTTGGATAGGGACCAGGGACCGCAAATAGGAACTACCGAAGACCGGCACTGAAAATGTGGGAAAACGGGGACAGACCAAGATGATGTCTGGGCCAAGTTAGGATCACAAAACAGCTTGTACAGTACTGTGCCTTCAGCAAAGGGCAAAAGCGCAGGAGCCAGGAAGGCAGATGAGTCAGACCAGCCACAGTATAGAGTGCATGGTCTGGATGGGAATGAAGAGCGTACCTGGTCTCTGGGAACGAGGCTGTTGATGTTGTTGAACGGTGTTGCAATTCCTTTTTCTGTTCAGCGGGGTGACGGCTCGTGTTCTCGAGGTTTGGGTGGGGTCAGAGGGGCGTGATGGAGTCGAGATGCGCTACCACTCAGTCCAAACCAGGACAAAGGGCTGATATTTGCCATGTGATCTTTGGTTAGACTTATCGACATCTTTGGACTGGACATTTCTTACCCAGAAAGATCACAATGCCTGCATTCCACACAGAAATGCCTCTGATACTGCTCCCATCTCTATCTAGGAGCCTGCAAGTGATAACACTGCCTCGTTTCCCGGGTGTACCTTACAGTAGTATAGCAATGTATGGATACAGTATGTCTCAATCCCTGAGAAATATAATGGAGCATCAATGTTCCATCTGTTATAGATATGGGAAGAAACTCACGCTTGGTAGTGATTTTACTCCCTTTCAGTTGCTACTCAAATGTACACGGCACGGTATGGTACAGTACATTATTACTGTTGTGTATTATTATCCTGCATTTACTAACAATAATGCATGTACTATGTACATACATACAGTATGTATGTATGTACTGTACAATAATGCATTCCGGGTACTGTTTGTGCAGCCCTATACATATATCCTGCGGTCACTACATCCCAACAGGACCAGGGATTTATCATTAATTATTGACCACCTACAGTAGGCAGGACTTCTGACCCAGCTGCAATGGTTATGACACGGAGACATGTATCCTAGGTGAAGATGAACTGACGAGGACATGCCTTTGCAAGATGTGGAGATCTCCTACCTTAGGTACACGCCGCATGCAGCATGTCTGCCAATGGCCCCTCCTCTTCCAACCCTCTCCTAGTCCTCCCATCCGTATTGTATCTTCATCCTCACCTCCATCTTCCATCTGCTGTCCCCGTAATAGTCCCTGTTCTGATGGTGTTTGGTCAATATCCTCGCTGCCGCTCCCCATCCCACCCTACCTTGGCCCAGGCCATCTGCGCCGGGCCCGTTTCACTTTAGTCAAGCCCTCCGGTCACCCTGGCCGCCTCGGGACGCTCGCTGCGACATGTCCGCCCAGACGTCTGTATCGCATCCATGCTCCCACTCCAGCTTTAATCATCGTTTGTCCCTGATCGGCTATCATTTCCGCCGCCTTCCTCGCCTCCCGCCGCTCCAAAGCCTTACTGCGTAGGACCGACCTGCTTGTTGATGATCCCGACGATCACCTGCCATCGTCGGTCGATTCACCGCCCGCCTTTCCTCTCCGCCTGTCCTGTTCTCCCGCCCTCGTCCTTGCCGTTCTAGAGACTATATCAACGATCCTCCTCCTCCGTCGACGGCCGCTCCGCCCATCGACTGCTGCCCTGGGCCCGTGGGCCCTGCTCCCCGGTTCCCAGCTGACGAACTTGGCGACAATGAGCCTTGCGACCATTCGAGCGCCCGCCTAGCTGTCGAAGTCACCGCCAGCCAGGGGGAACCAGCGTTGCGCCTCTCGCTGCCGTTCCCATGACCCGCTCCGATATTCAGTTTACTCGAGTCGCTCCGCTCTCTGACGCTCTCAAGGTGAAAACGGAAGACACTGGTGCCCCTGCCCTGTCCGAGAAGGAAGGCCACTCTCTCCTTCATCGAAAGACGACCAGGATCGTGTCCGCGTGGGCCTCACATCGCCACAGCTCTCAGGGGTCGTCACGCTCTTCCTCTAGACTAACCGACTCCAAGGATTCCCTTCAATCTACAGCGTTGACCGTGTCTGGAGCATCACCCTCGGAGGCCAAACCTCGAGTTTCCATGTCCTCTGGTGCAGCTACTCCAGATCCTTCGTCAACAGAGAAGACTCGAATGTCTGATTCAAATCGATGGTCAAATTTATCCGCACTAGATACCACGTCGTCGCCAGAGGCCCTTCACCATGCGCCGCAAAAGACCAAAGGCACTAAGGCCAAAGTTCATATCAAACCACTACTGAGGAAATTGTCCCGTGACGACGCACCGTCGACTTCGATCGACCTTTCTCGATCGGTCAATTCACACGAGGGCCTTGGAATCTATATTAATCTTGAGCGGGACAGACGACTGGGCGATTATTTTACAAAGGGCACTGGCCAGAGGGGTGTTTCCGGCCTCCATCACCGGTCTACAAGCAGCACCTCGCAATTCTCGTCTGCGACCACTTCAAGTGTAAGCAAGCCTGGCTCTCAGTATATTCATCCCATGCGCCAGATGCCTCGCCCACATACTCCACCTTTGACCCAGTCATGTCGAAACTCTGAGGACGGAAGCGAAGACTCCACAGAGAGGACTCGTCTGTCCTCTGACGCAGATTTCCTGGCTCGTTCCAACTTAGAAACTTCTCACACTTTCATGTCGGAGATTCCTGCTCCGGCCCCACGATTGTCGCTGCACATCCGCGATAGTTCATTCGCTAGGTTGCCTGAGCCATCACAGATGAACGTCACCGGGAAGGCACCTGTCTTAACTCATGAGACGATCTCGCCCCTATCGAGGCCCTCATTGGATTTGAGGCCCTCATTGGACTTTAGCTTTCGGTCAAAAACACGGACGAACACAGACCCCTTATCTCGCGCGGCTACCGTCCAGGCCGCCCGTCAGGCATTTGAAGAGAAGGAGGCGGCGAAGACACGCAAATTTGAGAAACAGCAGATGAAGGCCCAGGAGAGAGAGCTAAGGCGTCGGGAGAAGAAACAACGACATGCGTCTGAGGGGAATGTGACTGAGAAGTCAAGCCCACCAGAAGGGCTTGACTACAGTTTCCTGCCTGCCAGCACCCCTGGAGAGCGTCAACGATCAGGGATGATGCCCCCGCTCGGCAGCCAATCCGAATCACGGTCATGGAAGTCCAGCTTAAAAAACACATGGATGCTTTTCCTCACGTGGTTGAGGACACGGCTGTTCAAGTTGAGCAGGAGGGTGCGAAAGTCCTGTTGATTTGGTGGTACAACTGCATATCGACAAACGGCATTTACGTAGTCGAACATGATCTCATTTGTCAGGAAGCCTGCAAGAACGGGACAATGAGGGAGAAGATTTATGGCTACACATGCTATTGTGCTTCTCGCGCTCCCCAGCATGAGATTGTAGATACCAGGCTGCTGGTGAGCATGGCATGCTCGTTGGAACGGGGAGGGATTATGCCTAATCCCATGTTGTTCCCAGATCCTGCAAGAGAACAAACAAGGTACGATGTCAGATCTTTGGATATAATGCGTCTTGTGTCTTCCTTTGTCTCTCTTGTTCGTTTTGTTTGATGGCAGAGAAATACTGGACTTTTGAGTTCAAATGATATATCTTACTGTTTGGCCAGAAGGGGGATGATGCTTTTTTTTTCTCAGGAGAATTCCTCAGGGCTTTTGTGCCCATCGGATTCTGTATGAATGTGGTGGCAATATCACCCATCTGCCTTACATCTGGCCACGCCTTGCTGCTGTATGTAGTTTGCAAGATAGCCAAATTTAAGCAGCGGGCGGTCTGTCAAAGGTGGTTTGTCTCTGTTTCCAGCTGCTGCTCTATTTGCCTACCTACCTAAGCACCTAGGCGGGAGCTATATCCCCTTGATGCAGAGAATTGGTATAGGAGGTTATTTAATATACAGAGTAGTATCTACTGGAAGACCTATCATAGTACTCCGTTCTAGCTGGTCTTAGGTACAGTACTAGAGTCAAGGGCCTTACTGGTTCATCAAGCGTACTCCGCACCTATAAGAGCTTCGTGGGGCTTTCGCTAAAGTGTTATACAGGCCTGACGATCAATGTTCTCATTCTTGGCGTCGAGGATTGCAAAGTCGCTACATCAAGCCTGTTGGTCTCCCAACATCACGTGATATTTTGTTATTAGTCAGCCGGTCCGCGCCTGAAAATGCACAACAGATCCGTCTGCGTCGCCAGAGCATCTCCGCTTCCTTCTGTCCTCCACTGCTACGGCGTGCGGAACTGCACCTTGGCTGTACTTAGCCAGATTTGTCCTCGACCTCTGAACACACGCGAAGGGATCGAACGGATCCTCTCTACGGCGTACAGGAGCGACAGTAAGCGACTGATAACTCTGCTCCGTACGGTGATCCACACGACTCCCGGCAGCTGAATCTCTATCCCACTTGCAAGCTTATTGACCAGTCGACCCTGCGACCTGCCGGAGGCGCCTCCCAGGAGGAGCGTCTCACCTAACTCTGCCCATCATGGTGTACGATTGGGAGGGAAAGCGCGAAATATGCTACCAGATGTACATAAAGGATAAAAAAGCCCTCGAGGAGATCATGGAATACATGAAGACCGCCCATCAATTCGCCCCAAGGTAAGCTTTGGTACCTACTCCCTCTCCGCACCTTCGTCATAATGCGCCCCGTCTTCCCCATCTTCAAATCCCACCCTGTCCCCCACCCGACGCCCTTTCCACGGGCACCGGCCTCTTTCTTTGGTTGCGATTACCGTCGACACGACACATGTAGAATATTTGCTAAGCTCATGCTTCCATTTCTTGCAGTAAACGAGCTTTTCAGACGCAGTTCAAACGATGGGGCTTCCCTTCGAAGCAAAATCCAGCCCACAAGAACGCCAGCCTTGTCGCCCGCGTGAAGGAGCTATGGGAACGTAACACCAGCCAGCGCGAAATGCTAAAAATCCTAAACGAAGAGGGCTACAACATCAAAGAGAGGGAGCTGATGCGGGTGCGTGCAAAGAATCGCTGGTTGCTCCGTGTCCCCAACGGGATGAAATCTCAGCAGACCATCCAGCCTCAGACGCCACAGCCAGAAGATGAAAGCATACTTGCACTGCAGCAGGAGGTTTACAAAAATGAGGGATCCTTCGATGGGACCCAAACACTTCCTGCGCAGTCGGGGGTACAGCGCGCTGCGTCACCTGGTCTGTCACCTGAAGTTCTTGCAAAGCGCAAGGAGCGACTCGAGCGCCTGCAGCGGGAAAGTGATGAGCGTTGGAAAGCCCGTAAGCGCCGTCGTCGCACTCGAGGCTGGGCTGGACTGCCAGCCGATCCACCGGGACCGCCTCGTTTCCCGTCCGAGACTACGATCGACGAGAGTAAACAATATCTCAGCTTAGACAACACCATGTACCGCCAGATCCGTGATAAGTTCCAGAAAATATGTGAGGAATTTGGTTTCATGAAGAAGACAGTCGCCGGTCCAGAAAGATGGCGGAGAGCAAAGGAAAGGCTGATCGAGGAGTGTCCGCATCTCAAACATATTTTCAGCGAGGGCCAGAGCCAGCTCGATGCAAAGGCACTCGCACTCGACGTGGTATGCACCGATGTCACCAAACGTATGAGGACACTTGAGCGGCGGATGACCATAGCGGAAGCTAAAAATGCTCTCGGGATTAACCCAGAGGAGAGTCGTCAGATCCGAAACGCGTTTTATAACACGTTGAAGGCTGACCATTTCACAAGTAAGTTAGAGGCCGGCGATGAACACTGGAGAGAATTGAAGGAACGATGGATCCAAGGCTCTGAGTTACTCCAGCGCATTCTGGCACCGGGGCCTGCTGATCCAGAACATGCCACCAAACTAAGGGCCCTGGAGGTTCTCTGTCGCGATGTAATGAAGCGGCTGCGCGATGATCAAGCCAAGCGGGACCCGTCAAGGAAGCGGTCTGCCGTTCGGACTGAGGTTCAGACATCCATAACACCAACAACAGGAACACCAACCAACAATGACAACAATGCGTTTGGTAATGGGATCGAGAACGGCATCAGCACACTCGCCTCACAAGCTCTTGCCAGTGCACCAATGGCTGCAAGCGACATTGGCGATATGCAGATTGATCCGTCTCTGCTTCAAGCTGCCAACGATCCCTCCTTCACGGCGGGTACCCAACATCATGCCGGGCATCCGTTCGGGTACGTGGATCCAATGCTTGAATCAACAGTCATTTCTACGCCCGTATATCTCCGCATTAGCCCTCATAGCCAGGTCCATGGAGCGTCCAAAACCTGGGTCGAGAAACTGGTGACACGCTCCGTAGCTGAGTTACGGCAACTCGTAGCCGCCAGATTCCCAGATTCCGTCGTTACGAGAATTGAGGGTATTGATAAGGATGAGAACGGACATGATATCCCCTTTTTGATTGATGAAGATCACGAACTTGATGCCTACCTAACCCATGTGCACGGGAGGAAAGCGACCTTCCTCTTCTGTCTGAATTCCATACAGTGATTGCATATCTTTCTTTTCATGCCTTGGCTCAGGGTGTATTAACTTGTACGATTCATTGATTTCTCAAGGGTCTGTTGCTCCTGGCTCTTCTCTTTTTGAAGTCTCATAATGGAAGTTTACGGCTACTGAAGGTACTTGGAGAACTCAAAAAAAAGGCCTCGTTTCACAAATTCAAGCGCCCGTTCCATTAACTGTCGGCTATGACTTTTTTCGATTTTCATGATACAGTATCATGTCAAATCGGTCGGTACATATGTAGAAACCATAATAAAATAGCGTTTCCTCAGGAACACCTATTCCTACAGAGCAGTAACAGTCACAAGTGACTCTTAAATCTGCCAATGGTACGTATGGTTTGGGTCTCATGTTTCCGGTTGGTAGACACAAGCAGCCGCCCATACGGCCACGTTATTGCCATGCCTTGTTCTTCGTTACTCCTTGTTCACTTGATATACTAGATAGATGTTCAACTCCTCATCTCTCTAATTTGATATATTTGCTAGCGTCCCTCAAGCAATCGCCAAGCGCTTTCTTCATACACATACCGCCTCTCTTCAGAATCCACGAATTTCGATTCATGATGGCTACTAAAACTGTAGATAATAAGACTAGATACAGGCTACACTGACGTCGACATCCTCTAGACCGAATCCAGGACGCTCCCATCAAACCCCCCCCCCTCGCCCTTTAGGTAGGGTACTGCGTAGGAAGTTCCCAAACCATGAGGAGTCTTTTTCTCCAGCTAACAGAAGTCGTGTAGGTCCACGGAGTCAACAGCAACCGCCTCTAGAGCTTAGCTACATGGATCCCAAAAGAATCAGGTTAAGAACTGGAAGCGATCTCCAATGTTGAATTGGATATCATACATCTGTCTGTAAGCTCTTCACAAAATCCTGTAAAGGGGGATTCCTTGGAAATGTTTTACGTAGCGTGGTAAAATCCAGATATTTGTATAAGCTGCGTGAGCGTTGAATATACATTTGCTTAATAATAATGGTGGAATGCGAGAATAAACAATGGGTTTTCTATAGATTATCTCTTAGAGCACAAGGGTTACAGCTCCGATGCTCTGCTTCCCCACCGAAAATGGTGACAATATAGAACAATTCCATCTCAAATCCCTGTTAGCTATCCACTCGCTGAAATTGCTGATGCCTACATAAAAACCGAGCGTCATACGAAAAATTGGAAGTGCGTAGTAAAGATAAGGTGATTTCAATTCTAGTAATACATCAAGATGCTATCATATTGTATTGAGCGGATAATCATGGCCCACACTTACGGCTGTGGACCTTACATCTGCGACGTTTTGCATTCTAGGTCAACCATAGAAAACGCAAATAGCCCATGTTGAAGCCAGAAACTGATCATTCCAGTAGCTCACGAAGGTCACAATTCTAAATGTAGATCACCAGACAACCAGGACAACCAGCAAATGATATTATCTCCAACTATGCTTCGTCAAATGAACACTACATTCAAGGTGCTAAAAATACAACCGTCTCAGGGGGGACCTGCAATCAATCCTCTCTCTTTTCTCAGTTGGCGACGAGAGAGTTCACAACGTCCATGAAGAGGACACTAACAGGCGGCAACGAAAACGAAGGTACTGTGCCAAAGATTCCAGCCAGCTGTTTCGACTGGAAAGGCATTTTCTCAGAACCGACTGTAGCAGGTCTTTGCAGGAGCGACTCTTGACTAACATCAAGCGCATGGCCCCCGAATAGATTTTCCAACCCTGCTTTGAGATGAGATGATATATCGCTGGACGGAGCCACAACCTCCTGTGTCTTCTCAGAGCAGCTAACTCGCTGCACGTTTGCTGCTGAGTCCACAACGATGTAATCACCAGACCTGGGGTCCGAGAGTAATGCGAGAGGAGAATGTCCCAACTTGGACCTGAATATGGCCATGGAAGAATGGAGGTCATATACTTCGATATAAAAGTGAATTTTGCGTCGTCTTTTAATTGACTGGTCCGTGTCACTCGCCAAATAACGGACAGTTGCAAAGGTCTGAGTCTTTGGATTCACAGCCAATAGAGCTGGACCTCCCTCGGCCGACGAATCCGTAGGATCCGGTGCTAGGGCGCTCTTCAACACGTCATCAACTGTATCCCAAATGGATATGGATTCTCTCGACGAAATGATAAGATGTCGCCCCAGGAATTTCACTGCGAAGAGCTCATTCGAAAACAGTCCGTCCCGACTGTGATGTATTTCACATTTGTGAACATCGATTAGGTGAACGATACCGGATTTGGATCCTGATTGAGCCTGAAAACAGACTGCAAGCACTGAACCATCTTCTGAAAAGCTCATAGAGGCAGCGGTCAAGGATACATCGCCATCACCGCCAAGGTTACCTTTCAAATCCAAAACACTTCGACATCTCCACGTTTCTGGTTGCCGATCTGCATGACTTCGTGGCTTAATGCCACTGCGATGCCTGGCTGTAGGAACCCAAAAACGCAAGATTCCATCAGCCCCAATAGTCGCAAATTCATAGCATCCAGGTCGCGATGCTAGTCCAAGCACCGGAACTGGGCCCAAAGGTGAACGGAAATGGGGCCCATCGATACGAGTAACTAACTCCCATAGATTCGTCAATTCGTTCCATATCCAAAACTTTAGGAACACCTCCCGACGATCTTCAGCGTTGACTTCATCAACATGAGCAGCCACAAAGGCCTTGACGTCTTGAGGATGCGGATGCCAGTCGTCCACCGTGGCTAGCCATTTCCCGTCCTGGCTCAAATCGAAATATTTGATATTGGGTGTAGCTATCTCTGTTCCCTCTGGTCCTGTATTCAAAACAGTAAGGTTTGTTCGAGCAAGAGCTTGGCGAGACAGGTGACAGCCCGTGCGGACATCAAAGGTCTGCAAAACAGACAAATTCGAGAGTGGCTGTCTTTCATGACGAACCATCTGAGATGCCGGAACCACAATCATAAGATGGTTAGGATTCTGGGGATGTAAAATGGCAGGAGCTGTATCATAGACACGAGACGAGCTTGCTACTGGTTCAGAGAGATCTCCAGCTTTAGTGACCTTCGACGGAAGTTGCAATCCCGTAATAGTAGCAGATGGCTGCAACTCTGTCGCCGACAATACTATCACAGAATTGTCGGCCAGCTTGAGAGCATAAAAATTCCCAGTCGGGGAGACAACTATATTGCAGATAGGAGAGGAGAGGTGCGGCAGAAATTGCTTTCTACCAGAATCTAACTGCCAAAGGACCATAACAGATTCATGGCCTCCCGATATAAGATAGTTGCCTGTTGATGAGTTAGACATGCTTTCGAAATTCTTCCAGGGGAAGGACACACCATCTCTTGACCAACGGACCACGCTAACGGGCCCCCTATGCCAATGCAACCTCCGGAAAACAAAGCCACTCTTCCCTTCGCCTCCATGCAAATCTTCGTTGCGCGAGAGGGAATTTACAATGTCATGATATATCAGAATTGAACCTCCAGATTCACCCAACACTAGATCTGTGGAGGCTGGAGTTGCTCTAGTCTTTGACCTTTCCGTGATAGAATCTGCGGGTAAACTTTCCCGAATGTCAAGGCAAGTCATATGCACAGGTAAAATGACTTCCCTCCAAGTATAATGGACGGGGTCCATGGATCTGATGCCACGGAAAGTCGTATTTCCAACAAAGAGATGCTGACCATCGCAAACTATCACAACCTGTCCACAGTGAGAGACCCTGAGGTCGCTAATTCGCTTGGTTGTCTCCAGTGCTGTAGTTTCGCGTAATTTTCCTGAAGCAAGCGTTTCTCCCAACGGGCTGACCGATAGTTCTCTTCGTCCATCCTTTTGCTCTCGCAAAGAATACGATACAGGACGCGTCATATTTTCAACTTCAATGAAACATATCTCAGCAGAAATTGTCTTACGGGATGTCTCCCACAGTGAGATTTGTCTGCCAGAAACCCAGTCCCACTTGCTCACAGATCCAGAGGAGGTGGAAATGTATATGTGCTCCTGGTTCGTCGGGGAAAGCTTGCATCCGATGACCTTTTGAGAGCTTTTCATTCTCATTATCCGGAAAAGACGAGATGTGGATATCGAGTAAACATGGACAGCGCTTCCTACGCCGAGGAATAGATATCTGAATCGGAGTTAGAATCTTGGGCTCTCATAAGGCGACGGTCCAACATGTGACTTACTTTTCATCCGCGGTGAATACAGGATCTAGATTGCTGAAATGACCTCCAAGGGGCTGTGAAAGGGACCACTGTGACTGTGTAAGAGGGAAGTCGCTCACATGCGACCGAGCGACCTCAACACCGGAAGTCGCATGGGAATCGTCAATAGGCTCTCCTGCTGCATCAAAAACAACTGACTGGGAACTTTGATCATTTTCTTCAGAAAACCGGCGCCGCTTTAGTCTTCCTTGCTCAGAGCTGCTCATTTTCTCCTGGAGGGCATCCCTAGCACGGGGCCTTTTTGAAGGCTGGCTCGATTGATTTACTACCGAGACCATTTCGCTGTTAACAAAAGCTGCCCACAGACGATGATAGAGAAGAGTAGAAACAAATCAGTTTTCGCTGGCTAGACCTAGCCCTCCTGCCCACATAACAGTTGCATCAGAGAAGGGAGAATATACACGCAACTCTTGACGGTATTTTTTTGTAATTTTTTGGCGGGGGAGGAAATCTCGAAAAGATCTGGAAGTGCTGCTAACTAGCTAGTCCCAAAGTGGACTAGTAACAAATTGCAGGCGCCCCGGCGGTCCCGCCACAGGACCTTGTTCGGGGCTGCGCTCGAACGACCTCATCTCGGGAGCTGGAGGCATTCCAATCCAGATCCCCACCCCAAAAAAAAGACTGTTGATCAACCAGTTCAACTGACAACAAACAACTCTCTGCCCTGAGTGTTGCAGCAAAGACAAACCATAGAAGCGCTGAGTTCCTCTTTATCACAAAATCTTCTATCACTCAGTCCGCCACCCAAGGCAGTCATAATGATCATTCCTGTCCGTTGCTTCTCTTGCGGAAAGGTATGTGAACTTTATAAGAAAGAACAGCTTTTCTGTAGTTCCTGACTTTTTTTATCTTCTAGGTTGTCGGGGACTTGTGGGAGCGTTATCTGCAGTTGCTCGATGAAGGTGTTCCTGATGGGTAAGGATCTCTTGAGGGTGAATATTGTTCAATATTCTCACAAAAGCCTGCAAGCGACGCTATGGATCAGCTAGGCTGCAAACGATACTGCTGCCGTAGGATGATAATGACTCATGTTGATTTAATAGAGAAACTGCTCCGGTAAGTTTCCATGTCCTTGATTTGAAGAACTGAGCCGTTAATACTTTGCACTAGTTACAACCCGGCAGAAAGAGACCGAGCTAAGTCCCAAATATGAAATTCTGCATATTTGACTGGACTAATTGTTACACTGGCACCCATGTCTGTCAATACTCTGTTGCCTTGAAGTGAACCATCTGATTCCTCTTCAAAACACAATGACATACAGACCTTTGGCCCACTACTCTTCTAACTAACCACCAACTCTTTCACTCTTGGCAAGGTTGCTCAACATGCAACCGCATGGCAAATCATTGGATATTTTTTACCGCATTCCATATGAGGATATGCCTGAAGTTGGGACATGAATGGGATCAGTGAAGGGTAATCTATACTGTCTATAGTCAGTGATTCCAAGATCCTCCCGGGAGTTGGTTGGATTTGATGGTGTTAACTCACACTGGAGATATCCAGAAGACATTTGTTTTCAATATTGGAGGGAGCCCGACCTGCTTTCTCCTATCAGGGTGGTTAAAATCCTGCAGGATTCCTGTAACTAGTTTCTGTGTTGCCTAGATCTAGTGCAGAGGCCTGCTACCCTGCCTAGAAGATTGGGCCAGATCTTTATAGTCTGTTTTGTTATCCCCCTCTCTTTTCAGTATGCTCCTCTAAGAGGAGTTGTGTGCTGAACAACTCAAACTAGAAATTCTCAGCGCTTAAATCAAATGCAAACATCATCAATGCTCTGTTCAGAAAATATGGTAAGTTACTTGGCATCTTGCATCATATAATAATGGATGAGTTCTTGCTAGTGAACAGCCGCCAGTATGGTCAGTTGTATGCACGTTATGTGTTGAAGTGGCTCTGACCGGGGTGTGTGAGGTGAAGAAAACCCGAAATAAATTACAACAGAACTTGTGCCCAGGTGATTATTACTTGATATGCAAAGACTGGGATAAGCTGCAATGTTGGGATGTGAAAAGAAAAAAAGCCAATCGTGTGTGTGCTAGCTCGTTGCTATGCAAGTTGAACCCCTCTCCTGAGTGGATTATCACGCCGCGGGCGCTTAAATCCCTGCTAGTAAGCAATCCCAAAGCTGTTCTGAGTGGCTAGAAGCTCATTGGTGGCCGACCACTTTCATTGCCTGCATCACACCTTCTCGCGGCGCTGCTTGGAACAAGTCAAGGCATTTCCAACCCCGCTCCGGCCACACCCCGCCCCCTTCTGTACAATCCAGAGGAAAAATGACAGTCTTTAATAATTAACTCTGTGTAGCTCTTGCTTGCTGCAGCCCCGAGTTCCACCGCATTTGTAACTGCGGAACACAAAAAACTCCCTCCTCCCAAAAAAGAAGATGCATCAAACATATCATCAGTCACTATCAGGGAAATAAACCAGGATCAATCAAAGGAATCGCATCAGTGGCATGGTCATTCTTTGACCCTGGAGTGGACTCTCCCAGTGTTACTGCTATCCCCTTACACCACTGCCATGCGACTACTAGTAAGCACCCTCTTCCTGCGGTACGTCTTGTGTCAATATAGGTAAACCGAAGGCGGCATCTGGTCAACTCGGACGATTATATCTCCGTTCTCAGCGCACTGCACCTCTCGAATGCGCCATGATAGCTGTTAAGTCTCCATTATCTGTCTCTCCTAGCGCCTTAGGATCAGCCATATCTCCATGTTCTGATTTAGTAAACTCTCCCGCTGCCTTCCAATCCTCCAGATCTAACACAATGTGAGTTTTGCCTTTCCTAGGGATTACTGTATTGACTGACACGCCTCAGGTCTGTTGACAAATCGTCGTCCAAGTTACAAACCGCTGCACCGCCACTCTTGACACCGAATGCGGGCCCAGCTGAGATATCTGACCCATCTCCCGTTGCCTCCTCATCTAACGGGACAGAGGGAACAGAAATTGATGATTCCAGTAATAATACAGTTGAGTCTGATGTTATACTGGCTCCAGCAGGCCCCTCGGAACCTCCTGCAAATACATCTCAGACTGAACTTAGCGTGTGTACTATATTACAGACAAAAGAAGTTGGAAAAGCAACCACTGATTGATTCTGATAGATACGGACCTCAAATACGAATTTCGCCTATTTTCAACCAAAGTCTGATGAAGATGAACCCCCTCGGTCTGTTATACATGCACCTCCTGGCTTTGGCGAATTTGTGAGAATATCCCTTCTCAATGGAATGTTTAAAACTTGTGATTAATTTTGATGTGTTGTAGAAAACCATCAATTATCAAAATTGTGATAACACTGATAAATCGGACGGGAGGCCTTCTCTGAAATCAGATGTGACCGTGAAACCACCATTGGTAAACAAAGCAATGGCTTCTGAAAAGGTTCGTCCTGCCACCCGTCATTCAATCAGAACTTCCTGACTTTTCATTAGAACTCTGTCAATAGCCATATCTCACCCCCGCCGCTGACCACCGCAATTGCCCCCGCGAAGGACTGGTCAGAGCGTGCAACGCCCCGAGCTCAGACAAGGCAGGAAATTGAAGACCTCGATCGACGACCGCATTCCAGAAACCTTGAAGGTAATACCTAATGGACTCGGTTCATGCTACTGTTTACTGAAAGGATATTAGATATACCGGAAGGTCTTGATGCAAATGCGGTCATTGAGGCCGACGAAAGATCAGATAAAGTGGACTTTGCCGTTGGGCAGTTTCAGGGTCGTGAGAACGAAATCAATGGATTAAGGACAGCACTCGCGGAGTGCTGGACCCTCTGTAATACATTGGCAAGTTTAAGCTATGTCCATTGGGAGCGCCTATTCAACTTCGGCGGAAAGGGTGATATGCAGGAACAGGCGTGGAAATCTTGCTGGAAGCTATGTCAGAAGTTGTACGACAGCCAGGATGATTATGCGTCCCAAATCAAGCCCACTCTTGACCTCTGTCGGGACTTTTGTCAGGCTCTGTTCGAAATCCGAACCCGCGACAACGAGATTTCGGATTCTGTTCTACGCGTAAGCTTTGAGCTCAATAATCATCTATACAACACACATGATCGGAATCTTCCTGATGCATTCCGGGAACGGACATTGGATTTTTATATCACACTATGCCATCGTCTTATGAAACAAAGGATGCGTCTAACCGAGGAGGCTGATTCGTTGTTACGGGCATGCTGGTCATTGGCAGAAATGCTTTTTAGTATACGTCAAAACAAACGGGAGGGCAAACAGCCAGATGAGGAATTGCTTGGGTCCGCAGTTCAGGCCTGCTGGGACCTCTGCGATCTCTTCCGCGAAGGTTGGACACAAATCCGGCCAGACCGCGGCACACCGCGCCCAAGTCAGACGACTTTTACTCAAGCTTTTCATCAAGCCAAACGATCAGAGCTTGCTATGACCGATGAGATGACGGGTCAGCAAGGGAATCCTGAAACGCCGACAACGATTTTCGAGGACACGGTGACGGTCTCTCCTGACGAGGCTTCTATCCCCAATATACTTGTTCTCGGACATGGACATGGAGAGAGCCAAACCCAACTTAGCAACAACCGCTCTGTAAAGCAGAACAGGTATCCCTCCAGCTCGTCAGACCTTTCCGGATACTCTCGATCATCAGAACAGACGTCTTCCACAAACACAGTGACGACTCCTTCTGAGGACCCTAATTTGACGCGACTCAAACTCCTAATCACAAAGGCTGCTATGAATAGTGGTTACCAACGTGGCAGCACTCAGAATCTCTCTTCATTCGTCAAGTCACTTTCTTCAGATTCATTCGGGTCTCTGCCGTGGCAAATCTCACTTTTAAAAAATTATAAAAGACTGGTGGTATTTGATCCAGCATTCAAAGTTATTGGTCCTCCGGCTCGCGCAAGCGCTGTTGACATAGCGAGAGCGGTTCAAGCAATGGTGCAAAACGGGCAGTATACGTGGTTGCGGGATCTTTATCGGCTGGTGTTCGGCTTCCACACAGAGGAAGCGATGAACCGAAGAGGTGTGATACTTCAGACATAGTGCATTGATTGATAGGACTGGCAGGTTCAAGGTGAATACTCCAAGTTTCACTCGATGTGCGTGGATCAGAAGCACCTTTAAAAAATGATAGGAGGGGAGAGAGCAGCAGGAAGTCAGATGTGGAGACAGATGAATTGCCGTCTAAAATGCTCATTGTGAAGTAGCTGGTCGTCCGTCCACTGTATTAACTCGCCAGCACATATATTATCTGGCTAAATGCACACTTGTGCCAAACTTTCTCCAGCTCTCCCGTGCAGAACTAGCTTTCCAGTTGGCGCCGTTTGTTTCGTACATAAACATGCCTCATGGAATAAATAACTGAATCTCTGTGCCTTGGTGTAGACCAGAGAACTGTACGCAGGAGAGAGGTGCTAAAGGTGCTCTGGACAGTGTACAATACCGCCTTGGGACTGTAATGATGAACATGTTGCCTCGCATCTGTAATTTGAGAATCTGGAATGACTTCTGTATTCTGCAATATTGGAGAGATTTTGAAAAAATCAATGTAGCAAATATCTACAGAGGTGCTTTATGAATCAGGAAGGTTGACAGTCCTTCGTCATTCAAATTTTGACGGTCTTATTCTGGAACTCAGCCAGTCTCTCAGCATTCTAATACTGAAAACCTCGAAATCACTGAGCGTACATATATCAACACTTTATCACTAACAACACTAAAGTGAACAGTCCTATTACAGTCCCTATGCACCGCATACAAAGTTCTCCTGTTGTTTATCCTGCTGGTGGTGGAGACAAATGTGCACTCTGAACTGGCACTTGAAGAGCAGCGACTGCTGGCTCCAAGTCATTGTGCAGTTGGGGCAGGACATATTGGAAGTGTTGAAAGGAAACAACAGCAATGAATCAGCTACACACAGACTGAAATGGGTTGAGGCACAACAATGTTGCGATGAGCATGTCATTAGTCACACATTAGTGACATCTCTCACCTGTAGGGCAAAGCCGGGCCTAATACACACTCTGGAGTAATTTCTACTACATGGTCAAAGTCAACTAAATCTTGCCTAGTGGCCCGGACAATAATTGACTCACCTGGAAAGAAGACTGTATCTAGGTAGGCAGATAATTGGAATAAACTGGAACGCATGCATCAACGGCAGGCGCGATGGACCAGGGTTATGAGTGATGTCACTGTGGGCCGGTGGCGCTCCGGGGATCCACGGGGTGGAAGATAAGGAAAGCTTTAAAGCTTGATACAGGTCGGCTCCTGTGGGTATGGCTATGCCGGTTTCGTGGACGGCGCCCTGAGTTACGACAGCCGTGGCCCGTAGCTGGTGCATAGTGTGGTAGGTTGGAACTGAAGACTCCAAAGTGAACAACAAATCAAGTAAAATCCCCATTCCGTCTCCCGGAGCCAGGACCATCCAGCTCGGCAGTGTGCCTTCTCCACTACTCGCCCTCTGTCCATCGCAAGCCCCGCTCCGTTGCCTTCCCCGTTACGGAGTACTACTACGTGGAGAGTAACATACAGTCTTGGCCGACGCGACAAAAGCTTGGTTGGTTGTGAACAAACGGATTTGGCTGCCGATCGCCGCCCTTGGCGAACCGAGCTCCTTTACGAAATTAGGATTCCCCCCGATGCTAACTAGTAGTACCTAGGTACTACACAGTACTTTAGTAGTACGCAGTAGGTGCTGTACATGTATGGATTACTACTGTACGTCCAGATTACTATACCTACGGAGTAGGTGTCTAGTACGTACTTAGTTACATATCCTGCTTCTCGACAGTCGCCAGGAAATGGGTCTCGCGGCGTGCATCATCAGGGTGTATGAAGCAAATACGCTAACTCAACACACATATACCTAATAGATAGATAGATAGATGTCGTCAACCCTCTCCGGAGAAGGGACTCTGGAAAGGACGGGTAGACCTACCTCACTTACAAGCGTATTGTTCCTTTCTCTGCCGAGCCGACACACAACCACTCTCCACTCCCGCCGGCTACCCCTACTGGAAAAGTTATGGATGATAATACCGTGGTAAGTGTCTCCGCCTGCTATTTCATCATCTCCACCAGATACTCCGTACTCCTCCACCGCTAGGACAGGTCCATCGATGTTGGATCCACCTTCCCGGCCAAGAGACCATGGGCCACAAAACCGTGGCCTGCAGGAAATCTCCGCTCCAATCTGCATGTCCTCCTACCGTCTTCGCATTAGCGTTTCGAAGGATCGACGAGATCCCAGCTTTGAGACTTTCTGCGATACCCGATTTGCCTCAGTCCCTACACACTGATCCGTTTTCCCGCCCACAAAAGTGGATCGGTATGGGGCCAGTTTTGTTTCTGCACGCAGATTCTTTGAAGAGTTTTCATCCTCCAGCCTTGGTTCAATGTGCCAGATTGTAGTGGAGATCCACGACAATTGCGTATTGGTGGTCTTTCACGTGGTAGTGCAATCCAGGTTGATGGCTGAGGCAAGCGCCTCTAAGAGGGTCCTTGTCTCACCTCTACCTTTGTATTCCTATATTGTTCCTTCGAACTTCCTTTATGATTGAAATAGCCTTTTAGTGGGCTTTTGTTTAGTGTTCAGCAGGTTCTGTTGACGCTTGACACCTTGGTCATCACAAATACAGGCGGCTGTTTCTTTGTTAATGTGTGTCGAGGTTGTGCACCGATCACTGGCAATCTGAGATCATCCTTCAGTTAAGACTATTGCATCTGTTGTGGCATAGCCGCTAATCCCTTTCCTCATGCCTGTTCCCAAATACGCCGGCATGTCCGGCACGGTTCTGTCAAGGACTATTTCTGCTGTTGCAACCACAGGATTCCTGCTCTTTGGTTATGATCGTGCGTCAGGTCCTGCAGTGAGATGGCAAGTTCCTGAGCTGACTCTTGTCTGCAGAGGGTATCATGAGCGGTATCATCAGCGCTCCACCATTCAACAATGTCTTCCCAGCCACAAAAGACAACTCGACAATGCAAGGTACTGTAACTGCAATCTACGAAGTCGGTATGTATCTCTCCTTTGATCTTTTTCCATCGTCTTGCTCAAGCATTGCTCAGGATGCCTGGTTGGCGCAATGTTCATCCTCTGGTTGGGTGATTTTCTCGGCAGACGCCTGTCAATTATGACAGGTGCTGCAGTCATGATCATTGGCGTCATCGTCCAGGTGACTGCCTATCCTAAGCACGAACCACTTGCACAGTTCATCATTGGCAGGGTGATCACTGGCGTCGGTAATGGAATCAACACCTCGACAATACCAACATACCAAGCTGAGTGTTCACGAACCTCGAATCGAGGTCTCCTTATCTGCATTGAGGGCGGTATCATTGCATTTGGCAGTCTTATCGCTTATTGGATTGACTTCGGGGCATCATACGGCCCAGATGACCTCACATGGCGCTTTCCAATCGCATTCCAAATTTTCTTTGGCCTTGTCATTGTGATAGGAATGATTTTCCTACCGGAGTCTCCAAGATGGCTTTGTATGAGAGAGCGATATGAGGAAGGTGAAAATGTCATCGCCTCGCTTATGGGCAAGGAGGTTTCCTCTCACGAGGTTCAGCTTCAGAAATCCATTGTTCTGGATTCCATTCGAGCGTATGTCTCATCTCCTTTGAATAAATGTGTACAGCTGACGGTTCGCCCAGTTCGGGCCAGGGTGGAAAGTCCACCCCTCTATCTGCCGTTTTTACGGGCGGAAAGACACAACACTTTCGCCGTATGTTGTTAGGTGCTTCATCGCAATTTATGCAGCAGATCGGCGGTTGCAATGCGGTGATCTATTATTTTCCAATCTTGTTTGAGAAGTCGATTGGAGAGAGCCATAGGATGTCGATGCTGCTTGGCGGTGTGAACATGATTGTTTACTCCCTTTTTGCCACGATGTCTTGGTTCTTGATTGAGAGGGTTGGGAGACGTAAACTGTTCCTTTATGGGACCATTGGACAGTGCCTCTCAATGGTTATCACTTTTACGTGTCTGATACCAGGCACTTCATCGGCTGCCAAAGGTGCAGCTGTTGGTCTTTTCACCTACATTGCAAGCTTTGGTGCAACCTGGCTTCCCTTACCTTGGCTCTATCCTGCTGAGATCTCTCCAATAAAAACTCGTGCAAAGGCTAACGCCCTCTCAACGTGCACAAATTGGCTCTTCAATTTCCTGATTGTCATGGTGACTCCTGTCATGATTAGTGGCATTGGTTGGGGCACTTATCTTTTCTTCGCCATTGTCAATGCATGCTTCTTGCCAATCATCTACTTCTTCTATCCGGAGACAGCCAGACGCTCTCTGGAAGAGATTGACCTCATTTTTGCGAAGGGCTATCTGGAGAACATGAGCTACGTCCGTGCGGCCAAGGAGTTGCCATATCTGTCTGATGAGGATGTGGAGCGTGTTGCCGTACAATATGGCTTTGGCCCAGTTGACGTCGATGCCAAGAGCAGTGACAGTGGAGAGCTCAACGCGACCAGGCTGGAGAACAAAAATGGCGGAGATGCTGAAAAGGGAACGTGGAACCAGACTGATTAGGATTTACGATCGAGAACCACGCCCACCTTTTTTCGCTCCTGCTTCGGAAGCACGCGCCCTAGAATTGATGTCTTTCGGTGAAATATTCCGGCACCTGGTCGCCCGGTGGAATTCTTGCGTCACTCCCGGAAGTATGGGCGCCAAAGGTCGCTACAAATGTTCAGAACTGAATAATGTGGCTATGAAGCAATGCATAATTTTAGAGACTACATGTCGTCATTATATAGAGTACATAGGCTAGGATAGATATCCATCTATAGAGTTCTCAGGCACCCAATTATTGGCTTAACCACCGATATCAGAAACGGAAAGACACTTTTAGACGCTTTTGGAACATATACAGATACAGGGTCATTCTATATGTTGGTGTTAAGGATCTCGCTGCGATCCTCGAAGATAAAATCTGTGAGCTCCTCCGCGAACTTCGATGGATAGAATTACCAGCTGAGTCATTATTGCATATTGCAACAGATTTAGGTAGAGAAGAGGCCTTATTGTAAAGAATGCCAGCTGCAATTTATCAAAGAACTTATTCTTTCTAACTGCTGCTGACTGTTCATGCTGATACGGCAAACAAAAGGAAAGCTATGATTCCTAGGGCTAGATAGTCATTGTGCTATATGCCTGATCCCTGGCAGCTGTGGACGCAATAATAACAGCTACTAGTATGAGCATGCTTCTCACTACTTAATTGTATATCAGTTGTTGGTTGTTTATTTCCCTGAAGCTCTCTCAACAAGCTTTCTAATTTTAAGGCCTGATCTGGAAGTTGTGGTGGCTGGATGACAGAGACATCTCGCGCACTGAAATTAGTTCCCTTTAGTCCCATATAATCCTGCCGTTGCTGCCTACTAGTTTGATAGGCTCGGGTTCAGATACATATATCTTCAGCTTCTAAATCTGTAAGTGACTTTGCTTCCTTTGATGCTCTACTTTACTAAATAATTATTTACGAGTTCTAAACATTGGCCTTCTATGCCGGTTTAAGGTCCTACAATTGTTGTGATTTTGTAAAGATTCTGCTTTTCATGGAATTAATTCTGAAAAAAAAAAAATTTGTTTAAGTGCCGCGTAAAGTTTGATATATAAGTATTGAAATAGGATAATATCTTAAGCCTTTATCTTTGTATAAAAGCTAGACAAGGGGGAAAGGGTCTTAAACAAAGAATGTAGCAATAATATAGCTAGATAAGAAGAAATAATGAAGTATGATTAAATATCATACTACTAAATTTCTGTTAAGCATAAAGAGTTGCATAAAGGTTGTGTAACAACAGGCCTAGATAACTAGACCTAATAGGGCCGTTGGGTTTATCTTGAAGACAAGAAACAAGGGGGTGAGCAATATAACAAGAGTAGACCTGTGTTACTAGCAATGTCTATGTGACGAGTTGCTATGTGAGTTGACCACAAGGGTTGGAATCTATCTGCAAGAAGTGTCATTATATATATGCCTTTTCCCCAAGTCTTGGCAATCATGGTGATTGTGGTGATCAAGGTGATCAAGGTGATCATGGTGATTGGGTCAGTTATATGCTGATTAGTTATTACCCTTGGTCCTTTAATTATCCAGCCTTTGTATGGCAAGGTCCATAACAGGTTGTACTTAATTACACATAGTTGTAAATAATTATAATAGGTTTTAAATAATTTTTAATTGTAAACTTGACTAATAATAAACTAGTTAAAAACTAAAATAAACTATTTATAACTGTAAAGTTGAAATTATTACTGATAATGTAATCAACTACTAAGCAATAAATATTATTAAGTGACAAATTTTCCTCTATCCTACCACTTCCTTTTTTCAACATGTTATTTTATCACCACTACTATCAAAAATGCCTTTATCTTAAGAAAACCAAATTCAAATAGCTATTGCAGCTTATAAAAATCAAAAAGTCAAATCAATACTGAAGACTGTAGAGATTTTTGAGGTGTTTGAGGCTACTCTTTGTGCTTGCCTTAAAGATAACCACATGCAGAAACATGTGCTAATGGCTATAGATTAAAGGCTATTAAAGAGAAAACACTTATTGTCAAAATATAGAGTAATCTGGTAATCTCACAGGTACTAGATAACTTATAGACTTCTTAATGTAAGCAGATTAGGTAGAAACTTTAAAAGAGTAATAAGTAGATTCTCTATATTAATTCTAAGATCTGTATAAGAATAAGACACAGTAGCTAAATACAAGGTTGAATAGTTGGGTCTATTTATGCTTTCTTTTTTGTCTCCAGTTGTGTCTCTTATTATGTTTCTACATCTCTAATTATATCTCTGTTTGCATCTCTTGGTGATGTCTTTATATTTCTTGACTATGTTTATAGATTCAGGAAATTGGAATTACACAGCATGCACTTATTGTGGTTAAAAATGTGAGAAGTGTTTCCATAGCAATAGAGAGTGGTGCAATCTTGAAAAAACACAATTAAAAGTTGCAGCACAAATTAAAGGAGCAGAATGCAATTTAGAAAATGCTGAACTTCAGCTCTGAAATTCTCTTGCAAAGCTCAAACAGTTGAGAGCTCAGCAAAAGCTTTTAAAGAAATGTGGTTTGAAAAGGCTTGATCACAATACATCAGTAATAGATCAGTTGGATAAAGAAAATCCTGAAGAGATTTCTTCTGAATTTTTGGCTAAAGCTGGTTCTTTCTTTGAACTTCCTCAGCTTTCAGATAGTTAAGTTAATAAGATTTTAGTGTTCTTCTTTTCTCTTCCTGCTGTCAAAATTCCTGAATCTTCTTGGGACAATTCAAATTCTTGATCAGCTCTCAAGTACTTTCTTCCAGTGAGTATTCTTTCTATTTGACAAGATAATAGATTCTTTCTTTTTCTGACTTTTTTGCTAGAATCTTTTTGACTTCTCATTCTTCTTCAGTAGCTTTATCTTGACTCAATTCTGTGTTGGTTGTTGGTTTAAGTAGGGAGATATAGAATATTGAGTAAACTTTCATCTTTTCTAGTAACTTGAGTTTATAGTTGTCATTTGGTAGCTTTCTTTTGATTGTGAAGGGTCTGTATTTAACAGCATCTAATTTATCACTTGGTTGTTTACTTTTTAGATTGAAATTTTTCTGGCCTTTTATTTGTCTTAAGAGGTTGTCAGCCGAATATTACCACTATAATCTAGTGGTATGCCAAGAGATCTATGAGCCTAGTCAGCACATGCTGATTCAGATCTGGAAAGGGTTATAATCTCTGCAATAAAGAGATTATATTGTTTATACTCAAAACACCTATTTTCCTTTGTTCTTTCACAAAAATGTCTCGGGATCATTAAGCAAAGAAGTATTTAAAAGGTCTTAACCCTTAAGTCCATAAATAGTGGTCAGATAGTCAGGTAGATTGGAAGAATCAGAGCTTTTCATCATGATATCTTTGAATTACTAGGTTTGCGCAGTCCGACACTTTTATAATTGTTGTTCAGAATTTCAAAGAGAATAATATATTTTAGTTTAATGTAAATTCTTCTAGTAGTTCTGTTCAAATAAAGACTTTTTTAGCATTAAAGTTGCTGATTCTTTCATAGTAATTCCTTTAGAAACTGGTTAAAGAATTGTATATTTAGTCAGTTGATCCACAACAATCAGTATAGTTGTATAGATAATTCCTGTAATTGAATCTTTTAAAGATAGTAACTTAGTTATAAAGTCTGCAGTGATCTTTTACCATGCTTGTGTTAATAATTCCAGAGTTTGCATCTTCCCATATGGTATATATCTTGTTGGTTTATTGCAGTTGTATTCTTTATACTGTTGAATGTATTTCTGGACTTTCTAATGCATCTGTTTAAAGTAGTAAGTTTTTTGAATTCTTTCTATAATTTTTTCAACTTCTGGGTGTTCTTCAGCAGGTGAATTATGAGATTTTTAAATTATCTCATTTTTTATAGTTGCTGGTACAACAATAAGTTGATTCCAGAATATTAATTTATTTTATTCTTCAAGCTTTTCTTCTTGTAATCTTTCTTGAATTTTTTTTGTTTTTTGCAGTCTCTTCAATTATTCTGTGTATAGATTGTTTTTAATCACTAAAATAATTGCAGCTAGAGTTGCTTTTTAGTTATATTAAAGTCTTTCTTCAGTTTCTTTCAAGATATTAGTTTTTGGTGACTTAATCTCAATTCCATAATTAGGTCAATGGCTTAAGATATCAGCAATAATAACGTAACCCACCACCAAGCTGTGTGGACCACCAAGCTGCGCAGTCTCTGAGAAAAAAATTCAACCACCAACACAACTGTAAATTTTGAAGCATTTTGCAACCAAATTTAATGAATTTGACTATATAAAGAAGGAGACTATTTACTAGGGCATTTAAGCTGATTATGGCCTGTTTTATTGCAATTACTGCATCTTGGTGGTCTTTAAGTCTGTGGTCTAGATGATTCCTGTAGTTGCTCCTCATATTCTTGAGCTTTTTGCTGTTCTTCAGCACCTGTCAAGCTACCATCAGTTGCTATAAAGTATCTTGATGCCTCTTGCTTCCTTTTTAGACACTGATTTGCTGCACAAAGTTGATTAACTTCTTGCTGCAATAGAATAGCATTCTGCATGGTGATCTCTGCACTTTTAATCACCTTATCAACTGCCTGTTCCAGTGTGGAAGGAGACACTATTTGATAACTTTAGAGATGTTGAATTTGCTTCTTTTGCTGGTCTAGTTAACATATATTAGCTGGAGTTTTGCCTGAGCCATTAAAAGATTGATTGCTATGTGCTGTAGAAGGTGGTGTTGGTGTTTTCAACTAAATATGAAGCTTCAAAAGCACTCTTTCAGGTGATAATGGAACCAGGCCAGTTGCTGCAAATCTGCTTTGAATATTTGATAAGGATAAAGCATGTTGATGGACTGTAGGATAGATATAGAGGAAGTCTTCCTTATCAATTGAATGGATTCCATTCTGCATCATCTCCTCAGTCTTCTGGCCATAAAGGCGCTTCAGTGGCGAGAAGCAGCTTACATCAAGTGGTTAAAGCAGATGTGATGAATGTGGTGGTAGATATAAAGGAATAATATTCCTTTCTGTGCAGAATTTATCAAATCCTGCTGTAGCATGACTGCTGTGACCATCCAGAATCAAGAGGTGATATCTCCCAACAGTACAAGAAGCTGTATGCTTTTC
>ENA-UOXB01000207-UOXB01000207.1-bioreactor-metagenome-genome-assembly--contig:-NODE-207-length-62376-cov-13.144879_pt1 | contig 62376 bp, 53 predicted proteins | sample MGYA00238158_ERZ761615 | MGnify/ENA primary metagenome ERZ761615 (study PRJEB28904, sample SAMN06267902) | bioreactor metagenome | isolation source: Joint BioEnergy Institute, California, USA...
CTCTGGAAAATAAAATAAAATTAGATCTCTGTTAGCGTTCGCCCTTCTTCCTTCATTCTCTGGAAAATAAAATAAAATTAGATCTCTGTTAGCGTTCGCCCTTCTTCCTTCAGAAGGAGAATTCCCTTCCAGTTCCAACGCCAACATCAGAAAACATCATAACACAAACATACAACCGATAGACGAATGCGACCCTGGAAAAGTCCTTTACTGATCGGGAACTCCTACTACACCGTCGTCGTCCCCTCTTCCTCCTTACTGTCTCCGGCCCCATCCACATCCACATCCCCATCTGCGCCCTCCTCCTCCTTCAACAAGCCCTTCGCCTTCCTCCGCTCCGCGAGCGCCCGCTCCTTCTCCTCGCGCCAGGAACACTCGTCCCGGAACTCGCAGATGCGGCACTTCCACGCGTCCATGACCTCGACGCCGCGCGGGGCGCGGGTCCCGCGCCACCAGAGCATCTGGTCCTGGACGTAGGCCGTGAGCACGGCCGGGTCGAAGAGGAAGGATCTGCTTCCCAGGAGTTCCGGGGACGTGTCATCCTCGGTGTTGGTGACGGAGGAGAGGTACTTTGCAGTTAAAAGAGGGGAGAGGACGGTCGGGTAGGGTTCGAGAATGCGGGGCTGGGAGCGGGCGGGGATGGAGGGGGCGATGGAGCCGGTCGTTTCGGGCGGAGGGAGGAAGGTGAGGCGGAGTTGCTCCTTCATGAAGGCCCAGAGGCTGGAGAGATTGTTGTGCGCGAGGAGGATGCTGGTCGAGTCCTGGCTTGCGGATGGTGGTGGGATCGATGGTGGCGACGATGACGGCTCCTCCGGCGAGGACAGGACGTCGAAGAACTGGTCGTTCAGGCCTCCCACTTCGAGGATGAAGTGGTCGGTGAAGGGCCGTTCCGGGTCCAGGGAATAGCGCCCCGCGAGCGCCTCGATGGTGACGTCGTGGCTGGTGGTGAGCCGGTTGAGCATGTGGTAGTAGATCTGCAGCTGGAGGAGCGTAGGGCGAAAGGACGTGCTCGACAGCGTGGGGACGGAACGGCTGCCGCGCGTCTTGATGTCCGTCATGTATATCCTCGGGATCCTGAACTTCTCCCGAATATCAGTGGGAGACGGTTGCTGCTGCTCCGCGGGTGCTTTTTCAGGCTCGGGCTCGGGCTCAGCCCAAGCAAGATCAGAGAGTCTCTTCCCACCTCGAGCTGGAGAGAGCAGGTAGTCCGACAGGGACATCTGATACTCGGGCAGCGCGGCCCTGGCGGCTTCAGCGTTCGCATAGTACGCCGCAGCGGCCGCCTCCAGTTCCGGGTCGGGACACTCGTAGGACAGCTGGTCGATGACGCCGTTGACGATCTCGCCGTCGATCAGGCCCCAGATCTCCAGCTCCCTCGTGATGCCGACCTCGCGCAGCGTGCGGAGGCCCTGGATGACGTTCCATATGCGCAGCGCCCAGGCGTCCTCCTTGGTCCTGATCTCGACGGCCACCGTCGTGTGGACCTCGTCCTCGAGCGTCTTGTGCACCGCCTTGCCCTTCTTCATCGCGGGCGTCCGTCGCTTGCGCCCATGCTTCGTCAGGGTGTACCAGTACTGCAGCTCGCACCACGCGGGCGAGACGAGGTCCGTGACGGAGAGCGCCTTTTTCGGGGGCTGTCGGAAGCGTTCGAGCGGCGACCGGACATCTTCCTTTGCTTCTGCTTCTGAGGAATCCTTAGACTTCTTGTTCTTCTTTTTCCTACGGGTACTCTGCGTCCACTCGCGCTCGCGTGCGCGATCCCGCTCCCACTCTACGTATCGCCCTTCGGTCGAGTTGGGGTGTTCAACTAGACGCTTGACCGTCAGGCCGTCAGCTCTTCCTTCAAATACAGCCCCACATCAATGGTAATAACGGGAGGAGAAAACTGTACCAGTCGCGGTGCGAGGGTCGCCTGCGACCTGGCTCGCGGAAATCTGTTGTAGCTGTAGCAGTGGCGCGGTCTGCTGCGTCCCACGAGTCCAGGGGGGAGGAGGAGTCCATTTCTCCCTGCCCAGCACCTTAGGAGCGCGGGCAGCCTTGGGCTCTCCATGGTCCTCGATGTCTCTGACGAGCAGAGTCGGCTGGAGGTTTTTGTGTTCCTGTGAGTGGTTCGCAGGCTCGACGACGACGGGCGCGGTGGAGCAGCTCCGCGCAGCAGGAGTGGCGACGTGCTGTGCGGCGACCTTGGCGAGCAGCTCGTTCAGGAGCTCCTCTTCCTCCGGGGTGAAGTCAGATCCGTAGTCGCTGCTGTCGTCGCATCCATGCCCGGTCTGACTCTGGATGTGGGGAGAGTGGCAGGGCATGCCTGCTGTCGGCGGGACTGGGCTATAACATGACCGCGTTGCAGAGAAGCGTTGTCGGTCTCGTTCTGCAACGCGTTGTCGGTCTCGTCCGGATCGAGAAACACGTCATCCGCAGCCTTACGCATAGCCATCACACCGGTCGTTTTAACAATCACGGAACAATGCTCTATACATTTCTATAAATAAATCTATAGGTAACTAACTTGAACCGCGATTAAGTAGGTATATACAAATAGAGTCTAAACCGACACTGAAACGCCTGCCACGAGCAATCCAACCAGGCTCTATGCTATCGAGTATCCCCATTGATCCAGTCTATCGAACCCAACTCCCATTATTTACGTCTTCAGGACAGCCTGCGAAGAAGCCATTTCGCTCCCCGCAGTCAACCCACTCGGTGCCAGTGCCTGCGTGAGCTGAGCGGCCTCCGCAGCCCTGACTTCCCGCGCGGCCTTCTGGTTCAGCCAGCTCAGATACGTCTGCCAGCCGACGGCAACGGTGCCCCCGAACACGCTGCGGAAGTGCGGCGGCACGTACATGAAGCTGAACGCCGTGACGGCGGGCCACAGCTTGATGCTGTTCTTGATGCTCGTCGGGACGGCCTTCTTCAGCCGCTCCCAGGTCTCCTCCAGGCTCGCGCCGGCCAAGAGGGAGTGCATGCTGAAGAAGTAGGTGTTGAAGACGGGGGTGAAGCAGGCCTGCTGCACGGAGACCTTGGTGAGTATGGAAAGGAACTTGGATCCGTAGTTGAAGTTGTGGTGCAGGAACATGAACCTCATTATTGGTAATTCCATCAGCATGTAATTATTTACTTCGTTTCAGCGCCCATGCAAGGCACATCTCATCTCTACCGCGCAAGCCCGGAGATAGAGAGAGAGAGAGAGAACAGAACTCTCAAGCATAAATGGAAGACTCCCATCCGACTGGCTTACCACTTATACGACGGGATGCTGGACACGAGTCCCACCGTCAGATGCCTAAGAGTCCTCAGAGGATCATACCCCCCGCGCTTCTCCTCGGCCTGCTGCGCTTCTTCTCCGTGCTGTCCAGGATCAGACTCTAAGCTCTTCTGCCCAGAGCTGGCTTCCTTTCCCTCGTCCGAAGGAAACAACAGCTGCGCGCTCAAGTCTCCGCACAGGTACACCACGAGCGAGCTGCACAGCTGCGTCACGTAGGGCCGTTTCTCCTGCGCGCGACCGTACAGTCTCCCCAGCTTCCCGATCGGACTCGATTCGACCATCTGGCGCAGCGACCGGCTTGCGGGGATAGTCACCGGGTGCGTGGGCGCTCCAGCAGCGGATGCATGTCCATTACCCGCAGACTCTGCACGCGACTCTTTCTCTTTCTCCGAATGGGCGGTCGTCGAGTTCTGCCTCCGCTGCGTCGTCCTATTGATATTATGCACACGATACCTATACCTCGACGAAACTGTTGACCGTCTGACCGAGACGCAGGGACTGTATCCAATGTTCCTGCTACCCGCGATGACTCTCATCTCCAGTACTAGTAGTGGGATATATCCTCTGCCGACCTGAACCGCCGTCCGATTTATTATTAATCGTTAGTAGTATCAGATCCCTGCAGGAGATAATGCTATTTATCTCCGATACAATCCAGATCCCGCGATAGCAAACCAACCACAATCAAAGCCGTGCAATGAATGGAAAGAGAGACGCAGAGAAAAGGATATCACCGCAACACAACAGCCCGGAAAAGTCAAAAACGAAATCTATAATGTCAAGCGAAAAAAAAGGAGTGGGGAGTGTCTTCTGGCAGGAAGAAAAGGAATGGAAGGGAAAGAGAGAGACGTTTTGCTGTCCGGCGCAACAGCGCAACTCGACCCCGTACATAAGATACGCGTACGGACCTGCCGATCCGGAGTTTCCCGGCCCCGGCTCGGACTTAAGACCGCATGTCCGAGGTCACGTGGAGTTGGCTGATCATAACTTTGTACAAATCAAGAGCCATTTCATAACCATATCACATTATCGCATTATGATCACGTCTATCTATGTATCTATCTATCAGGTAGACACTTTTGGTATGCATGCATGCATACATGCATGTATGTATTGTGCCCAATCGATGCTCAAGCATCTCAATAAACAGAAGATCGATGGTATCTGAATCAAAATCCAAGCACATGCATAGCAAACCAGGCAGACACTCGTGACGCATGGACCAAAAAAAGAAACTTTTTTTCATGACACAAAACATAAGAATGAAATGCAATGCAATGCAGGACATTCTCTTTATAAAGCAAATGATGAAACAAGCGACTTCTATAGCAGACGCCTGCGCGGAGAAAAAAAAGGCACTAAGGCTCGAGATGTAAGCGACGCAAGTGGGCAGAAATCTGTACCGTCAAGTATTATTTATACATGGTATAGGCGTGATATGCAGCCCGCGGCCAAAGCCAGAGCCCAGCTGAAGTGTTTATTTCAGACTGAAGTCCGACTGCCGCGTATTCACCCGGTCGATATCATACGGGTTGCCCTCGTACTCGCTCCTCTGGCGCCGCAGCGTGCTACCCGTCCGGGTCGACGTCGTCGAGTACGCGCGGCTGCGGGTCCGGCGCGCAGAGGGAAGCTCCCCGACGCCCGAGGTGACGTCGCTCTCTTCTTCCTTTTCGGCCACGGGGAACGGCGCGGGCGCCTCGGTGCGGTCGAACGCCGGCTCCTGCTCCTGCTTCTTCATCTCCTCCTCCTCCTTGGGTGCCTCCACGGTCTGCTGCTGCAGCTTGCGCATGAACGCGTCGGACTGAGCGGCGAATTTGCATTTAGCGCGGATCGCTGGGCCGTACTTGTAGAAGAGGAACGGAAAAGGGACGCACGCGACGGCCAAGAAGGCCGGGATCGACGACGCCCAGTGGATGCCCAGGTTCTGGTACATGTAGGTGGTGAACAGGGGGAAGGCGGCGCCGAACAGGGACCGCAGGACCGAGTTTGCAGCCAGGACGGACGCGGCGAAGATGGTGTACGAGTCGATCAGGTAGTTCATGACACTGAGGAAGACGAGGACCATGCCGAAGCCGAAGGGGACGCCGGCCGCGATGCTGGCCATCCAGTGGATGGACGGGTAGTTGGTCCAGGCGAACCAGAACAGGCCGACGGGAATGGCAATCGATGCAATCAGGCAGGGTGGGAGGCGGGCCTCGGGCGGCGCGAACCCGCCGTGCTCGGCCTGCGTCCGGATGTAGCGCTTGTTGTCGGGGATGGTGTACGCGATGGCGAAGAGCATGCCGACCATGATGCCCAGGAAGGAGAGACCCCCGACGCCTTGGTTCCACCCGCGGTCCAGCTGGTATACGATCGGGAACGCGGCGAAGAGCATGTAGAGCGTTCCGTAGATGATGGCCATGTAGATGGAAAGGAGCAGGACAATGGGCTCCCTGAGGAGGAGAATCCACGGGCGTGACAGGGCCGTGCGGAAGGCCTCCTTCAGAGACACCTTGCCCCGGTCGATATCGAGCTTGCTCCGGTACACCTTGCCGGTCATCTTGGACAGCCGCTCCGCACGGCGCCGGAGGAGCACCGGCGCGTACGTCTCCGGGACGGTCAGGGTGCCCAGAATCCAGAGCGCGCCGGAGAAGATGCCCAGGAAGCCTTCCACCCATCGCCAGCCCGCGTTCATCCCGAGGAACCCCCCGATGATGGGGCCGAGAACCGGGCCCAGGAAGGGAGCCGCCGCGAAGATGCTCATGGCAAGGCCCCGCTGCGATGCGGGGAACATATCCGCGATGACACCGCCCGCGTTGGTCAGCGGGGACGACCCGAAGGCGCCCGCGAAGAAACGCAGGATGATGAGCGTCTGGATGTTGTGGGAGCCCGCGCTGCCAGCGTTGAACGCGGTCAGGGCGCAGTACGTACCGATGAAGAGCAGCTGGCGTCCGAAGAGCTCACTCAATGGCGCCCACAGCAGCGGCCCGATGGCGAAGCCCAGGACGAAGAGCGAGACGCCCAGCGTCGCGACCTCGGAGCCCATGTGGAACTCGGCCATGATCTCGCGAATACCACCCGTGTAGGCCGACGAGACGAGCGCGACGGCCAGCGTTGCGAAGGCAACAATCATGGTGATGGTCCATTTCTTCACGGTGCCGAACAGCATGGGATTGCGGGGGTCATTGGGGATCCATTGGACGACGTACGGGTCCTCTTCCGTGCCGGAGCCCGCGTAGGGGTAGTTGAGGATCTCCGGAGTGACGACGCCCTGGTCCGCGACCAGGCGCCAGTAGGGGATGCGCTTCGGCCTGGGGGGTTCGATGTGGTCGACCCCGTGGTCCGCCATGGCGGCGCTGGCTGTGTATCCGTCTCTCCTAGAGCCCTATTCGTTTAGTCCCGCGAGATGGAAAGGGTAAGATGAGCAAAAAACAAGCGGAGAGGTCAGAACACACCGGGAGAGGAGCGCGCAGGGAAACAGACGGGCCTCCAAGAGCTTCTCCCGCATCCCGAAAAGGAAGACGGGGTGCCTGTACTTATAGGCCTGAGGTCATGGCCCCGTCAGCGGATCCATCGCGCTGGACCCGCCCGGCAAAGGGCAGCATCCGCATCCTGGTCAAGCTGTTCACTCGGCAGCTTCTAGTTCGATGCACCGGTGGAGACGGAGATAGGCGTGGTAAAGCCCGCGGACTCGCAAAAACTGCCGGAGAGGGAGTGAAGGGGATCTTGGCGGCGGCGGCCCCGGTGCTAAACGCCGGCCGTTCGAGATCGCCTGCGTCATCGCGCGCCCGGGCCGAGGCCCGCGAGTTATGCATCACGTGACTCAGCTGGCGCGCCGCGGGGAAGCGTGCACAACGGGCCCGCGTGGTTGCTGACTAAGTGATCCGGGGTCTTGTGCACGGCATAAGCCCTGCATCCGGCACGGTCCCAGAGGCCAACCTGCGCAGTCCTCCGTCCGGTCGGGGTCCGCCTGCCGACCTGCCGACTCGTCGATGCAGACGAACCTGAGTACGCAGTCAGCATCGACTCACCGTCGCCAAGATGTCCCGCTTACCAGTTCCGCAGGTGAGAAGAAGAGGAATGTGAGAATTCCTCGCAGACAAGAAATCAGGTACGGAACACTCCGCAGATAACCGCGGTCTGGGACCGGTCAGATGCAAACCACACTCAGCCCGGCGACGGAGACCACCGTTCCTCCGACCGTCGCCACCAGGCTGAGGTGGGCCCGTCCTCGAGTCTCGACTCCCTCTGTCGAACAGACGGGCTTGCATAAGATCTGAGCATACGGCATCTCTCAAGGTATCCATGATTATCAAGCAATGCAGTGTGGCTAATCGTGTGGAGACCTGCTAGCGATGCACCTGCAGGTACCGCGCCGAGCTTATCTAATCCCGTCTGTGCCCTGGCGCTTACCGGCATCGCTTCCGGACCGGCGTCGAGACCTTGATTACTGATACGTAGCCGGCTGATACGTAGTCGGATCCAGTAGTAGCACAATAAAGCACGAGTGCACTTCTTGGTAAAAATACTGCGAATCGATTCTGTATACCTGTCAACGGTACCTGGCAAGTCTTGCCAGGCAGGACTTGCTGTTCTCCATTAATTATCAGATGAAACGGGTGTGGGGTCCTGATATATATAAAAAGCAGGCCCCGCTCCCGCCATCAACGATTAGTATCCATTGCCAAAAGCCACCATTTCGTCAACCTCGTACGAGGGATGAAACACACGTATGTGGATTAGAAATACAAAAGTAGACACCTCTACATTCTGTAGATGTACTGTACTGTGCTTATTGCAAACACAGCACGCTGCCAGCGGTCGACGTGCGACACCACCAGAGCACACAGCATTCATACCAAAGCCACCAAAGCAAATTATATATATCCATGACTGTACACCTTGTTTGTTTTCTCACTCTCCTTATCATCACCACTATCCTCAAAGAACTCGTCGATTCTTATTGTTATCGTTATCAGAGAATCAGTGAACTGCGTTCATCACCTGAATCTTCTGCCTACGCAGCAGTTGGGCCTACGAGTCCGGTGAGAAAAGCTGCTCGCGCGAGGTCGACCTCCCGGGGGACCTGTCAGTAGAACCCAAAAAGCGAACCCCCGCACAACCGCGTAGCGTGTCCCTTCGGAGGCAGCGAGGCATTGGAAGCCAAGGAGGAAAGAATCCTGGCATTAATAACAATAACGACATACGAAAGTAGACAGAGCATATAGATCGCTGTCGTAGAAAGTTAGTAAGGAAGCTGCCTAGGTAGACGACTTGGCTCTTCGGTATGGAGAGCATCTCTCCTGCGCGGATAGATACGATGCCCTTTGGACACTGTCCGCTGCTAAATAGGTGTGTTAGCCGACCCGGGCCTACACCTGCGCATGACTCGGTAAGTCAGCCATGACATCGTCCATCTTCTCCCATCTTCCAATTAATAATTTATCCAGCGTCTACCTATCATGCCTAGGCAGGATGATGTTTGGGGGTCTACTGCATCGAGAAAGCTTTCCATAGCTTTATCAGCTACATTAGATGACTCAACTGTACAGTATGTATGACTGATATATTATGACAGACGTCAGATCGGACTAACACTACACTGCACCAAAGATCCCATCCTCCATCCCTCACCTGCACCTGCACTAAAGCTGATGTCAGATCTCATACTTTTACTTTGCTCTGCTCTACTTAATGACAGACCGTCAATCGATTAATAGCTGCTGTGGGCGTTGACGCGTGCCTGCGTGGATGACTCTGAGTCACACTCCTCCCGGTTCGGTCGCTCGGAGATGGCATGGATTGTTAACCCGACGGGCCTGCCCTGAGTCGAGTTGAGAAGTCTACTGCGTCTAATCCACCGAGTAATCTACAGCGAGGCATGGATTGCTACTGTCATTATGAGATGCTGGGCTTGTTGACGATGCACCATCGCTGAAGGGAGGGACCAACCAAGGTAGGGGATGTGAGACGACGCGTAACACCCGCATCACCCCCTCGCGCGACCGTGGCGCTTCGGCCAAGAGGCCAACCGCGAGGACGCGAATCCTCCTACGAAACACTACACAAAAGAGCAGAGGAAATCAGATGAAGCGTTAGAACTGGGTTGAATTCTCAAGACGTAGAAACTCGCATTTCTGCGTCTATGTCATGAGGACCGGCTATGACACCGAAGAGCTTCCGCTAATGTACATGCTTGGGATACGCCCATGACCAAACCACCCAGCCATTTCTTAGTAGTAGCTCAGAGAAAAACTAGACAACCCTGTGATAACCCATTTGTTATGAAAAGCAGAACCCGTCATTTCTCGCCAGTAGTCATAAAAAATGAAAGAAACCCCGAATCGCCAACCCAGAAAAGATTAAGAGCCCAACCGAAATAAGTCGCAGCGACTCATCAAGTTAGGATATGGAATTTAAGAACGCTCGCCACGGAGACGGCGGGCAAGCTGGATGTCCTTGGACTGGATGGTGACACGCTTGGCGTGGATGGCGCACAGGTTGGTGTCCTCGAAGAGGGAGACGAGGTAGGCCTCGACGGACTCCTGGAGGGCACCGATGGCGGAGGACTGGAAGCGCAGGTCCGACTTGAAGTCCTGAGCGATTTCACGGACCAGACGCTGGAAGGGGAGCTTGCGGATCAGAAGCTCGGTGGACTTCTGGTAGCGACGGATTTCACGCAGAGCGACGGTACCTAGTACAGTCAGCAACATGTCACAAGGTAATAAGGACTTGGATGCCTAGACATACCAGGCTTGTAGCGGTGAGGCTTCTTGACACCTCCGGTGGAGGGAGCGGCCTTGCGAGCAGCCTTGGAGGCGAGCTGCTTACGAGGGGCCTTGCCACCAGTGGACTTGCCTGTTGTGCGATGTTAGTGAGGATGTTCAGAGACGCGTTGTGTTGCCGGTCGCGGGCGGCGATACGACGCGACCGCAAGCGACGGCGAGGTCGACGGTGAGGTTGTACTTACGGGCTGTCTGCTTGGTTCTAGCCATTGTGGCGGTGTTTATTTGATGGAATTAGGTGGTTTTGGTGATGGAAAAGTGATGGTTGTGATGAAAGTCGATGGGCGAGAAGCTCGATGGGTGGATGTGGATGGAGGAGTGAGTTGTAGGAAGGACGGAGGAAGCGGGTGGGGGGAGGTATTTGTAGGGGCGGACGCGGGCGGGTGATCTGGGTGCGCTGCCTGCGAGTTGGGTGGTCTTAGCGCGGTTGCTTTTTGATCAGAAAAGCGGCCGGAAAGCAGTGCGCCATAAGCCGTGATTTTGGAACGCAACTTTGGCTGGGGAAAATCAAAGGGCTGCGGGCGCGATGCCTCAGGCTCCCTCCCTCCCGGGCGCTAAGCGAGATGGCTCCCGCCAGCCAATGGGAGCGCAGGATCACAGATCTAGAATGCCCCCCAACCCCCTCTTGATCCTAACCACGACGCAGTTATGTAGCTGTACCAAGGGAATCAGGATGATGTGCATAGTCAGTAAAGCCACGCCTGAGCATCCCACGATCGTGATCCGCGTCGTGATGGGCCTTCTGGCCAGGATCATGGTGTCCCAGCGGAATCAGGGCCTCTCGGCGCAGTCACGGGAGATCAGACGAGCCGTTGGGCCCGCGGGCGCTGATTGGCGGGCCTGCCTGCTAGCGCGTGATCTCCAACGACCCCCCGCGCTCTGCCCTTCGCTATACAAATATCTCCCGCCCCAGCTACCAGACAGTCCTCTTCCTCCTCTCCATCCCACTTCCAGCGCTTCTTCGATCCCACGAGCTTTTATCTTGAGATCTCCACGTCTTAACCAACAAACTTTAAAACTTAATCCTCTGAACCACTTATCACAATGACCGGACGTAAGTAGCTTCCACTCTGGTCGCATCTATAGATGCGATGGTCTTGTCGACAATCATTTACTGACGCGTCCTGAATAGGCGGCAAGGGTGGAAAGGGTCTCGGCAAGGGCGGTGCTAAGCGTCACCGCAAGATCTTGCGTGACAACATCCAGGGTATCACCAAGCCCGCTATCCGTCGTCTTGCCCGCCGTGGTGGTGTCAAGCGTATCTCCGCCATGATCTACGAGGAGACTCGTGGTGTCCTGAAGTCCTTCCTCGAGGGTGTCATCCGCGACGCTGTCACCTACACTGAGCACGCCAAGCGGAAGACCGTCACCTCTCTCGATGTCGTCTATGCCCTCAAGCGGCAAGGACGTAAGTCTTATCCTTCCTGTTTTCATCTTGACGCGTCTAACCTGTTTCCCCCCACAGGCACCCTCTACGGTTTCGGTGGTTAAACGTCTTTTTTCTTGTTTCGAAATAGCCATCCTGCGCGGTCGACGCGTCTGTTGTCTCGCCGCAGCAGGGACGCGACGGTTTGCTTTCTCGGGCTGGTTCACGGTATGACTGGGACGTTGGGGTGTTTTCTTAGTGTTTATTACAATATCATGGGTCTGGGTCTTGTGTTTTCTACCGCATTTGTTTTACCAACACTATCCACTAGTTGGTCGGTTGGTGGTCGTGGGTCCTAAATTCCTGTATCATAGCGGCCTTTTATTCATGCAGCTGGTACTATGGGCCGGAGTTTTCAGATCACGCACTCGGATTACGAGAACGCGGTTCGATATGAATATGAATAGTTAAAACTTCACTTTGCTTCTGTGTGCGTTTCGCGTAGAGTGTAATTTGCTTGTGGGCTCTGAATACTGGGTTGGGCTCATCATGAGCCCTGATGAGGCCTATCTTGGTAGGCTACAAAGGGATGGGTAAGCCTCTCACATTGTTTATACAGTACTTTGTTCGTCAAGTGTGTCGTCCATCATATGTTTCAGGCCCTTGGGGCGTCGAGTAGATGGTTTTGACCTACTGTGGTGGTTCTCATCGCCGTCCGCCATACACATTCTCCCAACGTCCCGCCCGTATGAGCCGAAGTACTCAATCAGCACTCCCGTAGTTTTCTCCTGATCTTTCCTTCAGCAATGCTTTATTGACTTATATTGTTGGTTCCACGTGATCTTCAGTGGGAGATAATTCTTTGAGCGTGTCGGTGTTGCGGCTCGTGCTGAGGTACTCCGAGGACGGTGTTTGGCGACGATATGTATGATCCCAGAAGTGACTTTGCTGCTTTAGGGTTAAATCTGATTTCTTATAGGCTATATATTTTTGTCCAATTCTAAGAAGATCGGTGTTTGTAGCTTTGGACGATGTTAAGTCAGAAGATGGTACACGTCCTATGGTGGTCCGCATAGGATATTCTGGGAAATATATAAAATCAATGTCCGGCAACATCGGCCTTTTAGATTTTTGCCTGATCTACCCACAAATATACATTATACAGACCCAAAACCATGTTACACAATAATATACGCGTAACATCTCCATTATTCCATAAGTATAACCTCAAATTAGCCGTGAGTGTTGGCGTAGAGCGGAGCGTCGTCATCGCACACCGGAATGCGTTCGGATGACGGACCTCTAGGAAGCCGAGTGCGAAGACGTGTTTTCCAATAGAGATTAAGACACGATACACAGTATAATTATTGCTTATATACATTGTCTCCTAATACCACAAAGGAAGGAAATGATGGAAAAAAAGTACTGCTGCTTTCTTTCATTGTCATGGCTGCTCTCAGAGCGACTGAACGAGATCGTCCTTCACTACCTAGGATGGGATCGGGCACTCCAAATTGCTTGCGGATTATTGTCTTAACCGGAAGCAAAGCAAGATACAGAGACTCCAGCACAGAAATTAGTCATTACCCAAAGAGTTAATCCATGCCATGGCGTGTTACCATGAGTTTTGATGGAATACACATCACGTCCCACGACACGCGAGACCGATTTCCGCCTCAGGCCCTCAGGTGTCGTCGAGCAAGACACCCAACGCAGACGTATACAGAAAGCGGAGATGGCGAAACATCTATCTAGTATTCGGTCGCGCGTCACTAATATGACGCAGAAAGAATATGCCCAATACGTGTTTCATTTTATAGACACAGGACTAGGTTGGGGCTACCAGGGCATTCATTGTTCTGGAAAACGCGACCTGAGCGGGAGCGGGAGCGTACCGCACCGCGACATTATTATTCTACCAATCTACCATCATCGACTCCTCCTGCAAAGAATAAGGGTCATGAAGTCTACCGCTAAACATGCCGTCACGGCGAGCAGCAACGCGACCAAGTCACCGCCCACGGGATCTAGGCATCGCAAAGGATGGCAAAATTGCATTTAGGTGGGCACCTATCGCGTCGCGACCTCGACCGCGTTTTAGGTTACTGATCCGGAACGGAGATGTCGAACCTAGGCCGATTCTAGCTTGGTTCAATGGATGGAGCATCCCCAGAGTGACAATCTCTGAAAGTCGAGAGAGAGAGAATTTATGCAGTTATCACTGAATCCGTTCACAATGCACGGAGACCGCAATGTGAGAACACGCGTTGCAAACTTTATTTCATTCGGCCATTCTGATGTGGAGATTTCCCCTGTTATCTCTGGACCTTCACGGATCTACCCACCCCCCAAGTCCGGACAGTGAGCAGAGAAGCATCTTACTTAATTCTATTACAGATCTAGACACAACCTTACCGAGCCTCTGATTGTTTTTGAAAAAGGTCGCAGCGGTTCTGTCAGAAACTCAGAGCGACGTCTCTACGAGGTTATCGGACCATCAGCATGACCGCTGTGATTTGCCTGTCCCCGTTATTGGCGCGTCCGCTCATCGAGGAAATTTGACATTTTTGAAAACCAGCTGCCCTGATGACCGTACTCCGCGTTCGAGATGATAGTTCGCATCTGAGACGTGTGAGCAATAAACAATGACTTGATGCGGAGGCCATTGCACAGTGGAGACAAGGGTACAGGGGTAGAGAGGTTTACCTCCAAAGGGGGCTCTGCTCAGTTCTTGGGACGCCTCCCTCTAGAGAGAGTGGTGAAACAAAGGCTGGTGCAGAGCGGAGACAAGACATCTATAAAGGCGAGAGCATCCATACATGTATTGTACCTGGTAGCTTTTTTGCCGCCCAGGAATCATTCACGCGATATATCGATGCCGTTAGCCTGCCTCTTGGGCCAGCAGCAGGAGCTCTCTTTCCAACGTCACTACCCACATGCTACTAATGCGCAGTGTCCAGGTTTCCTTTGGTCGGGGTTCCATGTATACCTTGCGGAGACTCCCTGTCAGCGGATTCATCGTCATATTTTGAATCCTCGCGAATGTGCCGATTAATCTGATGACTGAGGGAGTGGTTGCTACTCAGTAGGTTGATGGCTGGGCTGGATTGTACTGTACAGAGGACCTCGCAATTTCAGAGTGATCACCGAAGTCACTGCAATCTATTTTGTTAACTGATTTTATAGTACCCTATAACTGTGGGGTAATAATAATTCAACCTGATCATTGTAGCCGAAAAAAGTAGATGATGCATTACCATGACCCGGCTATTTCTATTGGGCAGTCTCGCGCTGCTCCACTTAGTCCAAGTGCTAGAATTGCTTGGTCTCTAGCATCATGGCCATTCTCGATTCTCGAAATTCATAGCGCTACGGGGTAGAGCGCATCTCCAGCGTGTGCGGCACTGCGTGCTGTTCAGGTGATGCGATACTACTATGCTTATCGTCTGCAAGTAAGGGAAAGGAGCAGCCACAGCCACAATGCTATATTCCTTGTACGCTTTTGCCGGTCGGGAATTCTTCATGCAATATGCCTAATGCCGTTAACCGGCTGCTTGGGCCGGCAGTAGCTTTGTCTCAAACGTCAGTACTAATTTGCAGACGTCCAGCAGGGTTTGGCTTTCCTCGATCAGAGTTCTGAACTCTCCAGCCAACCCAGCTGGCATTCGTCTGCCGGAGAGCATGTCAAATTTCGTCGCTGAATCCTTGAAAAGGTGCCAATGACAGCTGGAGGAATGGTTCAGTTGGCTGGCCTGGGTTGGAATTAGTATTGACCCGACTTGTCCCGCCGTCGTGTGCATGGGAAGAACTGTCGAGTCGCTTCACCTTTCTGTTGTTCCAGTCCCAGCGCGCGCGACCAGAGCTGGACGAGTCTCTTTTGACCTTGTTTATGCCGACTCCAGAGATGTCCTACTACTGTGCGCCGTACACTCTTCCAGCCATGGGAACGTCGTGGGGGCCATGCAGGCCCTACCCTTAGGGCTTAGGTAAGTGCCCCGTACTTCACCATCCGAAAGGCTGTCTAACAAAATGTGCGAGCCATCCTGTTCTCGAACTTTGCCCTGACCGGCCCCATCATTGCTCTCCGTACGGATTGCAATTTCCCAGAGCTTCGACGGGGCAGAATAGTGAAAGCTATTCGGCTGTGGCGTTTGCCAGGTCGACGGCTGAAGAAGAGCTGCGGCCAATGTATGCAGTAGCTGCAATGCCTTGCCAGCACCGAGCAGTTTCGACATCGTCCATCTGCCAATTGTCGGCCAACATAGGGACTAACAGTGAACGATCCCACATGTTGCGAGCTCTTCTTTTACCAGAACCAGGCGGGCTGGTGTGAAGAAGAAGCGATTTCTTCCACCTCTTGACACTGGCTGAGCGTCCACCCTAACACCTGCTCCGTCCGACTGTTGATGCCTGTGCACATGCTTATTTGCACCGACCTTGGAGATGTACAGACTAGATCGAGTCTAGAAAACGCTCATGGCTCGTGTCAGACAAGCTTGGCCTCTGACTGGTTTGAGCAGCTCAACCATGGAGCCTCCGGCTGACGATGGAGAAACAGCTGCCTTCTCGACAAGCTGCTTAGTGCTCTCCACAACTGCAGTGTACTTGCTGCGGGGAACAGGTCGGGCACTACTAGGTAGTGCTTTTTTGCTCGCGGTCGGCCTTCTCTCAATTTCCCAGGTTCCCTTTTCTGTGAACTCTGGCGTTCCCTGTTGGTCTTCGCGTCCTGTGTGTTGCAATTATCTTGTTTCCCTCTACTTTTCCATGTTCAGGATGCTATGATGCCTGCAGCGGTGGTCGCGGTCTTTCTATTTCTGGCTTCGGTCGTATTAGGGGCCTCTAATGCTTCTAACCTCGACCCAGTCAAAAATCTTTGCAAGAGAATTAGCCATCAATGTAAACGCGCCGTCCATTCCTGCTGTCGTCGCAGAGCTGGCTGGGACAGCAACCGTAAAAAAAGGCACTCTGTACATCGATGGCGGCATAGAGGTATTCGTCGATGAAAACAACAATGGCGCGCCGATCGGAAACAAGACAATCGGATATAGTCAGTCGTCCTCTTTACTCGACTCCGATTTGACCTGACGCTGACGGCATGCAGATATGTACCCGTTGGAAGTTGACATGATGACCTCTTGGGACTGGAGGAACAACATAACTGTCATTGCAGTTAACAAAACAGCAAACCTTCAGACGGGGACCGCACCTCCTCTTGTCGTTAATGCTGCTCTCTATCCTGGAGCTTCCAATGACACGAATATCTACCTCTACAGGGGAACGGTGTCTTTTGTGAACACAAGCTTTCCTGGATTCGAATGGCCGGAGTCGGAACAATACTCCCTGTGGTCCTACGATACTGTTGGTAAAACCTGGAGCCAATATGATGTCACCCTGAATGCCCCCAACCGTCCTTCCTCGGGAGCATATGCTGAAGCGCCAGAGCTGGGACTCGCCTTCTGGCTGAATGGTAAGATTGACACAGGAACCTCGAATATCTTGCAGAATTTGTCCGGTTTTGAGCGCTACCTCGATGGACTCATTGTCATCAATACCAGTACCCAGACAGCCAGAAATTTGTCTACCGCGTCTCTCGCCTCCTTTCCCAGGATCGGGGGCAGTATGGTCTACATACAGGGAATTGGCTCCAAAGGAATTCTTGTTGCGGTTGGCGGCACCACCAAGAGCGTTCACGACAGCAGCGACCTGACCACTGGAACTTATGTATGCCCTATGACCGCCTCTATATTTCTTACTTATTTGGCCACCAGCTGACCGCTTTAACTACAGGTGACTTTCGACAAAATTGACTTCTTTGACGTCGCGTCTCTTGATGACGGAAGCCAAAACGGGACCTGGTACTTGCAAAAGGATACAGGAGACATACCCCCGCCCAGGAAGGAATTCTGCTTGGTCGCTGCTTCAGCGCCGGACAACTCGAGCCACAATATCTATCTGTATGGCGGTCGAGATGAAACCCAGCAGTTTGACGACATATATACGCTGTCACTCCCGTCGTTCACGTGGACGAAGATCTATGAGGGTCAGTCTCCTCGGTACGGCCACACCTGTCACCTCGTCGGGAACAGACAGATGATCACGGTTGGTGGCGTCGACAGCCCCGAACTCCAGCGTGGCTGCGACTGGGAAACGAAGAGCGTCGCGATATATGACCTGAGTTTGCTGGTCTGGGGAAGTGTGTACAATGCCTTTGCTCCGCCGTACGAAGTCCCGGGTCCGATCTATCGCGTGGTTGGCGGCAGGTAAGCAGTCCATTTCTGTTTGAAGTCGATACCTGTCTGCTGACTTTTGTCCCTTGCCGCAGCGCACAAGGTGGTGCATCTATGAAGGCTCCCTCGGGTGGGTTCAGCACGCCGCAGATTGCCCAACTGTTCGGATATTCTGCGAGTAACAACAGCACCAACAACACATCTCCGAACGCGACAACAGCAGAAGGCCACGGCGGGCTGAGCGGCGGCGCCATTGCTGGAGTGATGATTGGATCCGTCGCGGGCGCTTTCATCCTCGCAGGTCTGGCATTCTTCCTCATACGCCGTCGAAGACGACGAGATGCTGCGGATCACCCACCAGAATACAGCCCCGAGGAGCAGAAGCCTGAAGCTGGTAATAATGACGACGCCTATGGCGGGGTGATTGCTCGAAATCGCCCAGGTGTGACAGCGGAGTTGTCCTCACCGCCGCCTGCACAGGAACTTTTGCCTAGCAGTGTGGTGCACGAGATCGACACTGACCCGAACAGACAAATTGCTGTGGAACTCGACAGCCAGCCTCGGAAGGCTTAGTGCAGTAGTGTTTTTTTTTTTTTTTTTTTTTTTTTTTTTTTTTTTTTTTTTTGGAGTGAAACGTCCTGCGTGTCTTTGAAGCAGCAGTTCCATCTGATATATGTTAATCAAAATCCAGATACCCTTCTGTGTGTTTTATCTCCAGTCCGTGTTTATTTGTTCTGTTACCCCATCCACCATTGCAGTCATCCTATCTCACTCTTATCTAGATTGAATCTATTCCAGCAGCCCTTTCAACGAAGCGAATCTGGTGCAAATCACTCTGTTGCGGCTCATTACGATTAGACTCGAGAATGCGTGCACTGAGTTGAGTCTTGGTTTTGGTGTCAAAGAGTTCCGGCACATGCACCAAACATTGGCTCATTTCTCCTGCCAGCGACAAAGTTGGTACAGCGACGTATCGATGTTTGGTCGGTTGCCTGTCAGACCGAATCGAGAATTTGGGCTGTTAGACCTGCACGAATTTAGCCAGCTAATCTCGTTCTCCAATCCAAATACTCAGGTTGAGCACACCTATGCATCAAGGCGGTAAACAATTAGGCGGGGAAATTCCCAGAAAGCATGCTGGCAATGGTTTGCTATGCAGATGATGAAGAAGAGGGCAATATGGATGAGACTACATCTGATTATTTTTCTTTTCTCTCTTGCAATGGTCTCTCCACTATCATTTTTTCTTCACCAGACAAGGTACCTTTTTCTCTCACCAGGCCAAGGCCCAAGGTAGGTGATAAGGACCCACCTGTCCTGTCCCTAATATGCTATCAAGTACTCGTATGGATGCCCGGCGCATCTGAATGATTTACAGGGTGTCCTGGAACACATATATACCTCCTTGCTGCAACACGTCTTCAATGCATACCTATACCATATATCTATTCCATCTACAATAATCTACTGTACAAATTACTCTTTACATATCCATCATATCACCACCACATCTTCGCACCCATTTAGGCGGAAAAGGCAAAGGAGAAAACAAAAAGGAGAGATCGATACTAACACTGACAAGAAGACAAGAAGTGCAAAGGAACTAACTAACTAAAACTGCCTGCCTACCTACCTAATGACCAAGTGCTGTACCTATGTAGATACTGTCCTGGCCAGCTGATCTAATCTAGCTTCTCTCTTCCCTTCCCCTCACCAACAAACTTATTTAGGGAACAAATGGATCAATATCACCTGTCAGTAGCTAGCTCAGGTGCGTCTGTGACAGCAGCTTCCAGCTTGCTTATGGTTTCACAAAGTGATGTATATGGAGATGACAAGCCTGTAGCAGTTGATGCCTGTCACAAGACACATATCCTCTTGCAGTCAAATCATGAAATCCTAAGCATATGAATTGCTAGTGATGGGGTCGGTCCATCCAGTACATACCGTACATACAATGCTACTGCTTAGATATCGCAGAGTCACAGGCGCCAGCACGGGTATCGTCCGACCGATTTCTCTCCATTCTTTTTTCTATTTTTGGGCTTCCATGTATATAAAATCTACACGAGCCTCTACAAGTCTCTGTGCATATTAATAATAACAACGATGATTAATAATTATTATTATCACCGGCGCTCGTTGCTCCAAGGAAGTTACTCCCGTCCTTGTTCTGCGCCGATCCGGTCGGAGTCGGGCGGGTCGGGTTCGAGTCCAGAATAGAATGAAACCCCAGGCCCACCGGGTTCAGTTCGGTGGGTATGATGATCCCGGACCCGTGGACATTTATAGAACCTACCCACATAGTCTAAACACACGACAGTAGTGGCGACACATGATTCCTATACATGCTGCTCTCGGTGGGCCCGCGGCCCGGGCCTCGGGGAGCACTCCAGACGATGCTATTTTTGTTGTAACTTGTCGCAAGGACAGATGGATAGCTATGACGCTGTTCTACGAGTAAACAAAGTACTCCATACGGTGCGGTCTGAACGATAGTCTTTCTTCGTATGTGCCTTGATCACGCCATCGATCATTTTCTCCTTCTGTTCCATTGATCGTGAACTGGTTCTTGTGTATGGGAAATGTCGCTTATCACTATCGCTATCGCTATGAATATCGATAACAGGATAAACAGTTCCCAACCTTAAAGATAAAATGGAGGAGGGAGATAGGGGGATTATTAAACAAAGCTAGATTCACTGTGGACATCGTCCATTAGGTGAGATCAGATAAGCAGGTTGCAAGATATGCCTGTGTCGATGTACTGTACGTCTGTACTGTTCTATGTCCGTGCAAACCACACGCTCGTAGAAAGGAAAATACCGGGCAATGAACGTGTTATGAATTCTATGAATCCATCCTACTCCATCCCATCGTGTGCATCCATGATGGATGCGTGCATGTGGTATGAGTAGGTATCATGATCGAGATGTCAGGAGCCTCAGTTCAGTCCGTCTCCTGTCCTGATATCATGTGATGGTGGCATCCCGTTCGCATCGCACCGTATCACATAGTCGGGTTGGAAGGTCGGAGTAAGAATAACACGGATGTCAAGAGAAGAGAAGGGCGGCCTCCCTTCAGCGTTCAGGCAACTCGGCCCGGAGGCCTGGCAGGACGCCGGAGCAGGGCTCTCGGGGGCTGTTCCTGCCCCTACGGGAATGTGTCAGTGGCAGCGGTTCCTATCTGTTCGGGTATCCATCGAGAAGGCGTGATGAGCCTTGAGAGAACCTGTCCAAATCCATCGTCCTCCATCCTCCTTCATCCTCTTTCATCCATCCCTCATCTCACTATCTGTCCTTCTTCTTCGTGCATCCGAGAGGACCTTTGTTAAGGTCAAGTCGAGACGGTCGGGTTACAGGGCCTCCCGCTCGCTGCCGCTGCTGACCCTGCATGTAAGCATGCCTCCCGTCGCACCACCCTACACCACATCCACGATACCACTTATCAGGGGTGGTGAGATTCGGGCCCGGGTGGTTTGTCATGATCATAATCATTTTCGGGCTGCAACCCGATTCATCCTATTCCTTCCTATCCATTAGTCCAGCTTGGTCTGTCCTATCCCAACAAACAACACATCCGGCTCGCGTCTCACCTACAGTCTTAAGACAAGCGACGACCGGTCCGATCAGAACAGGCCCGATTCGATTTCGGTTCCGTTCGATCCCTGTATGCATGTCTTAGGTGACAGGAACAGGGGGTATCAAGCAGTAAAGATCATCGGATGAATGGATGAAGAAGCTGCAAGGCAAGCAAAAAACCTCTGACAACCGTACGGAGTAGCAAGAAGGCGTGCTTTTCCGGCTAGGTGTGCATGGATCTCCCTAATTGAGCCGGTTCTGGTCGAGAATCTATCTCTCCATGAACAAAGCACAGCGCTCGTCAACCGGTCTGGACCTTGTTTTTCTTCACGAAGTAGTTCCTTATCTTTTCACGTCTACTGTCTTACCCCATGCAGCTAACTTCCGAATCAACCATTGCGCGGACTCCGGAATAGCTTAGCTTCCCACTGGCCATACCATCCTGCAGATCGCGTTGAGCGTTGGTGAGTCGCAAAACCTTTTTCATTTATTTTATTTTTTTTCCCCCCCAGAGACTAGGAGGAGAGAGGCACATTGCGCCGTCAGCGGCCAACCGGCCAGCCGCCTAGAGTGGAGGATCGTGATGTTGACCAGTGATAATTCGGCTAGCTGAACAGATCTATCCTGTATCCCACTGGACCTTCCTGAAGGGGAAAAAAGGACAAGACAAGAAGTTGTTTTGAGCATCTCACACATCAGTCAGCATCCCAACACAAGTTGAGTAGGAGACTTCAAGACTCCATCAAAGTTGTCTCGAGTCTCTACGTTCATCATCACAGCCAAGCATGATACGAAGAAACGAAGGATCGATGGGTCAGTTACCGAGCAGAGGTCGATATTAAGTTTGCATTCATTAAGCACTGACCTCAGCAGCAGCAAAAACCCAATCGAATCCAACTCCAGCTGAAGGGAACGCCCCGTCCCGTCCCACTCTGTTGTTCCCCAGTTTGCTTGTCGCATATCCGCTGCTCAGCAGAGCCCGAGAAGTTTACTACTAGTACGATCTACGATCTATGCTTTGCCTTTCTGTCGGGTACAGGCTACGGAGCACTGTAGTCCAGCAGTGTTGGTTGGGGAGACTGGGCATTGCTGTTCATTTCAAAATTCAAACCCTTGGGCGCTCAGTCAGCGAATAGTCAGCAGTACAGAGCACTCGGTTCGTATGTCATGTCTGGAAAAGGACAGGCGCGACAAGACCTGTCAGAGATGGTTCCCGGACGGGTATGGTGTGACAAGCCATGACACCACACCTACGGAGTCCTCATGAGCGTTCCTGTCATTCCGTTGATGCCGATCAGCACAACGGCCGGAGTATGCAGGAGCAGCTGGGTGGTATGAAAGACCAGGGGAAAAATTTTTTTTCTCTTCATCTCAAGTTGACAGTGCGAATGAGATCTAGTGGCAGTCCGCAGACAGACAAGCCTGGCGGCGCGATGGGCCGTCTGGCTGGGACAGTGTCGGATATGAGATGTCCTTCGAGAAGCCTTCGATGGAGAGGCCGAGCGCCCGAAGCAGGTCCGAGAGCGCTCGACTGACACCGTAACACGCATTGCAGGGGCCGTGATTGGGCGGAATGGGAGCACTGTCCGGAAATAGAAGGCTTCGAGAACGTCGGCGGCAGCGGTCGGGACCCTGACCCCGGTCACCGGTGCAAAGTTTTTCTTTTGATCCGGTCTGGACACGATGCATGGCGCGATGCACGATATCGATGCACGATCGAGGCCAAAGCCACGTATCGTTTACCGTGTTGCATTGGACGTGACCGTACGATTTGAAATTACCGCTAGCGAGCGACCGCCTTGGCTCACCGCCTGCCAGGCTCAGGTTCAGGCCGGAAAGGAGAGGTCCGAGTCGGAGACTCCCGCGTCTGGGCGTCTCGTCCGACTGCACAGAGACAAGACCTAACTACACCGGGTCCAACGCCGGAGCGCCCGAATCGCTGTGTGGCTGTGCTGTTGAATTTTGGACTTTCCCTCTACGAAGGACATACTTAGTATGGAGTAGGGTACTCCGTACGCATTAACAACTCGACGTCATATCTGTTGGGAGTCGTTAGGTAGGTAGAGTTAGTGAAAAAAAAAAAAAAAAAAAAAATTTCGCCGAGGTCAAGCCGACAAAGATCTGACAGCCTGCAAGTCCAACTAAGGTGCTGACAGCCCTGCCCCAGTTAGTGGACTTGCTGGCGCTGAATCTCAGTCGACTCGTCAAGTAAAAAAAGTTTTCACTGGTTTTTTTTTTTCGTCTCCTCAGCGCACCTTTTTGACCTTCCAGCTTCACTTCCATCTTTTAGCACATTTCACAGTCCAGCTGGGACTATGTTCAGTGCTGAACGAGATACGTACGGAGTACATGGTGCCCCGCTAGACCAAACTTCCCCGGACTTCTGTGGGCTTTACTAGCCCGACAGTCACATCTAGATTTAATACCGCCAGCGCCAGTGCACCATACGCAGCAGTAGATTGGTTCTGTGCTCGTCTGCTGTCTTCAAGCGCCTGTTAACTTGTTAAGTGCAGACCCGCCGCGCTTAAGGCTTCGAGATCTGGGTCCGCGCGGGACTGGATCTGGAGCCAAGACCTTTTGCAATGGGTCCAGATCTAATCTCAACCTTAGATCTTCTGTATGCCTCGAATCAAGACGGTCAGCGGCATCATCGGCAGAAGAGTGACTTGCGCAAATTGATTGTGGCAGGCCGTCTATCATCTCTCAAAATAGATCCTATTTTCTCAAATGAGTGAACTGGAGGGGTGGGATGCTTTTAAGCAAGCATCTAGACAACACAATCGACAAACTTGTTGCGTCCCACTACGGAGTCGGGGACAGAATACCTAACTCCGTCCTGTATGAAGAACTTTGCCAATGAGTATCATCAAGTGAATGTGAAGATCGCAGATTGTGAACTCTGGCCAGAAGATTTGACAGATGACCATAGTCACAATGGGTGCAGTATCTGAACCTCCTGTTCGATTTTCGCATGGTAACACGTCGGGAGATGGAGGTGCAACCCCAAAGTCTCATTGAGCGCTACGGTTGTTGGGGTGGTTACATGCTGACGTCTCTTGGCCCTGTTGGATCGGGAGGACTGTCTTGGCTGTCAGGCTGGGCAATCAATCGACTGACGCACTAACAGTACACAAGCAATCTTGGCAGAGCAGGTGCTTGTTCCTACAGTACTACAGAGGAAAAAAGCCTTTCATCCTTAGATTTAGAACCGCAAGGATCAAGTACCGATCGTATCCAGCACGAGCCCAGGCTAGTTCAAAAAAAAGTCCGCGCCGGGATGAAATATGGAAGGCGGATTCCCGCAGCGTGTGTTAAGTCAGCAGAAGGCCTTGTTTATACAATACGACTGTAACTAGTGAACGCTCTCGGACTACGGTCGACATGGTATCATCGGGATAGAACTCGGCACTGATGAATACCTTATATCTGATCCACGGCCCTGGCCCTGGCAGCGGGAGACCAGCCGGAGGAAGCCCATGCATCCTTGCTGAAAACTATATAGACGGCATTCACACGCTCCTAATACAAGCGAAACATGTATGGACTTGGAAGGGGGAAAAACGTTGCTTGGCATGTGACTCGATGTCTTGGTAAGGGTCAGGGGTTACTCAACCTTGAATAAGCATCCCATCCCCAAGAAAAGAGAAATGCTGTTTCTGACAGATTGCTTAGTTATCTGTCATGCCCTGGAGTGAGCCAGCCGACCTCGAACCGAGACATCAGGCCGTCGAAGGGCTCAGCACCGACCACTTCCCGTGCCCAGGACCGGCTGTTGTGATATCTCCGTGCAATGACTAAGACTCAGGAGCCATGAGTAATCCGTCGATTTTGACTACGGGCCGGTATACTTGGCAACCAGGGTCAGTATATATCGTGACTCAGGATGGACCACTGCCGGCGGACGAATTAGTCAGCTGACCTTGGGCCGACTCGGCCGTATCGAAGAATGTGCACCGCAACGGGATAATGTGGTTGTTGAAGCAGCTTCTTGTGAGGTAGCCTAGATGGACTATGACAAGCAGACCCCAACCTGGGGAATGCTACAGAGAAATGGAACGGGGAACAGGGACCTGGGACCCTCCAGCGACCATCCACTACCTTATCGACCGGCACTAACCAGATCGGCCGCTGATCCGATCGGGATCTTCGGCCACGTCACAATGGGTTAGCATCTGGGGATGTGGCTGTTCCTTGCGTTAGCGAGGTGCCGACACCAGGGTGCGCTCGGACCGGCGCACGCCGATACGACGCTCGAAGATGCTACCAGCCACGGGAAGGTTCTGGAAAAAGAACCGTTCAAAAAATTTTCTGCAGGGGAAAAATCAGGTCAAAATTGTGCAGCCTAGCCTAGCCTTCTGTAGCCGCGGTGCATGTGAACCGGGAACGTGGTGTTGGGCGCAAGCGTTGAATGGGCAGCAGTGGTGATCGTCATAGTCGGGGTCTGGGACGTGGCCGACAACACAACCGCCCCAAGAAAGATACCAGGCTCCGAGAGGAGCAGAAAGCGAGGACGAGCCTGAGACGCAAGGGGCCCTCCAGTGGCGGTGCACTCGCTTGATGCTGCAGGACGTTGGGAAGTTGGAGGAGATGCCGCTGAGCCCGCGGAGAAGTGAGGCTTGTCGCATTCCTTGGAGGGAACGGGCAGGGATACAGCCACAGCAGAATGAGGTCATCGCGAGCATCATCGGGCATCCCGGCATAAGGGAGGTTGATGCTAGTTGTGCGCGCTCCACTGCGATCGGCCTGCCAAGCGCGCCGGGAAGAGACGGAGCAGAGGCATGGCATGATGTATCGTATCGGGGTAACGACGCCGTCAGGACGATCCGGGCGCGGCCGGGGTATCGGCGATACCGTACTGCAGGTGCAGGCGCTGGGCTAGCGTCACCGCCGCGCGCCAGACGTCATGCCATGGGCCTTAAGAACAGCGTTGCTCGCCCGGGTTGAGACCGCACGTCCAGGCGGTTCAAGCACATAAGAAGCCATCGGTCGCCGTTGTCTGTGCCTGGCAGCCCTGCTTTTCGCCTCCTGTCCTGTCCTTGGCCCTATCTTCCTGCGCTCCATCATCTGGTCCGCCCTACCCAAGCGACGGGCGTTTCCCGATTCGGTCATTGCCCTCTGGGACCTCTCCGTCATTGACTCTTTGCGGTCGAGCCAGCACAGGCACTGCCAGGCACTACTGCTACACTACGACTCAGAAAGACGAAGAACAGACACAGACCCAGCCCTCCCTCGGACAGCGACTCTTGACTCCGTCGCTGCCTGCCCCGACCCTTCCAGACGCTTCGACTCAGCAGCACCGGCCGACGACAGCTTTTTCCGCAGCGTCGGATCTGAGGTCCCACGAGCCCGTCAGCGGCCGCGCCGGGCCCGTGGTCAGCGTCCGCGATCCTGCGATAAATACCCAGAGCTGCGCCGGTGGCGACTCGCTGGTCCCCCCCCCGTCCCCACCGCGCGACGTCTGCTGACGTCCCCGTCCGCGATGCTGGTGCATCCCGCCGTACGTAAGGATCTCATCACTGAACCGCCTTCTTCCTCCTTCCTCTGCGACAACAGCTTCATCCAGATACAAGACGACCAACTTCCTCCTGAGCTGCTTCAGGAGGGCCCGCTCTTCGAACAGCAGCAGCAACAGCGCGCGCTGCAGTCGCCCTTCCAGCCTTCCGTCGACTTCTTCTTCTCTCCGCCGTCTTCCGCATCCGCCTCGCCCGTCTTCTCCTCGCCGTCCTTCTCATCTACCCATTCTCCGGCGACGGCGGTCTCTACAGACTTCCCCGCCGCCTTCGACGGCGGCTTCGTCGAGGCGCCTTCGATGAGCAGCGCCTCGCCCTACAACCCCGCCATCCGAGTCCATCAGCCGACGTCATCACCGCTGCCTGCTCGACAGTATCATCCATATCACACCGCCTCGCCCATGTTGGCGCAACACGCGGGCAATCACAGTTGGGAAGGCGACGCCAACGTCCAGCTGCTCAGCCCGGCGGCCAGGGTTCAGAACGGCCTGTCGCGGAGGACAGGCCTGCAGGGACCGCAGAACAACAGCAACAACAGCAACAACAACAACAACAACAAGAAGGTCTCTCCCGGCTCGTCCGCAGCAGGAGATGCGCTTTCGCCACTCACATCGGGCGCACCGACTGGATACAACTCGCAGCAGACGACGTCGTCCTTTTCGCCGACGCTAAACGGCTTCGACCACAACCACACGTCCAATTCTTCCACCGTGTCCAAGCCGCTCCCGACGCCGGTGCAGACGCCGGTGCAGAACTCTTTCCTGGCTGCGCCTTTCCAGAACTACGACCCATCCTCGCAGAATGGTAACAACGCCGAAGCGGAGATGGCTATGAGACGGGCGGTCCTCGAGCAGCAGCAGCAACAGGAGCAACAGCAGCAACAGCAACAGCAACAACAGCACCAGGGGACCACAGCGGAGGAGGAGGCTCCCTTCCACTACTCCCTGGCTCCCTCCGTCTCGAGTCTGGGTCACAACTCGCCTGCCACTCCGCAAACGACCTACGACGACCTCGACGATGGTTCGAAGGCGATAGCCCATGGTGAGGACCGATTTCCTGACGTTGACAGGTGGATGGATGAATACTTACGTCTCGATGCGCTTTCAGACTTTGGCGGCCAGAACGCTACGACGGTCCCGATCGGGGTTCCCAAGTTGAACAGGACCATCTCCGACATCTACCAGGACGAGCTCTACAACACCGGGATCATTCCCACACCGCAGGTCCGCAAGCCGTCCCAGAACCAGAACCAAAACCTCTTGACGGCACCGTACCGCAACCTCTTTGCGGACCGTCTGCAGGCTGCGCACCAGGGGCACCTGTCTGCGCGATCGCAGTCGCCCGCGACCACGCTAAACCGCGACCGCTCGCCCTTCCGCCAAGGATCGCCGCTGGCTGCCGAGTTCAACACCGCGCCTCTGCAGCAGCCCAGTCTGGCAGCGAATATGCAGCTGACGCAGAACGGGATGAACATTGGGCAGCACGACAACCAGGGAGAGCCCAAGACGATCTCGCCCAAAGATGCGCTGCTCGAGTACCATGAAGGCACCGAGGACGCCGGGATGCCGCCGCTGTTCCCGACGAACGGGTCCGACTTCCAGATCGGCGACACTACGCTGGGGGTACTACGACGGGAGAGTTCCTCCGCCTTCCAGCCGACGCAGAACTACAACCCGATGGAGGCATTCCCGAACCAATACGCGCAGCAGGCAGCCAACATGCGCCAGCAGTATCCCTTCATGCCACCGCAGCAGCCGCAGCAGCATCCTCGCCGCCAGCCTCAGCAACAGCAGCTCCATACCGACAACAACCTGGCGCATCACGCGCTCTCCACCGCCGGCGATACGCAGCCCACGATCACGATCACTACCGCTGCGCAGGGACAGCAGCCGCTGACGACCCAGGCGCCGAGCGAGACGGTGCAACGGCCTGACAGTACGGCGTCGGACTCTGGGACCTACACCTGCACCTACCACGGCTGCCCTCTGCGCTTCGAGACGCCGGCCAAGCTCCAGAAGCACAAGCGCGAGGCGCACCGCTCGACCACGCCCGGACACCTGGCCGGACGCGACGGCGTGGTGCGCAGCTCCCAGGCGGGCCCGCACAAGTGCGAGCGGATCAACCCGTCGACGGGCAAGCCGTGCAACTCGATCTTCTCGCGGCCCTACGACCTGACGCGGCACGAGGACACGATCCACAACGCCCGCAAGCAGAAGGTCCGGTGTCACCTGTGCGCCGAGGAGAAGACGTTCTCGCGCAACGACGCCCTGACGAGGCACATGCGCGTGGTGCACCCGGACGTCGACTGGCCGGGCAAGCAGAAGCGGAAGAGCAGGGACTGAGCGTCGACCGTCTCTGGCGCTACACGTCTGGTTGCTCCGCGACGCGGCCTATCAGTGCGGGCAGCAGAGTGAAGCGACCAGGGGCGTGTCTTTGATGCTCCGTCATGATGTGATGCGCTCCCGGCCGGGCGGCGCCACGGACGTCATGCGCTAGCCCGAAGCGGGCAGGCGCGTCCTGCCCGCCCGGATCGGCGGCCGCGCCTGCCGCTTGCGGACAGGCGGCCTTGCGGCCTGCGCGCCCGCCGGTCGTGACGTCATGGACGCCGCGGCGGTCGCGCAGCGTCGAGCACCTTCGTCGACCTTCTTTGTGTCTCACCTCTCCATCATGGCCCTGATGATGTTTTGGACATCTCGCGCTGCCCGAGTCCGGCTGTCTCGGCACGTCATCTTGCTTGCAAGCTGTTTCACCCGTTTGTCTCATCTCGTCGCTCCGAGCAGATTGGATCACACGCTACTTCCTCTGATTTCCTTTGCAACACGCATTTGACGACTCTGTGACTGGTTACGCTGTATCATACATCCATGTACTGTACGATTGCTACGTCATGACGTCTCTGATCACTACGCCTTAATCACCATCTTGCTTTGCTTTGCCTTGATCGGGTTGGCTTACGTGCATTTGGGCTGGGTTGGTGGTACATACATAGCCGAGGCACCTTTCGTACAGCTTGCATGCTTCGCTTTGTTTACGCTGCTCCTGTTTATGCTTGTGGTTGTGGTTTTGGGTTTACTTTGTATAGTATGGGAATGTTCTATGTGTATGATATGATTGATTTGGTTACGGGTACAGATGCTGATAGACGAGAACGAGAAAAGAACGGCATGAAAAGCAGTCTGAATATGATTGTTAATATCGGCTCGACATACAACGATCCTTCCAGAATTCTGTACTTGCATATCCAATCGCTAGAGCTTCTTTCTTCCTTGGTCAGGTTGTTCCTCTTGGATCGATCAATGGGGCGCAGCACATTGATCATCTGTCTGCTGACGCAATAGACGTCATCTACATCTACAGATGGATACGGATGCACAGTACCTGACTGGTGGGTAGTAGTAGCGAGCAGAACTAGCGGGGAAGGACCGCGGCGGGGTCCTTGCTCCTGCTCGTGCCCTGCATACATTCCTACCTGTGCATACATACATACCTAGTGCCTAATAATATTATACCTAATATTGGTATCATCATGTACTTGCTCGATGTATGGGGGTAGATCGGTCGATGGGCAGTAGGAAAGGAAAGCAAAAGCCAAAGCAAGCTGGAAGCTGCTTCACAGACGCACCTGAGCTAGCTTGATCTGTCTGTTCCCTAGATAGGTCAGTTGGTCGGTGCGGGGAAGGGAAGAGGGGAAAAGAAAAAAAAAGCTAGATTAGATCATCTAGCTAGCTGGTGAGTGATAGGTAGGTATTAGGACAGTATCTACATAGGTATGTACATGCGTGTACTTGGTCGTTAGGTACTATGTATGTAGGTAGGTTAGATAGTTTGATTGCGCCTATCCCTGGCTGTCTTCTCAACTTTATGGACGAGCTTCGTGCCCGGTCTCTCCATCACATCAAGCAAGAGCTGCCGCCTGAGTTATAAAATCCCAGCTCTGACATGGTTGTCAGGTTTACAATCATTGATAAAGCACTCTGGCTGGGAGATGTTCTTTAATGCGCTGAGGTTCGCGACTCGGCTTGTTTTGGTAGCTGATCCGTGTGCGTCGAGCCTCCACACAGACTGAGCGTTAGTCGCAAAATCCAATTTCAGCGACATCATGCCTTTGGTATGAACACTCGGGTTGCCGGATTTGACACAGCGTAGTCTATTCAACTTGTACATGTATGAACGTCTATGCAAGGAATTTTCAGCTGTTGTCTTGTATCATATCATATTGATCTCCTTGATATACCCATTTATTATGCTAAAAAGGAAACTTCCTTTTTTTTTTTCTCCTTCTCTTGATGCTTTTTGCTTCCTGCATTGTCAAGTCATGGACAGCCCATAGCCAGACAGAATGTTGAGCCTGTCTGGGCTGCAATGTAGGCTTATTGAATGCATCTCTACTCCGTAATATTCAGTGCTGCTTCATCTTAAAAAGAGCTGACCCAGGTCTCCAAAGCCTTTCCCTTTCAAAGCAGTTATAAATTCTATAGCGCATTATCCTGCAGTTCTCCGGAATTGATCTGCATGCTAAATAGTTCCATGCATGCTTCCAAAGGCCTGACTTACAGGACACTCCCACTAAACAAGCAGTACTCTGAGTACCCCTGGACTCTCGCCGAGAGGGGACCCCCCTTATCCCCCCCCCTCCTTCCCTCGGGAGGACTCGAGAACGTCACATCCAAGTGGAAGAGTAAACCGTCGGTGGACCCTGAAGCGGTCAATAAACATTGCAGGCCTTGAACTTGAATTGTTTTTTTTGCTGGGGGGTTTCAGCTTTTATCGCTACAGCTATCGGGCGGTATTGAAACGAGAATTTGGGCAACGGTGCAGATGAATATGGCATGCTTGATAGACGGAAGTAGTGTGCGCAGTGTGTGGCATTCCAAAATCACGGAGAGAGACGATTTTTTTTGTTTTGTTTCTTTTGGGAAATAGCTGAGCATCGGATCCGCACGGGAACAAGAGAGACAGACAGTAGGATGAAGGATGGATGAAGGAAAGTATGGAGGAGGAGGATGTATGCAGACACTGATACATACCCGTATGCTGAGCCCGGTGGGCCTGGGCCCAAGTCTCTAGAACAGAAATGGGGAGAAACTTATCAGAGCCTACACGCCTGTCTGAATCGGTCTGCCGTGTTTGAATTGTGGCAGTGTACGATTGGCTCGTCAACCATTCGTACGCTGAGGATTTCATGATGTGATGCCAAGAGGATATGGATCCTATGACTGGCATAAACCGCTACGGGCTTGTTATTTTCATGTACATCACTTCGTAAAACCACAACGTACGTGAAGAAATGAGACAGGAAGAAAAGAGGAAAAAGTAGTATTAGAGGATCTACATGAACTTTTATTTTTCTCTCTTTGTGGAATCTTCCAGATCCCGCTTTTCTTTTTGAAATCTCTTTTCTATATGCCATCAACATTTTTATCTTTCCAAAGCTTTTAGTCAGAGGGAGTATCAGGGAAACGGATCGCAATGTGGATAGATCGCATTCAAGCGCTGCCGTTGACTGCTGTCTTGCTGCCCATCACAGCGGCCTGGAGTTAAACACCGTTAGCTGGGACTTGTTCGTTCAACTGAGCAAAAACAATAGGATATATTCAGACGTACCCTTGCATCCTCGTACAGTGGCATGATGCCGGTCCAGAGTTCAAACTGCGCGTAATGTGTCAGTCATCTGGTCCGACCGCAGTAAGCTAGTCTCATGCAAGAGGATCTACTCACCTGATGCACGCCCTGTCCGACCAAGGCCTCCAGGCCGGGCACAGTAGTCCAACCAGCATCGGAAGCCAGCTGCATCAGCGCCGTCACGGCGGGCTTGTATGCCATCTCCAGGAAGACTCGAGGGACCCTGCTGTCCAGGGCGCCCGCTGGGACGCGGTCGATTTCCTGGGCTTTGTCGAACATGTGGCACAGCACTTCGCGCATGTTCGGGTCGACAGGCGAGTCGCCAGGGACCGTCCCGATGGCGACGTGCGGGATGGTCCCTATGTGTGCGAAGTCTTCCACGATGCGGATATTGTAGCCAGTGGGGAACGTCGAGACCATGCTCTGAAGCTTGGCGGCAGATCGCCCGAGGACGTAGATTGGGGAGTAACCCATACTGTGAAGGGCATAGATCGCGGCACGGGCGGTGCCTCCTCCGCCGATAACAATGCCGCTCGTTTTGCCCGACGAGCCGTGGGCGCCAGCGTTGCGCAAGCACCGTACCATCCCCTGCCAGTCTGTGTTGTGACCGATCAAGCGCGGCGGTTGGTCCTTGTTGGTTTTGACGGGAACTATCGTGTTCACCGCTCCAATTATCTCAGCCTCCTGTGCAACCTCGTCCAACAGAGGCATGATATCGAGTTTCAGAGGGATAGTGACCGAGGCACCGCCGAAATCTGGCGACCGGATGAACTCCCGGACGTCTTGCACGTTGTTCGTCTCCAGCAGGCCATACTCGTGTGGAAGACCCATCTGCGCGAAGAGGAAGTTGTGGAGAGCCGGGGAACGAGAGCTCGAAATAGGTGTCCCGAAGAGAGCGAACTTCTTGGGCTTTATCTCGCCCATCAGTGACAGGCCCTTACGGATTTCCGTCGCCGAGAGCTGGCCCGGAGCAGCTTTGAACGGGAGGCTGGGATGCGACACAGGCGTCATAAAGCCATTGAGCATACGGCTCAGCTGGCCTTTATCGCCCATGTTGATTGCAATGAGAGGCACGTCGTGAGCCTGCTCGGCCCAGTCCTTGAACTTCCGAAGGGCCGAGTTATCATCAAACGACTTCGCAACGCCGACGAGCTTGATGATGTCTCCGTACTGAAGCGCCTTGTTATAGAACTTGATCCAAGAGCCGTTCGCCCAATTAAGCGTCCCAGCCGGATCATGGTGCGATGCGATGATCTTCGAATAGCCTTTCATCTCCGTGACTGCTCGCAGCATCTCGTCTGGGAATGAGATTTCGAGATCCACAAACTCGCACCCAGACCTGATGGCGAGTCGATACAATTGCATTGCGGCATCATGAGCGTCGTCAGGGAAGCGGCCGCCCTGGCCTTTGGTTCGAATCGTGAACACCACTGGCAGCGCGACACGGCTGCGGAGGAAAGATATCTGCTCTGCCACATAGTCGACAAAAGGAATATCACTGCTTGAATTGGGATCCTTCAGCAGGTCGACCCGCAATTCCACCGCATCAGACCCGAGACAAGCCTTTTTAAGTATATCACCGGCAGGACGCAGGTCGGGCAATGTCAAGGAGACAAAGAACGAATGTTCTTTCTTCTTGATGATGGCAAGACTATCAAGCTGACCAGTGACGACCTGCAGGAAGCGCTTGAAGTCATCTGATGCAACGGTAAGCCCGTTTGAGCCCGTGTGCTGGCTGTAGTACTGGATGTTGCTACACTCTTGGAACCATGGCTTACGGCGCAGCCACACGCTCATCATATCCTCGACGTATGCAGGGCGGGTCTGGTCAGTTTTCAAGAAATCCATGACCTGATTGATGTCTCGCATGACGAGTAGAACATTGCCCTTATTCTTGTGGTACTGGATGAGCAACTCCCTGGCCTTGGGTGTCTCTACAATCCCACCTCCGCATGCAAAAACGTAGCCAATGGGTCGCTCTGCCATCATGCGCTTCAAGAGAGCGAGCTCGGCATCCCGGAAGCCCTGCCACCCTCGTTGCTTAATTAACTCGGGGATCGTCAAGCCCTCAGTGGCCTCGAGCTCGGTGTCAAGATCAATAAACGGACGTTTTAGCACTCTGGCGACCCATTGTCCGGTTGTCGTCTTTCCGGCACCACGCATACCAATGATGAAGATCGACGCGGACGCCTTGTCCACACGTGCGACGGCAGAACGCTCACTATCTTGCAGCTCTTTGCCTTCGAGTTTTACCCCGAAGGTCTGTTTCAGGGTATCCCACCAGCCAGGCCATGTCTTAGCTACGCATTCCTTCTCAAGGATCAGAGTGGGCCGGGGAGCTGCAAGAGCTAGAACACTGAAGCTGAACGCGACGCGGTGGTCATCGTAGCAGAAAACACCTCCTGCTGGAGCGCGGAGAGCCGAGCGGTCAATTCCATCGATCTCAAGGCCGTCGTCATGCTCACGGCAGGTAACGCCAAATTTGGCTAGCTCGTCCTTCATTGCTTTTATCCGATTACACTCCTTGACTCGCTGGTTTGCAATTCCGTAGATGCGAGTTGTGTGGTTTGATCCCTGCCCTCTAGCGACAGCTGCAAGGACGGAGGCAGTGAGGAACGCATCCGTCATGGGCTCCATGTCGACGTTGGGCAGCGGTCGCAGGATACCATCGGCTGGTCCGGTTACGGTAGTTGACACATCTGTCTGCTCGACAGTACAGCCCATGGGTCTCAAAACGTCAACAGCGAAGCGTGCATCGCCCTGCAGAGACTTCGATCCGATGTTAGGAATGGTACAGCTTGTACCTGATATTGCTGCAATCGCAAGGGGATATGTTGCGGAGCTGGCATCGCTCTCGACGACATATTCCGCAGGGTTGGTGTACGTCCCCTGAGGAATGTGATAAGTATGCTCTTCCGTAGTAGATTTCTGCACATCTATACCAAAGGACCTCATCATGGCTGTTGTCATGTCAATATAAGGCTGGGAGATGGGCTTGCCACCAACGAGCTTCAATGTCACTGGCTCCTTTGCGTAGGGGGCGCACATCAGCAGCGAAGAGACGTATTGAGAGGACACTGTTGCGGCGAGGTTGATTCTTCCCCCAGCAAAGCCGCCCGAGGCAGCAATCTTGAGAGGCAGGCTGCCTTGTCTCTCCAGATATTCTATTCCAGCACCGTTTGCTGTCAAAGCATCGACTAGATCACCGATAGGCCGCTGTTTCATGCGGTTGTTTCCCGTCAGGACGTTCGACTCAACAGTGCTTGGCGTGGCGAGAGTCGCGACCGTGGTAAGGAATCTGGCAGCTGTGCCAGCATTGCCGAGATATAGTGGTGTAGGAGTTGCCTGCAGCTTTCCTCCTTTTCCGTTGACCACAAGGACCTCACCCTCATCTTCCCAGGAGAAAGTAGCTGCACCTAGTCGCTCGAGGGCATTGAGCATGACCTCAGTGTCATCTGAGTGCAGTAAATTCTTGATGCGGCAGGTACCAGAACCAAGAGCTGCAAGAACCAGCGCCCTATTCGAAATGCTTTTCGACCCCGGCGGTGTGCAGGTTACACTAAGCGTCTGTGGCACGCCAGGAGAAACTTCAATGCTCGGCGCGAGGACAACTCTGATATCCTCATTCGACACCACGCTCGCTTTCTGCTCATAGGTTCGACCGATAGCCGAAAGAAGAACCACCTTTTTCTTTGGGCCATCGTTCTTCTTGTCGAGTGCCATGTTCGCCATCACCTGATCAAGAGGGCAGTGCTTGCCGGCAGTCAACTTACGTACACGCTCATCTTTTAGGGAGGTTGGCAGGCCATATCTTGTGAGACATTTGACCAAACGGGACACAGCAACTCCTTTAAGAATACCAAGATGCCGCGCGAGTTCAGCCTCTTTAACCATACCAATCGCCACGCACTCTCCGTGCAGAATTTGCGGAGTCAGAATTGCCTCAATGGCGTGCCCAATGGAATGACCGAAGTTGAGAAGGTTTCGCAGACCACTTTCGCGCTCATCAGCTGAAACAACATAGGCCTTGAAACGTGCGGAGGCAAGTATTCTTGCCTTTAAGATGTCTTGGATACCGTCGAAGCGGCCGTGTCCCGGTTTGCTCTTGGCGGCCGCCAAAATGGCATCTGCATTGTTCTCCAGAGCGGTAAACTCCTCCTCACTCGAAATCGCCGCGGTCTGTGAATCTAAGAGTTAACATGGACGCAGTTGCAGCTTTTCTCTGGGCGACCACTGTGACCTACCTTGATGACTTCTGCCATGCCGTTGATAAACTCTCTTTCCGGAAGAGAATTCAAGAATTCGAGGTCGATGTAGATTCTGGTTGGCTGCCAGATCGCGCCTATCAGGTTCTTCCCCAGAGGGGTATCGATTGCGGTCTTGCCTCCGATTGACGAGTCGACCATGGCAAGAAGTGTCGTAGGGACTTGGACGAAACGCACTCCGCGCATATAGGTCGCCGCGACAAATCCAACAAGGTCGCCAATCACACCTCCTCCGAGCGCAATGATCACGCTGTCCCTGCCGCATGGTGGGTCCTGGCTCAGCATCCAGTCCTCAATCTCAGCTTTGCCCTGACGTGACTTCGAGTTCTCGCCGGGTGGAATCTCGTGGATCAAGAGGCGGGACGACGGGGAAATGGCCGCTGCAGCATTTTCGAAGACCTTCTTGAAGGGTTCGGTGTAGATTGAGCCGATATTCGTATCTGTGATGAGAACATAGGTGGTAGAAGGGCAGCAGCTAAGGAGATCCTGGGCCACGTAGTTCCGCCAGAGCCCGAAATCAGCAACTATGCTCTCACGGCCTAAAACATCGATTTTCGTGGGAGCGGTCATTGTGAATAAGTCGCGAGGGGTGCGATTTGTGGAGAGCGCGAATATCCGTCGAATGGCACTTGGACTTGTGGGACAGGTCGCTCCAGTCAATTCATCCTGCGACTTGTAAATTTATCCAATCGATTCAATAACTCTCCTCCCGTACAGAGCAGGAGGATCTCGCGTTTCCGCGGCGTCGCGAGCTCGATGCGGCTGTTGTACCGAGCGAGAACTGAGCGGCCAGTTTCTGTGAGGGGCTCAGAAAAGAGGTCAGTGATATGGGCCAATGTACGGCGTATTGCTGGGACCCTACTGACCTGGATGTGTCCCACGCTGCACGCTAGACGCGGCGCGACACAATTGCTGGAAATTCAGTGGAGAGAACAGCTCTCCAGGTCACTGTGAACTTGGACCTAGGTATGACTCGACCTCCGCGTTCCGGGTCGAAATTTCGACAGCTCCGATTTCGCGACTATTCTGCCCCTCCACACCGCTCGAGAACTGGCGCTTGCGCCGCTTTCACAATAATTATTTACCAGCACACAGTGTGGGCTTACAGCGGACTTCAGCTTACTAAGGTATTTATTAGCGTGTCATTAGAGGCTACTTCGGTATTCACCAGCTGTCCGCAGTGGCAAGAAACCATACTTGTACATTCCAAGCCTAATTAATACCAATCAACAAACTGAACTGGTTCATAACCACAAGAGCATAATAATCCCCATATCATACCCATACAAATTACCCATCCCATGGACACAACTAAACTAGTAGCGGCCATATCCGTCACTGCGCCTTGGATGATAGCTATCACGGCCCTGACGAGGCTGGTCATGATATCCACCACGATAGTTACCATCTTCCCGACGATCGCCGTAACTAGATCCAAACTGCTGTCTGCTGTAGTGACTACCCTGGCCATAATAAGAAGACTGACCGGAGTAACTGTATGAGCCATGTTGCGGTGGGCTGTAATGGCTTCCCTGACCATAATAGCCTCCATACTGATATCCTTGTGGCTGTGGAGGCACTGGAGGCGCCGGAGGGTAGGAAGGGCGATAAGAGTCAGCAAATCCACCGCGTGGAGGGGGAGGCGGCGGGCCCATAGAGAAACCCACTGAGCCAGGCGGTGGAGGAACCCATCCTGGGGGCGGCATAGGAACACCGAGATGAGGCGGAGGCACAAATCCGGGGTCGAGATGTGCGGCGAATGGGTTTGGCCGATCATTACGATCACTAGCAGCATAGTTGATTCTACCGCCTTTGCCATTTCCATTGCGGAGCGGGGCACCGCCAAATGATCGGCCGGAATTCTGCGCTTTGGATTTTATGATCTCAATATCTGTTTTGTCCAGCGTGGGAGGTGGGAATTTTACGCCTCGAAGAAGCATGGACTTGTGTATATGCGTGGACTTGGGGATCTCGTAATTCACCCTGTGTTTTGTCAGCAGGTTGTTTCTTAGCATTGCAAGGGACTAGGTGGGATGCATACGTTATGGAATGATCATCCTCCAAGCTCGGCATGCCATTTCCCTCCAGCGGAGGAACCAAGGAGCTGTGCGGGATATAATTCTCGTTGCGCTCAACTTTGCCCGCCAAACCACGGCTGATGCGCATATTTAGCTTGAGCTTTGACGCGCCCTGCTTTTTGGAGTAGAAATTCAAGACCAGCTCTTTGTAGAGTGGATGTCGGTCTGATATTAGGAGTATATCATTACCCGCTGTATTGCGCGCTTTCTCCTCCTCGGTCAAGAGAGGATATTTCTTCTCCATGGCTTTCAGTAGTCGCTTTTCGTCAATGAATGGCAATAGCACGACTCCCTGCCAGGCGTACTTTTTGCCGTTTAAGTCCACCTGGAAATCTTCAGGGTAGAAATCGATAATCTCGCTGTTCGGATCGCACATGAGATCATGGAAGACTTTGGGTAGTGCATGACTTGAAGATGCCGGAAGGACTCCCATCAGTTGCTCAAATGGCTTGAAGGGTTTACCCTTCTCGAAATGCACTTTCATATCCCCTATATCAACAAAGTCCGCCGCAAATGGGGCGTAGTGATATGGATAGTACCAGGTCCACGATGGACACCCTTGGAAGTAGTACAAGAGCACCCATGTAAGCCCCTCGACATACGCCCTCGCAACCTTGCGACGGAACTCGATGTCTTTAGGGTCTGCACCGAACTTTTGCTCATAGTATCGTTCAGCATACCCTTCTTCCCATAGCCGAACGGTGTCTGGGGGAAGTTCGTCTTCATCCTGGGGGGTACCAGGCACGACAGGCGAGTCTATCCCAGGAGTTTCGACTTCCGTACCCTCATCTTCTATCAAATCGGCTTTCCGCTTACCAAGGACGGAAGGTGATGTCTGCTCTGTCTCATTGGGGGTATCGTCTCCATTTTCCGCAGATGTGCCGTTGACAGAGTTAGCATCACCTTGAGCTCCTTTCAGTAACTGGCTCTTAAGCACTGCAGCGGCACTTTTATTTGCCATATTGGCTCTATAAATGGCGCCGCGATTCACTACCATGCTGTGGGTCAACTCCCTGGTCTCTCTTGATAGTTCTCCTCGACTGGGCGTAATGAGAGCGAGATCATCAAGAGGAACCGCCAAGTCGCCTCCGTGGCCGCGAGACTTGTGGCTGGTCGGAGAGTTGTAAGTCGGTGAACTTCTCCTCCTCTTCCTGGAACGCTCTTCGTTCCGCATTCTTTCCTCTTGCTTGCGCCTCCTCTCATTTGCAAGCTTTCTCTCCTCCACCTGTCGTCGACGACGGAAGATAGCATCTTCCTGCTTCGCAAGCCCTTGTAGAATCAGCTGCGCCCTCTTGAGGTCAACATGCCCATCCTTTGTGAGGTATCCACCCATCGCTGGAAGGTTATCGCGCCATATTGCGATTAGTGTATCGATACCGTTCTCTCGGATATCAAGAGACGGCAGATGCGGCAGGAAGTCATTTCCAACAAAGAAGCACATGAAAATCCAGTCATCCAGCGCCCGCTCCAGGTCAAACGGGAATGGTTGATGAGGAACGTACAGTTCAGCGGCAAGGTATTCTCGAAGAACGGAGACATTCAGCCAGATGAATGGCTTGAGAAGGGTACCTTTCCCCTTTTCATCGAATTCTCCTTGCTTCTCTTTTGCTTGGCCTCTACACTCCTCTGCTTTATGGCCCGTCTGACCACATAGCTGGCAAGTCCTTGCCTTGGATTCTTGGAAGAAGACATCTTCACGGAGAACACGAAAGTGAGGCTCGTGAGTTGCCAGGCCCAACATGATCAGGTCAGCGTCCTAATACAAGCATGTTAGTGTCTCTAACTGCCACTTAAGATTTTAGGATACTAACCAATCCGTAGATAACATGGCGGGTATTGGGATCATGTTCCGGCGATGCCCTCTGGGATCGAATAAACTCCATAATCTTATGCTCACCCTCTCCGGGGACGGTGGCATCGGATATGATCACGTTTAGCTGCACAAAGTCAGCATCAATTGCAGAATGTGTAGTGTCGGAGACACACCTTTTCCCACAACGGATCAGTGTTGAGCTTGTAAGCGACCCAATATCGTAAGGAGGCAGCAAGAATGTCCATAAAAGGAGTTCCCGGAGTGATAACATTGCTGTCCCATGTTTTCTGTATAACCTGTTCTTCGATTTCCTTGTCGCGCTTGCCACCATTTTGCTTCTCAAGCAATTTTCTGAACTCCTCTCTCTTCTCGTCCGCCTCCTTAGCTTCCTGGGCAGAACGGAACCGACGGGCACGCTGCTGGTTCATTTTCGCTCGTGGCGCAACACCATCTGAACACAAAGCAGGTTAGCCACATGTAATAACACCGGTTAGATGGCAAAGACATTAGCGGAAGGGAAAGCACTACCCCCCTCGGAGACTTTGAAACATCATATCAAAATAATGTAGCCGTCCCAAGGGAGACAGCCGTTTCCCCGTGCCTGCAGGTCAACATACCGACAGCGATCATCAGAAGCTTTCTCGGGCGAACCATGTTCACCACTCTGTCCGTGTATTTAAAGATCTCTATCATCATCTCCTGCTCCGTTGCGGGTGGCGGCTTCCCCTCTGGATGAGTACACGGATGGACGATACCGTTCATGTCCAGATACAGGTTATCCATCTCCTCTCCATTTGGGTTCGGGCGCGTCGTGTCGACTGGGATAACCTCTCCGCCAACCTCGTAGGGCAATTCCTCGATCACCGGAGAGATGATCTTAGGATACTTGGCGGAGAGCCACCTGAACAGCGCCGGAACACCCATGATGCTGACGCGGAGGCGATGATTGAGAGCTTTGGTGGATTAAGATGTTCCGCCGACGTGCTCCATCGACTGTCTTCGAAGGCCAGAGCACGTAAGGTCTGCAAAAAAGAACGACAGGGCCGGCGATCTCATGAACCGCGTCAATCACTCGGACAACCCCAGATGCGCAAAGAGCCGTTGAGTGAGAGACGCCGCGGCCACCGCGGCTGATGGATCCCTTGACGGAGAGAGCTTGAAGGGTCTGCGATGCGATGCGAGAAACTGCCGGCACAATGTTTTTCCGTGGCGCGCGTCTGCATACATGACAGGCTAGTGCGTTTTGGGAAGTGGCAACTTGGCGCCCCGGGCGGCGCGCGGCGCTGGCCCGCCGCCTGTCCTCGAATAGTACAGCTCACCTCTCTCTGCAAGCCAGCGGACCGGCGAGGGTGGCGATTCCTGATCTCAGGAGCTAATTTTTCTGGTAGTTCGCGGTGTGTTTGGGGCGTTCACCACTTCTCGTGTCGTTGCTTCAATGCGCGTCAATTGCACCACTCAAGGTCGGCGGTGACCATGAAAGTACGAGTTGACAGCGGCGATGTTTCGAATTCTCGAGTCGCAAGCGCCGGCCAAACAGACGGCCACGGACACGATAAACACTTTATGTAGCCGACTCCAGAGTGCGACCTTACTGGAAGATCGACGGGCAGCAATTCTAGGCCTGAGGAGCTTTGCTAAGGATTACCCTGCATCTGTTGCCTCCGGTGCGCTTCGAGGGTTGATCAACAGCCTAAGAAATGATGGCGAGGATGTCGACACGATCAAAGTGGTCTTGGAGACCTTGTTGATGTTATTCTCTCCGGACGAAAATAGTGTTCGTTTGCTCTAACTCTACGAGCAAGCTCTGTATACTCGTTTGGCTGCTAACATGCGGATAGCCCGAAGCATCGGATGAAATCGCTCTCTGGCTTGCGGATGAATTTACCCAGGTACGCTTTCATCAACCGGAATGCTGTATCCTTGGTTAACTCGATTAAAAGCGCCAAGATAATATCACCACTCTCCTTGACCTTCTCGATATGCGGGACTTCTATTCTCGACTGTACTCCCTGCAGTTAATGTCCCACATCTGCGGAGCACGACCGGAGAGGACACAAGAGTGTATTTTTACGGCACCTCTGGGAGTATCTAGATTAGTCAACGTGCTGAGCGATGTTCGGGAGCCTGTCCGCAACGGTACGGCATCAATTTCTTCGTTAACATCCTCTATTCGTTGCCTTGCTGATGAATTGTCTCTCTTTTATAGAGGCCCTTGTCTTGCTTATTGCATTAACACCTTCCTCCACGGAACTTCAGAAGCTCGTTGCCTTTGAGAATGCTTTCGAGCGCATTTTCTCCTTGATAGAAGCGGAAGGTTCTCTCACTCATGGATCAGAAGTGGTCGAAGACTGCCTTTCGTTGTTAGCGAATCTTCTGCGACTCAATGTATCGAACCAGTCTTATTTTCGCGAGACGGGGTGTGTGAAAAAGTTGGCGAAGTTGCTCGCTGATGCTACTCGGGAGCAAGAAACGGAGGAAAGCATTCCTCAGTGGTCTCTTGCTCAACGTGACAAGAATTTATGGGGTCTCTTGGCCATCGTACAGCTTTTCCTAGTCAGAGGAGGAGTCAGTACTCCTGTCAACCAGGTGGCATTCTGGCAAAATGGCGTCATGGAACAGGTCCTACGTACGGCATTCAGCCAGGAGTTTAATGTCAAGATAACAGCTAAGGTGCGCTATTCCGCTCCTTTGGTATTTGAATTGGGTTGAGCTGGTTGCGCTGATGTATGTAGGCTTTAGAAACATGTGCAGATCTGATCCGCGAGAACCCGACATTGCAAGAGAAATTTGCCGACATCGAGGTTTCTTGGGGCCCTAAGCTCCGCGGCGATCATCTTGCAAATGGCGACGCTAAAAGGAATGGCCCGCAGAAAGTAAATGTCATCGAAGCACTTCTCAAATTGACTCTTGAGCCTGCACCCATTCATTTGCTGGATGCACGTCTTGCCGCCTGCGAATGCATGAAGGCCTTCTTTGCGAAACATCCTGGGATTCGCCTTCATGTACTACGTAGAGCAATTGATGGACATATGAGCGGCGATGACCAGATTCCAAACGTCCTGTCGATCCTCGTTGAGCCGCCCGAATCTCGAAGGAATGCTGATCCATATCAAACATGGATGGCGTCTGTCCTCATGTTCCATTTGGTCTTTGAAGACCCCGAAGCAAAGGCGGTGGCTCTGAAAGTGACCGAGGGAGATGCTGAGAGCGGTGAGGAGGTCATCACATGTGTCCAGAGCATAGCGGGTAATTTGATCACGGGGATTCATCGAGGTGACGACGAGAGAATATCTGTCGGATACCTCATGCTTCTTTGCGGTTGGCTTTTCGAGGACCCGGATGCTGTTAACGATTTCCTCGGTGAAGGAAGCAGTGTTCAGAGTTTGATACAAGAGACTAAGCAGCGTGGCGTTTCCAGCGTTCTTCTCCCAGGGCTCTGTTCCGTTCTTCTCGGGATCATCTACGAGTTTTCTACAAAAGATTCACCGATACCACGAGCAACCTTGCATCAGTTACTGCTTAACGGGCTCGGGAGAGAACAATATATCGACAAGATAACCAAACTGAGGGAGTTTCCTTTGGTCCGCGACTTTGAGGTCTTACCTCAAACATCACAGGGAGAGTTTGATGGGGGCCTTCCAGATGTATTCTTTGATAGGACATTTATGGAGTTCCTAAAAGACAATTTCAGCCGTCTAATACGTGCAATTGACAGAGATCCAGGATTTGAAGTTCCGGTTATTGCAAATGGGATCCAAAAAGGGATATCCCGGGAGCTTGTTGATTCCCTCCGCGCCGAAGTTGACGAGCGCAACCAAACTATACAGAAGCTGGAGTCAGATTTGGTTACGCTGGAGCGCAAACTCGAGCAGGAGCAGCTTGACCATCGAAAAACAAGGGATTCCTGTGCTCTTGAGCTCTCCAGGATAAAACAGATCAACGAAACGCTTCAGAGGAACCACGAAGAAGAACTATCCGAGCTGGTGGAACGACACGAAAAGGCCAAGAATGAGTTGCTCAAACAGCACGACGAACAATTACGTGCAGTCGACAACCGGTTGAAAGAGACTGCTGCAGACTACGAGAGGAAATGCAACAGCATCAGAGAACGCCACGAAGCCGAGGTTGCCGAACTGAAAAAGACTATTGAGAGTTTGCAATCAGATTACGAAACGAGAAGCAACAGCGTCAGAGAACGCCACGAAGCCGAAGTCGCTGAACTGAAGAGAACTATCCAGAGTTTGGAATCAAACCTTGACAAGGCAAGCAAAGAGCACGCTCAGAGTCTCAAAGCCGCCCACGAAGAGTACTCTTCCAAGAACTCTGCGCTGGAGGAGCGAGCCTCGCGCGCTGAAGAGAGGGCAAAAGCGGCCGAGGAGCGCGCGCGAGAGGCGGAGGAGGCGCTTAAGAAAGCGCAGGCAGCACTGGAAAAGGCGCAAGCTGAAGTTCAAGAGAAGGAAAAAGCTCGCAAGGCAGTACAAGAAGAACTTGATGACCTCTTAATCGTGTTTGGAGACCTGGAGGCCAAGAGAAAGGAGGATAAGGTCGGCATCAACCCCTCCCCCCTTCCCATTCTCCTTGATATAGTTGCAGACTAACACTCATACAGAAACGACTAAAGGAACTCGGCCAGGAGGTCTCGGAAGCTGAAGAGGATGATGACGAAGATGAGGGGGAAGTGGATTGATCCGATGTCGGCTATTGTTATTGTGATTACTGGCGAGGTGATGTGCGAGGCAATGCGGAGCATCAAATCACATCACTAGGGATTGAGATACCCGTAGATTACGACTTAGACGTAGGACAGCGATATAGCTATAGCGTGAGCATCTTTGTGATTTCAGAATCCGTTCAACGCGTCAAAGTCATGTAGGCCGCTTACAGCGTGGTGGAATAAAGCGATCTTGGATGTGGCGCTGCAGGGGCGGGACACCGCCTCGCACTTAACCGAGTCCGGCAAAAATCAAAAAAATCGCGGGGTGACTCATCGTAGGAACATTTTAACGACCCCGCGGGCACCACCTTGAGAAGGGCAACGACAACGCTAATTCACCAGGAGTTCCTTCGCCATGTCCATCGACTTCCCTGCTGAAGAGGAGGCCATCCTCAAGAGGTGGAGGGAGATCGGTGCCTTCCAGAGGCAAGTCGAGTTGTCCCGGGGCCGCAAGCCCTACACCTTCTACGATGGCCCTCCGTTCGCGACCGGCCTTCCCCATTACGGCCACCTGCTCGCCTCCACGATCAAGGATATAATTCCTAGATATTGGTCGATGAAGGGTCATTATGTGGAACGACGGTTTGGCTGGGATACCCATGGAGTGCCTATTGAATATGAGATCGACAAGAAATTGGGCATGTCCGGCTTGGAGGCTGTCGAGAAACTGGGTATCGAGAAATACAACGCAGAATGCAGAGCGATCGTCATGAGATATGCTTCGGAGTGGAGGCAGACGATTGAGAGGCTTGGGCGCTGGATTGATTTCGATAATGATTACAAGGTGGGTGCCAGGTTCAGGCTATTCCTCCCTTTCTTGTCTCCGGTCGGCTGACAGACTTCGATGGTAATAGACAATGAACACATCCTTCATGGAATCAGTCTGGTGGGTTTTCAAACAGCTCTACGACAAAGGGCTTGTCTATCGAGGCTATCGAGTCATGCCATATTCAACCGCGCTCAACACACCGTTGAGTAACTTCGAGGCGCAACAGAACTACAAGGATGTTCAGGACCCAGCCGTTGTCGTCACGTTTCCGCTTCTCGACGACCCCCAGACGTGCCTACTGGCCTGGACTACCACACCATGGACATTGCCATCCCATACTGGTCTGGCAGTTCATCCAGACTTTGAGTACGTGAAGATCTACGATGAGGCTTCAGGAAAGAATTATATCCTCCTGGAGTGCTTGCTTAGAACACTGTACAAGGATCCGAAGAAAGCGAAATTCAAGATCGTGGACCGTATCAAGGGCTCTGACATGAAGGGATGGCGCTACGAACCTCTATTCAACTACTTCTACGAGGAGTTCAAAGATTACGGGTTCCGTGTGTTTACTGCCACGTACGTCACGACCGAGGACGGTGTCGGTATTGTCCACCAGGCTCCTGCTTTCGGTGAGGAGGACTACAAGGTCGCCGTAGAAAATGGGGTGATTAACGAGACACGCCTGCCTCCGAACCCCGTCGACGACAAGGGTTGCTTCACCTCGCAGGTCCCAGATTTTGAGGGAATGCATGTCAAAGCGGCCGATAAGGCGATCATAAAACATCTGAAGGGAACGGGAAGGTTGATTGTCGATGGCCAGATTACTCACAGCTACCCCTTCTGCTGGAGGTCTGATACTCCTCTGATCTACCGGGCCGTTCCTGCGTGGTTTGTCAAGATTGGCCCTATTATCCCACAGATGCTCCAGGGAATCGAAGACTCACACTGGGTCCCGTCGTTTGTGAAGGAGAGACGATTCTCCAGCTGGATTCAGAATGCCAGGGACTGGAATATTTCTCGGAACCGCTTCTGGGGCACACCGATTCCTTTGTGGGTCAGCGATGATTTCAAAGAAATCGTCGCGGTCGGTAGCGTCGAGGAGCTCAGGCAGCTCAGTGGCTATACTGGAGAGCTCACTGACCTTCATCGTGACAAGGTTGACCATATCACCATCCCGAGTAAACAAGGGAAGGGTGTTCTCCGCCGAGTGAGCGAGGTCTTCGACTGCTGGTTTGAGTCTGGAAGCATGCCATATGCGTCCCAACATTATCCGTTCGAGAACAAGGAGCAGTTCGAAAAGAGTTTCCCTGGAGACTTCATTGCCGAAGGTTTGGACCAGACCCGTGGCTGGTTCTACACCCTGACTGTTCTGGGAACCCACCTGTTCGGAACGTTGCCGTTCAAGAACTGCGTTGTCAACGGAATTGTCCTCGCTGAAGATGGCAAGAAGATGTCAAAGAGACTGAAGAACTATCCCGACCCTAGCCTGATCATGGAGCGGTACGGTTCGGACGCCCTCCGACTCTATCTTATCAACTCCCCAGTTGTTCGAGCCGAACCACTTCGGTTCAAGGAGTCTGGCGTTAAGGAGATCGTGGCCAAGGTTCTTCTCCCACTATGGAACAGCTACAAATTCTTCGAGGGCCAAGTTGCTCTGTTGAAGAAGGTGGAGGGTATTGACTACATGTTCGACCCCAAGGCTGAGGCCACTAACACAAATGTCATGGACCGCTGGATCTTGGCGAGCTGTCAGAGTCTTCTGAAATTTGTGAACCAGGAAATGGCTGGATACCGGCTCTATACCGTCGTTCCTCGGTTGCTAGAGCTGATTGACAACACGACCAACTGGTATATCAGGTTTAACCGGAAGCGTCTAAAGGGTGAGTTTGGCGTTGATGATACTCTGCATGCTTTGAATACCCTTTTTGAGGTCCTTTACACTTTGGTGCGGGGTCTTGCACCGTTCACGCCATTCATCACTGATACCATTTACCAAAAACTCCTTCCACACATTCCTGAGTCGCTGCAGGGCGAGGACAACCGGAGCGTCCACTTCCTTTCCTACCCTGAAGTGCGAGAGGAGCTCTTTGACGAGGTCGTTGAGAGACGTGTCGCAAGAATGCAGAGAGTGATCGAGCTCACTCGCATCTCTCGTGAACGACGATCCATTGGCCTCAAGTCGCCCCTGAAGACGCTCATTGTGATTCACCAAGATCAGCAATATCTGGATGATCTCAAGTCTCTGGAGAGCTACATCCTCGAGGAGCTCAACGTGCGGGACCTCATTCTGTCATCCGACGAGGACAAGTACAATGTCCAGTACAGCGTCACTGCTGACTGGCCAACTCTCGGCAAGAAGCTGAAGAAGGACGCGCAGAAGGTTAAGAAGGCTCTGCCGTCACTCACCAGCGATGACGTGAAGAGATATGTTGCCGAAAAGAAGATTATTGTCGACGGCATTGAACTCGTGGAGGGTGATCTGGTGGTCAAGCGCGGATTGAAAGAGGACGAATCCTCCAAGAATATGGAGACGAACACCGATAACGACGTGCTTACTATCCTGGATGCGACCCTGTATCCAGAGCTCGCACAAGAAGGTCTCGCCAGAGAGGTCATCAACCGGGTGCAGAAACTCCGCAAGAAGGCCGGCCTCGTCCCGACAGACGATGTGAAGATGGTGTACAAGATGCTCTCCGATCCCGACAATATCGGTCTGAGCGAGGTATTCAAGACGCAGGCGAAGGCCTTCGAGAAGGTTCTGCGCAGGCCGGTTGAGGAACATGTGGAGGCGGAAGCTGAGGGCGAAGATCTCATCGTGGAGGAAGAGCAAGAGGTACAAAAGGCGACGTTCTTGCTGAGGCTGGTCAGGCTTTAGATTTCTTCTGATAGATACTCAGATACTCCCGGGCTTTGTATTAAGATTTCTATTAATAGACAGGTTCTGTAGATGTCTCCAACGTAGCTCTTGTCATGAAGTGAATGCGCAGCCATCATTTCAAGGGCCAAGTTGAAAGTCTTCACATTTAATACAGATACCAGCACTGTCTGCTGATCTGGCTATAGCTTCTTGGACGCTTTCTATTTTCCACATTAGTTGCCTTCCGAGTTGGTATGTGCACGATGGCAAGGGGTACGATACCAGAAAACATTCTTTTAACTTCATAAACTCCTTCGCGCACATGTCCTTGTGGATGGAATGGTAGTCAGCAACGACGCATTTGCCATATGCCGCCGCCTGCATGGCAGATATTAGCCCGGTCTGTCAAGCGGAGGGGGTTGGCAATTCTCGACGGACCTCCGCGGAGCATTGGGCAGCGGCCTTTGCAAACTTCTCGATCGGTCTCACCCTTCCCGACATCCTCAGGGCCGATCTCCGTCTCTGGAACGAGCAGGGTCCAGCTGCGTGGCCTTGGGTGGTGTCCTGCTTGTCTCTCGTGTCGCGCGTTTTCATCCAGCGATGCAGCGGCCGAGGGCGCATCACGTGAGCTGCCAACTCATTGGCCCGACCGTCACCGGAGAAGCGCATACGCGCGCGAAAACACGCCGCTCGGGCAGGATAGCCAACATCCAGGAGTGCGATGGCATTGCGTCGGTAGAGAGTCGCAGCCCGGGCGCCCTTCTCCTCACCGTCGCGTCGCAGGATCATACAAGTCCCAAGTTCCTGCCTCTCACGGACGCAGCCTCGTTTTCTCGCGATGATTTCTTCTCCATCTCCGCATCTATGACCCATCAGCGACCAACGCGCCTTCGGTCGCGGAAATTTCGATGCCACCAATTCCTCCCCAACGCGGAGCCCTGCTTGACGAACACCCGTCTCTCTCCGATCAAGGTTAGTAGAGCCATTGTCATTCCGTGGTCATGTGCGAGTCATCTAATTGCGATCGCGTGCAGATGTCGGCCTCCTTTACCAGATCATCACCCGCGCGGAGCAGAAGCCCGACGTCGAGCGACTCCCGTTTCGTGCCCTCTTCGCAGCCTACGATGAGGTCATCGCCGAGCATGGCGTCGATGCGGACCAGGGCCAGGTCTGCATGCGCTTCCTGTTCAAGATGGGCAACAAGGGCCTCCGCGGGAAGTCGCTCTTTGAAAAGTTCGAGAACCTGCTCCGGGAGATGGATATTGTCCTGGAATACGACAGCGACTCCGACGGCAACGAGACACAGGGGCACTATCCAAACCATGTCTCTCACCTCGCGGATGGTGAGCAAAGCGCGACTACGGGCCGCGACACGGCACACAAGACGCGGCGGAGACGGGCTTCGTTCAACTCGATGTACGATGTTGGGGACGACCCGACGCAGAGGAGCATTGCCTGGCGTCCCAGTTCGCGATCTTCGATGTCTCGGCTACAGGTCGGAAAGCCCGAGTTTCCAGAGACAAAAACGCCGTCGAGACATGTCTCTGGGAATGGAAAGAGGGCCGATTCTCCGAACGAGCTCCTTGCGCAGTTTCTGGAGGCCGGACGGAGGTTGATGGGCCTGACTCCGATGAAGACAGGAACGCAGGACAAAGCTCCTATGCCTAATGGAGAGCATGTGAAATCTGGTCGCGGTCATCAGAATCATCCTAATGGGAAGACCCCACCCTCTCGCATTCATGATCGGAGTTTCTCAGAGAGTTCCGCCGACGAGGAGGAGTTCCTGGATGATGCTGGCAGTGATCATGATTCAGTTGAGCGGGATGAGGTTCCGCCCGAGATGATATACCGGCCGAGCCTTTCGGATCTGTTGCGAGACGCTGACACGTTTAATATGTATCGACAACGGGCAATCGCTCGGCGGATTCTTACTCAATGGCTGAAGAAAGCTGTTCAGATGCAGCAAACCCATCGGGATATGGAAACTGTGGCCATTAACCGGGATAGATTCACACTTCTTCGCCAAGCTTTCGATGTGTGGCGTGGTGTCTTGCATGGGAGACGTCAGATTGCTCAAACGGAGCGCTTTTTCAAGCACCTTGAAAAGCGTGCTGCGCGAGCTCGGGACTTGTATCTCATGACAAAGGCATTTACTCACTGGGCCCAGGTTGCTTCGGATCAAGCTTCCAGGACCTCTGCCGCACGACAACACATCTTGAGCATCAAATACTTCAATGCATGGCGGGAAATAACTGCTGTGAATGAATTGAAAGCCCAGCGCTTTGCTCTTAGGAGGCCTTTCTATGTCTGGAGAAGGAAGGCCCAGCAGATACCGGTTAATGAGGCCACCGCCGTCGCCACCTATGACAGGAATCTACTGCAAAAATTTTACAAGCGCTGGTTTTGGGAATTTTGTGACCGGCGTGCTTCGCAGGTATACGATTACCGCTTGAAGAGACGCTCTCTTCTCTGCTGGCTCCGAGCTATTCGAACGCAAGGCGAGCGTGAGCACGAAATAGACATTAGAAATGAGCATTTCCTACTTGGATCCGCCATGCGGATATGGTCTCAGGAATCGAGAATAGTGCTTAGCGCACAGCAAGAGGCGGACTCGATGCGAAGGAGGAAACTTCTGAAAACTAGTTTTGACGAGTGGCGCATCCAAGCCCGTTTAGCGCCGGCTGCTGCTCGAGTTTCCAATATGGTGAACAGACGAGTTGTCCAGACAACGTTTGAACAATGGGTATTGCGCTTCAGAATGATCGGGCAGGCAAGAGAAGTGGATCGGTATAGGATTTTGCGCAACACATGGACTGCCTGGAATGATTGCCTGCGGTGCCATGCCCTTAGCGCACGCATTGACGAGCGTCTGAAGATGGAGACTCTATATAAGTGGGTATTGGCCGAGAGGTGTCGTCTCATGCAGCGGATTCGCGACCAGCGGATTATACGCGAGGCGTTTACAATGTTTGTTACAAACGCTCGTGGCCTTTCATATCAGTTGTTGCAGCAAGAGGAAGAATATCGGGCTCGCCGGGCTCGAGAACTGCTCCGTTCCAAGTTTTCTCGCTGGCACGAACAGCTCGCGCTTCAGCGTCAGCGGGAGGATATTGCTTTTGAGTTCTACGCGCCGCGGCTCGAGCAGGAGTCGCTCGCTATCTGGATCTCCAAAGCACGAGAAGTGAGAAGGATGGAAGGCTGGGCTCGAGATGCTCGGTTTTACTTTTTGACGACAAAGGCTATCAAAAAGTGGCATGCTGCCACATTGGACTCGTCCAAGAGACGCCGTCAGGAGGCTTACGCGAAAGTTAGGAGGAAAATCAAGATTAATCTGGCTTCTAACGCTCTGACGAGCTGGCGTGCGAAGATACAACATGTCGCTGATATGGAGCAACAAGCAGGAGAGTTCTATCGGACAAAGACTCTCAAGACCGTATCTGATCTCTTCAACCGATGGCGTCAAAACGCAGCCAAGAGAACACAAGACTGCCGCGATGCGGACGTCTTCTACTACCGACAGCTTGCATACAACAAGCTCGCGCGTTGGGTCGATCGCTTCAACGCGACTCGCACTCTAGAAGAGCAGGCAATGCAGTTTTATCGGGTACACGTCTCGGGGGTCGCAGCAGCGCAGCTCCGCAAACTCAGTCTGCGCATCTTTCAGATCAGGAGCAGTTTCGAGACTGCTGACGCTATGAACGAGCGGATTCTTAAGAAGCATTTCAGAAGCATGTTCTGGCATTGGGTTTCAAAAACAAGAGCAATTCGGGAAGTCAGGAATCCTCCGGCTACGGAAGCGGATGATCAGAGAGCGGAGGAAAGTAATCAACAGACCCCAGCTACCGTTGACCCCTGGCTTGAAACGGAGAATGCGCTCGACCTCAGCGAACTTGTACCGGCGCCTGGGACACAGCCGACCGCTCCAGCTACACCTGGATATCTGACCTCGCCATCCAGACGGGCCGCACGGGCCAGGGCACTGGCGCAGGCATCAACGACTCCTGCTACACCATTATACACGCCTTTTGCGAGCCGTCTGAGGGCGGAACTCGCGCGCGAGAAACAGACCACTGGCAAGCGAGGAGGCACCGGCAAGAGGAGCTTCTTGGGGGCCAGCGTTCGTTTCGTCGACGAATCGCCTGAGTCGCCGACGGACGGTAGAAAGTCAGCGAACAGGAGGGGTTGAAGGCATGTGGTGCATCCCTTATGAAACCCTCCTTCTTTCATTTTGGATCGGAAGCGGTGATTGACTGGAGTGTGGTGCTCTGATTTTGGTTGTTGATGGCTTTGATACCCTATTGGCCTTTCGGGGTTTACGTATAGATCGACGTCTTTGGGGGCGTTAGCTGGAAATCTTATTGGATATATAATATTGTTGATAATCACTTGACTGGTTTTTAGTGATGATTTACGTTCACGATAGGCGGAGTTGGTGTTCTTGAAGGGGTGTCGAATAGGAGGCATTTTGCATATATACTGGGGCGTTGGACCCGGATCGTGGCGGTTCAGGATAGCTTTGCTGCTGTTTTGCATGTCTAGCTTTCGGTGTCTCCATGAATAAGAGACGGATTGTATATTGTAGGACTCTTCTGCGTTGCAGACTTGGGGTTTCGTAGTTCTTGAAGGTCGATCCCGCGGGCGTTGGCGACCCGCAAGGGATCACACGGGCGGTGCGCTTGACCGCGGGCAGTTGACGTCGTGTCGCAGCTCGCAACCCTGTCGCGCGCGGCGGCCAGAGCAGGTCGTTTCTCGCCGAGAAACGCGCAGTAGACACGCCAACGTTTGAAACCGGCCTCCGCGACCGTCTCTACGAGTATCAATTGTGACGAATCCCCCGAAATTCGATCCTGGCCATGGTGTAACGTTTGTTTCGAGCGGTGCAGTCGCGGCTTCAATCGACCACCCCGTCTCTATGCGAGCGGTACTGCCGGGGAGACCCCCGGCGAGGCTCCAGTCTCTGAGCACCGTGCTGTGGGATGGTCTTCGGATTGTGGTAAGGACGAATATTCTCCTGGGGTTCTTCTTGCACGGACGCTCCGTGATCCTGCCATAGCTCTAACGCATTGGGCTAACTTCCGGTGGAATTCTTGCCCAGGTATATATCTCCGGCCATGCGCTCGTCATCCTCGGGGGAGCGCAGAAGCTCCTTCAGACGATCTACGTGGACGACGTTGAATCCCTCCAGGCGATAGCGGTCGACGAGGCTACAGGCAAGATTGCGGTGTGCGGAGGACCGGATATATTCGTCTACCATCCGTACGGGATCAAGGAGGAGGCCTTGAAGGTTAGAGCTCAGCGCAAGCGCTCAAGAGCTTGCGGCAGCGGCTCCAAGTTGTGCTGAGGTGGACGTTGCTGACGGAGATAATGAAATAGTGGTCTCTGGCGCATACCTTTCGTTCGGACGACGATGACGAGCCGATCAACAGCCTGTCGTGGGGTTCCCCCGACGAGCTCCTCGTGGGTAACTCGAGTCTCGCCCTGTGGTTCCTGACCGATAGTCCGCGCCTCGTGTGGAAGAAGAAGCTCGCGAATCCTGCCAAATTCGCCCAGTTTTCGCCCGACGCGGAGCTGGTAGTCACTACGGGACACTATGATCGGCTGGTCAAGTTATGGAGAAGGCTTGCCTTCGGCGCAGACGACGTCCGGTTCGAGGTGTCCTACCTTCCTCACCCAGCGGCTGTGACGGGGATACACTGGAGAAAGCCGTATCATCGGGAACAGTCTATGGAAAATGTTCTATATACGATATGCGCGGACAACAGGATCAGGGTGTGGGCGGCCACGGACCAGCATGCCCTCTCGGCTCTCCAGCTTTGGGCGGAGATCGACATGGATGCCTCTATCCAGCCAAGAGAGGCTCTGCACACAGAGAAAGGAAGTCGACGGTACGGGTTTATTATAGACAGCGGGGAGTTTTTGACCGCAACGGAACGGGCCGTGCAGCGAGGCGCGGAGAATAAAAATAATTATGCCCTGGAGCATCTGATCGAAGTTGCGAACAGGAGTCCTGAAATTTGTGTCGTGGTCGATGATCGGGGTCATATGTCTGCCTGGGGCCTCGAAAATATCGGCTCTAAGCCCAGATCGCCGTCAAACGTCTTTAACATCCTCCACGTCGAGGGCTTGAACTTCTCCTTTATGCGAGACGTCTCGCCCAAGGAGGACTACGCTCAATTCTTTGCCTTTGGGGGTGAGGACTCATTTACGATCTTAGTGCACCACTTCGATGGCCGCATTGAGTGGTTCGACTCGAAGGTTGACATCCTGTTCGATCCGTCACCACGCAAAAACCGTCTCACCTCAAAGGCAACCTGGTCGGGACATACAGGCGCGATAAAGAAGATTGTCCGCAACGCCAGCGGACATGTGCTGGTTTCGCGTACCGATGATAACAAGGCCATGATTTGGAGGCAGAGACATACTGGAGCTGGGTCTGTCCTAGTTCGCCAGAGCTCTATGCTTTCGGACGAATATATCCACCGGACCTGCATGATCGGAGACGGGAAGTTTCTCGTTAATCTCCATCATAAGAGTATATCGCTATGGGACATCACCTTGTTCCATGCCGAGAGGCTTGCAGTCTGCGAGTTTGAATTGTCTAGTAAGCCGTTATGCGTCTTGCCGATTCCCACAGGGGAGCCAGACGCCAAGGTGGCATATGTCGCAACAATCGCAGCAGACATGAAGGGTGTTGCTTGGGAAATAGATCTGCCTCCAAGCAAGAACCAAGCAAATGGCAGTAACGGTGTCTTTCATCCCCGTCTGCGGCAGCTTTGCACCTTCAGCCTTGGTTTGGAAGAGGACATCTCATATATACTACCTGTTGATCCTGCAGGTCCACAGGTCGAGATATCTGGCTTCCTTGATATCTTTGCGGCCGATATAGCGCTCTCCTACACACGTGGGGGAACTCTCCACACGTGGGCCGCCAAGGTTGACAAGGATAATGCTAAGATCGATTGGCTGTTAACGTCAACCGTCGAAACTGGCATTCCGAACCCATCACTTGCCAGTGGGAGCTCCATTCGAAAAGCTGCTCTTGTCGACGAGGATCGAACTCGCCTCACTATCTGGGATACGAGCGGCGCTCAGCTAGAATTCGAAGAACGCTTTTCGCAACAGGATATTATCCGCGACCTTGACTGGGCATCTACGCCCGATAAACAGTCGATTTTGGCTATTGGATTCCCCCATAAAGTAATCATCCTATCTCAACTTCGCTATGACTACCTTGATTCTGGTCCATCGTGGACTCAAATCAGGGAGATCCGAATTCGTGATCTAACACCTCATCCTATCGGTGACTCCTGCTGGCTGAGTAACGGCAATCTCGTCATCGGCACTGGAAACCAATTGTTTGTCTATGACAAGGAAATTGAAACCAGCAACCGCCTCGTGGCGGATCTGCGTATACCATCCCATGGCGCGTCATTCGTAGATCTCTTCGAGGTCGTCAGTCGGTTGAATGGCCCATTGCCCGTATTCCATCCGCAGTTCCTTGCGCAGTGCATCCTCAGCGGAAAGACAAACTTGGTGCACACCATTTTGATGAACCTGCACAGGAAGCTCAAGTTCTACGTAGAGGGTGACGAAATTGACACTTTCCTTGAAATGCCATTGGAAGACTTTTATAAAGGGACAGATGTAAGTTGTTTCGTTCTTCGATCTCCATTTTAGTAAGTAGCTGACAGCCGCAGGGCTTGCAAAACGAAACGTGGAAGGAGATGCAGTCTTCCTATGCCAACTTCGCCACGGACGATGAATCGCCCATCGTTGATGAGAGCGTTGCTTCCATCCTCAATGAAAATCTGACTCGAGTTACCTTGCCTCACCTCTCCAGCCAAGAGCAATTCCGCTTGGCGGACACGATCGAGTGCGTTGCCACTGTCGAGAAGCATCGTCGATCAATGGATGATAACGCCGCGCGTTATCTCCTTTTCTTCCGGCAGCATATGCTGCGGAGAAGTCAGGGAATTGCAAATAAAGATACCGTCTCCTGGCGAGAAATCGTTTGGGCCTTCCACAGTGGCAGTCAGGATATTCTCACGGACCTGGTCTCGAGACAATTTAATGGCAAAATGCTGTGGAAGTCTGCGAGGGAGAGTGGTATATTCATGTGGCTTTCGGATCCAGCAGCTCTGGTGAGAATAGTGTTATCTTCTTCATCAAGTAGCCTTTGCTAACCGGTCTACCAGAGAGCGCAAATGGAGATCATTGCCAGAAACGAATACACAAAGACGGAAGAGAAGAATCCGGTTGATTGTTCACTTTACTATCTGGCTTTGAGGAAGAAGAATGTTCTGCTAGGGCTTTGGCGGATGGCAAAATGGCACCGCGAACAGGCTGCCACACAACGTCTACTAGCAAATGACTTCCAGGATCCTCGATGGAGAACGGCAGCGCTTAAAAATGCGTATGCCTTGCTTGGAAAGCGCAGATTTGGTACGTGTCGTCGTCCCAATTGCTTGATCTTTCAACTAATTGTCCTCTCGCAGAGTACGCGGCGGCCTTTTTCCTGCTTGCGGACCACTTGCGCGACGCTGCACAGGTCTGTATAAACCAGCTCAGTGACATTCAGCTTGCGATAGCGATTGCACGAGTCTACGAGGGTGATGATAGCCCAGTGCTGAAAGAGATTCTCGAGGAGAGAGTCCTCGTCGAAGCCGCTGCTGAAGGAAACCGTTGGATGGCGTCCTGGGCGTTCTGGATGCTTAATCGTCGGGACATGGCAGTGCGCTCCCTGATTGTAAGTTCTCTACAAAATGACCGCATCAATAAGTTGACATCTAATAATCTCCCGAAGTCACCCATAGAATCTCTGATCCCACCGACTCCTGCGTCTCCCGGAAGCCCGGGAACGATCACGTTGCAGGCGAAATCGTACCTCTCGAACGACCCCGCGTTGGTGGTTCTCTACAAACAGCTCCGCGAAAAGACTCTGCAGACGCTTAAGGGCGCTTCCCAAGTACCTCCCCTCGCAGAGTGGAATTTCGTCCTCCGCAACGCCAGACTCTACGATCGCATGGGCTGCGACCCCCTCGCGCTCGACCTCGTACGTAATTGGGAGTTTCTTCGCGGGCCCCAGAAGACCGCCAAGGGTATGCCTCTCAATCTTGCTGGAAATGAGATCGATTACCGCAAGCTGCTCAAGCGACGCAGCAGCCTTGTCATCGCGGACTTGCCGTACAAACCTGAGTTCACCCAGGAGGGCAAGGGCCCTACGGCGCAGCAGACGCCGTCGAAACCGCAACCCACCGTTTTCCAGGAGCCGGATGCGAACTCTCTACTAGATAGTTTCGGATTTTGAGCTACATCTCTTTTTGGTTTCTTCCCGGTATAGGCGTTTCCAGAACTAGGGGATCCATATCTTACAGTGTAATGTTTCGGTTGGGTTCTCATGTTGGGCATTATTATTGATCTGTATCAGTCTGGGACGGTTGGTACTGAACCGTACTGTACAATAGGATTTGACGCTCAATGATGGCATGTGGTGCTGTGTGAGTTCCATCACGCATCTATATACTGATTTTACTTATCAATAGGAGGAATATTTTTGCTCGTGTCTTTGTCATTTGCGCTCGGTTCGATTCACTATTTCTATGCATGGCCTTTGAAAAGGGCCAACAAATCCAGACGCGGGAACTCTCAGCAATTCTTCAAAAAAAAGTTCCAAGTTGTACGTAGCAATCCTCCACAGCTACCTATCATCTCACTTTTCCCCATCTATCCCCCTCCTGCCCGCCTGCCTTTCATCCCATCAGACCCGGTTCGGCCTGCGCCTCCGAACGGCATCATCTCTCCGTACAGAGCTATGGTACCACCGGCGCGCTCTCCCGGCCTCCGCACAGTCCAGCCTGACCCAGACGGCGCTGTACGCCTTGAAGTTCCTCTCCGCGCAGCCGCTCGTGGCTCTACGGTCGTCGCGGACCGGCGCCTCGATGAGCGGCGGGTCCACGCACCCGGGCACCTCGTGCACCGTCACGTTGCACTGCTGGGACTGGGACGGCTGCGCGACGACGACGAGCTCCGCGTCGATGGAGATGTAGTCGACCTGGTCGCTGTCGGGAGAGGGGGTGGTGACTTCGGTGCAGGTGCCGGCGAGCACGTCGACGAGCGGCGGGGTGAGTCCGGCTTCGGAGAAGGAGGAGGAGGAGGAGCAGGATGGGTAGAAGTGTGTCCAGATTCGGGCGCCCGTAATGGTGGTTGTGGGGATGGAGAGGGCGTGGTGGGAGAAGAGGAGGAGGAAGAGGAGGGTTGTTGTTGTCGTTGTTGCGAGGGTGAGGAACTGTGTCATGTCAGTGTTAGAGTACTGTTAGATAAAGTGGTCTTGGTCATGGTTATATGGTGACCAGGAAGTGGCCCTTGGGCAAGGGACAATAACATAAAGAACTTGACTTACATTTGAGAGCTGCATCGTCGCAAAGTGATCGATCTATCGATCGATCGATAAGTACCAGGGAGCAGCACTGAGTTAGTTGAGGGATAGGGAGGAGTGTTGAGATCAAGAGGGACGGCAGTGTTCCCTGGGGAAGAAGACCGCTATGTATGCTTGTGACACTTGCTTTGTTCTGTGTTACTTGAGTAAGTACGAATAATGAATGTCACCGGTGGCCCAAGATCTGCACATCCGGGCAAGGAAGCAAGAGCCGCCCTCCTCCTCTGTTTGTTGTACTTAAGTTCCTTAGTCGTCCTCTCTCGCGGTGTGGTGCTTGAGACCAAGAAAGTGAAATCCAGAATGAAATGGAGCTGGAAGGTCCATCGTGACTCTGACCCCCGGATTGCTGTTATATATCTATCTACTGGGCATGATATGATATATGATATGATTGCTGCCATCCACGTACCCGTGCAGCCTGCCACACGACCCTTTTCCAATTCTCGGTGGCAGGCGTTGACGGAGCAAGGCGCCCCGAAGGGAGAGGCTCCGGTCAGATACAGAGCTGTTCGAGGAACTAGGTGCGGATGCGTTCACGGTGGTAGCTTTTGCAGAATCCGTCTCCTCCAATGGAGAAGAAATGGATATGGACCTAGGAGTTTTTAATGATGGAGGCAGTCCAAAGATCGTTGCCACTGCCAGCGTGAAGCCCTGGGTGTATGATGGTGGCTGGCAGAAGCCATACACTTATGTTAATAATCACACTGAAAATAGGACAGACACGCTGGATGGCGAGACGGGAGATTATATCCGTTGCAGGGTTGATTATGAGCTCACTCTCGTCGCCGTCCGGCCTGCAGCAGAGTACAAAAAACAAGACATCGCCGACCACCTCATCGGGATCTGTGAGCGAGAAATCCTGCTGCGCCGTCGAAGGACCCAGGACGAAGACAAAACGAGCAACTCGGAGTCCATAAAACTCATGTTGAGGACGGCCCAGGAGATCAACGGTGCCTACTGGATCAAGAAGGGTTTTGTTCCCGTTGGAGAGCTGTTGTGTCCGAAGGAGACACGGGGCACGAAGAGATCGTTTCTCATATGGGCCATGGCCAGGGACCTGCTGACTGGGAGACGAGAACAGCAGCTGCAATCTTGATAGATAACGTAAACGAATATTTGGTTAGTTTGTCTTACAGTAAACAGATAATGGGTTATACTCACATAATTGATGCTTTATATCATCCATACAGATCGTCTGCAGATTGGTAGTGTTGGGTTGGATCATCGCCTAGAAGTGCCACTGGCTGTAGAGGGCGCCTAGGTAAACCTTTAACTAGACTCCGGGAAAGACCCAAGGAATTAGCGAAACTTTGACTGGACTGACAGCTCATGGCAGCTTCACAAGCCGCACAAACGTCCGTACGTTGCGCTTCAAAGAACCACCGAATCCCTTTACATGGCACCTCGTCAAGAGTCTGAAATTTGATAATGAGATTGTGCTCTGAGGGCCTGCTCTTTGTTAGAATCTGGAAGGAAAGAAACATCCCTTGCGTCCACACTCGAGACGTCTGGCACAGCATGGAGGTGGAAGTAACATCACCGGTTGGACAGCATCTCAAACATCCAGTTATGATGCAATAACTCCAAAAGTCTGTATCATATCAATCATGTTATATTGCTGTGTAAGCCTTTTTCTCGGCATAGCGCTGTACCAAAGATGCTGCTCTATTCAAGCCTTCCTTTTTCTTTTCAGAAGATTATTTCTGTTGACTTGGACGTGTGCCAGTTTCTTGCGTATGAAACCGTAACTAACTCCCTCTAAGTCGTCTCCATTACCTTGAAAACCGTGTGCGTGAACTAGAAGAGGAATGCCGGCGTGCGCAGAAACTATCGCTGTCTGCTGGGCCAGAGCGCTCACAAGACTTACCCCTTGACAACTCAGATACGCGTAACGACGAAGCACATCAAAACTCTGATCAATATGCGTCAAATGAGGATTGCCAGGCTAGGCCTTCCTTGCCGGGTGAGAATGGCAGCAACCAGCCGCAACCTGTTGAGGCAGACACTTCGCAACTTCAGCGAAGTCACCTAGTCGTTCAGTATCAAGCCAAATAACGCATGAACAGCCCCTTGCTCACGAAGTATGTTTACTACCGTTGGCCAGCTCTAGCGATCCAAAATATCTGGGGCCTTCTTCCGGAGTGACTTTTGCAAGATTGATATACGAGAGCGCACCTCAAACCCAAGGCCTTCTGTGTAATCTCTCCACTTTGGAGCACACACCTGACGGCACAGCTTCGTCAAGGCATGCAGCGGAACCTGATGCCGTCCCCGCTGCGTTGCCATCAGAAGCAGATGCTATCAATTCGCTGATGCGTACTTCGAAACCTACCAGCCACTATATCCCTTTATTAACGAGGACGCTTTTCACGCTCTGATGGGAAACAGTGCGTTCTGAAACCGCGGAGACTGGTAACGCGCAGAAAAGCGTGCCTTCACGCCGCAGCCGGAAGTTACATGTCGAGATGGCTCAGGTCCAAGTGTTTTTTTGTCCTCTCCATAGGCGCGCGGATCCTGGAAAGAAAACTGTCCACGGAATTTTCGTCGAACGGACTTCTTGCTACCGCTATGCAGCATATAGCACGCATTCCTCTTCATGATAGCGTCGAAGGAATCCAGATCCTGCTCTTGCTCGTTCTGAATAGTTTTCTGTCTCCGACAGGACACAATGCATGTTTCTTTTGCATATGATCATTGCCAGTTGTCTCGATCTGGGGCTTCAAAGAAAAGAAGCAGGTCAGTTCGTTTGTTTTTTTAGACATTTCCCTTGACTGGGAGCTCCCTTTTCCATTGAGATCTTGATGATCCTTATCCTGGTCGTATCGACTAATTGTCTTGATGTAGGTCGCAACCGGGCCGACATGGAGACAGAGGAACAAGCAGAGATGCGTCATACTTTTTTGTCCCTGACGGTCTAGAGAGAGAGAGCTTTGCTCTCTCTAGGCGGAAGGGTCCCCTCCGTTTAAAAAAGATTTTTTAAAAAAATTTTTCCAGGCGGCGGTGGCCGCCAGCCGTCAGGGGCTGTCGGAGAGGGCATTATGCTCCTCAAAAAAATAAATTTTTTTTGAGGGGAAATTGTATCTACCCCTTAGGCCCGGTGGCCTCCGGGTTAA
>ENA-UOXB01000218-UOXB01000218.1-bioreactor-metagenome-genome-assembly--contig:-NODE-218-length-59658-cov-13.499774_pt1 | contig 59658 bp, 45 predicted proteins | sample MGYA00238158_ERZ761615 | MGnify/ENA primary metagenome ERZ761615 (study PRJEB28904, sample SAMN06267902) | bioreactor metagenome | isolation source: Joint BioEnergy Institute, California, USA...
GGGGGGGGGGGGGGGGGGGGGGGGGGGGGGAAGGGAGGAGACCACGAGGAGCAGGAGCTTCATTTTAGCCTGTCGGAGAGACGAGTAAGTAAATAACCGGCCCTTTAGTTACTAGTTAGGTACCTATAGTAGGTACCTATTTGTTCAAGAGAGAGAGAGAACGGCAGCAGGGCCGACAGCAATAGCAATAGAAAGCAGGAGGGAGATAAGTGCGGGGCGGGTATGTAGTAGAGGTAGGTAGTTTAGGTAGTTATTATTGACAGGACTTGTGAATATTGTATTGTGTCGTATAAAGATAGATGTTTAGAGGTAGCAGTATAATCAATTATTTGAACTAGGTAGTAGGTATAGTATTAAGAAGGTGCAAAACAATAATGGGTGCAGAATAGTGGAAGAAGATAGAGAGTGATATTTCTGTTCCTGAAGATCGCAGACAAGGTAATAAATAAAAGAGCGACGGCTTGCTTGATTGCCGGAAGGAATAAGTCAGTTGTGTAGAGGCATTGTCGACTTTTTTTATGCCTGCTCTCCCTACGGCTGCTAGAAACTGCTCATGCAGGGAGGGATAAGGAGAAGGAGATCCTTTGAGGGCTTCGCAGGAGGGACAAGATGCCGTGTAAGTTGGTTGTAGGCACTGGAACTTGGGGGTTGAGACGGTACCAGTATGCAAGGTCGACTTCCTGTTTCGTATTGCGAAGGGTCGTGACAGATTACACCTACTAGACAGAAAGCAAGGTGTATTTCCAAGCATACAGAAAGTGGCGACAGATCATATACATCCATTACCCACCTAACATCTATCTGTCATCATATTCAAAAAAATGGGCTTCATATATAGGGCCCAAGATACATGTAACACAACTGGCCAGCCAAGCCCTCCAATTGAAACCCTTACTCCATCTATCTCAGGAAAGACCTTGAGGAAGGCAAGCACACAAGACAAGAGAAACAAGATGCCTTCTTCCGATCTCATTTAAAATGCCCTCTGCACTCATCAGTTGAGTCAAGATATGGTACAGTAGTACCGTCATGGAAATTATGCTCTTGCTCATTCTCCGTCCTCCATCTCGTCTCTAACAGCTGACATCTCCCAAGGCTTCCTTAACCAGTTTGGGAGCACTGCTCAAGAGGCTGGAAAGGCGGGGTGAGCGTCCCCCCCGCACCATTCTGACCAGATTTGCATGCGCCGCCCTTGCCGGGCCTGGAGAGCCTCAGGGCGGGGATGCCCAATAAGCGTTTTCCCAGACCATTCTCTTCTTCGTCTGGAGTGTTATCACGCTCCTCAACTTATTCAGAGTTAGCCCTGGAAACCTAACTCCATCAGAATGGAAAACTAAGTGTTTCCTTCATCCTCGGTGAACGTGAAACCATCACCGACCTCCGGAGGAATGAGATCGTTGACATCCTGAGAAAGAATGACCCTGCCAAGAGGGGTAACGACTGAAGAACACCTACACCTGCGAAATCTCCCATAGAGTTCAAATTTCCTCCAATGGCTCCAGGCAGGGAAAGGTGACGGCGAGTCTTTGAGGAGCCATTCACAAGGTCACCCATATGGGGTACACGGACTGGTCGAATGGAATCCTTTTCAGGAAGCCGGACCGCTTGGACATCTCCTTGTTGGAGATCCTCAGGATGGATATCACTGTTGGTGACGTCCTTCACACTGTCGGTCTGTTACAAACCGAATAGGAGTTAGTCCAGAAATCTCTTTATCACTCCAGATATCATTGGTCTGGGGAGAGGATATAGATGTAAAAGTCAACAAGACTCGACGCAACAACAAACGAGATAGGACCAGATCTAGGTCTTCATCCAATCTTTCCCATTAGAGGTAGTTGCATCCTTGGCACATAATGTATGTACTGTAGAATACGTACCACAGACTGGAGGTCCTGAACCCGGGTTCCCATCGAGACTAGACACTTCCCCTTTCGGGACCGCGAGAGAGAGAACATCTTGAGGGCCGACAGCCAGCAAAAGGGCAAAAAGCGCAGCTCTGTCTTCTATTTATTGATCGCCTTTGGACAAAAAAAAGGAAATATTCACAGATGTTGCCGGTATATCTGTCCTCGTCGTAAAATATTCAGAGAAACAGGTATCGAAGTAAATGATATATTGAAGACAGTAAAAAATATGGACGAGGAGGAAGCAGATATTAGGAGCGACAACTTGTCTGCTGGAAGACAGAAAGAAAACCTCTGAATTCAGATGGCCATATAGCCCCTTTTGTATTCCTGCAGCAGGTCTGCGGGGCATTATTGTGAAAGTGATGAAGTCAAATAGCAGCCAGCAAGGTTTCCTTTCACCGCTGTCAGTAGTACTTTGTATTGCTATGTCGAATAGAAGATCATGCACGAAGACAAGAGGGACCACGAGAGTAAACATCAATCTGAAGAGTAGTCGGGGAATAACCAGGCCTCAAGCCGCTGAATATGCTACACTTACACTTCAAATTATCGAAATCAAGCTCACCAGTCAAGCTACATCGATGGTCGAATTCAAACAAGATCGTCGAGAGCAAGATGCGGCTGATCTCGGAGATCTCGATAGCGCGCCAGCAGATGACTCCCTGCCAAAAAAAGTGGGAGAACTACGGTGCCAAGAATCATAATCGATCAGAACAACACACACTAGATACTTCAGATCACGAACAGAGCTAGTAAAGCAAAAAATATTATTGAGCAGATAGAGTTCTGACCGTCAGACCCCGGGTGCATGTCGACTTGGCTATGAAGATCATCCGCGGAGCGAAAAAAGATACATATGTCATGACACATATCATCACACATTCAACACGTCAGCCAACTCAAATCAAGACAATGCTCTATATATGTGCTGATGGTATAAATAGCGTAAAGATCATCAAGAATAAATGGCAGATATCAAGTTTTACTCTGCACGCCTCTCTACGGTCCCGAAGGCCGTCCCAAAATTGCTAGTGTTTCCAAACTTTACTTCGGGCTCCTGTTCGCGTCACCTGTCGGCTCGTCATTTTTCCCAGCTGTTCTACGAGGGGCCTGGAGAGTTCGATAGAGCCTTCCTGGCCTCATCTAGGAGTTTCTGGTCGAGCTCTTTAAGAAACTCTCTATCTTTCTCTTCGTCGTTCAGGAGGGATAGGGGCCCTGTCAGGGCAGGGTCGTCGTCAAAATCTCCAAAGTAGGAGTCAGACTGCTCCGCCGGCATTCGAAGAGCCGACGTCGACACAGGCTCCAGAGGGTTTTCTGCGTAAGACATAGCCTCGCTGGGAGACCGTTGGTTAATCTCGGTCTCCATATCGAGGATGACCATCGGGGTATGCCCAGCGTCCCTCTTGAGGTTCTCATCCGGAGATCCTAGATCGGACAGTTTGAGCCTGAGGCTGCCCCTGCGTTCTGAACCTTCTTTCCGAGTCTTGGGATCTGGCTTTTGAGAAGGCGAGCCGACCAAGGGTGATTGGGACGGCGGAGTCATGTCCTCGGCCACTGCCTCAGGGGGTAAAGCGGTGGATTTGAGTGTGATCCCATCCGGGTTGCTGCCGATCTTCTCCATTGGCACTGGCACGTTGGTAGTCACAGAGCAATCGGCAGTTCCAGACCGGGGAGAAAGAGCGCTATCGAGTGCAGGCGGGGGCTCCAATCCATGCTCTCGGAGCGGGGGAATGTCCGCATCTGGCTTCCTGTTCTCATCTGCAAATACTCGCGTTAGCTTCGAACGTTGGCTTGAACCTTCGCACACCTGGTGACCATTGCTTGAACTACCCTGCTGCAACTGACTTCCTGGAGAGCTCCGCTGCAAGCTGATGTCGGACCGGAACGGTCCTTCCGCGGAAGTCCCTGGTTTCTCAGACCTTTCATTCAGCGCAGATTCGAGTTCTGCGATTCTTGACTGCAACTCGGCTCTCTCTCGCTCCCACATCTTCCTTTCCTCAGCGAACATTGCTCTCTCTCGCTCGAAATTTACCCGGAGGCTCTCGAGAAGTGCTCGCGACTGTTCTGCATACGCAGAAAATTCAGCGTATGGATCTACACTGGACGTTTTGGAGTCAGATGCCTGATGCATAGACGGGATCCAGCAGAGGACTGCTGGTTGCCACCGACTGCGCACGACGGACCGGGGTTGCGGAATGGGAGAACTGAACCTCTTTATAGACGCTCCCGTGGTAATTAAGTGACTGCGAGGACGCTGACTTCATAATCACCTTTGGACTTCTGTTGCAGAGAACTGCGCTGCAGTTTCAAATAGGTACGGCTATTGCCATGAGGGGTGTGCGGCGGAGAGGCTCCGTGGAGGCGGAAGGGCGGGCCGATCTTCTTAATACCGTCCTATATTATTGATTGGCGAAACGCTGTTAGTTATAGATCCGCTCGACCTGCAGCTGGCAGGCCGGACAAGAACATAACATAGGAAGAAGTGGTTACACGCAGGAAGAAAATCACTCACTGTGACCGAGGAAAAAGGCCGCGGAGCACGGAGGGATCATTGCATTCACATTGGGTGCTCCTATTCGGTCAACCACGCATGCGTAAGAAAGTGGAAGAAAATTCCAGATTGCGAGGCCGGCAATTGAGACGTACAGGGGCCAGTTCTCGTGCGGGGAAGCGAGCAGAAGCGGCGTCTGTAGCGCGATGACAGGCGCTGTTCTCAGGTACCGAATCGCCATGTGTCGGGGAGCGTTTTACGGGGCTGGCGGGAGATCAACCGAGCCCCAGAGCAGTGGAGACGCTGACGAGGGGGACAGAACGTATACAGATAGAATACGGGAAAAGTAGATGAAGAAAGAAAAACAGAGAGGGAGCAATCGTGAAAAGAGAGGAGAACAGCAGTGTTCACGAGGCGTTCTCGAGAACCCTTGCCGATGACGTCGTGGGCCGCTAGAGCGCTGAGGATCGGTCGGCTCAGTAGCAACAACTCATCCATTCTTCTCGACAGGCCAATAGTACTACCTTGGTCGTATAAATCGCCTCAAGTTTTTACGACTTAGGGACTTGCTTCCAACAAAAGGATGCATGGGTATTTCTACCAGCTGACTAGCACCTACACATTAGATTCCATGTGTGCCTTGGAGGAGATCGTCACGACATCAAAACACAAACTCCAGCCCCTTTCTAAATCACTGCGCCATGATTTTCCCCCAAAATTGAAGGGTCATGAAAGGAGATTTCCCCCGTGATATCCAACACCCAACGCCAATGCAAGATTATCATGTATGCGGCAACTTCCAAAACAACCCGGGTATCATAATGGCTGCTTGAGGACGTGACCTTCGACTCGTCTACTGATGATTATCGCGTTTTTGATGTAACACTCATTCGATGGGTCAATAGAACGGTGTATGTAGGTGACCGTGAGCAGAAATTAGGGCCACTAGAGGGAAGGGCGATCCTGACCACCACGGCTCCCTCTGCGCACCATGCGCTCAGCCTCCTCGAGCACATGCTTGTGAGCCGACTGCATCGGATAGAAATGGACCTCCTTGCCCATGGACCCGAAGACCGTCGCCAGGTAGAGGACGCCACGCGCGGACAGCTCCCGCCCGCCCACGGTGGAGGAAGGGTAGTAGAACCGGGGGTCGAGGTAGAAGATGACAGTCTTCCACCGTGGGAGCTTCTCCATCATCATGCGACCGACCTGCTCGTACTGTCGCAGCGTCCGCTTGGGGACGCCCGTCAGGTTGTGGACGAAGAAGAAGATCTCGAAGCCGACGCTGCGGATGCGGTTGCGCGCTGTCGCGCTCATGGTGTCGAGGAAGTCGCCCGCGCGGTCGAGGTTGAAGGAGTTGAGGAAGAAGAGCGTGTATTTCGAGTAGAGGAGGTCCTCTGCCTCGTCGTGGATCTGCCGGTTGACGGCCAGCAGCTTGCGCGCCGTTCCATCGTCGCCCACCCAGCTGGGGCACATGGAGAGAGCTCGATATCGGCCGCGGGAGGTGAAGATGTTTCCGCGATCGTTGATCACGATCAACGGGCGGTCCATGAACTCATTGGGAACCGAGAGCGCGTAGTCGTAGATCTTGAGACGGAGTTCGGGAGGCAATCCGAGGAGATGAGCTCTCTTGTAATTAGGTTTGGTATCCTGCGCGACGGGTTCGGGGACCTGCCCAGCATCCATCTTGTGCTCAACTGCCCAACAGGAGGGACACAGACGATTCCAAGGCACACAGATAGAGGATTCTGCTTGCCTGTCACGACATCGTGGACGAGGAAGGCCCAGAGGCAAACTCTGCACTCGGGCTTTTAAGGATGAGTCGATCAGCGGATCGGAGCATGCCGGGCCCGGTCCGAGTGGTGTGCCTTGGAGGCGTGTTGCGATGATACATGCAAGGACGGGTGTCCAAGACAACAGCGCATAGTTGGGCCGGGATCTGCTGTTAGAGAGAGTGCTGGCCCCTCAGACCACCATCGTGTCACCACGAGGAGCGTGGTCCACCACAGCATGCGAGGAAAGAAAACGTCGTGGTGGTCTTGTGTCGCTGCTGGGCATCCCGACCGGTGGGATCAGCGCCTAAGGCCGGCCCCGTTGCCGTTCCAGGCCCGTGGCGCTCGGCGGAACCCGAACCGGGCAGCCGGTCGCGCCCTGGCGGTCCAGATCTTCGGGCCGCCGCCTCGGCACCTCAGCCGCTACGTCAGCGCTGTGTTATGCCGGTAATTGGTGCCCGACAAGGTTGGGACTACGGGTCAAATTTTTGCTTCGCAAAGGATACGGAGTCTTGCGCCGCTACAGCTCCTAAGCAATATGTGCGGATTCGCTGTCGCGCCTCGCAGTTTGATATCATAACTGGCGGTACACTCGCGAAACATAAACGGCGGCTCAGGGGGAGGCCTTTGCCTCGGTTCATGCTTGCATCATACGCCCCCATTGTGACTCAGAATACACAGTGAAAAAGCCCTAGGGCGATAATACACGGTATACTTATCCCGAGAACGCCCGTCAAATGCCAATCAAAAATTCCAGAAAAAGTCTGTCACTCTCATGTCCTTCTATAGACCCCTAGTCCCCATGCGGCTCGGAGGATCGTCAGCCCCCAAGCCATCCCAATACTGTCCCAGATGACATTCAGCTTGCTCCCTTTCACTTCCCGCCAGCCCACTGGCACCTCCGCGACAGGTATCCCGGCGAACTCAGCGAGCATGAGCATTTCCACGTCGAAGATCCAGCCCTCGCAATGCATGTACGGGATGATGTACGGCAGGGAAGCGCGCGAAAAGAGTTTGAACCCGCATTGCGTATCTTTGATGGCTGCGGTTGCTGGGGGTGTCAACAGCCACAGGATCAAGTGAAATGAGTGCATCAAGAAGTTGCGTAACTTGGATCGCTGTTTACGTCAGATCCTGTCCAGAAAGCAGTTTGAAGGAGTCTCGTACCTTGACAACCGCTTCGCTGCCGACCATATGCGCTCGCGAGCCAACAGCGACACCACGACCCTCTGAGTCCTCGATCTCTTGGCAGGCCGCCACCAGCTTCGCAAGGTCGTCGAATTTGCTAGCTCCGTCCGCGTCCGCGAAGACCACGTATTGTCCTCTGACATGTCGCATCCCATGTGTCACCGCGCCGCCTTTCCCTCGATTCTTGGTCAAGGAGACAACACGGATGGTACCAGGTGGGATACGCACGCCCTCCTTGTTGTGTGGTGTCCACGGACCAACGTAGCCCTTGGGGTGTAAAGACAACTGATGGTCCCGCGCAAATGCGAACGCGGTCTCCTCCGTTTTATCTGTGGAGCCGTCAGACACGATTAGGATCTCCCAGCCTTTGGAGGGTGCTGGCCTGCCAGCGTGTCCATTCGTCCCCTCCTTGTTGGCTTTGCGCTGTCGTATGTTCTTCTGCGCCTGGTGAGGGCCCTTTTTGTCGGCCAATGTCCCGTAAGCGTGCTCCAGGAAGTTCACCGCCTCTTCCAGCATCCCTCCCAGGCGCTCTTCCTCATTATAGGCCGGAACGACCACAGACATGAACAGGTCTGCCTTATCCATGACAAATTCATCCGTTCCCTTGCCATTGCGCTTGTGAGAGTCGAAGGCGTCCTGCCAGCATGGCAGTGGTCGAGGCTCAGTGACCGATCCGTCGTCTGCTAATGTCCTGTATTTCTTCTCTTCGGGGAAAGGCTTTCGAGGTTCGGGAGCTACTGCGAAGAGGAAGACGTAGAACTACGCCGCTGGTGTCAGTAAGCTTGCTCTATTAGTCAAGGAGTTCATTGAAGCAAACGTACCAGCACACAAAAGCCTAGAATGCTTGACAGGAGAGAAACGAGTAGAATGTGAGCAGGAACCTTGCTGATCAGCTCCACACAGCGGAAGCAGATTTCGCTCACTGTTTCCGCCATTGTCGACGGACTCTGCGGTCCGCAGCGACGACAGCGGTCGCAGGGAGCTCGAGAAGAGCGGAATTGCTCAAGAATGCGCGGACTTCGTCCCTTGGCCAGCCATGCGATGGGACGAATCTGCGATTCCTTCCCTCGGGTTACGCGACAGTTGGCAGAGGGAGGGTGCTGCGCCGTGGTTTTTTATCTGTATGCAAAGACACGTCTTATAATAGTTATGGCCCTACATCGATGATCGCGTTGCGTGAAAGCGCCAGCTTGTCCTTATCCGGGCGTTTAACGGGGCTTGGCGCGGGTTTCAGCATTAGCGGCGCCGCGCGGCTTGGGCCGTTTGTCCCCGGACCGTTATCTCTGCGCCCCAGGAGTCGTCATCCTCGCCTCCTCTCCACAATCTCCTATCCTACCTCCCTGTTTCATCTTTGTTCGCGAGAAGCAAGAATGAATTCTGTGACTATATCTTTACTTCTGGCTACACAGATTGGGCCTGCAATCCTCGACCCCGGAATGTTCTTGGGCTACATAGCCCCGACTGCTTGCTGATTGATCAGCTGAGACTATGTGAAACTCCAGGATTTCTCTGATTCTCAAACTGGCCGTTACATCCTTATATCAGTAATATTATCTTCCCGGTAGGCTTTCATGCAAGTCTATGAAAACTCAAGGGACGTACCGGTTCCCAGTTTTATTGATTTCCACCTGTTCATACCCGGCCGTCATCTGCCTATCTTTCAACATCAATGGATCCAACTCGTCTTCCCCATCTGCTCACTTGATTGATGTCTAGTGGTCGACTTATTTATGTGCCTTCTTTCTTCCGGAATTCTTTCGTCATAAATGCCGTGTCACACCAGTTATCCTAGTCGTTTATGGTCTTTTCACCTTCGCAAAGCTTTTTCACAATTAGAGGACGAGTCTGCGATTCCGGGAGATGCCAGACCGTGCCGATTTGAGCCTATCCCTTTCATTCTCTTAACCTACAATGAGTGTTTTGTTCAAGCATTGGACCAATGTGTTCATCGCCAATGCACCGATATGTTGTCTCTACAAGGGCCACACACTTATGTTATGGCTCACAGTGGCTCATAGCAATGCTATTTTCAGACTCGAATTCTTTGCGATGCTTATTCCCGACAGAATTTAATCAAAACTATTGTGCAAGGTTCCTTAGTCGTTAGTTTATAGCACTCATTTACAGCGTGATTGAAAAGGGTGGATTCATCTTGTGTTCTGATGCTTTTTGTCTATTTATGCTTTATACAAAAGAACTGGCCTCTATCCAATGATTATTTGGGACATTGATGCGAGGGCGATATGTACCATGAATAGCCTCATTTTGTTTATTTGTCTATTGACATTTGGCCTGGCATTCCTACGTCAGAAGAGCACTGGTGCATAAAATATCACCTGTTCTGACTCATCTGACAAAGCTGTCTTCTGTCATCTGATTGCAGCCGTCTTGATTCATAATTCATATTTGCCACCACCGCCACTTGAGTACCGGCAGAGTCCGACGGTCGAAATCAAAGTTGAAAATTTCGCATGTCAGTAATGAAGAATCACTGTCCTTTACGTGTCAGGATTCTTTTTCCAAACGGTAACGAGGCGATACAAGTGTGACAGAAAGCCCGGATTAGGCTAGTTGGCCCCGGCTTCAAGACACTCGCCATCTTTGCCCGAACTACTACCGAAAAAGGCAAATGGCTACTATGATCTACTGACCGCTGAGGTGGCTTGGACATTCAGCTTACGCTCCTTTTCATCGATAGTTGAAGGCAACCAGCTGATGATACCGCCCTACGCCTGACAATATCCGCTCGTGCAAGCATAGAGCGGCAGCATTGCCACCACACACTCGTATGTAGAAATCCCTTCCCCCACTCTCTTTGGTTGCGCGAAAAGAAGGCACCGACACCTCAGCTGGGCTGGTAAGTCGACAGTTGGAGTGACTCTTAACGTGGCGTGACAGCAGGGAAGCGGTGTCCCTTGCTGGAGGAACGTTGCGTTGCATGTGACATGTGCTCCATATACCGAGGTCAGGAGACTAACAGCTTAGGTATGATGGCGGTTGCCTTCCAGTGCCCAGTGCTGCTCTTTTCTAAATCCTGTCGGATGAGATGCCCAGTTGAATTTATACACTTCATGCACGTGTTACCTATGCGCAATCACAATGGATATGTGTTACCTATATTGGCATGCATTATTATTAAGGAATGTGGATAACATTCACCACACCCGTTACACGAATTGCGACAGCTTGGTATAGTATAGGCAGCAATTGTCACGAGGGCATTAGCCTAAGAATGTCTTCGCGCCCAAAAGCCAGAGGCTGCTGCAATATACGAGATGATGGGCCATTGCTGCAACCATTACATAGTCAAATCCACCCATTCATAGCCTTTTCGCCGATATTATCTGAACAAATCATATTGGACACTAAATGCCACATACAGTTCAAGAAAGATCCACGTAGTAGGCATCTATCTATTTGTCCCGTCCAGCAAATATCATCTTCCATCCGTCCGTAGCCAATTAAACATAACAGTCCTGATAACTCATTGTATATACATTATATACCTCCGTTCGAATAGGAGACTTGTTTTCGGCCCAGTTTAAAAAAAGATTCTTAGAAGATCGCACTCCTGTATACAACCGGACAGCTTTTGGCAGATACAATGCAATGCATCTTGCCCGAATCCCCCGGATCCGGATAAACAATCGCTTCCCCTTTCCCTATTTGTCCAGATCCTCCTCATCATCGGATGATAAGCTTGTGACCTAGCTTGCATTAAGCTTCATTTACATATAAGTATACGAAGTATTACCTTAGGTACACAGTAAGCAAGGCAACCGACCGACCGATGGATCGGCTACCTATCTATCTACCTAAGTCGGGATGGAGAGGAACGTTGTAATGTAGGCAGCAGCAACACATACCACACAACATTAAAAAAAGACGCTTTTTTCCCTGCCTTAACGCTGAAAAACGAGCCAAAAGGGCGAGAGTCCTACCTATTATACAGTATAGCATAGCACAGTATAGCCTCGCAGATATATACTCTTGCTGCATTGAGACTATTATTCGGATCAGCCATGCATACAGCATGCATGCATATACAAAGTACTGTACCTAGTAATGTGCTGTACATGTACCATGACATAGGTGGCTGTGTGAAACAAGCTGAAAAGTTCAAATTAGTGTTTACTCACCAAGACGCCGTCCCTTTATTTCCTCGTAAAACAAGTGAGACGGTCGCTGGCTGGCTGGCTGGCTGGCTGGAAGTAGCTGTATAGAGTACTTACATATGGGGGAAAAGATGATCAATTGCCGCAATATGATGTGATTTGTCAGAAAAAGAAAAAGGCAACGGATCTACAGAAGAAGCGCAGATCATCACAGCGTGGCCGGAGAAGTTTTCCGTTCCAATTGTAATTGCAATTGGGAGCTGGAACTGCAGGTTGGAGTTGGGGTGGGAATTGTAATTGCAATTGCACTTGTATCTAGCTGTTGCCAATTTTGATGGATGGATTGTCTCGTCTCATCCACGGATACATAGAAGTTCCCTACTGCCGCCCTACTCTACGGCATAGCATAGAAACGGGGCGTACATGGAAATTTATTTTTTCCCCGGGCTTGTGTAGTTGGTAATGCGCACATTTGTCTATCATATATTAATTGTGTGTACTTCGGAGACTCTGATTTAGGATATAATATAGATTTTTTTGTCAAGCGGTCCTTAATGGCCGACAAACTAATCTATTTCCCTACTAAGTTGACATCTGTTAATTTCAAGCAAGTATTCACTGGTTTCATGTGAGCCCCTTGGGGGGGGGGGGGTCCGATATTACGTCCTGCGCAATGACAGGAGGGACGATAACTTAAGTGTGTCTTTAAACTCGGATCTTGAGTTTTCTGTTACTATTAGATTTTGGACTGATATTTATCTGTACAGTACACACCTGAAAAGTCAGGACTTGCGCAATTCGCGACAGAATGAATATGTAGAATATTTCAAAGTATAAACAAAATAGAAAATTGTTCTTGTATCTCTGAAATGACAATATCCAGGCTCTTTGGCAGAGCTAAAGAGACAAATAAAAAAAGATAGAAAACAATTAATGCAAAGACATGAACACTCTTTTCATAACTGCAGCCCATTCTAGAACTTTTTGTCGAGACCAATATCTCTCGTATACTTTGCTCTAAGAGTACGTACTGTACATACATATCTTTCAAAGGACTTTTTCTTTCGCCGCTTTCGAGCAGTTTCGGTCTTTCGAGGATGGTGATATGATATATAGTGCTAGTCCTCACACATTTCAAGATGGCGAAGCGCGGACCTAATCTGCTTAATTACCTCGTAGATTCTGATGATAAGTGTCTTCGTCATTGTTCTGCGGCATGTTAATATACAGTATCTAGACTATCCTTGATACATGGTACTGTCCCTACAATAATTCGCGTCTCCGAGCTGTGCAATTGGAGTTTGTCGGTACCTATATATGCAGTACAGTAGATCACAGAATCTGTACATCAGTTTCATGCTATAATGCTATCTACGCTGATAATGAGATTCACCTTTAATAATTCATATAGAGAATCGAAACATCTGTTTAAAACATCTGTTCGCCCGCTGATCTATACGCTCTCGTTATCCATCGACGCATCATCATTGGTTCCCTCTAAGCGCCATCCAATCAAGCATGCAGCCCGACAACGTTAGACCGATCAGTCCAGGAACAGCCCCCAAGGCTGATACAAGGCGCTGCGATGAGTTTTCATCCACCCACGGATCTTGGATCAGACCTATCACTATCATTTTTGTATGTCAACACCTATTTTCTTTGGATATACCTTTTTGGTACGCAAATATCTCTGGTGGGGGGGGGGGGGCGGGTTTATATGCATTATTGCTTCTATGATTTGTTGTGATATCATATTTAGAAGCGGTCCAGCCAGCTGCTAGATACCAACTTATGGACCCTATCGGTTTTGCCGTGGGCAGCATAAGTGGTGCGGCCACGCTTTTCGACTCCTGCATCGAATGCCTCAAATATATATCAGCGGCCCAGAAGCGGGACCGCGACTATCGGATACTGGAGATCAAGTTCGAATTCGAACGCGAAAGGTTCTACCAGCTGGGCAAGGTGATGGGGTTGAATATCGATGTCACCGACACGAGTAGGCAACCCTCGGCTGTACATGACGGTGGACAACCTCTGGATTCCCGCACGACGGCATACCTTGATCTTGTCAAATCGCTCATCGAGGACGTGGAGGTGATGAGGCAGCGGTACGGTTTGAGAGAGGCCGCATCGACGGGCGAGACGGCACCAAAACCCATCGGGAGGATATTTCAAAAACTCCTGAAGCGTTCAGACCGGAAGGAAAACAACCTGTCGCACCCGGTTCGTTGGGTCATTCAGGACAAGGAGAAATTCGAGGGTCTAGTTGAAGATTTGAAATCGCTGAACGATATATTCGAGGATACTGTTGCTTCTCACGCTCGTCTGTCCACATATCGACGTGAACTCCACAAGGAAATCCAGTCTTGTACCGACACTGACGCTCTTGAGATATTATCGATGGCATATATGGGAAATGAGAACGGGATATCTGATGTTGCCAGTCAGCAGATATCAGCTCTGGAGGACCGGTTAACGAGTATGGAGCTTGTCGAGGATCGGAGAGAGTCCAGTGGTATGCAGAAGACGCATTCGTCACCTAAACCTCGGCACCAGAGCGATCAGAAGCTCGCGACAATTAATGGGTCCCTTGGAAGCAGAAATTCAGCTTTAGACCTGGAAGGTTATTTGGATGATCAAACTCGGAACGCACCCTTCCTTTCTGGTCGTCAAAGTAGTGCTTTGTTGGAAACCATGGCAGGAGTTGGAAGTCTTATTCTACATCTTCGGAGAGACGACCTGGCCCATTGTGAGAGTGTGCTGACACGTCTATCAGCGAGGCCACGGTCTATCAGTCTGGAACGCCGGATACAGCTGGAACTCAAGGATCTGATTACAAAAATTTCAGGGGAATTTGATCCCATCCTCCCCACGCGCGGATGCAGCATGGCGCCCATTGGAGACAATATATACGAATGGCGTGCGATAATCAAGGGTCCAACACAGACACCTTACGAGGGAGGAATCTTCAAGATCAGAGTCTGAGTTCCTCCTAAATATCCCATGGAGCCATTACATTGGAATTTCGAGACAAAGATATATCATCCCAATATCTCGCGACGTACTGGTGAGACCGTTCCTGTGCTTTTGGATCGTGTCCATCAAAATCGCTCTTGGTGTCCAGATGAAACCTTTTCACGATGGATAGAAATGGTGAGAGAACTGTTGGCGACGCCGTCACCCGATCCTTTGGATGCCATTGAACCTGGTATCGCGGAAGAGTTCAGAGAGAATCGAGAAAGCTTCAACCGCACTGCCAGAGAATGGACTAGAATTTATGCGGACCCGGAATTACAGAGAAATATGAGACTTGAACCTAAATTTCAAGTTCCCAGGGTGTCCAGGACTCTTGAGGACTGTGAGAGTGGCCTATATCATGTTAGCATGACCTGCTCTCGGCTTCACAGCAGCATGACTGGCACAGATCATATCATTCTACAGAAGAAAGATGGTTAGCAGGCGAGCTGGCCATATGTCTCCGTCTGATCATATGTGAAATCGAGTACATCCAAAACTCCAGATTTATCGACGTCATAGGAGCGGAGGCATTTGCAAAATATGCTAAAACACACTGGGGGCATATGTCGGAAAGAATCTCTCTCGTGGTTGAACTGGCCAGTAGAATCAACTCTCGATCAAAGAGCACGGATATGACCTTTTTTTGCGAAGACTCTGGCTAGATATCTCCGCTGTCTTACTAGCAGTATAATGGCTTGCAGGGAGGGTATTAAGAATGCTATCTCTGTCCAGACATACAGAGAGTGTGGTTTCTTCCTGTACGCGTTCTTAGGTGCTGGGTTTGAGGATCACGAGGATCAGCGCAGTCCAACTGCGAAGCTTCCATTCCCTCTGTTCGAGATTTAGGGAATCGTAATACTCTCAGACTTTTCCTTTTCTACCCTCTATTCCTTCTACCTAACCAACTCAGTCACTTGGTGAAGATGAAAATCACGTATGAGAGATGTCAAGAGCATCACATGATCCAAGACGATCTGGGGCTAGGGGGCTGCCATGCTACCTACCCACAGATAACCCTCATGCTTCTCACAACGTCCTACGGTCTATTATGACGAGAACAGTGCAATTTTCTCAGTGCGTAGAACTGTTCCTCGAATCAGCTTGCTAAGGGAGCAAAGATAGCGATATATATACGTGAATATGGAACTTATGTGAGATACAAAAGACGTATTCATTAGGATGAAGCAAATGCTTCAAAGCAGCTGCCGACGTCTGCCGTTAAGGATATTTCACTGTGATGCGGTGTGCGACTCAGCAGTGCCACGTACATAGCGTAAATCTGCTCCGAGATTAATTCATCATTCTTCCTATTACGTTTCCCCTCTGAAAAGAGAGAAATACGCTACCAGACCAACCGTCCTCTGTATGAGCGCACCCCTGCGACGGTGGCATCTGTCGGAGGATAACACGGAGCATTGTCGAAGGTCGTATACATGTGTAGGACATTATGATCATCCTGCCCCCTGAAACCTTGAACCCGAGACGGCTCCGGAACTCATTGTAAGGTCAATCCACGAGGCAGGCAATGAGGTTGTTGGCATTCCTTTCACATATATTTTTGGTCAGAGCTGAACAAATATGAAGCATTCGCGTGCACCCCTGTGAGAATCAAATATATCAGTTGCAAAGAGTCGACTTACAGTACGCCATCTTCTTAAGCCCGACTGTGAGCGAGTCGGATGTGGTCTGAGGTGGTATCTCAGGAGGCAGATTATGATAGGGTCACACGTCCATCATCTTCGCATCGTCATCCTGCAGCCCGGGCGATAGGGTCTTCGATCTGCGATCCAAGGGATTCACTTCTCTTGGCGCATTCTCGGGCTCGAAAGCCAGAGGAGTAGCTGAAAAGTTCTTAGAGTTATAATTATACGTAATCCAGCGTTTGAACTTCTCAATATGTTAGCAGAACAATCAAAGTCAATTTTTTCGACAGTAGGACTCACCGTCGCAATGCGAACTCCTAGCCACAGACATCGGTGGGTTCGTGGCACCACAATGGAGGGAAGTTCAATGGACCGCTCCTCTTCATCGAGAGAGTCGTCGAAGAACCTATCAGGGAAGTAGAGCTGGCTCCATGCCTGACCACGTATAAGGAAGTCCTCAGGCAATTGCTGCACAGTGCCATTCTCGGAACGAGGAAACTCCTCGCTCTCGATTTTGGCGATGTCCGTATCATGGCGAATCAAGGAATTGAGGAATGCAGCAATCTGTGCCCATGGAATCTCTGCTTGAACGTACTTCATACTCTTTGGGTTCAGTGCCAAACACCAGAGAAATGCCAACGAGACATGAATATGTGGAAGGACATTTTTATCGCCAATCCGCTGAAGGACTATCGCTAACGTCGAAAATGCAAGATGAGATCCGTAAGAAATTATCTGAAGCGAGTTTGAAAATTGGGCATCTTCTGACGTCGAAGCGTTGACCTGAGAGACCAGAAGATCTTTGGACGATGATATGTTTTCCGGACTCCCCCAAAACCGTTGAGCAGACTGATATGTTTCCTCGTATGATTGCGCTTTAATTTTCCGATGATCAAACATGTCTGGCATTATGGCATCTTGCTGACCATATTCAAAAATAGCGGCAAAATTAGACGATGCAATATAGACACCATGCTCCCGAAACAAGGTCCCAACTCTTCCGATGTAATTATCGAGGAGGGAAAGGAACTCGTCGACAAATTTGATAAATTGATCAACAGAACCCTTGGTGAAGAGTACACCATGAGCACTGACAAAGGCAGTGATGAGTGTAGGATAACGATTGTTAACTGTTTTCGAAGAATCAAGAAGCGGATTGAAGAGGAGAAGTATACTTTCCCTGGCACTTGGGAAAGGAGAGATGCTGACCAATGATTTCGTGTAATAGAAGAGCTGCTGCACAATGTTCGGACGGGCAAGCACGGCGAGATGATGTTGAATTCTTCCAACGTTTGGGCTTTTATCTGCAGCTTTATTGTACCAATATCTAGCCACTCCAGCCCAGACTTCACGGTCTCTCATGTCAGCCTCTTCTACAGCCATGCGATATCTTGCTAGATCCCCGAGGCATTCAATCCACGTCTCTTCAAAGGCCGGGACGCTTTCCAAAAGCAAGGTCATCATGGAATATGCCAGATATATGAACGTGAGCATGTGTTCCAGGGAGTCGGGAAGCCTATGTCGTAGCAACTCCAGAAAGGAATGGATTCCGTAGCGCCACATGCGAGCGGGCATGGCATACTTTTCTGCCAGTTTTCTCAGAACAGGACTGGCCGAGGGATGCTGAGAAGCCAAGAAGAAGTCGTGATGCTCATGCAGCAGTGTTCGATGCAAAGCAATTAGGGCTTGCCACTGGACATCACCAAGTTCATTTTGCGACTGCGATTGTTGCTTGTCGATTTCCATGCATTTCTTTTCGACCATGACTAAACCGGCATATATGCCACGGACCTCGTTGACCAATTGTTCCTCTGTTATTGGATGTGTTTCCGGTTGGAGGAACATATCTGCATATTTGGCGCGCCCAGCATCGCCGCCTCTCCATGTTTGTGGAGATGTATTAGCGTCATGATGTTGACCTGATGCCTTATGGTGCTCATGTTGCCGTTTTTGACGAGGTGTATGCGTACGAGGATCATTCCGTCTTGGAGTTGTGGCAGCAGCGGTGTTGTATTCATTATTAGCGTTGTACTTGGTGTTGCCCAAGTAAGCTCTTCGGTTAACATCATCCAGGTCTGGGTTGAAAAGGACTTTCCCTGGTCCTGCATGTGAGGGACCACGGTCAAATTCATCCATGTCTTCTGCAGGATTTAGAGGCATCTTTGGCGGGATATGACTCCCCCCTATCCCTGTTTCAGCCGCCTGCTCGGTGGTCTGGCGGTCCAGGGTGCTGGCAGGCCTCTTCCGTCGCTCATTGGCCGCTCGAGGAGTCGTCTGACTGGATGACGGAGTGTGTTCCGCACCGACACCGGGGAAGCCATGCTCTGCAGAAGCTTTGCTTGCCCCCTGAATATTGAGATTTTCTATACGGGGCGCGTCGGGTGACACCTCTGCAGAATACGGCCGTTCAAATGACGCTGACGGGCTCGCAACATTACCCGCTTGGTTGGCGGCCGAAGAACCTGATGATGTGCGCTCTCTCGATGAGAATTTGTTAGATGGCCTCCTACGATGAAAGTCAGAAAACGGCAAAGAGAGATGAAAAAAAACTACAGGGGGTCTTACTTCGTAAAACAGTTTTCATTATTTCTTTCGATTGGGTCGACTGGACCGTTGGCCAATGCACTAGCAGGATATTGCATGCTGGCCTTGGCGCGACGCCTTAAAGATTCTGTTTCTCGGCGATAACGGATCAGTTTTTCACTAAAAGGATCAGTCATTGTATATACAAGAGTAACACATCATCTGACCGCGGGTTATCAGTAGTGGCTGGTCGAAGTCTAGAGGGCACGGAGTCTAAAAAAGCCTCAGCAAAGGACAAGTTCGGGGGAAAGGAAACGTCATGAGCACGCTAGATGCCACACAGAAACAGACACTAGAAGCTGTGCAGAAAACCACTAAGGTCAGGTCTACGAGAACATGGCGGGGTAAAGGAAGAGTGTTCGACAAAGCAGCAGTTTTGAGAATCACGACCGTGAAGAAAAAATCGGTTTGGAAAGAAAGGAGAAAAAGGCATCAGCCTCAACTTACCAGCAAAAAATGAACATCCATGACCAGCAAGTGAGTCCTCCGAGATGAGGAAATAGGATATTATTATTCTATGTTCTATATATCTAGTCTGGAAGGCTAGGACTCAGGGTACCTGCACATAGCTCTTCGACAACCATGTGACTCGGATGCGGCTCGTTGCCTTAAGATCAGGCAAACCATTTGCGACTCATTAGATAGGCATGGCAGTCCACGATAGGCACTTGTTGCACTACTGCGTAAGATAGGGAGGCAGTCGTTGGGTTCTTAGGATAGAAGATTCGGGTAAAGTTGGGGCGCGGCACGTCATTGAAGTCTGCCCACCTGAAATCCTTTGCTCCACGGGTGAACGCCCGCTGGTCCGTGCTTCCTCCCGGGTAACGCGGTGGTAAAATGACGCAAGTTGCAAATTTCCCGATTGGGACTCCTCTCGGTAATTTACCAAATCTGCCACCGGAGTGGAAAGGCTGCGGAGTACTACCTACCTAGGTAGGTAGTCTGCGACTTTGAGGCTGGGGGAATAGCTGTATTTCCTGTTCAAAATGAACTTACATACTGCCTACAAGGGTAGCATGTGCCCATATGCGTAGAGAGGCTGTTTTACATGGACGTCCCTCCCTCCTCAGACTCTCGGCTAGTACGTTCACGATCTCTACAGAGTGTGGCTGCTGACTCTGTCGAACACAATCCCCCAGATTCTCATGGATACTTATTAGATGTCCAGCTCTTACTAGCAGCAAAATCTTCTGCCCCAGCCAGATGAACACTTGACTAAATTCCTTTCTTTAATTTTTTAACCCCGGATTCTACAGTACGCTTCCTGCGTGTCTCTCATTCTAGAAATCAGTTATCTAATGGTCTAAATACCTCCGCAATTTTTTTAAGCTAGCAGCAGCCTATCTTTCTTATCTTATTGTGATCTTATCTTACTACTTTAAAACTCTGCTTAGCTTTCTCTGATTGGTGGATGGCAGGAATCACCAAGTGAGTGCAGAGAATGACATGACTATCCATCTAAAACTGTATACTTCACCGCTTTGCTCATATGTCTTTCATTAAAGAGCACTTCTTTGCTTTAAACGCTCATATTATCTCATGTCATGTGTACTCGTTGACCTCTAACAGTGTCTTCCTCACCGCACTGGGTCTCAAAGATGTACTTACAAGCGGTTCGCGCAAGCGGTTTCCTGCTACAGGTGGACCACGAGGCCAAAGACGCCTTCAGAGTTTAAATAGGTATAGAGGATCAAGTCTACAGAGCTGAGAGCAGAAATACTACTTATGTGCATATACCCGACGGCAAACTTGGCGGACCACGTCTGTGACCACCAGAGCTCTGCGTTGCCCGTTTGAATTCGATTGAGACCAGAACTATTATCGGGTCCTCACACTGCAGACCAGCACGGACTGTTCGTACAGAGTGTTCCATAAACACGACGGACAGAAGCATGAAATCAAACAGGCCACCAGTCAGACATACGCGGGCGTTCGTTTGGCTGACGATAGACTCCGCTCAGCCCTCACTGATTATTGCACCACTTGCACCTTGCCACCGGTCGTCGCTCGAATTGTTGACCCGTCTGTAAGACGGGGCAACTCTATTATTCACGCATTTGCGGTTTTCGTTTTGCACCGCCTTTGGCCGCTGAAGCCTGAAGGGGGGCCGCTAAAAGATCGGTCTGCTTGTTCAGGCTGAAGGTTGCTCTTCAGGTTTCTTGCCGATTAATCAGTGGTCATCAATCTCATAAATCACTCACATGACCAAACTGGTGGACACGGCAGGCATAGCGACACTATGTGGAGAATCTTTCGAATAATTTTGTTCGCGTCTTGGGGCTCTTACGAGTGTCAAAGCACAGCGAGGCTCGGGAGCATTGTCGGTAAAAGACTGGGGACTTTCGGAACGGTTCTCCCCACACCCGCAAGGCCGCAGAGGAAGCGGTAAAGGAAGAAACTCTTCAATGCGGATCAAAATTTAAGAGGAACGCCATCTACAGCCCTTCGGAGCCTTTTCCGATGATGGATAACGAGACTCTTGAACCGCAGATTCTACGTGGATCCTCCCGTGCACGCCCGCTGAAAGCTCTGTCCCCACCCGCAATTTCTAGCAGGTACTTCGATTCCTTACCCTATGGGTAGTTGAAAGTTGACACTTAGTTTCACCCGTATGTTCCTACCTGGCCCACACTTGAAACATCAACTGGACGGCGCTGGCATGGTGTCTAGTACAGTGACAGCTGATCTGGAGTATCGGTGTTGTTCCGGTGTACAGCTTACTGGTCTGATTACGGGGACGACTCAGCAAACAAAAACCGCGCTAATTTTGATATGTGGGTGCATAGAGATCACTTCATATTATGTTGCGGTGCTGAGTTGCCTTCAATACTGAAGAGACGCAGGGCGGACGGAACACAGTAAATGTCCAATTTAGTGTTTGGTGCACATTAGGCATGGGTTCCACATAATGCTCGTTGCTGCAGCATGACGTAGGACTTTTCTTGGAGCAAAGCAGGCTGATCCGCAACTTTACCTGGTCATCATTGCCAGTCCTGCTAATATTTCAAACACCCCTGCCAACACCCCGCTAGGGTCGAGGGACTCCGTCTGTTTCTCAAAAGAACAGAAGGCAAAAGGCAACCGAGAGGTACTACTTACCTCTCATACCAGCAGAGGACAGAAGGACCAACGGGTAAGGATGTTTCGTTGACATCTCTGCCGAGAGCGTTTTCCCATGCAGGCTGCCTTGAAACGCATTGTAAGTACCCATATACGGACCGCTGGAACGGCACCAATTTAAGAATCAGTCGAGATAGCTGAAAGCTTGACGAGCAACATGGGATAGACAAATCTGAAAGAAGATTTTCTATTACTAGACTTCCAGACCGCAACGGGTTTGTCTTGCATTCTTTGCCTGAAACCACTGCTTCCAGAGGTATGCAGTCGAAATATACATTGCAGTAATTGACAACGATTCTTGCTGTGACTATGCAGATGTAATTTCACAATCCAATTTCCTCATTATCGATAGATATTTGGCAAAGGAAAAGCCCCGACTAAAGATGAATCTTCGAATTGGGTACTATGCAGTGCAGTGTGTGCCGTGGTACATGTGAGGAATAAGCCTGTCAATTTCGGAATGCTCCGAGGCAACCTTGAATCCACTGGGCCTGGATACTAGGTTCCTTGCATACATGTACAGTACCTAACTAGGTAGGCACTGTACCTTAGGAAGTATTTAATTCTGCCCCTTTATCCAGGCTTTAAGAGATGATATTGCGACATTCCCGATAGTCAATTCTGCACGTGCATTTCGATCCCATTCAGATGGATTCCTTGACACGGTACTGGTCAATGAGAGTAGGTGAACCTGCATGACAGCATATCTGCTTATGCGGCCACTGAAAATCACATGTGTGACGTCGGTCTTCTAAATTGGTCGGTGTGTCCTCCATCTCTGTGCGATTCTTGAAGCTGTCATGCCACAGGATAATGCGATATTTTTTCCATTGACGCACCCCGTCTGTATTTGGACTAATGATTTGATTTATCTTCAACCGCGAAACCGCAGGAAATTTTACTCACAGGTTACAGCAATTTTATCTCTCCAATTGAATACATTACGTCCTACTAGAGAGGCAGGAAACGCACTTGGCATGTATGTCATTCTCCTACAGGACTTTAAAGATATAAATCGAAGCTTTAGATTCAGTCCTTATCGCAGTTGCCTTTCATGCATAATATAATTGATTACCCGGAAGCTCCGTTTGATCCAAATGGACAAACTGTCTTTTAAATAGTACTGGTGAGCAAGGGTATCTCCACGGATAGCCACGTGCATGGTGTTTTCCGGGTAACAACATCGGCCACATCAGTTCGGATGAAATCAGATTCTGAGGACAGGACCAAGCGTTGATGGGCCAGCGCTCTCGAAGGGAAGTTGGCAAGTATTTACACGGGTCTCCACAAATCCTAATGTGATTCGTCTTTAATGACTTGCATGCATAAGCGCCTGCACGTACGGAGTAGACGTTTAGTCAAAACACCTTATTTGTCCCAGCTTTTATCGCGACTGCAGCAGCTAATTGCATTCCGACTTACCCAGACACGCTCATATGATTTGACGTTCCTTTTGCCCCAACTCAAGTCTGAAACGCAGATAACCATGCAGTAGGTACCTGGGCACGTGTACCTACTTTGGACCTACTACGTAATCGGCGCTCCTAACACCGAAGTCGACACCAGAAACTACATACAGAGTAGTCCTTTTCGAAGCCTCCACCACCCCACAACACAAGAAAAGCTTAATGTCAGAAAAGATATAATGCTATGTGGTCTTCTCTACCTTCAGATCCGCATTCAGAGACCCACATGAGATTTCCAGAAGGTTACGACAGCTTACGCTGTCGGAATTTTTACGCTGCAAGTATCCTTAAGTTAAGAGGTCCACATCGCCCGAAACCTGATACAGATTGAGGCTTTAAGGCTTGGAACCATCGCATTTTAATTCAACAGCTTCCAGACTGACACTCAATTTCCCAGGGACTGAGACCGCATAAAAGAGGCAGGCATTATTTCCTGGTTGCTTTTGAAAATCCACATACACATAACTTACATACGAGATTAAACAAAGAAAAAAGTACCTTATGACTTCATTGCCAACGACGCAACCCAAGTTGAGCGAGGCAACTTTTGCCCAACAGCACATTATTGCGGCGTTAAGAGTGCCGTATAAACGTTGACAATATTGATTGACATTTTGCGCTCTAGTATCTAGGCAACCTGTCAGACGTTCATGCTGTGATTCGAGACCACACGCGGTCGATCATGGGAATCTACCTTGTCGAATCAGAGGCGGCTCCTGAGCTGTTTATTTAGTCACGCAGATTTCTCAGTCTTAAATAGAACCAATTCGGTCCGATAGAGCAGATCGGTCCTGTGATTTGTTCTCCAGACAAGAATATACGGCTTCCAGGGGTCTCCTGACTACTCCTCCCCTGGTGCGACTGCAAGGCTGGTAATTAGGGCTGGCAGTAAATCCAAAAATTTTTCCAAGGTTACTAAGCGCCCATAGTAAACTACCAGTAACAGTTGGCTGAGAAGCTTCTGGAGCATTCTGCTGTAATTATCCAACATTGACCTTTGCAGCTCCAGCCCCCTTAAACCGAAACCGTATACAAACGCGTTATTGTGTGTCATCAAGAGCATATTGATCCACTGCCTTCCACTATAGGCTGCCTCATGCAAGGGTCTGAGACAACTATGTAGCAAAACAAAAGAGGAAGTCAATCGGCTAGAGTCATGCAGACAGGCTGGCTTTCTGGGCGGAGAAATCCCGGCAAGAGAAGTCGGCAAGAGAGATGTCTCGTAGGTACAGTAGGTACTGTACATACAACTACCTACCTAAGTGGGCAGCAGTTATCTAGTATTCACACTGTGTTCAAAGAATAATCTAAAGCCGTGGACACGCTGGCAGTCACAGGGCTATCTCTACGTCTACGGCAGTATTGATTTAATCACCTCTCGTGCACCTAGGGTGACATCAACTACTGAGTATACGGCGTAATATGGAGTGACAGGATGTAGATCGACACAGGCAGTGACGTCAAGGCAAATTTGTTCTACTCCATAGTAGGGCACTTATGGTTAAACCCCCACCCTGAGCAACTAGACTCCAGTTAAGACTTTCCCTTAATTTGGGGTGTCTCTATGCCCTGAGGCTCGGCGCATTGATAGGCACAGCGCTAAGTCACCAACACCCAATCTGCAGGGTACTCCCTGACAAAATGTCACCGTTGCAGGCCCAACCGGATTAGCTATTCACACACATCCGTGAATGACAAGTACAGCGTCACCTGCGGCACAGTTGAAAACCGATACTTGGCTTCTCTGGCATCCGCCTATCAGCCTGCTCTGCAACTGTGCCATCACTTCCATGGGACTCGATTCCCCCTCGTCGATTGAACTACCTGCGAAGTTAGGCAAGTATCCGGCTATTTGCTGGAGATTATGGGTGCTTCTCCAGAGACGTTGACCAGCCGGATCCTCCTTGTATTTCCGGAGCCTGATTGGAATTTTCCGGGCAGGAGTGACCTTTCAACGGCTACTCAAGTGTCTATCACGCAACAGAAGATTTAGGTAGCGTGGTACCTTGCCGGAGCGTTAGGCCGTTAGTGGAGCTGATACAACCAGCGCAATGGATAGTCGTTCCTTAGTCCTCTACACTACCAGATAGCGCTCACCACGCTGACGACTTGATTACTGGGTTAGACATTTAGTTAGTCTTGGGTAGGAGGTTATCGGCAAGTATCTGAGGTCTCCGTGTGCCTGGGTACCCAGGTAGGTATATACGCCGAGTACCCTCCGAAGCGGCTACGGAGTTGACGCCTCGCGGTTGCCTACAACCATGCGAACCGACGGCCCTTTTCGCTGAGCCCACCTCTTTTACCAAAGGGCATAGCTAACGACAGCGGTGCACTCTTCCCATCACAACTCCTATCTTGGAGGACATCCTCGTCCATCATGTCATCTATAATTTTGAGGATGTCTGAGGATGTCTCATCCTCGTGCCGTTATCGGAGTCATTCAAACAGACGAGAATCTTCATTGCTCAAAAAAAGGCAGTGGCATTCTGATACGCTCGGAGATCAGCAACTCAACGCATGGCTTCAGATGAGAACCAACCTTCCCCTGATGGATATGATAATCGTAAGTTCGTGTATAGCAGTTCCATCTGATGTAATCCCTTGATGTCTGTTTTCCTGCCTTCCTTGTCGGCGATTGAATACATGAAGTAATGCCCACTTAGGTCTTAGATACGCATTCACTTGTCTGTGGAGGTAGAGGTGATGTGTTTGGACAGGACTGACACCTGTGCGAGGATTGAGAACCGTCGATTGTCAGCCATCTCCATCCAATCATCCCCGCATGCCCCCCTCAGCTCTGCGACCGACCACTTTTGGAAACTGAAATCTAACACAAGGGGAATAGCAACCCTGAAAGATCCTTCTCAGCCACGACCGGTAACTGGCAAGAGGATCCTGAATATCCCCGTGGATTGCGCAATCTGATGGTTGCCTTACTGGAGAGGAATTTCCTATGCGAGGCTGAGAGGATCTCGCTTGCTCTTAAACCACTTAGTACCTTGGAGAAAGCGGACTGTTTTACCCTAAACTTCGCCCGCCCCTCCTGTTTAAACGGTCATCTTGCATTGCATGAGAGCCTGCGCATGAACATACCCCACATCCAAGAGACCGAAGACAACCACCCCTATCTCGATTGCTGCGGAGCATGCCCGAAAGAGGCTTTCTGATTGATAGTCACTTAATCCATATGACTCTATTGCAGATGTAACGATGGCTTGAAAAGGTCTTGTGTTCACTGCAGATGCAGTGTATGGTGTACATACACAATCAGTCACCCCGCCAGCTCGACCTGTACAACATCTACCTACTCCGCACTAACAGCAGCCTGATGCCTTTTCGAGAACAGTCACTGGCAGATCTGGAAACTGGAAAGAAACCCGATGACATGCAGCTGCGGGGCTGCCGATGAATGCGAACGAAAATGACTTTTTAAAATTTGAGACACAGCCACACTGGAGCGAGACTTGAGGAAGACGTATTCGCGATCACCCGTTTCTCTCTCAAGGGGGACTCTAATCACAATACGATGTCTATATATAGGTAGGGAAAAAAAGTCTCACAGATCTGTCTTGCATACTATAACTAAAATGCGGGAACTGATGTAAGATAGCGATGACTGCATGTGGCTGATATGAGATGAGATGCAAAACCACGCTCTTCTGAAAAACCTCCGTGAATCATCGGGTACTACCTATAGTAAAGTACATACATCTCCAGGATAGGACCACCCGACCCCCACGAGGCTTTCATATCCCCCTGTCTCGTGAGCATCGACTTCCCCAAGCAAAGCAACCCTAGAGGGGGCAAACCCCTCCCTTTTCGATATCTCGGTGCACAATCCCACTTATCAACATACATCACTCAGCCTCACAGAAAGTTGCCTTCCAGGCAGGCCAAAGATCCATTGGCACTCTCAAGCTTCCGCCGCCTTCCGTTCGTCCGGCATGACGCAGGATCATTACGAAGAGATGAGAAAGCAGAAACATCGATCGAAGAATCACCTACTGTATCTCAGCCTCCAGACAGAAAATGTGGCTCAGCCGCAGATACCTACTATAGATAATATCCTTCTATGCAGGCGTCGGGGTACCCGATGAGGACGATGCCCTCGGGATCTGTTTACGCACGTTGTTCCATCAATGACCAGGGCCTCGGCCTCCTTCTTACAGTACATTAGTAATGCTTAAAAGGAATAAGCAGGGATGTTTATCCGTCGTCTCCGTTTGGAAGATATTCCGTCAATGAGGAACTGTGTTGTAGTTTTTCAAAAAATTTATCTTTTACGCACGTTGGGTATCTAGAACTGCTGGGACTGTCTTCAATTGGCCTAAGTGGATAAGGAGTACTCGATCGGAAAAGGAATATCTTAAGGTTCGTCTTCCGCATCTGACTATAGTTTATTAATCGATACTCCATCTATGGAGCCTTATTTCCGATGTGTCCCTGATAGGTAGGAGAAGAAGAAGAAGAAGGAAAGCATTAAATATGTAGACATGCTAGAAACCAGACAACAACTCAATATGCAGTACTGCAGTCACAACAGTGTAGGAGGACCCACGCTTCCTCTTTAGAACTGCACAATCTCTGCACAGATCGATCTAGATAGATCCAAATGGCTTTAAAAAAATCTAGAATATAGCCTCCATAAATAAAACAAAACGATCAGGAGATATGTGAAAAAGGAATCAAGTCGTAGCCAAGTGATATCCGTTCCTCTCCCCCTGCTTGTACTGTACTGTGCATACATGGTCTAGATAGAACATGCATGATATAGAATTCCATTCCACTTCATTCCATTCCGTATCCGTGGACCAAGATGTTGTGGATGGTAGGTATACCACAAGTTACAAGACATGTTAACCTCATATTTGTTCCAGCAGCCAAAACAGGTAATTTAGGAATCACATTTATCAGTCGATGAATATGAATAGATAGATGACAATTAGCAATCTGCGCTGGGTGTCTCCATATGGAGGTACTCATCTGATCCGTTAAAAAAAAGCCCAGCATTAGCGTTCTCCCGGTTTCTGCTGAATCAGTGTCAGAGAGGAAAAAGTCAAGCTGATGTTCCACCGACTTAGATGAACTGAGTCGAGACACGCCTGCAGAGACGTGCTGTATATTCTGTCATTTATAGTGTATTGACATAGGATAGAGAGTGCCCTTTTTTAAAAGAAAAAAAAAAGGTAATTAATAAATGTATTATTAAACTTGACTTGATATATCCTCCGATTTTTTCTTTTCTTTTCTTTCTTTAGAAGAAGACAACTCTCAAGAAACAAAGAAGGAAAGGCAAAAAGAAGAAAAAAGACAAGAAAGGTAAACAAGAAAACAAACAAAGAAACAAACCAGCAAGGAACATTAAAAGTGAGCTATCTAGCTGCAGCTGCTTTCCGTGTACATATATATATATATATATATATATATATATAAATGAGATGATTAAACAAGGGGTAGATATATAGCATTTCTCTTCTTCATCATCTTCTTTTAACTATCCTCATTTACATATAGTACTATACCCAAAAAAAAAACAAAAGAAAAGAAAAGAAATAATGTATCTATACAAGGAACAAGATTATAAAAAATGCTATTATATGAGCAAGTAAGCAAGGGAGCAAGAAAGGGGGGGGGGGGGGGGGGGGGGGGGGGGCGGCGCCGAGCGAGGTACGGTCAGGGAATCCCATTCCTTTTTCTTTTCTTTTCTTTTCTTGCTTCCCTCTTTCTTTCTTCCTCAAGGGTAGATACCTACCTACCTACCTATCCTATCTTATCCTATCCTATCCGAGACATGTAGACAGGCAGATAGATATCCAGATAGATAGATCTAGAGACAAATCCAGCAAACAGACACTCACGCAGCACAGATGAAGTCAAAAAATAAAAGCAAAAAAATAAATCAAAATCGATGGATACCCTTGCCTCGAATTATTTATTTAAATAATAATAATAACCTTCCAATGGATGGTGGCCATGTGGAATCTACAACACTACATAAATACGCAAGATAAGCAGGAGGTATAACTTGTAAGTTTAAAGGAGGGAAGGAAGGGAAGGACGGAGAAGAAACATAAACCCCGTCATCCACCATCATCATCATCATCGATCATCGATCATCTGCTGTTCAAATCAGTCCAATCCGTAAATAAATCCATCTCTGACTTCGAACTTGAGCGTGCGGAGCTAGCTCATCTCATCGCCCGTAAATAGACTCAAGGTAAGGACGATTTTTTTTCGACGGCAAAGTCGATCCGTCCAAGAGGTCTTTTCTATCTTCTACATCCATTTCAACCCAAGTATGTCACGGTGCGCGGGATTATCAACTGCTGTAGTCTATCAATGAAGCGTTTGACTGGGCAACATACCAACACGGTGGCTTTATTCGGTATTGATGTACATGTATAGTACATACGTAGAAGAAAGTTAGATATGCTACGATGGAAGCAAGAGAATTGATTTCTTTTTTTTTGTATTTCGAATAATGGAATTTATTTAAAATAAAGACTACCTAACTACCTGTCAATCAGTCGAAAAAAAAAATTAACTCCGTACATGTGTCTGTACTGCATGTATCGTACTCGAACAATTTACATGATTCTCTGCTCTGCTCGCTTCTGTTCTGTATGGGTCGTGAACGACATCTCGGACATCGCCGACTGCATATCACCGAGAGGACAAGAAGAGTTCAATCGAAATCTCATCTTACTCTCTCCCTCTGGATGGAAAGGTTCAATCCGCACTTCATAACTCCGCGTAATTATGCCATGAGGAGCACCGTATCAGTGTCGAAAAGGAAAGAACAGAGAAAGGGGAAAAAACAGGAAAGCATTTCACCACCGGTGAAAGGGAAGAAGAAGAAGAAATATCTCGGTGATCCGCCCATTCAATGTCAATCCACCGATTTGATGCCGCGAAGTAGGTGTTCACCGAAACACCAAGTTCCGAAGGACACACTGAGCGATAGCGGCGCGAAGGATCAGGACGGAAGGATCGAGAATGGAGGCGTATTTGTGAGATACCACTCTAGAGAGGTCTCTCTCTCCGACGGTTGTGTTGGAAAGGTCGTCAAATAATCGGAGATCCGTATCGGAAACGACGATGCATCATTCTTAAGACGACGAGTCGTGAACAATTCTCTAGAGCAACGTCCTGAAGACGCCCTGGTGCTCTGGCTTCCGATCATATCGTAGGAAACAAGGTAAAAGAAAACAGATCATGACTATCACCCATACATTCATCAATGGACTTCGAAAATTGACTTGTAAGCACGTTAAAACTGAGAGAAGTTTGAAAGATCCGAAGATGGCCCGATATAGCTGGCCCGAAATTGTTCAGGATGTCGCTATTTTCGTCGGCAGTGAGTCCGACAGGCTCTTCTGCTGCGCCATCTTGAAAGAAGCTGAAAGACGATTTATGGAGCATGGAAACACGGAGGGGGGGGGGGGGGGGGGGGGGAAAGGCGAGATAGAAGACCGATACCGAGTTCTTGGGAATGACTCAGGTTTCTGGACGGACGGAAACTGAGTCTGACTTCTGGGGTGGAAAGGTGTTGAGGCATTCACATGATATCGTAATCAGGTGGTTATCACCTTTGACGCGTTCGCGGCGATGGCGGTTTAGCAAAGGTAGATTCGAATCTAAAACGCGGTCAACATAGCGAGAATTGAAGGCGATATGACTGCACCCCTTACCTTCTGTTTGACGGGCTTACGACACATCGGGCACGTAGCATGTCCCTTCGGACGCGTCTTGTCCGTCCGGCTCGACGGCATATGCTGGTCAGCACACCAGCGGCAGAGGATGGCATGGCCGCAGGGGAGTATGACGGTGTCTACGAGCTGGCTCATGCATGCCTTGCACTCCAGGTTCACCATCATCTCCTCGGTCTCTTTCGGTTCCGGCCTCCCATCGTTCATGTTATCGAGCCCCTTCGAGGGCGGAGGCGGCTCGGCGGCAGCGGGAGCAGCAGCTTGTTCCTGGAGGGCTCTTCGACGCTGGAGCAGATCCTCCTGGTAAGCGCGAAAAGCTTCCGCATCTTCAGGACGCATGCCGCGCAGGAGATTGTCAATGTGCAGGCGCTGGTCTATGGCGGCACGTTGCTGCGCAGCGAGCATGGAGTAAGAGGCATAATTCCTGATTGCTGAGCTTGCGAGGTCAGAGTACTGGACGGCTGCAGCCTGAGAGGTCCTGCCCTCGAAGCGTGGAGGCGATGGCCGTCGCGCGTGATGCAAGCCCGGATCGTCTGCTCGTCGAGCACGTCGGCGGGGGTTGGGGGTACTAGCCTGCACCGGGGGTTGACCCGCAGCGGTCGTCGCATCCATTGAGGTGGCGTTCGGGGTTTGACGTCTGCGCTGGAGAGCGATCGCGGTGGCCGCATCCGCTGGTACAACCTGCGGGTTTGGTCGGGACAGAGGAAGTGGATACGCATTGAGCCCGATGTTCGACACGCGCTGTGTGTCTGCTGGAGCTTGGAAGCTGAACGCAGGCTGCGGCATGAATGGATAACCTCGCTGTGGCGCAACCGGTACACTTCCCTGCTGCGGCAATGTTCCTCCTGCCTGTGTGTAAGGGAGACTGGGTTGCCCAGTGGCATACACTGAGGGAGTTCCCATGATGCGGGGAGTAGTTCCCTGAGCCATGGCCATCGAGCGTCTCTGCATTTCGAAGTGTTCATACATCTGCCAGCTCTGGTTAAAGGCCACGCGCAAGCGATCAGCGTAATTGGCTGCGCTTGCCGTCTCGTCAAGGAGACTGAGATCCCCTTGATTGGCGGGTTCCATTACGGGATTCACCGAAGAGGTCGGATTCGATGGCTGGGAAGAGACCACAGACATTTGGCTGTTAGGTCCAGACCAAGCGTAACTGCCCTCAAGGGCCGGGGTCGTGAAGAAGCTGGTATTCGGATCGTCTATGTGACTGTTAGCAGGATTTTACCATCGAAGATCAACACGCCCAAGGAGACGGCAGAAGACTGGCCTTGAGCGTTCGCAGGGGCGTCCGAAGTAGAAGCGTCATACACACTCCGCTGAGGGGCCTGGTTCGACTGGCTGAGGAATTCTGGGCTGAAAACACTGTACTCGGTCGAGTTCTGGGCTCCCAGATTTTCGGCCGGTGCTGACATGCTAGGATCGCTGAAGCGGGCCGGTGAATGAGGCACTGCGTCCATGTTGGTCTCCATTGGCGGTCCCGGTGAAGTTCAAGAGTCAGACACGCCTGGGACGGTGCAGAATGGACTCGAAGGGGGCCCGGAAATCCGGGTATTGACAGCGCGCAGTTCTTGGAATGGTGATACTATTGAAACGATTGGGGTTGATTGGACCGACGCTGGAGAGACAGCGGGAACGCAACACCGTTATCCAGCGAGGCTCAGGGTCTTGGCAGTGATGCAGGGGCTATGGGAGAGGATCTCAGCAATGATTCCCGGGAGGTTGAACGCTGCCAGCAAAGACTGCAGGACCCGGATGGCTAGAACGTGGGGAACCCGAGCTCTTGACCCGGACCCTCCAGTTTTCTATACAGTCAACGGATGAGCGAGTGAACAGAGACCATGTGACAGGCAGGGAAAGACCCGAAGAATGGAATAATAATACGCAGACAATGGTATTTACTGGACAATTGAATACCAACAACGCAAGGAAAAACGAGGGGCTCACGGCGCAGTGAAGGGAATCACGGAAAAAAAAAAAAAACCCAAGTACCAGTCTTGATATGACCTAGACAGCACCGCTCCCAGCACGTGAAGCAGCAGCTGGTGTGATGAATTCGTGTTGTTGGAGATGGCGGTGCCCTCCGCTAGGGACGGCGATGGACAGATGCAGAAGTGACGGGCTTGTGAGCAGCACAGGAGAGGCAGTTTGAGGAGCTCAGAGAGAGACACCAAGGAGCATGTCTGTTCACACAGGACTGGGGTAACGAGACAGGCAAGCAAGTGGACATGTTTTTCTTCGAGAAGAGCAGTGGAAGAAGAAGAGGAAGAGAAGAAAGGGAACACGACAACCAGAGCCCGGTCGCTTTTCGTCGCAACGCTGTCGCCGTAACGCTGTGGCCTGCCAATGTTGCGTTCAGGTCTGTTCCCAGACGATGCGACGGACACGACTCACCAGCCGGGCGACCAGAGCTCTCCGACGGTGCGTCGTGAAGCTGGAGGATGCACGGAGAAGCGTGTGGTCGCGAGCGCGGTGGATGTCTGTGCCTGGAGATGACCGCAGGGCGGATCATATATAGGTTCGATGTCGGGGGGCCGGGGCGGAGAGGTGATGTGATGACCGCACGACCTGGCCGGGTCAGGTCCAGCGGCCGGCCACGACCTGGAGGGGACGGCAGCAGCACCAGACGTCCAGCACAGGATCAGGTCCCTCTTCCGAGCACTGAGCAGTCCACCTGGAGCATGCAGGACGAGCGCGGACGCCTCGACTCGGCTCCCCGACGGCTGGATACTGTGCGGTACCTGCGAACTCGCGACCGCGGCGTCGGACAGCGAAGAAGCTGACGTCCGAACAACGTTTGTGCCAACCGGACCAGCCCCCAAGACCTCAGATCAGCGGCCGCCACGCGGGCTGCGCCGATGCCCAGGCACCGCACGCCTGACCCCGCCGCATGGGGGCACGCCCGAGCATCTACGAGGCCGTCTGGTCTGTATGGGCGGTTCGCATGGGCAGAGGATCGGGCGCATGCAGCCGCGTCTGTTCCAGGCCGGCTTCGAGAGCTGCCCGTGTCATCGAGACCTGCTCCACGCATGTCTTGTCCAGATGCACACAGCCAGAGCAAAGGACGGATCGGCTGCGATCCCGGGCTAAGCGCGGCCCGCGGTGGGATCGCCGACGTCATAGGAGCGCTGCCCTTTGATCGCAACTCCCGGACTCCTCATGCCGTGATGTGACAGACCACCATGGGATTGCAGCCATACGTGAATTACGGAAATCCTTTGACTCGGGTTGTATGCATCGAGTCAAGGCTGTGGCGGACAGCTCGGCACCGGAGTCCACGCTTCATCCCCGTCTCAGCCGCGGCCCCCGCCTGCCGACCAAGAATAAGAACAATGTCCAGCTTCACGATCCCCGCCATGGCGGAGGGCGCTGCTCCGCTGCCGGTCACCTCCACGCCGGACCTCTCCCGGGACCAGCTGCTCGCGTTCCCGGCGTTCAAGATATGGCTGTCCACGCTGCAGCGCTCCCTGGCGCGCCAGCGCAGCCCGTCGCACGAGTTCCACGCCGCGCCCTACGTCCTCCGCAGGATCGACATCCAGGCGGTCGACTTCTTCAAGGGCGGCCGTCTGGGCTTCCTGAAGCTCAGGGCCGACGTGTCCAACGACAGGGGCGAAACGCTGCCCGGTAGCGTCTTCCTCAGAGGCGGCAGTGTCGGCATGCTGGTAAGTCTTTGCAAGTAGGGTTGACGGCGCAAGCTTATTATGTTTCTGATCCGGAGTTGACGGCGAGGTCCTTTTTCCTCTCCATCATTCCAGCTCATCCTCCAACCTGACGACGTGCCCGCTTCCTCCGAGGAAGGCAAACGCGTGATCCTGACCATCCAGCCGCGCATCCCCGCCGGCTCGCTCGCCTTCCCCGAGATCCCCGCCGGCATGCTCGACGACAGCGGCACCTTCGCCGGCGGCGCGGCCAAGGAGATCCAGGAGGAGACCGGCCTGGTGATCCCGCAGGACGAGCTCGTCGACATGACCGCCCTGGCGCTGGAGTTGCTCGGGGAGCGCGAGGACGGGGAGACGCTGCAGACGGGCGTGTACCCGTCGCCGGGAGGCAGCGACGAGTTCATCCCGCTGTTCCTGTGCCAGAAGCGCATGCCGCGGGGGGACATGGAGGGGCTGCAGGGCCGCCTGACGGGTCTGCGGCAGGAGGGGGAGAAGATCACCCTGAAGCTCGTCCCGCTGGAGGATCTGTGGAAGGAGGGGCTGCGGGACGGCAAGACCCTGGCTGCTTTTGCTCTGTACAAGGGGCTGAAGCGGGAGGGGAAGATATAGATATCACACGAAAGAGTGCGGTGTTCATGCGGTCATTGGTGACTCTATATGTCATGCGCGCAGGTTGACTTCCTGTCGTGAAGAGCCTGCCAGGGAACGTGTTGAGGAACCCCGTTTTGATCCATTCGGGTATTGAGAGCACATCCAGAAATCTCTGGGTGCCCTGTACAAAATAATCAACATGATATTCGCATCGTAGATACGTCATCCATTGTAGAAGTCATCTATGTCTCTAGTTATCCGATAAAGGATATATGCAGCAGGGGCTCCGACCGAATCAGAATAAGCCGGGTCACCGATTCTGTTCTGTCCCCCTTATTACCACCGATCATGTCTCGTCCGTCCAGCCCACACGGGATATCGTCGTCATTTCGGACACAAGCCAAACTTCCTCGCCAGCTCAATGCCCTCCGCCAGCGTCCCGACCCGTGCGTCGATCGCGTACCCCTGCGCCTCGAGCCTCTTCGTCTCCTCCAGCAGCGACCCCAGCGGCACCGAGAAGCACTCGATGAACTCGTTGTCCTCGAGCTGCGGCTGCGGGTTCTGGTTCTCGGGGAGCGACATGTCGACGCGCACGTGCACCATGTTGAGGTTCGTGTTGCAGAAGCCGGGGTCTGCAGCGGTTTTTGGTGGTCAGTGGACACTGGCTTCAGGATGTCTTTTTCTTGAATTGAATTGAAAACCCACCATTAAACATCACCGTACTCGTCCGCTCCGCGACGCCCACGTAGCCCGTCTCCTCCTTGAGCTCGCGCACGGCGCACTCCTCGGGCGTCTCCCCCTCGTCGATCAGGCCCGCCGGCACCTCGATGACGACCTTGTCGACGGGCGGCCGGTACTGCTTCTGCAGGAGGAGCTCCGGGCCGGTCGGCTTGTTGAGGATGGCCATGATCCCCACGCCGTCGATGGGGGAGTTCTTGGGGCGGGTCTGTCGTTTGGCATCAGAACCGGTGCATGTTAGCTTTGTCCTTTTTTTGGATAACGGTGTCTGCATTGATTTTTCTTTGTGTGTTCTTTTTCTTATGATATTCTGTAAATGTCTGCGTTGGTCCGTCTTGCAGAAATTATTCAATGTCTTTTTCCAAGAGACATAGAAATGCAAGTGACAATTATTTGCTTTTCTTTTTTTTTTTTTTTTTTTTTTTTTTGGGGGGGGGGGGGGGGGGAATAGCACAAATGTAACCCTGACCAACAAAATGGTAATATAAAAGAACCTCACAGCAATGCAAAGGAATCTCCAGGCATTGATAACATGAAGTCTCGATAACAATGGAACAGGAAATAAGAAAAAAAAAAGAACAAACGGAACTAACTACCAACTCACCTGCCTCTCAGCCGACTCCCACGTCCTCTCCACGCCCAACGGATCCTTATAAGTCGACTTGACCAGCCTAGTCCATTTCGCCTCCGCGGGGTCCTAACAAATATCGGCAGAACGAATCAGTTTTCAGCGGTCACGGTAATCATGAATAGTTCCTTTATTCCATTTTTGTAGCTTGTCTGGGCCTGATTCACTAAGATATGTGGGAGATAAGTGAGGAGGTAGCTATCCGTACCAATGGCTCCCGCGAAATGAGCTTCGCCTTGGCCAACTGTCGGCCTGAGTCCGGCATATTGGATCAAGTTCGGGTGCAGATGTAGGTGGTTAAAATAGAATAGGGAAGACAGATGATCTTCAGCTGAAACTAAAAAAGACAATGCCAGATTGGAATATGGATAAAGTACAGCCGGCTTGGTTGACAATCAGCGTCCAGTTGTTTGGTTGGAGGTTAATATCGGGAGGGGCTGGCTACTACTACTAACTCCGTAGCGGGCACCGCCCGGTGGCAGTCCAGGATAAGGTTCCCCGTCATGAGGTCGCCACTCACGCGTGACGCGCCAGGGCTAGCCCTAATCTTATCGCAGCCCCGCCGCGGGGTCTTCACCCAAAGAGTAGTACGAGCTTCCCATGCCATTATTGCAAAAGAATAGGATGGCAGGTCTGAAAAAAAAAGCCTCAGTGAGACATTTATTGTTCCATGTAAATAGCTCACACTAATTTCTTTTCAGGTTTTGTTAAAGAAAGGTTGTCTCTTGGATTCATCCCATCTACTGAACGTTCCCACACTCCCGCTAGGAATCAGAATCACATCTTCTATTCTATAATCAGAGCCATCGATCTGAGAACCAATGCATCAATATGCCCATATACAGAACTGGCAAAAGTAGACGTATCCTTTGGTGAAACCCTTAATTAGTACCTGACCCCAGCAGACCTACCAGTACCTACCTACCTCCTAGTCACGCAGCATGAGATGAGACAAGAGAGACACTCTTACGTCACAATGAACAAATGAACCCCTCCAACTACAACAGACAGAGCAGATACTCTACTTTCATTACCAGTCTCCCCCACAAGAATACAAGAATTAGCTACCTGTTCTAGCGTAGCAATATTAATAACAATAACCCTCTGCCAGAGCTTGCCGCTCAAGCCAAGTCAGCAATACTGCTAACTTCGGTTCTTTCTGAGCCATGTCTTACCCCCCTTGGTCCAATTCCCAGCCCAGAATAATGCCCCCCTCCCTCCTCTTCCCCCGCCAGGCGGACAGCTTATCGACTCCCGGGTCCTGACGGAGACGCCCACCCTAGGTACTAGTTAGTACCTACTATACCTAGGCATATGGGGCTACCTACCTACCTAGGTCGGCCAGGTATCCGAGCCATCCATGGAACTACCCGAACCGAGAGAAGACCACACAGCACACATATTTGCACAACCACACCTCAGAAATGAACAATTCTGAGGTTTCGCTCTGAATCGCACATAACCAATCCAATCCAATCCAATTTCAATTCTTCTACAGGGCATCAAGCAAATACTTTTTGGTAAGCAGTCTATGCCCCATTCACTTACAAGTTATTCTGTTCTGAAGGAAAAGAAGAAGTGTCTACGCTTTTCTAATAGTTGGGATTGGAGACTGGGTGACCAGAATTTCTTATGCTGTTAATTGAGTGATGAAGTTAAAAAAAAAAGGTCAGAGGAATCCGTCTCTACGGGTCGACCGGTCGTCTTCTAGCGAGGAGCGAAGCGTAGCTTGTTTACCCTGAATTAATTTTGGCCTCTCGATTTATGCAAGGGACGGGGTCCAGTCGAGATGGCGCACCAGCGGGCGCAAATTTTTGTGGAGACAGCCTGAGCTGTAAAATCACTACCGGGGACAGCTACGTTATCTATAGACATGGAACCACGGTTCTTTCATGAAAATCATTTCTATTTCTTTGGGCTATCGAGGTCATCACGTAGGTATCTCTTTCCTCGTTACATACATCTATGGCCAGTAGAAGGTAAGATGAAAGAAACCCAGAGTGGAAAAGCCGAAAAGGAGCACAATCAGATGGTAGACCGTCCTGTCCTTTTCGTCCGTGTTCATATTAGTACCCATGTTGTAATAAAAAAAGAAAACCCCCGAGGTTCAATTATGAGCCTGCCCTTCGAATCAACTAGAAGATGCAGGACATAAAACGTCCGTTTCGCTCCACCGCGACCAATGTGCTGGCTGTCGTAACTTCATTCGCCGAAATTAGGGGAATCGGAAGGAATAAAGCGGAACAATCAGCGATCGATCAGCGACCCACTTAGGACGCCTCGATCTGAGCCAGACAATCCTGGAACTCGGCCCAATCTTTCATGACAACTTTGCAGCCGAGATCAGTCAGCTGCTTCGCCATTTCGGTCCTCTTGTCGTCGCCGTGGTAGCTGCCAACGTAGGCGATCACAGGGATGCCAGCACGTAGAGCGCTGAGAGCACCACTCTTGCTGTCCTCCACGGCAACGCACTCCTCAGGCTTCTTGCCGACTCGCTCGAGAGCGTGGAGATAGATCGCGGGGTCCGGCTTGGAGGTAGGCTTGGGAAGCGATGAAGCTGCGCTGAAGATATGGCTCGGCGGGATGAACTTGTCCTGGCCGACCTTCTTGAGCGAGGCCTGGACGCGGCGCAGGGCTGACGAGGAGACAACGGCAAGGCCGTACTTGCCAGACTTGTGGATCTTCTCGAGCTCTTCGTTGACGCCAATGCATGGCTTGGCCTTGGCCTCCAGCTTTGCGATCACCTTGTTCTCCTCCTCCTTGACGTAGTGCTCGAGTTCTTCCTTGTCCATCTCGAACTTGTACTTGGCCTGAAGAGAGATCATCATGCCGCGGAAGTTCTGTCCCACGAAGTCGTTGATGAGCTGCTCGCCGGTGTAGCGATCCGTGATGTTACGCTTGGCCAGGATCTCATTGGCAATCTCGGCGCAGGCTTCAAAGGCCAGCTCCTCGGACATGACGAGGGTGTTGTCGCAGTCGAGCAGGATTTCGGTGATCTACAGCAGTCCGTCAGTACAGTGGATCCTTGACATCACTTGTAGATAAGAGCATCCAGACCTTAGGCATGGTTGCAGAAATCTCGAAGGAACTCTTTGGAGATGTTTTCCCGGTAAAGATCTTCTGAGATGACGGAGCGGTAGATGAGGAGTGCTGGTCTGAGTCGGTGGTGAGATGGATTGGGTGAGGCAGAGAGGGAGGTGGGAAGTGAGAGATGTCGAGGTGACGAGGTGGAGGTGAAGCAGCAGAAGCCTGGGTGAATGCGCAGACCGCGGAAGGAAGGAGGGCTTTAAGCTCTGAAGTGAATTTGGGAAGGAGCGGCCCTCAGCAGCTGAAGACGATGACGCTGCGGGCAGGAGCGGGACGGGGAGCCAGAGGGGCCTGTGACGTCGTGTCCGTCTGTCCCTCCTCCGGCCGCTCCAGGGAGCACCGCCTGCCAATCTACTGCAATTCCTCTACACGGACGCGGTTACGCAGTCTCTGAGCTCGCTTCGCCGGCCCTCGAGTCACGGTCGTCGCGCTCAGGCCGTGCAAACACGGGTCGCACCTGAGAAGCAATTGCTCGACTTCCAATTGGAACTTGACGAGGCTTGAGCGTTAGCCGGTTCCTCGGGCGTCCTCAAAATGCCAGCCTCTAACCTCTACGGTGTAACGCTTGGGCAGTCTACTTACTGTCGATCATGACGGGTGAGGCTACTGTATGTTCAGAAGAGGGGCCTATCATAGCCCTATCTTAGCGACCGCCCTGGCACGCCCCGCCGCTAGCACGCGTCCACGATCGCTCCACTCGCACATGGAAGCCACCAGGAACCGTTTTCTCCTCAGCAGGACTTGTTCATCTCCCTTGCCAGGCTCCCGGTCAACGCTTTGGAGACGAAAGTCAATCTTGATCAACTGCCGCAGAGACGGTCCTCACTTAGTCGCTTTTTTAACAGAACGTACGTACGGACATTGATGACCCCGCATCGCCCATCCCCTCTCACATTGTACCACTCCTAACCCCGCCAACTGCGGAAAACTAGCCGGGTGCCCTGATTGGGTAAGTCGTTGCTTGTCGGTAATACATCATCCTGCTTCAGCTGCCAAGTCTGCGGACGGCGTGCAGCGATCATGGGCGGCTCCGACCCCTACCCCGTCTCCCTATCAGACCTCTATTTCCCTTCAGCGGAACAGACCATTTCCCAAACCCTCTCCTCGTTACGTCGATCAGCACTCTCTGTGACGAATAGACTCCGCTCGATCGAAACAGATGCCCTCTTTGTCCGGGATGTTGCCAATCACTATCATCTCCCTCTCATCGCAAACGAGAGATGCGGGAGCTGGTACATTCCACCTGAGACAAAGGCCGGAAGCGCCTACTTCAAGAGCACCGATGGCCACGCTGGCCAGTGGGATTTCAGTTTTCGGAGACTGAACCTGCACGTCCTTTCGATTGCTCGAGAGCATGGAGGGTAGGACATATCCAGCCTGCGCAGTTGTTTTTGTCCACGCTAAATACAGTCGGTGTAGATGCATCATCGTGGATTCAACACGCCGAGGGAAATGTGAGTGCCGGGTGCAACCGGTTCCTTGCAGCTCTTTCCTGTCAGGGAGGGCCCCTGTTAACGCAGCCTGAGGTGTGCAGTGATGCCCGACGCGCTCTCCAAGACCGTCCCAATTTGGTGTGCGGTGATGAATCGAGCACTGTTTCCGTCCGAACCCGCGTATCATGCTGTACAGTTTCCGCCAAATTACCTAGGTGCATCCGAGGAGTCTCAGATTGAGCAGAGGATTGATGGCTTCGTGAGGTCGCTGAAGGTACTTCCCGAATAATAAGCTGCAGCTACATGACCGTCAGGAGACTCATCGCCCCCCCCCCCCCCCCCAGGAGCTCAAACTGGATCTAGACGATCTCCGGCAAAGACTTGGTAAGCCCATCCGGGTGGCCTGGGCCAATCGATCATACTTTTATCCAACAGACCTGCACAAGGGGAAGGATTACAACCTCTTTGTCCTCTGCTCTGCATCCAAACGAGTCCATGGCGCTGAGATGTCAGAAGGCGGCTACATCCAAGGAGCCGGAGATGATCCCGAAAGCTGGGCACACGGTCTCACTCCTCCTGTTTTCTGGGAAAACAAATCCGCAATCTTTGCGACCCCGGAAGAAGAATTGCCTGAGCGTATACAGGAGCTGGTGGAGGAGCATCGCAAGTGGGCCGCTGGCCAACAGGCAACACTCATTACGCCAACCCAGAATCTCTATATCGGTCGCACCGAGGATTGCGCAGGGAATAGCGCTGCCTACGACCTAATCATAGACTGCAACGGCAGTCCGCTTGCATCTGAAGGGAATCCAAACAGGCTGAATCTCGGCTGTGCCTCCTCTAAGCTGGGGAGTCGCGATTTGCGAAAGTCCTTGGCCCAAGTGAAAGATTTCGTCGACTCACGGTTGAGCGCGAACCCGTCTCGATCGTTGCTGGTGACATGTGAAACTGGCAAGGACCTCTCCGCAGGAGCCGCGCTGGCAATACTGTGTCTGTTCTATAATGACAACGGTAAATTACTCAGTTGAACGCAGCACTGCCTCTTCCAACGGCTAATCATCAGCCAGGGGAGTTTGTCGGGCTCAGGCCAGAACAATCAATTGACAAGCAGTTTATTCGACAGCGCCTAGCTTGGATTGTCTCATCAAAGCATGATGTGAATCCTTCAAGATCCACTCTCCAGTCGGTCAACGCGTTCCTCATGCAACGGCCAGATTATTGACTGGGCTGTGATTTGCACTGAGAAGAAAGTCACCTGGATAAACGACCCTAAAATACATACAGCCATTGTCCAATCGGCCGCTGGACATCGATACATCCATACAACTATGGCTATACAGGCCTACTCGTTGGCAACGGCTTCTACAATCGCTCCGGCATCTCCCTGGTCCAACCCGTCTAATACGGCCATGTCATCGTCACTGATGGCGAAACCATAAACGTCGGCATTGGCTGCAATCCGAGAGGGGTTATCACTCTTCGGCAGCGGGACCCATCCCTTCTGTAACGAGTAGCGTATCAAGATCTGCGCGGTGGTCTTATTGTATTTTTTCGCTATGCCAACCAGCGTAGGATCGTGGGCTTTATAGTTTCGCACAAGCGGTGAATAAGCCTCGACAACGATACCGTGCTTCTTGCAGTAATCGACAATGGCGCGCTGCTGGCACCATGGGTGAAGCTGGGCAGCATATCTGTCAGCAACCTATATCTTGTCTAAACCGATTGATCGCTGGCCAGGGCATGCTTACTTCGATTTGATTGACGTGCGGTGGCCACACTTTTGCGTAGCTCCTCATCTCCTCGATATGCTTGATGCCATAATTGCTGACACCAATGCTCCTAGTCCGTCCTTCCTCTAAGAGCCTCTCCAACGCCTGCCATAGCTCCTTGCGGCCGGCTGGCCCAGAGCTGGAACTGTGGATCAGGAAGAGATCGACATACCCGTCTTTACCACCGATTTTGTCGACGCTCGCGACAAGTTTCTCGTATGTCGCCTGGGGAGAGCCACCGGGGCTCATGATCTTGGTCGTGACAAAAAGTTCGTTGCGCGGGATGCCAGACTGGCGCAGCGTCTCTCCGACCTCTTCCTCATTCGCATAGAACTGCGCCGTGTCGATATGGCGGTATCCGACTTTGAAGGCGTTCAGGCACGACTGTACACATTGATGTTTAGGAGAACGGTAGACACCGAAACCGAGACGAGGAATTTTGACGTCCGAGTTGGGGAGCGGGAGGAGATCTGTGATGGCGAGATCTACAGACATTGTGACTCATTAAAGACTCGCGATTCTGCAATGCGCCTAAATTTTCTGTGCGGGGATGAGGGAGCTCGGGTGTTGCGCAAGCAGCGCTTCAACACGTCTCCCAACAGCGAGTGTGAAAGAAAATATATCCGGGTATGGGATTGGGGTATCTATGAGCAGCTTGGACGCGAAAGAGCATCAATCACCCGGAGAGAGAAGATTTGGTTCTCTCAACCCCTTGGGGCTACCCCACTATGGAGGGGCCAAGAAATGATATCATCCGATCCAGGGATGCAACCTCCGACTTCCAAGGGTCGGCTCGGAACGGCCCCGAACATGTTTTTGATGCTTGGCTTCTTGTACGTGAAGTAGTTGTATGTACGGGATGTGTTCTGTTGGAACTGCGTCTGATGTCCAGAGATGCATGACGCCCTGGAGGTCGTTATCCGTAGCGCTGGCCCCCGCGACATATTATTGTGGCTCAAGAACCTGCACTAAGACTCGCCGACGCCACGATTGCAGCCCAGCATCCCTGCATAATCGGCGTATCCCTCGATCCTGCCTCACTCGATCAGTGCACACGTTATATTTACCAAGAGACCTGTTCTAGAAAGCAGCTGCCGCCCACTGTGGCTCACGACTTTCCTGGTGAGAGAGCGGCCTCTGTATCGCACAGAGAAGCCCAGGCGAATGCGCTCCACAGGCTAGAACAAGGCATGGATAATTTTGTAAACATGTGCCATGCTTGATATGGCGAAGATCATCGTTGTTTCCGTCCAATGGCGGATACTGGTCATCGCTGGGCCCTTCTGGGCCGCGTACCGCGTGCGCTTTCTGGACGGCCATCACGTCGTAACCTCGCATGGATGGAAGCGAGTAAGGGATACGAGGTTAGAGGGGATGGCCATGGCATTATTATTGTCTCAGACACAGATAAAAGCCGCCATAGGACCGGTATGGGACAGCTGATCGGTGAATGCTGGCACCAGTGGGTGCCCAAAAAAGTGCAGAATACTGTGCTGTGGAAATCAGTGAGATGTACATAGCTACTACTCGGTGTATGTGCAGAAGGTCGAAGGTGGTGGTGAGTTGGCAGCGGCTCGAGGGTTTCAAGCCGGGGACGGCGGCCGTTCCTGGCCCGGCGCTTCGACTTCGTCCGCAGCACTCGATATATCCATCGCCTTCCACATCGGATGACTGCTCTGCAGCAAGAACGGCCTTGTAGATAGGCTCGTCCCGCCCACAGAGGGTTTCGGCACGCCTAGTCGAGCGCCCGGGTCCTACCGCCAGAAGGCACGGTTGCTGCGGAGGCGCGTGCGGTTTGTTGACACCCGTAGCGCCGTTAGTATGGCTTCACTCCCCCGCCCCTGGCTGGCAGAGACAACTTAGACAAGCTCCCTGCCCCAGCTGCTCGACGATCTGAACGCTCACCCTGCACCCGATTTGGCCCGGCTAGCCCAATATATGCCCGGTTCACCACTTTCGTCGCCCGAAGCTTGACCTTCTTACCTTTCCACTTCAGGCTATTGACAGCACCCGAGACACCACTATTTGGCCCTTAAGTTTCTGGATGAGCGGCTGCTATCACCATGTACATGGTCGAGAAGCAGTGGATTAATGTGCAGCAAAAGACCTTTACCAAATGGTCCGTTCGTCCTGCCCATCCCCTCTGTTGACATGGGCGCTAACGGGCTGGTTACGCTCCTAACAGGCTCAATGACAAGCTCAAGATTCGCAACATCGTCATCGAAGACCTTGTGAAGGATCTCTGCGATGGCGTGAGTCTCCTTTTTCCTGGTTTACGATTTCCCCCAGCGTTCCCCGACGATCCATTGACTGCTTTGTTCACACATTCAGGTCATCCTCATCCACCTTCTCGAGATTCTCGGCGGAGAGTCCCTGGGCCGTTATGCCTCGAAGCCGAAGCTGCGTGTGCAGAAGTTTGAAAATGTCAACAAGAGTCTCGACTTTATCAAGGGGAGGGGCATACAGATGACGAACATCGGAGCGGAAGACATCGTCGATGGAAACAGAAAGATCATCCTGGGTCTGATATGGACCCTCATCTTGAGGTTCACCATCAGTGACATCAATACGGAGGGCATGACGGCGAAGGAGGGGCTTCTGCTCTGGTGTCAACGCAAGACTGCCTGCTACCCCGGTGTCGAAGTCAGAGACTTCTCGACCAGCTGGAATGACGGTCTGGCCTTTTGTGCTCTGCTGGACATTCATCGTCCTGACCTCATCGACTTCGACTCCCTCGACAAGAACGACCACCGCGGAAACATGCAGCTGGCGTTCGACATCGCTACTAACGAGATTGGCATCCCCCCTCTGCTCGACGTCGAGGATGTTTGCGATGTCGCAAAGCCAGATGAGCGATCCCTCATGACCTACATTGCCTACTGGTTCCATGCCTTCTCCCAGCTTGAGAGGGTGGAGAACGCCGGTAGACGGGTGGAGAAGTTCATCACCAACATGCAGGGTGTCTGGGAGATGCAGAGCTCCTACGAGCGCAGAATGAGAGAACTTCTGCGTCAGATCAGAGCTAAACGTGATGAGTGGCGGGAGGCTTCATTTGAGGGAACCTACGCGGATGCAAAGGAACAGGCAAACCAATTCTCGATATACAAGAAGACCCAGAAACGACAGTGGGTTGCGGAGAAGTCTGATCTAGCCGCTCTGCTCGGAAACATCAAGACCAAGCTGGGCACCTACCGATTGCGCCCCTATGAACCGCCTGCAGAGTTACGTCCAGAGGTGCTCGACCAGGAGTGGGAACTTCTAACAAGGGACGAGCAAGCGCGTAGCAAGCTCATCAACGAGACCATTCGCGATATTAAGAACGCCCTCCGCAAATCGTTTGCTGATAAGGCAAACGATTTTGCGCTTACGTTGAAAACCTTGTCCCTTGCCATCTCCGGTCTGGAAGGCGACATTGAGGACCAACTAGCACATGTGCAGCGTCTCAAGGACAACCTTCCTCCTCTGGACGCATTCTTGGAGACAATTGCCGAGTTGGATGCGCGGTGCCAGGAAGCGAACATTGAGGAAAACGATTTCACCACGTATACCCTCGATGAACTGGAGTACGAGCTGGGTTTGGTGAAGTCAAGTGTTTCCAAGAAGCTTGCGTTCCTTGAAAATCAGATGGTGGCACGTAACATGACAAATCTGACGCCGATACAACTGGAGGAATTCGAATCGGTGTTCAGACACTTCGACCGCGATGGCACGAATACCCTCCATGAAATCGAGTTCTCTGCGGCACTTGCCAGTCTGGGGCTTGTGTACGATGAGGATGAAATGCACGAGGTGTTCGTCGAGACCTGCGGTCCTGAGAGACTGGCACGGAACGCTGGCGTCAGCTTCGAGCAATTCATCCGTTTCATGGTAAGCGTGACGGAAGATCAGAATACGGCGGAGCAAGTGTTCCAGAGCTTCCGCGAAGTTGCCGATGGAAAGGTATGTCTGCTTCATTTCACTTTCCCCAATGCTCTGTCAGTGTATCCGGTTCCCTGACAGCTCTGCAGCCTTATGTCACCGAACTCGATCTCAGGCATTCCCTCATTCCCGACGAAATTATCGAAAATCTCATCGAAACTATGCCAAGACACGAGGGACCAGACCTCCAGGAGGATCGAGACGTTCCGAAGTATGACTATATCGCCTTTATGGAGAAGATTATGGACCTAGGTGACGGCCAGCCCAAATCTCCCAGTGGCCATCGCAGGTTCCCTTCCATCAACGGAAGAACTTAAGTTACAGCATCTCTGGCAGTTGGGGTTTCTCGGAGGCGCTACACTGGATTGTCATTTCTGTGCAGCTAGCGGAAGGGGGTTTCGCATGTTGCCTTTCCATGCCTCACCATGCATACAGGACAACTATTATTTCCTTAATGCATTTTCGGGACTCCCCACTTCGCATTTCGCTTCCTATTTCTAGGTACGTCCTTTCCTGCTTTCGTTTTGTACGTAATGACGCTCTCATGCTTTGCATACGATAGGGATTTGGGCGGTGTAGTGGTTTTTCTGGGCTGGAGTATCACCAAGTAGTCTTAGTATAGTAAGGACAAAAAGAGTAAATACCCAGGACCTCCTCCACCTAATTCGACGGCAATCTCTCTCTCACGCATGTGAAAGCCCGCCGTTCCGTTTAGGGACCTTAGACTGGAGCCTGAGCTGTATGTGAATTGCTTCTTATAGATTGGTCACATCACGTGATAGTCGCCTTTCGGCTGACAAGGGAGCGTGTCTCCCGTTCTGGAGATACGATCTGGAGCTTGCCTTTGGACGAGCTTTCACTGTCCAGAAAACTGCTTCTAGTATCTCAGTCTCTTTTTCTGTCAAGGCTGAGCATCAAACTATATTGTGAATCCTTTCTGTTAACCCATTTCTCTCTTTTACCAAACCGCCCTGCACGCACCTGCTATAAAAAAATGGACCGCAGCTTGGATGAGATTATCGCAGAACGTCCTGTAAGCTCCCATACCTTGCATGCATTTGCCTTCTGCAATTACTGTGGTGATTAAACACCGGATGCAATATGTGCTAACTCTAAATGACTTGTAGAGACAAAACCGCCGCGGCCGTAGCCGTGGACGTCGCAGCGACTACCCCCGCGATGGCGTGAAAAAGGTACAGCCATATATTCCATTCTCTCCCCTTCCTGCATTTGAAGGAATAATCTCCTGACTATGTTGCGCACCCCAGGTCTCCCTCCTATTCCTCCTGTCGCGTCCTCGCACCGTATACAAAGGCATCCTCTGGCCCGATAGTCAGTCAGGCCATGATGCTGTACCGCAGAGAGATGGACCGTTGCCATGAAAATACCTAGATTGACTCCCGGCTGACCTTGTCCCCTTGCACATACAACAGTCATACAAGGAAGAACGTGTTGATCTGGATCGGTAAGATGGATACTTTTTGCCTGGCGTATTGGGGTAATCCTCAAGGAGCGTTTGCTGATTTTAGCTGGTTTTGCTTCTTACAGTGATTGGGTCCACGACAAGTTCGAAGACGACTCGGATTGTGCGTTTGTGATCTCAGTCCATATGGGACTTCGTTGTTTCTTACCAGTCTGTTTTCAGCGCGCCCTTCCTACCGACCTCCCCCTAGACCCCGACGTGGTGACCGCCACTCTCCCGAGCCTGACCAGTATGTTGATATTCCTTTCATTCTTTGCTCCTTTCTATGACAAGGTGCTAAATCCGTCTCAGTGCCCCTGCAGGGGCGAAGCTCCGCATCGATAATCTCCATTACGACATAACAGAGGATGACCTTGAGGTACGTTGGTCATGGCTGCCACAGCATACCTTAGAGTACGGTCTCTGATACAGTTCTCTTTATTGAAACAGGAACTATTTACACGAATCGGACCGGTCTCGCACGTATCCATCAAATACGACCGCGCCGGCCGCTCAGAGGGCATCGCCTACGTCACTTACAACCGGCTCAGCGATGCCAGAACCGCCATCCGCGAGTACGACGGTGCCAACGCAAAGGGACAGCCGATCCGTCTGACTCTCCTCCCGCCCCGCGAGGGACGAAGGGACCGGAATCCATTCGACCACGTCGAGAGACCGAAGGGTAGTCTCTTCGACCGCATCGAGCGACCCCGTGACCGAGACTCCCGCAGTCTCAGCCCCGATAGCGGCAGCGAGAGCGCCGACGGCGGAGCGGGCCGTCGCCGTCGTGGACGGCGCGGCGGACGGTCCCGACGCAGCGATGTCTCGAAGCCTCCTCCCGACCACATCGACCGGTACGTGCCGGGCCAGCGGACACCCGAGCGCAGGAACGGAGGCGGACGACGACCGGGCCAGCGGCGAGAGGAACGCAGAAGGACAGACAGCGAGGGCCGTCCGCTGGTCAACGGCCGACCCAGGAAGACGCAGGAGGAGCTTGACCAGGAGATGGAGGACTACTGGAACAACGCTGCGAATGCCGGAGCCGGCTCCGCCGATAAGGACACCGTGCCGGACGAGCCGCAGCAGATCGCGCCGCCTTCTACAGCCGCCGCTGGCGATGACGATATCGACATGATCGAGTGATTTTTTTTCTCTCGATCTTCAGCGCAGCTTTTTTCTCCTTTCTTTTCGGGGACTCGAATCCCTTCTTTCTTTTATTTCCTTTTCTGTCACATCCCTGCTCGAATTTCAAATGTCTTTAATCTTGACCTGTCTTGTCTGAGTCAAGCTTTTACGTGTGTGCGGATATTCGTTTTCTGCCAAGTCTACAACTGACGGGTTCTGTTGCTGCTAGCTGCTCCTGTGTTGACAAGTTGACAACTAGAATGTGTACCTATATCATATCTACTTTACTCTGACCGGCTGTTAAACTAAGAGGGATGGTAGAAGAGAATGGAAAGACAGAAAAGAGAGAATCTTTGCGGGTAAATAAATGTATGTGTCCATTCGTTCCGTTACGGAATCAGAAGTTGTGATTTCTTGTTATTGTATGTCAGGAAGTAGCTATCCATCTATCTTTGCAATTTTTGCCACCAATAACAATAGCGAAGATTTTTTTAAAAAAAATCTATCTAGATATAATATACAAAATAACTTTACTTTGTTTTATTTCATTCAGTCGTCATTCGGGGTACGCTATTGTAATGGTGATCAATGCCTTCTGAATGAGAAACATTTATTTATCGTATACCATGTTATGGTTTATGTTGGAGAAAACAAAAAGTTTACGTTCGACTGGATTTCCGGATCTAGGTCCAGATCCAGGTCCATGTCCAGGTCGGACTCGATTCGATTCCTCATCCGTCCCTCTCTCCCTCCATCGCCCTAAAGCAAATTGAGGTCAGGCAAGGCGAAGGGAAAAAAAAACGGATGCTGATGCTGAACATGACGATGTCGACTCTAGCTAGGTAAACTAGGTAATTATTAATTTATTTATTTAAGATCAAGATCACTCAGATCTGGTCTGGTCTGTGTCTCTAGTAGCAGCAGCGTGAGCGAAAACAGAATCAAAGATAAAATAAACAGAAACAGGAACAAAAAAGAACCCCAAGCAGCAAGCAAGGCAAACAAGGACACATGCGCCGTCGCTCTTCCGTGTCCGTCTGTCTGTCTGTGGACGATGGGAATGGGAATGGAAATGGAACGGAGAAGGAAGAAAGAGTAAAATAAAATAATGAAATTAATGAATGAAATGGACCTCTCCTCTCTTTCCTTCCTTGTATCCATTTCCTATCCCTATCGCCACAGTCCGTACGGTTCTCTGCACGCCTTCCATAGCTTGATGGTTCCATCCTCGCTGGCTGTACCGTATATCTTGCCGTCGGGGGAGTAGCTGACGGACCAGATGGGGCCGTGGTGGCCCTTTTGGACCTCTGGAATTTTTGTGTTAGTTTTTTTTTGATATCTAAAGGGAAAGAAAGGTATGTATATGGCAGGGAGGGGGGGAAGGACGTACCGAGCTCCTCGTCCGTGTGCAGGTCGTAGACCCGCGCCCAGGTATCCTCCGCAGCACCGGTCACGAACCTGCCAGTCTCGTTGTTCACGGCAACGCTGGCGACCTCGTACTTGAAGTCCACCTTCTTGAGCAGGCGACCGGGGGTGGCACCGTCGAAGAAATACACGCTCTTGCCGGCGGCCACGCTAATGATCCCGGGGTCGTTGGGCTGCGTCGCGAGGCTGTTGAGCTCGCAGCTGCCGATGGTGCCTTCGACGGCGTACTCGACAACCGGTTGCCGCGAGCGGAGATCCCACCATCGGATCTTTCGATCCTCAGCCGCGGTCGTGAGGATGTTGTAGTCTTTGTTCCAGACGATGGACTTGATCGTGCCCCCGTGGACCCCTGGACCGATCTCATAGCTCGTCGTGGATCCCGACGAGCCTGAGTTGGATCCGTTAGCCGAGGAGGGATCCTGTGAAGACGTGGGCGAGGAAGAGCTATTGTTGTTGCCGTTGCTCGACCCGCTCCGGGTCAGGTCGAAGATGCGAAGCTTCTTCTCCACGCCTCCGGTCGCGAGGACCTGCGGGTTTAATTGGATAGGGAAAGCAACCGCACGGACGATATGCGAGTGCTGTAGGGTGTGCAGGCACTCGCCCGTGTGGGTGTCCCAGACTTTGCTGTTGGGGGCGGGGAGGTTAGCCCAAAGGACTCATAATATGGAGATGATGATCCTGTGACGCACGCTGAAAAGTCCGCAGCCGCGGTCGCGGCGATGTTGGCATCTTCTGAGAGGCGAGCTTGCCAGACCGCGCCTTTATGACCCATGAAAGTGCCGATCCTGGTGGAAGGTTAGCGAGTAGACTTTCCTTGCTAAGAGGGATAGAGACAAACCAATCACCAGTTATCCCATCACGAAGCATGGGGTTGTTGTCTATAGATCCATCAGGTCATCCCTCTTTATGTATCTAGGATAGGATTCGGGGAGCAAAATACCTTTGCATGCTGAGATGAGGTAGTATTGATCATCTTCCACTATGGAAGAGAAGCTGATATGCGGAACTGGACGAGAATGACCATGGCAGGTCAAAGGAACAACTTTGGGAATGTCTATAACCCATCAGTCTAGCTACAACTTGCAGAAATGGCATGAGCAACAGAATAACACTTTTTGACACCGAAATAAGAGGACGTGGGGAAGGCGAGAACAGCCAAAAGGGATATGCAGGAATAGCAGCGCGCATTTCAACGCTCGAAGATAAGCTTACCTGAAGCCATTTTGGCTCCCTGAAAAGATAGTTACTGGAACAAAGGACCAAGAATACGTGAAGCGACCTCAGTCAATATATTGGACGTCGACGATCAGTTACCCGACATGAAGAGAAAACCGAGATCCGTGGGCAAATCAAAAAGTGTCGCGTGATCGTAATGAAATATCTGATACTCCGATGCTGAGAAGATGCTATGATGCTTGTGAATGTAGAAGTACAGTGAAATTCGTCAGATTCGTCAAGTCATCAAACGTAGGAACCTGGGAAGGTGGGGTTTGGGGACGCGATTGGTCCAGGAAAGAGAGAAGGATGTGGGGAAACTGGATAAGAAAAGTAACGGGTGAAAGACCAGGATCACTGGCGTTGATGAGTGCTCCAAGAGCCCTATGGAATCAGAAGGGCAGCGCAACACAGGGGGGGGAGATCGGAGTGAAGTATTCCAGTACTTGATAGCTCCCGAAGTGGCTGGAGCTGGAGAAAATGTCCGATGCGCCGCGCTAGCCCGCGTGGGGCATAGCGCGCCAGCACGTGAGACGCGTAGTTGAACATCCGGCTGGACGCCCGTGGCACCCGCGGATCGTCGGCGCAGCAACGGGCAAAGATGATCAGCGATCCTCAATGCTCAACTTCGCACAGATTTCCCGGTCGGACATCGTCTTTGCCTGTGCTGCATGCCAATCGCATCAAGGGCCCCAGTTTCAACACTATGTGGCTCCGCACCTTCCCTTTAACGGATCTCGTCGCGTCCTGCCATCTCACCGCTGATTTCGAGCGGTCAACGGTCTCCAGACCCCGAGGTTGCTTTTCATGACGTTCAAAAGTGAGAGGGTGCCGTGAATCAACCGTCCCAAACTAAGGGCACCTGGTACCAGATCTCAGGTGTCGGGTAGGAGATACTAACCTTGGAATCTACCTACCTACGGAGTACTCAGTAATCTGGTGGTAGGTAGGTGCCGGTACTTGGTTTATGATTGTCCTGTACTAGTATTAGTAGTTCTTGTCTCTTGCTTGAATTGGTCCTTTTCTTTACTCTCGCATATCAATGAGATAATATTATCAATTCGGGCATATATCTTATGATCTACTCCAGACAAAAATATTACCCCAAAAAGCCCAGGATTGAAAAGAGGGAGCATAGATGTTACTCCAGAACATGTCCAACAATTATGAGTCTACGCCGAAGCATATGGATTCTCTTGCAGAGAAACCTTACCAGAGAAATTGTAAGGCTTTTCCAGAGATTGTCGCTCTGATAGAGTTCAATCAGCTCGACGGCATCATCAGCGACCACAGTCAATTTGATAATGCCTTGTCTTCGAAGGTTGGGAATTCCAACATCATCCATGAAAGCCTATAGCACACATAGTCATGATGCGACATTGGATATTGGCGCTGCAATTTGTTACCCTGTCGTCCTGCGCGTTTGGTTTGCACCATAGGAATCGCAGCGTCCCATAGGGTGACTTGCAATATCTGCTTAGTCGAGGAGATCTCGAAGGAAAACAAAAGGTGTTGGAACTACAATCAAAGCAGCTGCATAAGCTTTGCTGCCGACGTATTGGATTTACAGAGATCTGGCTCTGTTGATGCTCAGCCAAGTTTGTTGACCTCCTAAGGGGAGGCTAACTTTTGAAAGCTTTGACGGTAGCCCTATGAAGATGACTATTTCCACATACTTGTAAATGCTTAGCTCTTGAAGCAACTTAGTTTTGTGCTGTTATTTCCTTGAGTCAAATGCTGCTCTTCATTTACAAACATGCTCAGTAACTTGCCTGCTTCCTTCATGCCATCAGGTATGCACTCAATATATTTATATTTAATCTCTTTGGTGTGCAGTTTATATTCAATCCTCTCAGATCAAGTGAAAGAGTGATCATCTGCTTTCAGCTCTTCATCCTTCATTCTGTGAAGTCACAGTGACTGTAGTCACTATCCGCCCTTATACCCATGCATCCTTTCCTTGTTAGGACTTCCTGTGAAGGTCTGATGCATAACAGTGACAACATGAGGAGGGCCTCCATCACCTCACCTTATCGGCAAGGGCCTCCCTCTCCACATGTCTCCCACCGCCCACGTGACTTATTAGGTCATCGAGAGACGTTAAGGTACACCTATAACTACAGGTGAGCACTAGCATTTGGTGAATCTGTCTCCTGTTTTCCAGGCTCGTGATTCGAGGAGGCTCTTATTCTTCTTTCCTTTTGAGCCTGATTCCCCCGTTCTACAGCAGATTTGCCTCAAGATTTTTATGCATGCCTGAATTCAAGATCTCCGCGGCCCTGGAGGGGCACGGCGATGATGTAAGACCCCCTCCCTCCATAACAATGTTCGCGACATCGGGATACTGACCTTTGAACTCAGGTTCGCGCTGTGGCCTTTCCAAACCCCAACATTGTGCTCTCTGCGTCTCGAGACGCGACCGTGCGGATATGGAGACTCGTCTCTACCCCGCCTCCTACATACGATTACACTATCTCCTCTCACGGTTCAGCTTTTGTAAACAGTCTAGCATACTATCCACCCACGCCAGAGTTCCCCGAAGGGCTTATAATCTCAGGAGGGCAGGATACCATTATCGAGGCTAGACAGCCTGGGAAGGCAGCAGGCGACAATGCGGACGCGATGCTGCTTGGCCACGGTCACAACGTCTGTGCGCTAGATGTGTCGCCGGAAGGCGGGTGGATAGTGAGTGGAAGCTGGGATTCCTCTGCGAGGTTATGGCGCATTGGAAAGTGGGAGTGCGACGTCATTTTCGAGGGTCACCAAGGGAGCGTATGGGCCGTACTAGCTTACGACAAGGACACGGTCATCACTGGTGAGTGGAGCTTCCTTCTGATCTGCGTTCAAGCGCTCTATTGCTTACATGATCATAGGCTGTGCCGACAAAATAATCCGCATCTTCAATACCTCTGGAAGACTACTGCGAAGCATCAAGGATTCTCGTGATGTTGTACGGGCTCTCTGCAAGGTTCCCGAATCCAACCCCTCCGGTGCGCAATTCGCGTCGGCAAGCAACGATGGTGTCATTAGACTATTCAGTTTACAGGGCATTCTTGTTGGCGAACTGCACGGTCATGAGAGTTTCATATATTCTCTAGCCGCTCTGCCGACGGGCGAGTTGGTTAGTTCCGGTGAAGATCGAACAGTGAGGGTGTGGAACGGGAACCAGTGCGTTCAGACGATAACACATCCTGCCATTTCGGTATGGAGTGTTGCTGTTTGCAAGGAGACTGGAGACATTGTCACCGGTGCCAGTGACCGTGTCACTCGCGTTTTTAGCAGAGAAAAGGAGCGCCAGGCAGACCCGGCCGTGATGCAGCAGTTTGAAAAGGCTGTTAGGGAGTCGGCAATTCCGCAGCAACAAGTCGGCAAAATAAACAAGGAAAAGCTTCCCGGTCCAGAGTTTCTGAAACAACGAGCTGGAACGAAGGAGGGTCAGGTTCAGATGATTCGAGAAGAGAACGGCAATGTCACCGCTCACACCTGGTCAATGGCGACTCGGGAATGGATTCCTGTTGGTACAGTTGTCGATTCGGTAGGCAGTAGTGGGAGAAAGGTCGAATACCTCGGTCAAGATTATGATTATGTCTTCGATGTCGACATCGAAGACGGGAAACCTCCGTTGAAACTACCCTATAATGTTTCCCAGAACCCGTATGAGGCGGCCACCAAGTTTATTCAAGACAATAATCTTCCTATGGGCTATATAGACCAAGTGGCACGCTTCATTATTGAGAACACACAGGGAGCAACTATTGGTCAAGAGACACAGGAACAGCAAGCAGGAGCCGATCCATGGGGTCAAGAACGCCGTTATCGTCCCGGCGATGCTGCCGCTGTTGCTCAACAACCGCCCTCGGTTCCTGAAGCGCGTCCAAAAGTGCTGCCTCAGACATCATACTTGTCTATCACATCAGCTAATCTCAAGGTCATCTCGAAGAAGATACAAGAATTGAATCAGCAGCTTGTATCTTCAGGTTCCAAGGACATCTCTCTCAACCCTTCTGAGCTAGATACAATCATGGCCTTGTGCAATCAACTAGAGTCTCCCCCGCTTAAACATTCTCCAACCGTGGAATCAGGCATTAACCTAGTGTTCAAGATGGCGACCGCATGGCCGCCTGCTAACCGGCTCCCTGGCCTTGACCTTCTTCGGCTGCTTGCAGCTGCAACACCCTTGACAGCTACAACAGACTACAATGGTCAAGATCTCATTTCGGCTGTCCGGTCAAGTGGCGTGTTTGAAACGCCCATAAATGTGAACAATGTCATGTTAACCATTCGAATGTTCGCTAATCTATTTGAGACTGAGGCCGGTCGTAACCTGGCAGTCAGCCAGTTCGACCAGACCATTGCTATGGTCAAGTCGGTCACCACTACTGGCGGAAGCACGCCTAATCGCAACCTCACCATTGCCACTACAACCCTCTACATCAATTACTCCGTTTATCTGACCACCGGAGGACGAGCATCTGCTCCTGAGTCTTCTGAGCGCGCCCTTGTCCTGCTCGAGGAACTCACGAAGATTCTCTTGAGCGAGAAGGACTCGGAAGCGGTCTACCGTGGCCTTGTCGCTTTAGGAACGTTGGTCAAGGCTCTCGGCGACGAAGTAAAAGTCGCCGCAAAGGAGGTCTTCGATGTTGGAAACGTTCTTGGAAAGGTCATGGCAGCTGGCCTCGGGAGAGAACCGAGAATGACCAGTGTTGTTAATGAGATCAAAGGCCTGATCTGACAGTGTCGAAGGAGGCTGCGGTGATGTCGCTGCATCCCGCATGAAATTTGGAGACGGTCGACTTGACCGGATGATGGTCTGCTAGAAAGTTACGAGAATTAGACGCCCACTGCAAGAAATGACAAAGTACATACATCGGATTAATAGCTAGTATGACTATTGGGACGCCTATTCCTTTGTAGAAAATATCTCGACTACGCCTACGGCTTTATATGATTTAACGTAAAACATAAGTGCACAACGCTCCTGCCATGAAGTTTCAAAGTCTCCCTTCCGCATCAACGCCCACTTCAACAATTTGGTCGATTCCCGGATAATTCGGGCAATCCAAACCATACTTCTCTATGATCGGCTTCGACAAGAATCTACCGCCCAGGAAGTGTCTCCCGCGGTAGTATTTCACACACGGCTTGGGAGCCGTCAAGCTGACCAGGAACTGTGGCATGAATTTGGACCCGGGACCCTCCTTGGGAGGGCCGGTCTCGATGTCCCATGAGCTGGGCGCATCGACGCTCAGTACGGGTACGGAGGTTTCCTCCATCTGTCTGATAATAGCAGGGAAGGGCTCGCGGAGCGGTCCGCCGAAGGAGAAGCCGAATATTGCGTCGACGATGAGGTCGGCGGATTTGAGGGCTTCAGTGAAGTCGGGGACAAAGGGGACGTTGAGGTTCTTGAGTTGGGTCTTGAGGCGCTGGTGGGGAGGTTAATTAGGCCGTTCGAGAATTTAGAGGTTCACAGAAATTGACTGACCTGGTAGAGCTCATGCTTGCCCTCCTTGGGATAGTAGACCGATGGGTTGTAGCCGTACTGGTAGAGATGACGAGCTGCAACCAAGCCGTCTCCTCCTGTAATGTCCTCAGCATCTTCATGCGCATGTCTCACTTGAGACCAAACATCCGTCGGGAGCAATACCATTATTGCCAGGACCGCAGACTACGAGAATGTTCTTTCCTTTACTTGGGGGATGGACGCGGTAGACTGCTCACTCAATCGACCTCGTCAGTCCCGAAAGTTTGCTGCCAGGGGGACCAAAGGCTCTCAGTTCGATTACTTCGCCATACCAGCCTGAGATACAGAAAGACCAGCAAGCTCCATCAGCTGGTCAAGGGAGAAACCTCCTTCCTCCATGAGGTCCTTGTCGAGGGCCGCAGCATCTTTGGCAGAAATTGCCTGTCGCGGAGCTTTAATATAAATTTTTGCTAACGAAAAAAAAGCAACAGTTCCCAGCATACCTTGAGCGACATTCTGGCTGTTCTACTGTAGCGTCGACAAAATGACAATACAAGGCTCTGTTTTGTCAATGTCGAGCGGAGCATATAGCGACCTGAAGCTTGTCCGGAGAGCTAGGTCGCTTGAGAGGGGGGCGTGCTAGTAAATAAATATAGGTTAGATTTGAGGTAGTATAACGGATATTGACAGGCAAAAGATCCTGGACAGTTGAGAGGTGCGACCCGAAGGACTTCTGGTAGAGTTTATTTCATCAATTGTTTTCTGGCATCTAAATCATGGAGGGGCGTGGTGGAGCATTGCATCATATCTCAAACACCGCGGGCTGTCCCTCCATGGCGGGCGGGTTAATGTTTTCTCCGTGCCTCCGAACGTCTGCTGTTCCCGCGGAGTCGCAACGAGCTCCGAGAAAAAAGTCCTCAAGGGTTATTCATCGTTGATTATCCAACGAGCCACGGGGAATTGACCGAGAACTGTCAATATGGTGGTCAGGATCCGTCTGTCTCGCTTCGGCAACCGGCATCAGCCCTTCTACAACATCGTTGTGTCCCAGGCACGGTATGTATTCCCGATTCTTCGGGCCGTCGATCGGCGAGCTTGCACCTGACGAGTGGTTCCTCTCCTCATCTATGGCGCGCATTTAGAAAATTCACGGCACTTTGACTCTGAAGCTGATCTTTTGAATTCTGCAGATCGGCCCGAGACTCGAAACCCTTGGAGGTCATCGGGACCTACAATCCTATCCCGAAGCGACCTACGGGCTTGTCAGACGAGGAGGCCAAAACGGCGAAACCATATAAAGAAATTGAGCTCGATCGATCAAGGGCAAAATACTGGCTTGGTGTTGGCGCACAACCTAGCGACACTGTGTGGCGGTTATTGAGCATGGTACGTCGGCGCTTTCTCTCCTGCGATGTTTCAGCGATGAAGCAGCACGGAAGCCCTAAGATCAATCTCCTCCCTGGCCGTTCGGAAATCGGATAGAAGCAAAATGGTCGATATTCTGGACACTGATACTGATGGATGACTGAATAGGCTGGACTTATTGAGCCCAAAAAGCAAAAGAATTAGACGACCGGCTAAGGTCGTTTCGAGCTCGATATTTTAAACCCCGCGGCATGTTGCCTGTGCTTTAAGCGCGGTCCGTCAGTCTCTCGGACCATTCCTCGAAACTATGCCCGGGTGCTCCATTCCTTACCGATGGAGAGGTGCTCCCGGCCACACACAAAGTTGGATACCCTCGGCGGATTCGAGGCTAGAGTGATGATTCTCGTCTCTGGTTTCTCAAACAAACACATCTGTCATTGTGGAACTTTCGCAGCATTTCTGACGGCGTTATATTGAGAGTTACTGTAGTAGCTCTTTTCTGGGTGGAAATACGGTCTGCTCGGGTTATGATGTACAGTACATTATATTAGCATCATGATGCAACCGCTGTCTTGATGGGTGTATTTGGGCACTGCTTCTCTCCCATGGCACAATTAGGAACGGCAACACTGCAGTAGCGGAACCATCAAAGATACCTAAGTAGCTGTTGATTCACAGGTATTAGAAGCATCTGTATTCAATGATGGGTGTCATATAACGTAATCTATAAGCGAGCTGGCCACATAAGCGAGCTGGCCACCTACCCACTG